>Ga0335074_10004176_pt1 | contig 19870 bp, 21 predicted proteins | sample Lox_Sample_23_FD_206715 | JGI IMG/M metagenome (GOLD analysis project Ga0335074, IMG submission 206715) | Soil microbial communities from Loxahatchee National Wildlife Refuge, Florida, United States - Lox_Sample_2.3 | ecosystem: Environmental > Terrestrial > Soil > Wetlands | place: USA... | reverse complement strand
CGCAGGCTGCCAGCACCAGTGCGGCCTCAGGATCGAGCGGTTCGTCGAGCAATTCAGACAGTTCGAACGCGCTCTCGTCCAGCGATCTGGAAAGTACGTTTCTCAATCTGCTGGTCACGGAGCTGCAGAATCAGGATCCGACCCAGCCGGTCGATCCGACCGAGATGGTCAGTCAGATGGTTTCGCTGAACCAGCTGGATCAGCTGATCTCCATCAACCAGACGCTGACCGCGATCTCCCAGGCCTCATCGACCTCCGGCACATCGGGAAGCGGAACGCAGGGTTCGCTGGCCAGCAACCCGGTCAGCGCAGCAGTTCCCGGCGCCGGAAAGACATCCACTCCGGGATCCACGATTCCGGCACAAACTGCAACCACCACTATTCCGACCACTCCGGGCGGCCTGATGAATCTGTATGGGAACATCGGCGCTCCGGGCAACCACTCCATCAACGCAGCCCAGGGAGGCAGATAATGTCAGCGTTTTCGATCCCCCTTTCCGGCCTGGCAGCCAGCTCCGATTCGCTGAATGTCATCGCCAATAACCTTTCGAACCTCAACACCGATGGCTACAAGGACGAAACCCTCAACTTTGCGGATGTCTTCAACGAGATGCAGGGTGTCTCGGGGAACGGCGATCCGATCCAGATTGGATCGGGCGTTGAGGTGGCCGGCCAGACCTCGAACTACACGAACGGCACGGTGACGGCGACCGGCATCGCCTCCAACATGGCGCTGCAGGGCAACGGTTTCTTCGTTGTGCAGAGCGGGGGCAATGGCGAGCTGGCCTATACCCGCGACGGCGATTTCTCCGTCAATTCGCAGGGCGAGCTGTGCACGGCGCAGGGGCAGCTGGTGATGGGTTATCCAGCAGTCGACGGTGTGGTTTCCACCAGCACCGCGCTGGCGCCGATCAACGTGAACCAGGCGGCGAATGTTCCGGCGCAGGAGACGTCGAGCTTCTCGATGGATACCAATCTGAATGCGGGGGCCGCACCGGGAGACACGTTCAGCACGCCGCTGACGGTGTATGACTCGCTCGGCACGCAGCAGACGCTCACCGTGACCTTCACCAACACGGCGCCGGGGGCGTGGAATTATTCCGTCACCCTGCCGGCATCGGCGACGGGAGGCACGGGAGGTGCGACAACGCTGGCCAGCGGCGCGATGACGTTCGACTCGTCGGGCAACCTGACCTCGCCTACCAGCCCGGTCACGGGGATCCAGGTTTCGGGACTGGCCGACGGCGCAGCGCCGTTGAACCTCAGCTGGTCGTTGACCGGACCCGGCGGCGTGTCGCTGATCACCCAGCAGACGGGTACCAGCGCGACGACCTCAACGACGCAGAATGGCTACGGGGTGGGAACCCTGACCGGTTATTCGGTGCTCTCCGATGGAACCGTACAGGGACAGTTCAGCAACAATCAGACCATGGCGCTGGGGCAGGTAGCGGTGGCCAGTTTCGCCAATGACCAGGGTCTGACGCAGCTGGGCAACAACGATCTGCAGGCGACGTTTGCTTCGGGCAGCGCCGTGATCGGGCAGGCGGCGGCAGGCGGGAACGGCTCGATTACCGGTGGCGCGGTGGAGGAATCGAACGTGAACCTCTCCACCGAGTTTGCCAACATGATCGTTGCGCAGCAGGGCTATGACGCCAACGCCAAAGCTCTGACGACAATGGATCAGATTTCGCAGGCGACGATCCAGATGATTACATAGACCGACGCTTGCGTTAATGAAGCATTAGAGGCAGCCGCCGGCCGCGTTCGCGAGTCGGCGGAGGTCTCAGGATGATTGCCGGCTCTCATCCCTGTCTCACCGACAGCGAGAGCCGTGCAGCACCGCATATGTGCGTGCAAGTCTTTGTGTCAGAAGCGCCTGACCGTTTGGTTGGGGCGTGGCACAGGAACGCGCGCCTGCCGCTGTTTCCGGCCACACGATTGCATTCACCTGTTGCAATCGCTCCATCCAGCGTGTCCGCTCAGGCAGCAAGCCGGGATCCGGTTTGCCGTGAGCACAACGCCTGGAGCGCGAGCCAGCCGGACCGATGAGCACTGCAGCTTTCAAACCTGAAACCCGACCCGCGGAGACAGCCGCACCCGCCCCCGTGCCTGCGGCGGGCAGCGGCGATCTGCTCGACACCATGCCGTGGCTGCCGTGTGCGCTGACCCTGGAAGTGCCGGTCGTGCATTTCACCATCGCCAACCTGCTTGCCCTCACCCAGGGGTCGATCGTGGAGACCGCCTGCCACCACACCAGCGATGTTCCGCTGCGGGTCAATCGTCTGCTGATCGGCTGGACTGAATTTGAAGTGATCGGCGACCGCCTGGCGGTTCGCATTACGGACCTGGCATGACGACCGCCCCTGTTCGCATCCCGCGTGAATCTTCCCAGGCTCCCTCGTTGTGCGAGCCGCTCCAGTTTCCGGTTGTGACCCCTGCCGGAGAGCCGCTCCCTTTTCGCGTGACGCCGAAGCCCCGCAGAAATGACACGTTCATTGCCGCGCTGATCAACTGCGCGGAGGAATACAACCAGAAACAGCGCGCGGCCCAGCAGGAGAGGCGTCACGAGGACCTGGAGCGGGAGAGACTGGCGGCCGAGGAACAGGAACGCCGCGAGGCTGAAGAGCAGAGGCTCCGCGAAGCTGAGGAACAAAAACTTCGTGAAGAGGAAAAGCAGAAGCGCTGGGAGGATGAAGAACGGCGGCGGCGGGAAGACGAGGAACAGATCCGGCGCGCCGCGGCTGAGGAGCGGAGACGTCTGGAGGCGGAGGCTCGGGAGCGACGCCAGGCAAAGGAGCAGCAATTCCGAGAAGCCGGCGAGCAGGCACATGCGGCCGCAGAAGACCAGCGCCGTCGCGAAGCGGAAGAACAGGAACTCCGGGAGGCCGAGGAGAGGGCGCGGCTCGCGGCCGAGGAACAGCACGAAGCAAAAGAGCTGGACCGGCTGGCGTACGAAGAAGAGAAACTTCGCGAAGAGGAAAACCTCGCCTGGGTTGAGAATAGCCGGCTCGAGGAAGAAGAGCAGCTTCGCCTGGCCGCCGAGGAGCACCGGGTTTGGGAAGAGGAGCTGCGCGAGGCGGAGGAGCAGGCTCGGTTGGCGGCCGAAGTGCGGAAGCTTCGCGAAGAGGAAGAGCTGGCCTGGTTCTCACAGAGCCGGTTCGAGGAAGAAGTTCGCCTTGCCGCTGAGCAGCATCGGGTTTGGGAAGAGGAACAGCAGGAACACAGCAAAGAGAAAAGTGCTCTGCTGGCTCTGCCACTGCCGGCGGAAACTGTTTCCGAGGAAATATCGATTGCCGCAGCCGGGCTCAAACCGCCGTCGTACGCCATGCCTGGCATGCTGGGGCGGGTTTGGTCGTGGCTCAACCGGAAATGCGCCTTGTCGGCAACGAAACAGCTGCGGGTTGCCGAGACGGTTTCGCTGGGAGAAAAACGCTTCGTCGCCGTCGTCCACGTCGAGGGCCGCAAGTTTCTGATTGGCGGAGGCACGTCGGGCGTGGCCATGCTGACGGCGCTCGGAGAAACCACACACAACGGCTCCGAATCCGCCGCAGCCTTCGTGGAGGGTCGGGAATGACCCTTCACAGCAGCCTGTGGCGCTGCACGATCCTTGCCTCGGTGGCTCTCGCGGCAACTCCCGTGGCAGCGGGCGCGCAGGCGCATCTGGCAATTCCAGGCGTTGAAAGCTACCAGTTCGGCAACCCGCAGAATCTGACGAATCCGCCGGCTAAGCCCGTTTCGCTGGCTGCCGCAGCTCAAAGCGCGACTCCGCCAGCCGCCACGCCGGGAACGCCGGCGCCCCCAACTCCGACAGCAACCGGCAATCCTCCCGCATCCACGGCGTCAAATGCGTCAACTCCGGGCACGGCAACGCCCGCCGCCGCAACGCCGGCAGCTCCAGCACCTCCCAACGGCGCAACAGCAAGCGGCAAAGTTGCTCCGAGTCCATCTTCCGTTCGAGTGGCCCGGCCCGCGGGCGTCAACAACTCTCTGAATCCCTCGTATCTGCCGATGAATGGCAACGGCATTCAGCTCCAGGGCCTTCCTGGGTCGTCGGTGCCGTGGTCGATCGTCATCCTTCTCACCGCGCTCACGCTGATTCCTTCCATCCTTTTATGTGTGACGCCGTTTGCGCGGCTGCTGATCGTCTTCCATTTCCTGCGTCAGGCGCTGGGTTTGCAGACCACGCCGTCCAACCAGACGCTCATCGGGCTTTCGCTCATCCTCACCTTCTTCCTCATGCAGCCCGTCGCAACGCAGGTCTATGACGATGCCATCGTTCCTATGCAGGCGGGCCGCATCACTACCGCCGATGCTCTGCAGCGTGGTGAAGTCCCCGTCCGCAAATTCATGTCGCATTATGTGCGCGAAAAGGATGTTGCGCTCTTCGTTGAGCTCTCCAAAGAACCCAGGCCGGCCTCGGTCGACGATCTTTCGATGCGCGTCCTGCTGCCCGCCTACATTCTCTCCGAACTCAAAACCGGCTTTCAGATCGGCACCGTTCTCTTTCTGCCCTTCCTGATCGTGGATATGGTGGTGGCCTCGATCACAACTTCGGTAGGCATGTTGCAATTGCCCCCCGTGGTGATTTCAACCCCGCTCAAACTGCTGCTCTTCCTGATGGTGGATGGCTGGCACCTTTTGATCGGATCGCTCATGAAGAGTTTCAGCTAAACCTATGGATGTCGATCAGGTTGTCTTTCTTGGACGCACGGTGCTGACGGAAGTGGTTCTTCTCGCCGGCCCGATTCTCGGTGTCGCCATTCTCGTCAGCCTGGTGGTGAACCTCGCGCAAGTGCTCACTTCGCTGCAGGATATGACGGTCTCCTCGGTGACGCGCTTAATCGCAACTGGCACAGCGCTGTTCATCGCCATGCCGTGGATGTGGCGCCATCTGGCCCACTTCACTCTTTCCATGTTTTCGGATTTCCATATCTACCTGCAATGATCGAGATCCCCCTGCTTACGATCATCGCCGGCCTGCTGACCATCGGCGTGCGCCTGTCCGGGCTCATGCTGTTTGCGCCGTTTTTCGGAAGCATGGTCATCCCTGCCAGAGTCAAGGCCATTCTGGTTCTCGCTCTCACCGTCCTTTTATTCCCTGCTGTGGGACACACCATTGCTCCGCGGCCGCTCGGCGAATGGCCGTTCCTCGTCTTCACGGAGTTTTTGATCGGCGTGGGCATGGGCATTGCCACCAACCTGGTCTTCGAGGCCGCACAGCTGAGCGGACAGGTGCTGGGCATGCAGATGGGCTATTCGCTGGTGAATATCCTCGACCCGCAGTCCCAGGTCGACACCACGGTGATGTCGCTCTTCTATCAGTCCATCGTCATGTTGCTGTTTCTTCGCATGGATGTCCACTACTGGCTGCTGCGCGCCATCGGCAACAGCTTCGCGTATCTCCCTCCGGGAACCGCGCATCTGCGCGGCCTCTTCACCCTCGGCGTTCTCAAGGCGGTGGGCGATATCTTCGGCCTCGGAATCCAGATCGCCGCTCCCGTGCTGTCGGCCACCCTGGCCGCCGATATCGTCCTCGGGCTGCTGGGCAAAGCGGCGCCCCAGCTGCCCCTGATGCTCCTTGGACCGGCGCTCAAAAGCCTGCTCGGCCTGGGCATCCTGATCGCAACCCTGAAGTACTGGCCCGATCTGTTCCGCCGCCTTTTTCTCGATGCTATGACCAACGGAGACCGCCTGCTGCACCTGGCGCGATGAGAAACCATGCCTGACGCGAACAAAACCGAGAAGCCGACACCGCGACACCGCAAGCAAGCTCGCGATCGCGGCCAGGTAACGCGCTCGCGCGAGCTCACCGGCGCGCTGGCCATGGTGGCCGTAGCCGGCGTGCTCTGGTTCATGGGGCGCAGCGCAATTCCGCAGTGGACGCAGTACTTCCACAAGGTTCTCGATGCGGCCAGCGCCGACTCTGTCGAGGCGAATGGGCCGCTGCTCTTCTGGACGAGCATCGAAGCCATACGCTGGGTTTTCCCGCTGCTGGGCGCCGCCCTGGTGGTGGCGCTTCTGACCGGGCTGCTGCAAGGCGGCTTTGTCTTTGCGCCCGAAGCGCTGTCGCCGAAGTTTGAGCGGATCAGCCCCGGCAACAAACTACAGCAGATGGTTTCCCTCACCGCGCTCAGCACCATCCTGAAGTCTCTCGTGCCCTTCGCCGGAATCGCCTGGATCGGTTACGCCAGCATTCGCGGTCACTGGGCCGCGATTCTGCTCAGTTCCTATACGGATGCGCGGCACTTCGCAGGTCTGGTCAGCGACATTCTGCTGAACATCAGCTGGAAATCCGGTGTCGTCCTGCTCGCGTGGGGCGGCGCGGATTACCTCCTGCTGTGGCGCAAGAACGAAGGCGATCTGAAGATGAGCCGCGAGGAACTCAAAGAGGAGATGAAGCAGTCCGACGGCAATCCGCAGAACAAGGCCCGCATCCGCAGGCTGCAGCGCCACTCGCGGCGCAAGCAGATGCTGAAGGCCGCCGAAACAGCCACCGTCGTTGTTACAAACCCCACTCACTACGCGGTTGCTCTTCGCTATGAGGTCAATATGTCCGCGCCCATCGTGATTGCCAAGGGGCTCGACAACCTGGCGCGGAGGATCAAAGAAATCGCGTGGCAGCGCGATATCCCGGTCATGGAGAACCGCGCTCTTGCCCAGGCTCTCTACAAAGGCGTCGAAGTCGGCGATCCGATTCCCGCCGCTCTCTACCACGCCGTGGCGGAAATTCTGGTTCTGGTCTACAAGGCTCAGGCTGAAGTGCGCCATCGTGAGGCGCAAAGACGAGCAGCGTCGGTGAATCCCCAACCGCAGATGAGGCCCGTGTGAACAAGAAGCCAGGTCTGTTCTCCACACTGAGTACTTACGCCGACTGGGCGATTCCGGTTGGGGCGGTCGCGCTCGTCTTCGTGATGCTCGTTCCTCTGCCGAGCTTCGTGCTCGATCTGTTGCTCACCTTCAGCATCACTGCGGGCGTCCTCGTTCTGCTCACCGCAATTCAGGTGCAGCGTCCGGTCCAGTTCTCGGTCTTTCCCAGCCTCATTCTGCTGATCACCCTCATGCGGCTCGCTCTGGATCTGGCCAGCACGCGGCGCATTTTGCTGCACGGCAGTGACGGTCCCGGCGCGGCCGGCAAAGTGATTGAAGCCTTTGGACAGTTCGTCGTCGGCGGCAACTACATTGTCGGCTTCGTCATTTTTCTCGCGCTGATCGCCATTCAATACCTGGTGGTGAGTCACGGAGCGGTGCGGACTGCGGAAGTCACGGCGCGTTTCACTCTCGACGCCATGCCCGGTAAACAGATGGCGATCGACTCGGATCTGAATACCGGTTTGATCAACGCCGATCAGGCTCGCCAGCGCCGCGAAATGGTCGCCAAAGAAGCGGAGTTCTGCGGAGCGATGGACGGCGCGGCGCGCTTCAGCCAGCGCGACTCGATGGCAACGATCCTCATCACCGTCATTAATATTGTTGCCGGATTTCTCATCGGCGTCTTCCAGCAGGGCGTGCCGTTCGCTGAGGCTCTCAAGACGTACACCATCCTCACCGTGGGCGACGGCCTCGTGGCCATCGTTCCATCGCTGCTGGTATCCGTTGCCGGGGGCATTGTGGTCACTCGCGCCGCCTCCGATCATTCGCTCGGCGTCGATATCGGCAAACAGATTTTCAAAACCTCGCGCGCACTGTGGATCGCGGGTGGCGCGCTGCTTGCCCTCGCGATCATCCCGGGAATGCCGAGGATCCCTTTCATCGCTCTCGGCGGATTGGCGATGTTCGCGGCCTGGAAGATGAAGCCTGCCGCGGAAGCCGCCGCGAAAGCGGGTGCGGCAAAGCCGGGAACCCCGGGAACGCCGGCCGTCGACCCGATGGACGCGGTGCTGAAGCTCGACGAATTGATGCTGGAGGTCGGTGTTGGTCTCGTTCCGCTCGTCGACGCGAAACAGGGTGGCCAACTGCTCGCCCGGGTCAAATCTCTGCGCAGAAATCTTGCCCAGCAACTGGGCTTCCTGGTGCCCTCGATTCACATCACCGATAACCTGTCGCTGCGCGAACGGGAGTACGTCGTCTATCTGCGCGGCGTGGAAATTGCACGCTGGGAACTGCGCAAGGATCGTCTCCTTGCTGTCAACTCCAATCCGAAGCCTGGCGATCTGCCAGGCCAGGAGACACGCGAGCCCGCCTTCGACTCACCGGCCCGGTGGATCACGCCCGATCACCAGGCGCAGGCTATCGCGGCGGGCTATGCGGTTGTCGACCACACCTCGGCGCTCTCGGCGCATCTGGCTGAGCTGATCCGCCAGAATGCCCAGGACCTGCTCACCCGCCAGGAAACCAAACGCCTCATCGATCGCCTCGCCGATTCGCATCCCAAGCTGATCGAGGAGCTGATGCCCAAGCTCCTGAGCCTCGGCGAAATTCAGAAAGTGCTGCAGCAGTTGCTGCGCGAACAGGTCTCCATCCGCGACCTGGGCACGATCCTCGAGACGCTCGTCGAGACCGCCGCGACCAACAAGAATCCTGTGCTTCTCGTCGAGGCGGTCCGCCACGCGCTGGGCCGAGCTTTGATCAGGCCGCTTCTCGACGACCGCGGGCAGCTGAAGGTCGTCACTCTCGACAGCTCGCTCGAAGAAGAATGTCTCCGCAGCGGAACGCAGAATCCACCGCCGGCGTCGAGCGGCGCTATCCAGGTTTCGGTCGCACGCCGCGTGCTCGACGGACTGCGTGCGATGCTCGGCGATCAGTTTGCTATGGCTCCTCCTGTCCTTTTGTGCGCTTCGCCGGGACGCTTTTACCTGAGGCGCCACCTCGAGCCATTCATTCCCCGGGTGGTGGTTATTTCTCCATCGGAGATTCCGCCCATGACGCAGGTGATGTCACTGGGGTCAGTGCGATGAATCGTCTCACTCAGCCCCTTGATGAGGTGCAACCATGACGCCAGCAGAACTGGCCTATACAAGGAGCGCGGCCGCCGGCGAAGGCGCCGACGATCTGGTGCTTCAGGAATTGCCCCAGGTGTATTACATCGCCGCGCGGATTCGTGAACGTCTTCCCCAGCATGTCGAGCTCGACGATCTGGTCAGCGCCGGTGTGATCGGCCTGCTCGAGGCCAATCGCAGCTTCGACCACACGCGCAATGCCCAGTTCAGAACCTTCGCGAAATTCCGCATCCGCGGCGCGATCCTCGACAGCCTGCGCGAAATCGACGCAGGCTCGCGCTCACTGCGCAGAAGGGGACGCGAGATTGCCGAGGCGACGGCCAGGCGGGAAGCGCGACTCGGTCGTCATCCGGTTGAAGCTGAGATTGCCGACGAGATGCAGCTCGACCTCGACTATCTCCGCCGCATCGTGGCCCAGCTCGATTCGCTTCACATCGGCGGACAGCAAGTCGCCACATCCAACAGCGACTCGGAAACCATCGACGTCATCGAGTCCGCGCCGGGTCTCGACGACCCGGACCCATTCGAGCTCTGCCTGCAGGGCGAGATGAAGTCGCATCTGGCCGAGGCGATTGCCAGGCTGAGCCAGAGAGAGCAGCTCATCCTTTCTCTCTACTATCGCGAAGAACTCACGATGAAAGAGATCGCCAAAGTGGTGGGCGTGGCTCTTTCGCGCGTCTCGCAGATTCGCCAGGCGGCGGTGATCAAACTCCGCGAGACGCTGGCGCACCTTGAACAGCGCCCCTCAGCTGGGACCACCGGAGAGACTGTCTATCATGCCTGATCCGAAACCGACGAAAGAGACGGCCGTGCCAGCCGAAGCGTCCGCGCCGGGCGAGAAGCAGCGGACTGTGGTCCCGTGCGATTTCCGATCGGCTGGACGGCTCTCCAATGAAAACGCCCGCGCCCTGGCTGCGATCCACGATACCTTCGCGCGCCGCCTGACCACGGCGCTGGACGCGTGGCTGGGCACGAGCGTCGGCGTGAAGCAAAAGGGCCTCGTTCAGCAGCCTGTCCATGAGCACATCGCAGGCACTCCGGCTCTCACCTACATCGTTCCTTTTTCGCTCAGCACCCTGCAAAGCACCGTCATCGTGGAGTGCGACATCAACCTGGTCTTTCCTGTTATCGAGCTGCTGTTGGGAGGGAAGGGAACACAGAGCACCGGGGGACGCGAGCTTTCGGAAATCGAAGAGGAGATCATGCAGGACGTGACTTCGCTGATTGCCCGCCAGGCCGAGGCTGCGTGGCACCTGCCGAACGGGTCGCTGGTCACCGGGCGGCGAATCAAGTCCTCGCTGCTGCAGCAGTACTGCCAGTCCAACGAAAAAGTCACGACGGTGAAATTCGAGGTTCAGCTGGCCGCGGCGTCGGGATCGTTCCAGCTGGTTTTTCCTGCCGCTTTTCTCAATGCGCTCATCCAGCAGATCAAGGCCGACGAGCCAAACAAGAGAGGCAGCGTGCGGTATTTTCCGCGGCCTGGCATTCGCGAGCGCATTCTGGACTGCGACATCGAGGTGGCCGCGGAGCTGCCCGGCCTGCGCGTTGCGGTTCGCGACCTGGTTTCTCTGCAGGAAGGAAGCGTGCTCAAGCTGCGCGCTCCGGTTCGGGCTCCCGGCATGCTCACTGCCGGCGGGCAGGGAATCTTTGAAGCAGTGCCGGTGCGCAATGGCTCGCAAAAAGCCGCGCAGCTGGGGCGGCGCACATTCGCAGCCAACTGGGAAAGGGGTTAGGAATGGTGGACAATCCAGGAAATAAAAAAGCCGCGCGCATCTTTGCCGCTGCCTTCGCCACTGCCGTCGCGGAAGTCCTCGGCAAAGTCGTGGGCGCGCCGTGGCCTCTTGAAGTGATGGATGGTGCGGAACCGCCCTCACGCCATGGACAGCCGGTTCACTTCCGGCTTTCGGTCGATGGCTCGCTGCGCGGTGAGTGTTTCGTTGAGTTCTATGAGCCTCAGGTTTCCGCCCTGGCCGCGAAGATTCTCGGCCGGCCCGCCGTCGACAGCGAGCATGAGGACGCGCTCGCCAAAGTTCTTTCCCGGGCCACTTCCGGCCTCAAGTCGCTGCTCGCCAGTCAGTATGGCGAGCTCTCGTTTCGCCTCGAGCGAGTCGCCGGTCTGGCGTTCGGTGGAATGTTCGTTGTTCCGCTCTCGGCTCCCGCCGACAAGTCCGGCGCCCCGGTCCTGCTCTACTTCGATGGACAGTTGCTGGGCGCGCTGGGCTCGTCATCCACCGGTTCGGCTGCCGCCGCATCGCCCCTCCAGGGCATCGACCCGGCCAATTTGCGTCTTGTGATGGACGTGGAGCTGAACGTTTCGCTCCGATTCGGTCAGCGCCAGCTGCCTTTGCGCGAGGTGCTGGAGCTCTCCAGCGGCTCGGTGATCGAACTGGACCGCATGGTCGACGAACCGGTCGAGCTTCTCCTCGACGGCAAAGTCATTGCGCGCGGAGAGGCTGTTATCGTCGATGGTAACTATGGCCTTCGTGTGACCGAGATTCCGCAGCCTGTGGCATCCCACTTGCTTCACTGAAACGCGAGGAATCCTTGCCCGTGAACCTGCCATTGAAATCCCTGCTCCCCGCGATCGACTTCGGATGGAACCACGTCCGCGAGCGCTGCGCGCTTTCCACCTGCCATAACAAGCTGCTGATGCGGCCGGTTCCTCATCGCGGAGCCGGAATCCGCATCGGGCAGGAATGGTATTGCAGCGTCGACTGCTTCGTAGCCGGGGCGCGTTCGCCTCTGGCGGCGCTGGTTGCCCGCCGGGTGATGGAAATGCCGCGCAATCCGCGCCTTGCTTTAGGGCTGGCTCTGTTGTCGAAGGGCTTCCTCACCGAAGACCGGTTGCGCGTGGCGACCGAGCGCAGCCGCCAGAACGGTGAGGATCTGGAAACGACATTGCTGCGCTTCGGCTGGACCAATGACAAAGAGTTAGCCGCGGCGCGCGCCGCGCAGTGGGGCTATCCGGTTCTCAGCCAGCAACGAGCCGGAACTGCGGTCACCGTGGATATCCCGCCGACTGTCCTGCGAGCCTTCCTGGCGGCACCCGTGTTTTACTCCGAGAGCGCGAAGCGGCTGGTGCTCGGGTTTGTCGAGCGCGTGGATCACCGTCTTCTTCAGTCTATCGAGCAGGTCACCGGTTGCCGTGCCGAGCCCTGCTTCCTCACCCCAGCCGAGTTCACCGGGCAGTTGCGCCGGGTCGCGTTCCCCACCGGCTACCAGGAGGTTGTGGTCGACCAGCCCGGCGAGCCTGCCGGGATGGCCAGGACACTCGGCCGTTATGCTCTCGACGTCGCGGCCACTGAGGCCGGTTTCGTGCAATGCAAAACGTGGGTGTGGGCCAGGCTCACCGGAAAGCGGCGCACCGTGGATGTGCTTTTCGCAAAAGAGAGCGCTGCGGCTGCGCCGATAGCCGCCGATTCGTCCTTCGTGCCTGAAGACAGCAGCGTCGCCACGCACGCCTGAAGGGGTCTCTTAAGTCTCGGGTCCTTGAGGAAGCCGCGTGTGAGACCCGCCCACGAAGCGGGGTCCCCGGCGAGCCGCTCTTGCTCGCTGGGGTGTTGAAGCGGGGCTCATGCCATCAACCGGAGCCGCAGGACCCTGCATGAGACCAGTTCTGAAATCATCCGCCCGGAATGCCGATAGGTGTTCGGGCGGTGATTCTTGCTGAAATCGAAAGTCTTCCAGATCCCTACGGAGAGGAGGTATTTTGCAGAGCCGTGGTCTCCCGAAGCGACGCTCGTCGACGATCTGCCCGCTGTGCCGGCTCTCTCGCAGACGCTTCTCCTGATGGAGCTAAAACTGCACGAGTTCTCTATCGATCTGCATGAAATATCGCAGCTGGTGCTCGGCGATCCGGGCGCAACGCTCCAGATCCTGCGCCTGGCCGCGCATGAATATGGCGCCGCCGATGGCCGGCCGGTTCGCATCGAAGACTGCATCTCCGATTTCGGCCTCGACGCCTGCCTGAGAGCCGCGGGACAAACGGCCCCTCACAGCAATACGTATCAACGCTGCATCTTCGAAGCCTGGTCGCACTCCCTTCAGATCGCTCAGGGTTGCAAAAGCCTCGCCGGCACTACGGCTGGCTGGATCAATCCCGATGACGCCTGGCTCGTCGGGCTTGTTCACATGCTCGGCCAGATGCCAGGCATCCTCGGCTGGCAATGGGACGGCGGTTCGAAGGGCTGGGCCGAGCAGGGACTGAGGCTCGCCGAGCATTGGCGGCTGCCGCTTTGCGTGCAGGAATTTTTCGCCGAAATGCTGCAGTCCCGTACAGAGGCCCGTTGGGCGGGGCTGGTACGCAGGGCGCATGCCCTGGTTCCTCGATCGATGCAATGCCCGCTGTGCGACAAGCCAGGTCTCCAGCTCCACAGGCGTGCCTGAGCCTCCCGCGCCTCCAGGCACTGCGCCGCCGCGGATTGCCTTCGAATGAGGATCGACCTCTTTCCCGGAGCGCTCAGCGTTCTGCCCTCCCGTCGTTCTCATCGAACCCTCATCGAACAGCGCCCATGAAGCCGTTTTGAGGTTGAGTCCGGGCAAAGTTTGCCTGGTGTAATGGCACGCCCCGTGCATCATCCCGCTGCGGGAGAATCTATGGATTCCGGTTATTACGCTGCGTGCACCGCTCTGGCTTCCCGCACGCAGGAGCTGGACACGATTGCCAACAACCTGGCCAACGCCAGCACCGTCGGCTACCGCGCCCAGGAAAACATCTTCAGCACGGTTCTGGCGAACGCCGCCAACCCTTCGGGGTCGGCCCTGGTTCAGGCCATGAACGACTACGGGATCCTCAGCGGCACCACGCTGGACCTGAGCCAGGGCACCCTGCAGAAGACCGGCAACAACCTCGATGTGGCCATCGAAGGGCGCGGCTATTTCGTCGTGCAAACGGCCAACGGCCCAGCGTATACGCGCAACGGCAGCTTCCAGATTTCCTCGCAGGGCCAGCTTGTGACCGGCACCGGCGACGCGGTGATGGGCGACGGTGGCCCCATCACCATGCCTTCGCGCAAGGTTTCGATCAGCGCCGACGGCACCATCTCACTCGACGGTGCGGTGAGCGGCAAGCTGAAGGTCGTTGAGTTCCCGCCCAGCACACAGCTCCGCAGCATGGGCAACTCATATTATTCTGCGCCTCCAAACACGGCAGCACCTGCAACACAGTCCAACGTGCGCCAGGGCATGCTCGAGAATTCCAACGTCAACCCGGTCACCGGCATGGTCGAGCTGGTGATGGCGCAGCAGTCCGCGGAGATCATGCAGCGGGCGCTGGGGATGTTCAACTCGGAAATGGATAAAACGGCAACGCAGGATCTGCCGAAGGTCGGATAAAAGGAGAACCACGGATGTTTCACGCTCTGTACACAGCTGCCAGCGGCATGACCGCGCAGCAGCTCAATCTCGATAACATCGCGAACAACCTGGCCAACTCCAGTACCGCGGGTTTCCAGGCGCGCCGCCTGCAGTTCTCCGATCTTCTCTACCAGAACGACGTGATGCCCGGCGCGGCGGCCACGCAGCAGACTACCGTCGCGTCCGGCTTGCAGATCGGCCTCGGCACGCGGCCCGGCAATACGGAGATCGTGCAGACCCAGGGCGATCTCAGCGCAACAGGCAATCCGCTCGATCTCGCCATTCAGGGGACGGGCTTCTTTCAGATTCTGCTGCCCAACGGGCAGGTGGGCTACACGCGCGCCGGCTCGTTCCAGCCGGATGCGCAGGGCAATCTGGTCACAGCTAATGGCGATCAGCTGCAGCCGGCCATCACCATTCCCGCCTCGGCCACCAACATCACCATCGGCAGCGACGGCACGGTGAGCGTCACGCTTCCAGGAACGACCCAGTCCCAGCAGGTAGGCATCATCCAGCTGGCCATGTTTGCCAATCCGGGCGGCCTCAACAGCGTCGGCAACAACATTTATTTGCCTACCACAGCTTCGGGCGAACCCGTCGCCGGCACGGCCGGAGGGTCCCAGGGGCTGGGCACCATTCAGCAGGGAATGCTCGAGCAGTCCAATGTCAACATCGTCGACGAATTCGTGAACATGATTCTCGCGCAGCGCTCTTACGAGTCGAATTCGCGCGTGATTAAGGCAGCCGACGAAATGCTGCAGCAGTTGAATCAGCTCGCCCAGTAGGGCAGGGGGCCTATGTCGCGATTGAAGGTTTTTCTGCCGTTGATCCTCTCCGCGTCCGTGGCGTTGCCCGCCTCGGCGGCTTCCGGACGGTATGCGATTCGCTCCGAAAGCGTTGTCCAGGCCATGACCGTCATGGGGATACAGGTATCCGCGTCGCAGCTCACGATGCTCACCGATGCGGTTGCAACCACCGCCGATCCGCAGCTCCGCGTGCAGTCCGTGCAGCGCTGGCAGGGGAGTCGTGTGCTGGTGCGACTGGAGTGCGCCATCGAGGGCCAGTGCCTCCCGTTTTACGTGGGCGTTCAATTTGGCGATGCCGGCGCGGCTCAGGTCGCCGCCATGACTCTCCCCGTCGCCGCGCCGCGTGGCACGCGCGCTGTCTCCACCATGGCCGTTCGCGCCGGATCACCCGCCACGCTGTTCCTCGATGGCGATCACGTTCACATCCGCATCGCCGTCACCTGCATGGAAAGCGGCTCGGTCGGGCAGACTATTCGCGTCAGCGGACCCGATCATCAGCGGATTTACAGGGCCCGGATTGTCGGCGCCGGCATGCTGAAAGGCACATTGTGATGAAAATGACCATCAAGCAGCTCAGCTTTCGCCTGGCGGGCGCCGGGTTTCTTCTTGCAATGGCAGCTATGTCCGCGCGGGGTGCCAGAACCAGCAGGAAAAACAGTCCGGCGCAGCTTCGGTCCGAATACATCGCCCGTCTGCGGGAGGACGATGTTCCCGGCCCTTCGTCTACAGTAGGCAGCCTTTGGGAGCCGGGCGGAACTCTGTCCGACCTTTCCTCCGACTACAAAGCTCGCCGCCTGAACGACACCGTGGTGATCATGGTTTCGGTTCAGACCACGGCCGCGCAGAATGCCGACGTGAACAGCCAGCGCGCCTTCCAGACCAGCTCCGCGATCACCGGCCTCGCTGGCGACCTGAACACCAGGGGCCTGAACCCGCTCTTCAACGGCAACTCCTCGACCTCTCTCAAGGGCTCCGGCGCAACCGATTCGAGCACCACCTTCCAGACCGCCATGATGGGACAGGTAATTGCCGTGTTACCCAGCGGCAATCTGGTTGTGGAGGCGCAGCGCAAAATCTTCATGAACAATCAGCACGAAGACGTGACCATCCGCGGCGTGGTTCGCCCCAACGACATCGGTCCTAACAACACCGTCGCTTCATCGTCGCTGAGCAATCTGGAAGTCGAGATGAAAGGGAAGGGAATCATCGCCGACAGCACGCGCCCGATGAACCCGATCACGAAAGCGATTCTCTGGCTGGTTGGATTCTGATGAACCTGAGGATTGAATACGGCGCGACGAAGCTGCGGACTCTGGCGATCGCCGCCTCCGTTTTACTGCTTGCTGTTGCCGTGCTCCTGCCGCGCGCGGGCGCCGACAACACGAACAACCGCCGCGTGCTCATTCGCGACATCACCAGCGTCGAAGGCGTGCGCGACAACATGCTTGTGGGCTACGGTCTGGTCGCCGGACTGACGCAGACCGGCGACAGCCAGCAGACTTACTTCACGGTCCAGACCCTCGCCAACGCGATGCAGAAGATGGGCGTGCTGATTCCTTCGGGAACAGTCGAGGTCCGCAACGTTGCCGCCGTTTTTGTCACTGCCTCGCTGCCGCCGTTTGCCCGTCCCGGCGCGAAGATCGACGTCACGGTTTCGTCGGTCGGCGACGCCAAAAGCCTTGCCGGTGGCGTGCTGCTGATGACTGCGCTCCACGGCCCCGATGGCCAGGTTTACGCGGAAGCTCAGGGTCCGCTGGCTCTCGGCGGCTATTCGGTGGGCAATGGCCTCAACGGCAAACAGGTGAACACCCCCACTGTCGGTTTGGTCACTAACGGAGGCATCGTCGAACGGGACACAGCCGTCGACCTCCAGAACTTCAAGACCGTTTCGCTCCTGCTGCGCAACCCCGACTTCACCACGGCTCGGGAAATTGCCGATGCCGTCAACGATGAATTCCACAAGCCCGTCGCCTCGGCGCTCGACAGCACGCGCGTCGATGTGAGCGTGGCCGGCGCCGGCGTCCCGTCGGTTCCGGAACTCATCTCGCGCGTACAGAACCTTTCGCTCGTGGTCCACACTCCGGCCCGCATCATTATTAATGAGCGCACCGGAACGATCGTTCTCGGCGGCGACGTCAAGCTGACCCCGGTCTCGGTCATCCACGGCAACCTCTCCATCGAAGTGAGCACCACCTACGCTGTGGCCCCGGTTCCCGGAAGCGGCGGTCCTGGATGGGGCAGCACCGGTCCTGGATGGGGAAGTCAAAATGGCGCAGCTCCGCCAGAAGGCCAGGGACACCACGAAGGCGGTCCCGGCCCCGACGGCACGGCGGGTGCCGGTGGCTACGGCAATCAGGGCGCAGCTTTGGTTCCCGAAACGACCCTGAATGTCAACGACAGCCCGGCCCAGACCATGCGTCTCGATGAAGGCGCGAATGTCGAGGAGCTGGTGAACGGCCTGCACGCTATCGGCACCTCGGCGCGCGATGTCGTCGCCATCCTGCAGGCCATCCAGGCCGAAGGCGGAATTCAGGCTGAAGTGGAGGTCCAGTAAATGAGCGCCGGTATGACTGGAGTCACCGCCCTGGCTGCCCAAAGCAACCTGCAACAGTCGAAGCAGACCCAGCTGATGCAGGAGCTGCAGGCAGCGAAGGGAACCACCGACGACGCGAAGATCGAGAAGGGCGCTAAAGACTTTGAGGCGATGCTGCTGGGTACGTGGCTGCAGCAGGCCGAGCAGTCCTTTGCCACCGTGCCCGGCGCTGACGATGACGACGACGATGCGGCAGGCCGCGACCAGATGATGAATTTCGGCGTCCAGGCGCTCGCCCAGTGTCTCGCGCAGTCGGGTGGCATCGGGATCGCCAAAATGATTGCCGCCGCCCTGCACAAGTCGGCCAACGAGTCGGAGCTGACGGTTGCGGCTCCAGGGGACGGGAAAAAGAACGAGAAAAAGTGAGTTTTCGCTTAAACTCCGGACGCGAAAGTGCCGATAGTAACCCGGCTTAAGAAGGAATAGCTATGAGAATCAATCCGTTCGATCCGGCAGCCGGTCCGATCTCCAGCGAACCCGGTTCCCAGACCGCCGGCGCGCAGAATGTCCCGGCGCCGCCCCGCGATGACGATCACGCCACTCTGGTTTCCGACGCATCTTCGGTCGGCTCGCTGGTGAACATGGCGATGAGTTCGCCCGAAATTCGCGAGGACAAGGTCGCGAGCCTGCAGCAGTCCATCAGCAACGGGACCTATGAGCTCGACCCGGAGAAGATTGCCGCGTCGATGATCGATGAGCACGCCTGATCTTCGCTGGGGAGCGTTCGCCGCCTCGCGATCAGACGATGCAGGAGAAGTGTCAGGAAACGATGGCGGTCGACGCTCAAACCCGGAACGGCGCCGCGGCAGAGCATCTTGAGCTGCTGCGTTCGCTCGCGCGCGAACTCGAACGCGCGATGGAGGCCATTGCTTGCAACCGCCTCGGGGAACTCGAGGACAGCATCGCCACGCAGCAGGAGCTGAGCGATCGCCTCACCGGGCTTGCCCACGACCGGCGTGCGGCTCTTCTCGCGCGAACGTCGCCTGCCGCCGAACTGACGAACGACGAGCTCGGCCAACAGATCCACGGCGCAGCCGGCGAGCTCGAGAAGCTCAATCTCCGCTACTCGATCCTGCTCGAGCACTCCAGCCGTTCCGTAGCGCAGATGGCATCGCTGTTCCGCTCATTCCAGGGACAATTTCAGGAGGATTCCGGCGTCAGGCTGAAACATCAGACCCTGTCCTGCCGGGGGTAAATCGCATGGGAGGCTTAACTACATCTCTGATCACCGGCATGCAGGCGCTCGACGCCAGCGAGGCGGCCCTCGACTCCGCGAGCAACAACATCGCCAACGCCAACACGCCAGGCTACACTCGCGAAGTCGCGGAATTCAGCGAGAACGCCGAGAACCTCTCCGGCGGCACCGTCACCGGGGGCGGCGTCACCCTCGAGGGCATCCAGAGCGTGCGCGACGAGCTCCTCAACCTCCAGATCCAGCAGCAGACCTCGCTCCAAAGCAGCGCCGACACGCAGTCCTCCAGCCTGCAGCAGATCCAGACGTATTTCGCCAGCACGGGCGAGGATATCGCCAGTACCCTGAGCGCGTTTTCATCGAGCCTGGCCCAGTTATCCGCGAATCCCTCCAGCTCCGCGGTGCAGCAAAGCGTTCTGTCGGCCGGCCAGAACCTAGCCGAGTCCTTCAACACCACCGCCAGCGGCCTCAGCACTGCGCAAACGACCGCCGACCAGCAGGTGACGCAAACCGTCGCTCAGATCAACACGCTCAGCCAGCAGATTGCTCAGCTCAACAGCCAGCTCACGCCCCCCGTCATGTCGCAGCAGAACGGCGGCACCATCGAGGATCAGCGCGACCAGCTCGTGCAGCAGCTCTCTCAGCTTGTCGGCGTCACCGTCTCGCAGAGCAGCGATGGCGAAGTCATCACAACAGCCAACGGTTCGCCGCTGGTGATGGGCAGCCAGAGCTTCCAGCTGCAGACCACGACCGGTTCCGACGGATTCCAGCAGGTCCTCGACTCGAACGGCAATAACATCACCGGCTCCATCCAGGGGGGACAGCTGGGCGGCGCGATTGAGATCCGCGACCAGGTCATTCCCGGCTTTCTGGATTCTCTGAACACCATGGCTAGCCAGTTTGCCACTGCTTTCAACGCGGCGCAGGCTCAGGGTTACGACTCGAACGGCAACGCCGGCCAGGCCTTCTTCAGCGTGCCCACAGGAAC
>Ga0335074_10004175_pt1 | contig 19871 bp, 18 predicted proteins | sample Lox_Sample_23_FD_206715 | JGI IMG/M metagenome (GOLD analysis project Ga0335074, IMG submission 206715) | Soil microbial communities from Loxahatchee National Wildlife Refuge, Florida, United States - Lox_Sample_2.3 | ecosystem: Environmental > Terrestrial > Soil > Wetlands | place: USA... | reverse complement strand
AACTTCTGGAACTGATCGAAACCGAAGGGGAGCCGGGGATCATTCGAGATCCGCTCCGGCGGCGTGAAGTCCGGCTTCAGCGGGTAAAACTTGGTGTCGGACTGGCAGCTGAACGGAACGATATCCCATTAGCATTGCGGGCTGCGCTGCGTGGTGCAGAGGCCGTGAAGAGCGACGATGCGATCGCCGACCTCCTCGAATCGAACCTCGACCTTTCCGCCGCTTTCGCCGAAGAGAGTGTGACCCGGAGACTCCTGCTCAACGGCGACAAGGTCGCCAAGCATGGACCTCTCGTCGCCCAGTTAATGCTCCAGGCCGCCCTTTCGAATCAACCAACGCAGGCGCGGGCTTACCGCCGCCAATTCTCAGCCTGGCTTCAGCGACGCGATACGGTTGCCGGGGAGGAGAAAGATCGTGGTTACCAGAGGCGTTTGTGGGACATCTCGATTCGGGATATTGCGGCTCTTACCGAAGCAGAAATGCTGGTTTCAGGGCCAGAGGATGGACTCCGCAGTCTCTTGCGATGGAAGCCGCGCACACTGGCCCTTCGAGTTGCGCAACTCGTGATTCCGAGACTTCTCACCCGGGGCAGAAGTGACCTGGTTCAGAGCCTTTTGCAATCCAATTTGATAAGTGGAATGTCTTCTGCATGGCTTGCAGTGCCCCTGCTCCGTGCGGGGATTGAGATTCCTCCGGATATTCTCGCGCGGACATTCGAGCCCGCAAAACTGCGTCACTTTTTCCCGATTCGCCGTTCCTCGTTCGACAACAGCGGTAACAGCGATTTCGCGCTCTTTGACACCCTCCTCACCGGTTACGAGTTGGCAGCTGGAACCCATCGCGCGGACGGAGCTTTAAGGGACTGCCTGATTCACCTGTCATCCCGTTTTCTCCGGAATTCAGAGCGGCTCTGGGATCACGATACAGAACTATTGAACATTCTTCTCCGCGCCTATTGCCTCTTGGCCGTGCTCGAAGACCGTGAGGCAAGCGTCGACGATTTTCTGGGTCCCGCTCCGGCTGCAAAAGCAGAAGAAAGCGATTCAGACAAGCGGCGCAAAGAATCCCTTCGCACCAACATATCCCTCCTGATTCCCTTTTTCGTTGCGCGCGCCAGAGCCATGGTTTCCGGGACCGGGACGGGTCTGTTGCTGGGAGAAGTGGGAAACACCGCCCGCTCGGTGCGAAACGCCGAGCACCGTCTCTCTGTTCTCAGTCGAGCAGGACTCTACCAACTTCTCATGTTGAATATCTTTGACTTGGCGGCCATTCCCGGCGCGGATCCTTCTCAGGTCCTGGATACCGCCTTCTCCGTTCCAAACGAAGATTCCTCAGCAACCGGATGGCAGTATCTGACATTTGTGGGACGCGCCGGAATATGCCAGCCGACGCATGGAAAGCTCCTGGTATGGGCAACTGAGAAGGATGCAGCCATTGCTGCGCTTCGAACCAACGCGTCCGAAAAGATTGGCGCTCATCTGGCTCTTTCGCGAGCGGTTATGGCAATCAGCCCGGAAGATGCCTCAGTCTTCTTCCAACATGCGCACGACGATACCGAGTCCGTGGATGCGGACGCCCGCTTCCAGCTGCGAACCTTGAGTGAGCTGGTACGGAAAGCACAAGGTGTCCTAAAGAACGAAGAGAAGCTGCGCGCGGCCTGCGACCTTGCTGCGCTTGCGACGAGTATGGCTCTGCGTATAGGGGATCAGGAGGCGTTTCCCTGGAACTGGGTTGCGGCTTCTCTCGCCAGGCTGTCGACTGGCGTAGCGCTCGCGGCCGTGGCGCGCTGGGAAGATGCCGCGATGGCCGAGCGCGGCGACACACTCGAGGCGGTTCTACCGCATCTCACCATCCCGGGCGTGAATCACGTTGCCACGCTCGTTGCGATGAATCCTCTGCTTCAGTCTGACTCGCTCCTCGAAGCAGCCGCCAAACTGACCGCCAGCCTCGGGAATGGATCTTCATCCCCTGAGATTGAAGACCTGAGCCGCGATGCTCTGATCCTATTGAGCTCTGCATAAAGAATGCAATGATCTAGCGCAAAAATGAGGGCAGCTCGGATTGCAAGATGCAACCGCGGAGTTTCTCCGGCGAACAGCGAATACCGTCAATGGACCGGAGAACATCGTTCACCAGTTCCTCCACATCGTGAGGACTAGTGTTGGCCAGTTCGCGCTTGGCTTGCGACCAAACGCCTTCGTCGGGATTCAGTTCCGGCGCATAGGCCGGAAAGTGTTCGATGCGCAGGCGGCGGTGTTGTTGCAGGAGACGTTCGATGGAGCCTCCCTTGTGCGTCGTGGAGTTGTCCAGGAGCACGATGAGCGGGCCGGGCAACTGGTGCAACAGTTCGCGCAAGAACAGGCAGACTTCCTCCTGCCCGATGTTGTCGTAGAAGAGGAGATAGAAGAGATTCAGCCGGAAGCGACGGGGGCTGAGTGAGATGCCGGAGATAACACTGATCTTGTCGCGCCGCCCCTGACGGTGGCGATGGATGGGTGTACGCCCTTGAGGCGCCCAGGTGCGCACGACGTTGGGGATGAGTAGGAACCCCGATTCGTCGGCGAAGACTATGTGGGCGCCCAGCCGTGCGGCGTTTTTTTTATGCGCGGCCACTCCTCCCGCTTCCAGCGCGCGATCTCGTTCTCATCGCGCTCTAGGGCGCGCCGTTCCGGTTTCTGTGCGCTCCATCCCAGGCTGTGCATCAAGCGCCCGATGTGATCGCGGTGGTAGGTAACACCGAACTCCTGCTCCACCAATTCCGCGATGCGCACGGTGGTCCACAGATTGGTGCGGTAACCGTAAGCCAGCGACCCCTTGAGCAAGAGGCGAACCAAACGTTTCCGCTCCACCTGGTTGAGCTTCCAAGGACGGCCAGGAGAAAAGCGTACCAGCAAAGCTTGCGTCCCGCCCCGGCGCCTAGCATCTCGCCAGCGCATCACCGAGCTGGCGTTGCAGCCGATGCGCCGTCCCACCTCGTTCAGAGAATGACCCGCATCCAGCAGCGCTAACGCGCGCCTGCGGCGGTCTTCCAGCAGGTCGGCGCTTCCTTTCAGCCTGGGCATAGGTGTCGCTCCTCTGACACCATTATTGCATTTTTTATGCAGCAGTCAATAAATGAAGGTCTGAGGCGAACGAGCATTGTGAAGAGCCTCGAAGGGCTTCCCGCAAGTGGGGTTTGGCTCCAAGCCTTGAGGTCAACGGGGACGTTTCTGGCAGAGAGTGGATCGGCTCATCACACTTCGTCAACTAAAGAGGAGAGTTCTGAGGGTACGCAAATCTCGTTTACACTGCCAACAAGACGCTACATTCTTCCAGATGAAATCCTGGAAGCTGTCCGCACTGCGAGAACTTCGGATCGGTATGTTCCAGTTTCAAACGTCTTGAAGGCGATTCAGGATAAAGTTGCGACGGCAGACCGTATTGCATACCTGGAGGCTTTGAAGTCGCTACCCGTCGAGGAGGTCGATGGAGAGGCGATTGTCGATGCCCTGGAAGATGCGAGAGAGAGATGGAACACCGCCGCGGTTTCGGCGTGGCTCGATCAGGCCGTTCCGATGCTACTCTCCGCACGATTGTCTGATTTCTGCCGCATGCTCGTCTATCTCGAAACGACTTCCCCCGTCGATCGCTTGCTGAAGCTGGTCACTGATCCCGGTACGTGCAGCAGACCCATGTTGCGCGGACTTGGGGAGTCTCTCGACGCGCTCGCCGCGGGAACGATTTATGAGGTCTGCCGGCGCGTCGTTCAGTGCCTCCCCGAAGAGGAGGCGAAGGACATTTTGCTCGCGAATCTAGGGCGACTCGTCAGTGCCCTTCCTGACCTCGCAGAAGTGCGGTTTGATGCCATCGACCTGCCGCCTCAATCGACAGCCGCTGTGGCACGGTTTCTGTTTGTTCTGATGTCGGATGTGGATGTCCGGATCCGATGGCGATCGGCGCATTGTCTTCGCCGCCTGGTACGCTACGGAGCTGAGGGTCTTATCCAATCGATGGGTGAACTCTGGGAGAGGACCGCGGAGAACTCCTTCAGGGTCCCGGGCGCACCCTTCTACTGGCAGGCCGCGCGCTTGTGGTTGGTAGCTACCCTGTCACGGATCGCTTCAGAACGGCCAGCCGCAATTCTTCCAGTCAAGAGCTTACTGCTTCGGACTCTTGATGACAGCACGTACCCGCATCCGGCCCTTCGCTCGTTTGCCAAAGATGCTCTTGAGACCCTGGAGAGCTCAGGAGCGATTCGCTTCAACGAGCAGGAACGCACGTTGATCGAATCCACCAACACGTCGATTCTCCCACGCGAAAAGGAGGATTCCGAGTTCCATCTGGAAGACTCTCAGCACGCTCCCGAAGGGAGGCTCAAGTTCGATCCGATGGACACCATTCCCTACTGGTATCAACCCGCAACTCGCATCTTTGCTCATGTATCTACGACCCGACTGAAAGCTGAGGCGGAGCGCTGGATACTGGATCGCTGGGGTGCGGGTACAGAGTTTACGGACTGGCGAATGGAACCAAGGCGGAACCGCTTTCCGGAAAACAGTTGGAGATTATCTTCCAATGATCATGGGAGCATGCCGACGCTGGAGCGTTACAGGACGTTTCTCGAATGGTATGCCCTGCAATGCGCGATTGGCTCGTTAATGAAGAGCGAGGCCCTTAAATCGAACGGGAACGGCGGGGAAGACGAACTCGCGATGCGGCTCAGGTGGCAGAGGTTTCCCGAGGCGCCTTATTGGCTCTCCGATCTGCTCTGCCCCATTCCCCTCGAGCGCCGACTCTGGTTCAAACCGGAGATTACCGACGATTGGGTTGCCAACATAGCGGATGCGGATTTCGTGCAGGAGATCGTACGAGGGCGGGAAGGCACAGATCTCGTTGCGGAAGGCTCGGCCCGAGTCTCTTCATCAGAGTTCTCTTTGGACGTGGACGTGACCAGCGCTCTTGTCGAACCGGAACATGCCCTGGCGCTGGTTCGAGCTCTGCAGACGGCTGAGGAGCCGATGGATTACAAGCTGCCGAATGCCCATGAAGATGACTCCGATAGGTTCGCAATTGACGAACCTGGGTTCGAGTTGGACGGATGGATCGCGGCGACCCAGTCCGAAGGCGGCTTTGGCGAGTACGATCCTCTGAATCTGGGGGCGGAAACAACCCACTCCGGACCGCCCAATTCGCGTTCGAGTCGCCCCTCTCTGCACGGTGGGGTACTATCGTGGCCAGAACATGAGGGGGTCGTTTTCCGGTACGAGCGATGGAAAAGTCATCGAGACCGCTCCTCCAGCGTATACGAGGGACCGGAGGTGCGGACAAGCGGGTACCGTCTCTATGCGAAATCGGGTGAGGTTCTGGAGTTGTTGAAGAGAAGCGGAAGAAGCTTAATATTCGAAGTGCGAATCACACGGAAGCGAGGAGGTTCACACCATCAAATACGCACGGAAGAAGAATCTCTCAGACTGGAGGGCAGATTCTGCGGCATCATCCTCCTCAGAGCCGACGGCACCCTCCACACCGCCGACGGATGTCTTGGAACTTGGCCGCTATCTGGTCGATGAGAACCTCGGCGAGCGGAACAACGATACACTCTCGCGATGGCTTCTCCACGCGATTGCCGAGCGCCTGGCCGCCTGCGGCGCGGCACCAAACTCCGCCCAGAAGAAGAAGTGCGAAAGCGAAGCGGCCGACCTCATCCTTCGTCTGTGGAAACATCGCGCTGTCGTGCCCATGGATATCGACCCCTTGGCTCCGTATGAGCGTGTCTGCAAGGCCTTCCGGTCTCTGTTGCCGCAGGCCAATCCCTGGCAGTTTCTTGATGAGGGTTCGGCAAACGAAACTGTAGCCGCGGAGCTTTACAGCTGCCTCTCCCTGTTGACTGTCTCGATGTTCCTGCTCAGTGTTGAAGCAATTCCCGAACGTCCAAAAAGCGAAAAGACGTTGCATGACACATTTTTACCAGTCAGCGAGAACTCAATTCTTCTCTTATTTGAGCAAGTAGCGGAGTTCGTCGCCCCAAAGTTGAATTCGGATTCGAAACAAGCGGTCTCGAAAGTTCCCAGGATAACGCGAAGCGAAGCGGCGCGGGGCGTCCGGACCCTGATCGAAAGGACGCGCGTAGCGCTTGATGAAGCCCTCGTCATTGTGGACAGGGTGGAACGGGGCCGCTCGCGCCGGAAAGTTGTGGATATTCAAGTTCCCGGCAAGCCCCGTCTGAAAGCACTTATTCCTGGGAAAAAGGCTTTGTCGAACTCGAAGACCAAGAAGTCTTCATCGGCTCAGCCTGGCAAGAAGACAAAACAGAAACGATAATTCCTCTTCTTGTTGGTTTATGGAGAAAAAGCGAAGGCCGCATCGCGACTTCACAGACCATTGAATCACCCAACGTCCAGCTCCAGAATCTGACGGCAGGTGGCGCCCTCATTCTTCCAAATCTTCGAGAGCGGGTACTATTCGCTATTGCCAGCATGTCGACAGTAGGCTCTCTCGCAACGTTTGCTCACATGGCTGAGGGAACCAAAACTTCCGGATACTTATGTCCCTCACGCAGTCGCCAAGAGTGCGGTTTCCTCGCGGAATCCGAGGCGGTCAGGGACACAATGGGTGTCGCGTCGTGGTCCGCGAATCAGTTCAAGGGTGACGAGGCTGTCATCCGGAAACGCTGGACTGAGTTCGAGCCTCAAATACTCAAAAAGTTGACGGTCGTGCACAGCGAGGATGACTTGCCTGCCGTGTTCCTTAGCGAGGTGCGCAGGAGTGCGGCGAAGTGTGCGATGTGGACGTCGTCCATGGATTGAACAGGATCATCCAAGATGAGCCAGGGCAATACTTCAGATACCGACAAATGGAGCGCAATGAAAAGTGTCAGCGCGGCCGTGTTGAGATTCCCTGCGCTTAGCATGGCACCCGGTGTACCACCTAGTTCTCCTGTATCGCGATCAACCGTAATCAGCTTGGGCTGAAGCTGCCTGGTTTCAGCTTCCGGAATTCGGAATGCGGGCACGAACGGCTCAGACGGGGCCAGCCGAACGAACAGGTCCCGCCAGACTCTATTCAGCTGATTGTTGAATACCCGACGGATGATCGCAGAGCGAACTCCGTCGACGGCGTCCCGGACCGCCTGGCCTTGGCTCCGCAGCGCTTGCGCGTTCCGCAACGCCTTTGTCAAACGCTTTAACTGCTCGGTGTCGATTTCGAGCATGCGCTCAGCTTCCGCCTTACGGTCGATTACGGCTCGCAACGATTCGACTAGTTCCAAACCTTTTCGACGCAAGGCCAAGCGGTTGCTCAATCGCTCTTCACCTCGAAGCACTGGAAGATGCCCCGTTGCCAGCCCTCTGTGTACTATCAGCTCGACTAACTGGTGTATCAAGGCTTGGACAACGACATGCACATCCCCACGCTGGCGCTCGACACATTGCGGTGCTCGGCCCAGGGATCGTTTCTATATGTCGAAGAGCTGGAGTATTGAAAGCGGGGTGAGGCGAAACCGCTGATGGAATGCGACCTGAACTGCGTGATCGATGGGATACTGACGATCGGAGAAGCGAAGACGGCCGACCGGCTCGAGAAGACCCGCGCGGCGGAAGCGGCGCTCATCGAGAAGTACCGACGAAGCCTGGCCGCGAGCCTGGCCGCCCGCTGTGTTGTTTTCGCAACCGAGGCCGAGAACTGGTATGGCACGACTGCTCAGAAAATCGTGGAAGTACTGGGAAAGGACTCGCTATCTGTGCGCCTTCTATCGAAGGTGGAGTTGTTCAGGGCTTAAAGTTGCCGCAACTGATCGAGGCGACCCGACCAACCCCGATTAGCGCTCCCGAACGCGCAGTGAACTCAGTCGGACGCCAGTGAGCTCGAAGAAATTGTCCGGATCGAGTTCAGCGATGTGGTGGCGATGCAGTTGGATCAGCCATTTCAGCTTTTGCTGGCGGCTGCGCCGATACTCCCCGGGTGGAAGGGCTGCGACCTCGCACCTCTGCTTCTCGATGAGCGCTTTGTGGTGTTCAAGAAATTGGGCATACTGCTGATCAGTGTCTTTTTCGCTGCGGATGATCGTTAGATAATCGAGAAACCACAGGCCATCCTGGTCCTTGCGCAGGAATCTCTTCAGATAGGACATCTCTTCCTGGAACGAATTGCCCTCCCCTCTGAGAACCGGGGTCTCCTTGAGCGCCTCGATCGCACTCTCGCTGACAATGATGCGCGGAAATTGAGCCAGCTTGGATTCCAAATGGTGGGCATCCACCAATCCGGGGCCAAACACCAGCCCTTTCTTGTGACAGAGATATCCTAGCGTCAAGCCGCCGCGAACTAGGATCCCGCGGTTCACGAGGTTCACCTGAATGTAGCCGAGGTCCATGACTTCATGGAAGAAGCAACCGAGTTGATACTTGAGGTTTGCGTCGGTGAGGATCGGCAGGATGCGCAGGCCGAGATCAGAGAAACTGACAAAGGCGGATTTCCATAACTTCTTCTGATCGTCCATGGGAGTGGAGAAATCTCGAAAGTGCCCTAAGACTTCTGCAACCTTGTTTGCATCCTCTCCGGATTCATTCAGCAGATCCTTCATGCCTAAGACATCCAAATAAGAAATGAGGTAAGGAAGATACTTGTAGGTTCTTTTTCGAAGTTTGCGTTTTCTCTGGCGCTCCCGTTCCAACTGCTTCTGCGCCACCCGCTTTTGGATGTCAACGATGGACTCAGCAAACGATGGTCGTTTGGCCTCGCCGGAAATCTTCTTCGGCATTGAATCAACCTCAAAGGGAGTCGCGCGATTTAGGGAGAATCGGTGATTCTATTATCGATGGAGATGCGAGTCTTAACCGAATCGAGACTGTGGAAGGAGTGGTCGCGATGAGTTGGCTTAGCCGATGGTTGGGACGGAAACCAGAATCTCCTCTGCCGCCACCACGACCCAGGACAATGACGATTCCACCCGACTGGGCGAGTCGCCCGCCCTACTTGGCCCTGCTCCAGCGGTTTCTCTCTCTGCGCGACGCCAGGACCGGGGTTCCCGAAAATTGGGAGCCCTTGTACGGGACACATCCGCAGAAGGTCGTCCAGGGCATGCTCCAGCTGAACGTGCTCGAACCTGCTTCGCTGGCCGAGACCATCGAATACTGCCACTCGGGCGCGGAACTCAAAAGGCTCCTGGCGGAACGCGGTCTCAAGGTCAGCGGCCGGAAGGCCGATCAGTCCCAGCGCCTATTCGATGCCGATCCCGAAGGAATGCGCCGCCTTGCTGCGGAACACCAGATCGTGCGCTGCACACCCGCGACCCGAGACATCGTCCAATCTTGGCTTGATCGCCAGGCTATGGCCCTCGAAACCACGACCGACGAGCTGATCGCTGCTTTGCGCAATCGGCAATTCAAGGCCGCCATCCAGATTGCGGACACATGGCGTGACCAGAGATTTGAACTGCCCGTTCACCCCGCGCAGGAATCGATGACCATTCGAGCTGAACCCCGCGCTCTCGAAGAGCGAATGCGCGAGGTCGCTCGGATGTTCACCCTACGTCCCCGGATTCTGAAGGGCCTCGACACCGGGCAGTGGGAGGGCCTCCACCTGAACTACGCCATCTGGCAGCTGCTCGGCCAAGCGGCCGACGAGAAATGCATGCCCGGATTCACAGGGCTCGGAGAAATGGACGCGGCCACGGTGCTACGCATGTTGGGCTTCTACGCCAATCACCAAAGAGAGCTTGAACGGTGGAAGCCACTGGGCGTCAAAACCGCGCGCATCGCCTGTTGCCACTCCGGAAGCTGCGATGCCTGCGAAGCCCTCGACGGAAAAACCTACACTCTTGCCAAGCTGCTGGAGCTCCCTTACGAATACTGCACCTGCGCTCTCGGCTGCCGCTGCCTCTATTTTCCTGACCTCGGTGTCTAAGCCCGGACTGGGCATCGCCGCGCCAGAGATGGATTCCGCATTTCCATCCGATCAACTCACTAGACTGAAGAGTGATGAACCCCAAACAGAAGCGGACCATCGACCGAGACGTGAGTACGCTCTTCTCAGACCGGGCTCTACGCGCCCGGCCCACGATGGAAGAGTGGACGGAAAATCCCACCGTCAGAACCGACCAGGGCAATCGCCCTGTGTCGACGGTAGGCCTGGCCGCGCTACGCCGCCTCACGTCTCTTATCTCCGACATTCCCGAGGTTCGGGATGTCTGCTCCCCCAAAGAGATCGCCGAGGATATGTTCGAGCGTTATAGCGGTTGGGTCTTACGTTCGGGGAAACTAAACGGTCAGGAGTTCCCGATATCCTTTGGGGTGTTGCGCATCCTCGATGCGATGGACTCCCAACTGGCGCGCTCGTTTTTCCTTCGGAATGGCTTCACCCCCACAGCCCGCCAGAGAGCGGTGAATTGGGCACAGTTGCTTTCCTCGCAGTCTCATGGTGCCGGGCGCGACCGCGGGGAATGAACCCCGTGTCTCTCCGCATCGCACGTGTGTATGTCTAACACTGTGAACGTGTAAATAGGTAGAGACCTAAATGTCTGAATGTGTAACAATGTAATAACGCGTGATGAGCGGGCGGTCCAGGTCAAGGAGTTCCTTCAGTGGCCAAACCAAGCAAAAATGCGGCAAAAGGTGGCTCTTCAGTACGTCTGATCGCCGACAATTCGGCGACACACCCAGGGGTGTCCTCCGAGCAGACCAACCCGCAGCGAACTGTACCAACCCCACAAATTGCGCTGGCGGTGGAAACACGGAGGCGCAAAACTGGAAAGCGTAGTGATCCGGAATTCCGTCCGACAACGTTTTTCGTGCGCAAACAAACGCAGCGCAATGCCTCCAGGTTGTTGGAAGACCAAGATAGCGGAAAAGACCTTTCAGACCTCGTCGAAGAACTGTTGGCAAAGTGGATTGTTGAGCATTCAAACGTGTAGGTATGCGCACGTATACATGTTCACACGTGCGCAGTTTAACAGAGCGGCCGAAGTGCTAGGCTAAATACGAAGAAAAGGCGAATATGGGTGGAAGCGCGCTTGGAGTAGTTGACCGGAAGGTCGCCACATTTGGCGAGCAGGTTTCACCTGGCTCATGGTTTTTGTCGAAGCTAGCGGACATCGACGAATATCCCGCCCTGCTGCCGTATTCTCACTATCTTCGACAGGCATGGGAAGAGCTGACGCTGGGTGGAGTTCTATGCGTCGATGGCCGCCCCACAGTTTACTTATGTGCCGGTAGCCAGTTCACCGCAGAAATAAAACGAAAGAATCACAGCTTTGTGTGGAATCAGGGTTTGGTTCCACTGCTGATGTTCCTTACCCCCGATCACGTCGAGGTACACAGCACTGTCAAGAAGCCACGCAAAGAACCGGACGTAGAACTCTTCGAAGGAGATCTTCCCAGTCTGATTCCGAACCTTGGCAATATCGCTCAGGCTCTTGAATTCGCCAAGCTTGTACGAGCTATTGAAACTGGCAAATTCTTTGAAGACAACGCTCCGTTCTTTCCTGCGAACGAGACGGTCGACCGTTGTCTAATCGAAAATCTTAAGTACACTGCCCAACGCCTAACGACTAGTACGAATTGGAACCTGTCACGCTCGCACGCTCTGCTGGGACGCGCGCTGTTCGTTTCATTTCTCCAGCAGCGGCGATTTATCAAGCCGGACTACTATCCCGCTGGGACGAAGACGCTTCTCGATATTCTCAGCCAATCACGTGTCGAGGACGTCAAGCGCCTTCTTTACCGCGAATTCTTCCAAAGATTAAAGAGCGAGTTCAATGGCACGATGTTTGACGCCGCCCTTGCAGACGAAGAACGTCACATCGGCAAGACGCAGCTCGAAATTCTTTACGATTTCTTGAGTGGGCACGACATGCAGTCGGGGCAGATGACGTTGGATTTTTGGGCATACGATTTCCGCTTTATTCCGGTGGAGATTATCAGTGCCATTTACGAGCAATTCATGAAAGATGGCGATCTAAAAAAGCAACGTAAAGAGGGCGCCTATTACACGCCTCGGCATCTTGCGGAGACAACTCTTCGTGAAGCACTTGCGGCTCGATATGACACTGTGGAGAGATGCAAGGTTCTCGATCCTGCGTGTGGTTCAGGCATTTTTCTTGTTGCAATGTTCAACCTCATGGCAGAAATTTGGCGTCAGGAGAATCGGAACAGTCGAAAGCAAACGAAGGCACAGGCATTGCTTGGCATTCTTCAGAGGCAAATTAAGGGCGTAGACGTTGACCCTGATGCCTGCCGCATAGCGACGTTCAGTTTATATCTTGCTCTCTTTGAGAAGCTTCGACCGATGGACGTTGAGGAATTCAAAGAGAAAGTGCGCCAGGGCCCTTTTCTGCCGCCCTTGCTTTGGACTGCTGAAGATCCTATTGACACGCCGGTTATCCTTCACGGAGATTTTCTTAAAGACCCTCTGCCGCTTGATCATGATTTTGATTTCGTCATTGGGAATCCTCCGTGGGAGAGCCGTGGCGACAAACAGATTGCGCTGCACTTTGCAAAGCGATCACCGGAGTTTCTTCGGGCTGGTGGCGTCGGATGCCTATTGTTGCCATCGACCATCACAGTTAATCGTCACGGCACCCTCGATGGAACCTGGTTTCGTGCTGTCACGGTCGAGAAAATCATTCAGTTGGCGGATTTTCGGTTCGTGCTATTTGAAGCCACGCATCCCTGCTTCATTATTCGGTACGCTAAGACTGCACCCCCGATGGAGCACGTCGTAGCTTATGAAACGCCGAAACTGAACCGCTTTGACAGGCGAAGTGGGGTTTTTGTCATTGAACCCGACGATCAAAAATTTGTGTCCCAGCATGACATTCTTGAAGCGTCACTGAGCGGCGGCTTGCAGGGAATATGGAGCAGGAAGTTTTGGGGTACGCCTCGAGATGAAACCTTCCTCAGGCGGCTAGACTTCTATCCCCGCTTGTCGGATTACGTGGGAAAAGGAAAGAGATGGGGAGATGGGGTGGGCTTCCAGCCATTCTATCCGGGTATTTCCCCGGGTGAGCGAAAGCCGCTGAAGCCTTGGAAATTGGCTGATCCTTATTTACCAAATGACAATCACTTCCCGCAACTCGTCTTGACAGAGACCAATTTCACGACACTGAAGGCAGGTCTTGAAGCTTCGATCATTACACGCCAGGATAAGATCATTCCTGCGGCTATGGATGGTCTCCGCAGGAAACCGGCAGACTCTGTTTTTCACGGACCAATGCTTGTCTTTAGTAATGGTTTCACGAAGTTTGCGTTCTACCGCAGCCGCGTACTGTTTCAGGATTCATTACGCTCCATTACCGGCCCAGACAATGATGCCAATCTGCTGAGATTTCTAACTGCGGTTCTGGGCTCGCGCTTAATGCAGTATCAGGCTTTTCACTCGGGTTCCAGCAACGGCATTGGACGCGATAAATTGCATCTGTACGAAAGTCTTAACCTTCCATTCGTGCTGCCTGGAGATGAACTGGCGCCCGAAAATGCAGATGAGATCATTACTGACGTAGCGGGAATTATTAAGCAGATTGAACGGGTAAGCGAATCGCGAAAAGCGGACCTCGCACCTTCAGCGTGGGAGGCACTGCAGCCACTTGTAGAGCGATACTTCGGTGTCACGGATGCCGAGAAGATTCTGATTGGCGATACGCTGACCATATCCCAACCGAGCATTCACCGTTCGAGTCTGGATGGCGATATCCGAGCTCTTGCATGGCCTGAGCCCAAAGATCGGAAGCGCTACGCGGATACTCTCTGCGATGTGCTAAACCGACGAGCACGCAAAAACAAGATCAAGATTAGTGCTGAGGCTATGGTATCGCAGAATCTCAACCTGATCTTTTTCACAATTCTGTTTTCAGAAGCGCATAAGCCGTACGCAGAGACGGGTGCAGATTTGGAGTTGTGGCATGCCCTCGACCAGGTTGCCGCAGCCGCGAAGCACAAAAGTGGCTCGTTCAGTTATCTGCGTGGTTTCCGGTACTTTGAGCGAGATCGGCTTCACATCCTTAAGCCGGCGACGATGCGAAACTGGAGCCGGACAGCAGCGCTCAATGACGCGGATGCAATCTTTGAACACTTGGTGACGCAAAACGCATGAGCGACGGAATTTTTATCGGAAGCCTTGCCCCGGACTTCAATCCATTTGACGGCAACTATCTGGCGGAAATTCTAGAGGCGACCGCGCATGCCTGGGCGTGCATGAAGCAGCCCAAGCCTACCGAAATTGAGGATCGGATCACATTCCGCTTAGTCGGGCAACTTGCCAACGCTCCGGAATTTGCAGAAATTCCTTACGATGTTACGCCGCAATGGTGGATCGTCGGCTTGAATGGCGAGTTGCTCGGGCGCCTCGACATTCGATTCAAGCATCGACTATCGAGGAGAGATTATTTCGGTTTTGAAGCTAAGCGTCTTCATATTAGGTATCCATCGGGCAGGACATCAAAGGAGTATTCCACATATTCTGGAGAAGCCGGAATGATGGCATTTGTCGAAGGGCAGTACTCGGAAATGCTTCCTGTAGGCGGGATGCTCGGATACGTCATGGATGGCAAGTCTGATGACGCGTGGGGCGGTATTGGCAGCCAGATTGAGTACCAACGAACCGCTTTGAAGTTGAAAGCCGGATGCATCCTAACGAGATCGAAGCTTTCGACAGCATCGCTGAAAAATGCTTTGAGCGGTTCTCATTTGGGAGAAACCGACCACGATCTGAAAACTCATCACTTGCGCCTATTCCACCTGATCTTGCCGGTACGCAATTAGAATCGTACTGTTCTAGTAGAGCGAAAGTGTCCCGCCTTCTCGAATTGCAGCCGAAACATCTTGAAACCACTCATGCTCTGTGAGCTCTGGGTAGTCCCTCGCAAGTATCGCGATCTCTTCGGGTTGATCGCGCGAGTGTGTAATCGCAAGCGTTGCTGCGCGGACTGCCGGCGCTTTATCAGGATCTCGAACCAGGAGCTTAATGGCAATGTGCAGCTTGGGAACCACATTTGCATCTTCATAGAGCAACACGTCAAGGCATTCACCGAGCGTGCCTCGCCCGTAGTCAGAGTGATCGACGGCCCTTAGCATATGCGCAATTTCTTCGGGTGACCACCGAAACCAGGGCAGGAGCTGCGCCTCAGCTTCTGGTCTGATCCAGTTGTCTTTCGTCCAGAAGATATTTGGGTGCGAACCGACATGGGACAAAAGCCAGATGGCTCGACGAAGAGATTCCGGAACCAGGTCCATAAGGAAGCGGCGCATGATCAGTAGATACTTTGGGTCCGAGCGGCTGAGCGCCCACGCATCGTATACGGCGCCCACCTGAAATGGATCAGGTGAAAGTAGATTAAGGGTGAGGTCACCCGCGCCGTGCGCGACATAGGCCCTCACTGCGTTCGTAAAGGCTCCTCGCAAGCTCAGCTTGTCGAGGGTATGGCGGGCCGAAACGGGGACGCTTCCTCCGATCTGGTCCGGATGAGCCCTGAGATATCCGGTGATATCCACCCATCGGATGAGTGAATCCTCAGGGTCGTAGACGATGCCAAATATCGGCACCGTGGACCGACGCCAGAGTTCGGCATGGGCTCCAATAGGCACTGCATAATTTCCATTAGTTGCGCGATATTACGCACCGGCCTTGATCTGAAGGGCAGCGCAAAGATGCGTGGGGCCGCTCTCGTCGGCAAGATCGACATAGGCATCCTTGCCAATATCTTGCTGCTGGTCGATTTCCTGAAAGGTACAGCCGTGACGTTCAAAAAATGACCGAGCGCTGTTTACGCCATCTCTACTTACGACGCGAGTGGAGCGAACATTCATGACAATCATTTTCACTCAATTCTTCGGGCACTTCTCGCCCCGGTCACTCCTGATTCACGTCATAATGGTTTTCCTGCGCTCCATCGTGCGGTAATAGAGGTAGCTGAGATTGCCGGATTATGCACGCCGATCCAGGAACGGCGGATCGGGTGAACGTCTGGCCGATCTTTCCCTGTTGCACAGAATTCGGATTCTTGCAAGAAATGATTGAAAGCTGTTGCGTCAACTATAGCGGCGGACCGATTGAGGTGCCGGCTGCAGCCGCATCCCCAAAGAATGTCGCATCCTGCGAACTGCTTTTTCTTGCTTCCCGCATTCGGCGATGGCAGACTGCAGTCTAGTGCTAGTGTAGGACCTTTCATTTGAAACTCGTTCTTGATTGCGCACGTCATTTGATCCCACTTTTAGGCATTGACTCCTTGAGCCAGGTATCACAGCAACGAACACATAGATTCGAGATCCGCCCGTGCATCAGCGAATGAGGCTTTTGAGCTTCTCGGCCAAGCGGTGCAGCGTCAAGCAGGCCTTTGACCCGGCTTCTGCCACACGCTTTGGCCAGGAGGTTGTTGCTCCAAAGGCGCTCTCGACGGGGACAGACGAACAGGCCGCTCCCTGTTGAAGCCGCGCTTCGCGGGTGCGTCGAAGTTCGCGCAGATCACGTGTGCATTCCGCGCATTTGAAGACATGGAGAAACTTTGGATCCGTCAGGTCGAGTTGCTCCGGAGTCTCCACAATTTGCCCAAGCAGATCTCTATCCAGGCACCCGACGCGTTGCGGATTCGGATAGGAATCGAGTACGTACTCTTCCAGCGCGTCGAACAGGCGCGTGTCGTTTTCGTCATCACGCGCAATACGATGAAATCCGTTCACTTGGTGCCTTCCCGACCATTCGGCCCTTAGGGCCGATTCTCTTACGGCAATGCCACTTAAATCCCCAGCCTTTTGCGAATCCTCTTGAGCTTGCGCTCGCAGAGCTTGCGCGTGGCCTCTTTTGATTTCGACATGATTTCGGCAACCTCTCCCCACTGCCTACGCGATCCATATCGCAAGAGCATAGCGCAACGTAGCTCCGCAGGAGCGTCGCCCAGGAGCGCTTCGAGGTCAAGTTCGACCTCGACGAGGGCGAATGAACGATCCCGGGATGGCGACAACCATTCCACTTCGGACGATGTCCCTCGGTATTCGAGTTTCCGCCAGGCTCGGAGCCGACGCCGCACTTCATTGCGATAAAAGCGGGTGAGAATCACGCGCGTCTCTTCGACGCTGACGGGCGAGAGGCCGGCCAAAGTCTCTACTGTCCGTTGGATGGCCAATTCCATGATCTCCGAGGCCAGCTGTTCATCGCCCAGACGGGCTCTGGCAAGCTCTCGCACGTTCTCAATTTCCGTTTCGACCGCAGCACGTAGGGCTGGCGCAATCGCGCGCTCGGTGGGCGTGCGCCCTATCACCCAGCAAAGGTCTGAGGGGGAAGGTGATGTCATCTGCTCGCTCACTTCGAAAGGCGTCAGGCGACCGGCGCCGACCGCGGCCGTCTGCGTGTACCGGCAAATTACTTCAAGCCGACGCCACTTTCCACAAATTCTGCCCGGATTTGCTCATTGACATGTCCGCTTTCGTCGTGCATCGCGGCTCCATATGTAGAGGGCCGCTCCGCGCGCCCGGCTATTCCATCAATCGCGAGGTCATGTATGGCAAATTCTCTCAGGTCATGTACTCGGTCTCCGCAATGGAGCGCCGAAGAGATGGCACTCGCCGCCCAGGCCAGGGTTCTTTCCGGCAATAAACTCGAACAACTGGTGGTGCGTCTTCAGCGCCACAGCGGACAGTCGAGGGAAGCGTGCTGGCGGTTTGTCATTCAATACGGTCTCAAGGGCAGAACGGGCCACCGGCGCTGGAGCGAGGAGGAGATCGAAACAGTCCGCGAGGAACTCGTCAGGCATTCGGTCGAGGAGATCGCCCGCAAGATGGGCAGGACCGCAAAATCCGTCCGCAGCATGCTTAAGAGGAATGGTTTTCTCGTGCGAGAGATCCGTTGCGACCTCTTCTCTTTGGAAAGCCTTGCGCGGGCGCTGCGTGTGCGAAAAGACGAGATTCTCTCGTGGATCGAGAAAGGATGGTTACAGGCAACCATTCACACGCGAGCCAAAAGGCGCTCCTACTCGATCACGCCCGAGTCGCTGGCCCAGGTGTACAAGCATCACCTGGGCGACCTCATCAAAAGAGGCATCCCCAATCTATCTCTTTTTGAGGCGTATTTGCAGTATGTCTATTCCCCGAAACATACCACCGGCGAACAGCTTCTCGAAGTTCGCCGTGAGAAACGCGAGCGAGCTGCCTTCGCAGCGGCTGAAGAGGCGGGACAACGGGGCCCCGTTGAGGAAGGAGACGACGATGATGGCTACATGGAAGAGGAGTCGATTGGCCCCGGCAAAGATGAGATCACTCACGGAGTTCAGGCAGCCGGCTGCGAATGACCGCTGCTACGATAGGAGTATCGGTCGGACTCGGCGACGCCTTGCCTTTGGCGAAATCGTCACCGCTGCGGCGTTTTGCATCCTATTGGCAACGGCGCTCGCGTTTGCCGCCTACGTCGCATTTCGGGTCATTGAGCGCGATTCGCATGGTCTCTTTTGTGACCCGGTCTGGCATGAACCATTGGACAGTTGGAGTCTTTGACCGTTTCCCCGGATCTCTTCGCACAATACATGAGTTTCCTGAAGACAGCCGTCTTTCAGGATCCTGAGAATCAGTGATTTTGCAGCTACGGTACGTCAGTTTGTTGCATTGGATGCGCTTTCAATGAATCATGAAGACACCTGCTGTTGAGATTAGGGGGTGCGGATGAAAGATGTTGGCGCCAGGCTCCGAGCAGTCAGGCAGAAGTGGGGACTCACGCTGCGCGAAGTCGAAGAGCGAAGCGCAAGCCTCGCCGAGAAGTGGGGAAAGGATTCATTTCGCATTTCCGCAAGCTGGCTGGACCGCGTCGAGAGAGAAGGACGAGGGCTTTCGTTCCCGAAGTTTATCGTGCTCGCAGTCATCTACAGCATTTCGCCCGAGCAGTTGCTCACTTTTTGTCCCTCCGCGGCCACTGAGTCACAGTCCACCGAATATCCTTCAAGCCCGAATTCCACGCTTCTTCTGACTGATGGCCCGCTTGAGGACCACGCCCGGCTGTGGCTTCCCGAAAGCATTGCCGTTGACCCTGTTCCTGAGGACACGACACTTCTCTCTCCTGAAAGCCACCTGCCCAGCCACTATCGGCGGGGAATCATCGGGCGGCTGGACAAAACGCTGGACCCAATGATCCGGCCGGGATCGATCGTCCTGATCAACACGCAGCGCCGTGCCATCGCGCACCGGAGAGAATGGAACAACGAGTTCGACCGCCCGATCTACTTTCTTCTTACCCGCTCCAGCTACATCTGCGGTTGGTGCGATCTTGACGAGGATTCCAGGTGGTTGACGCTGGCGCCACATCCGCTCTCGTACGTTACCCCCCAACGCTGGAGATACAGGAAAGAGGTCGAGGTCGTCGGACGCGTCGCTGCCGTTCTTCTGCGCCTCGATGAATCCCGCACTCCGGCGTAGGTCGTCGCGGACAGAACGATAGGTCGCGAGACTCCCCGCGGTCTATTGGCCTCGCAGCCAGTATCGCGCTGGCGCCGGTCTTCGCCGGTCTGATCCGCAGCCATTGACGTTTATCGCGGCCGCAATCGTCCTTGTGTCAGCGGCACGCTTTGCAAGTTTCATTCCCCCCTTGCGTGTTAGCGGCGTGGACCCGACTACCGCATTGCGTCAGGAATGACTCGATTCGGGATACGTCTTTGGCGTCGGACGCGCGAGGGCTGCACATGTCGCCAGAATCTGCCAATTGACTCACTGTCCTATTCGGAATGTTCACCGGCCACTCTGTGAAATAACCGCCCGATACCTTAGGACTCGCCACCGTCAACGACAATGCCAGTCGCCCTTCTGAATCCAAATGGCACGATTTCTTTGTGTTCAACGGCAAGAGAGAGTTACCCTCTCCGCGAGCATGGGGCATGTTCGGCCGAACACGCAAGGTTCCCTTATTCGCTGTTCAAAGTGCCTTTTGCA
>Ga0335074_10004174_pt1 | contig 19872 bp, 13 predicted proteins | sample Lox_Sample_23_FD_206715 | JGI IMG/M metagenome (GOLD analysis project Ga0335074, IMG submission 206715) | Soil microbial communities from Loxahatchee National Wildlife Refuge, Florida, United States - Lox_Sample_2.3 | ecosystem: Environmental > Terrestrial > Soil > Wetlands | place: USA... | reverse complement strand
TGTGGCCACCGGCAGCGTGGCTGGTCATCGGCGGTGCCTGCTATGTCGCGTGGTGGTGGCGACGGCGCAACGATCCAGAGATCCGCCTCCTCCTCGACGCGCTCGGGGTAAGCCGGCTGCTCAACCTCCGCCCGGCGACTGACCACCACACGTCGGGGCCACGATGACTCGGCCCATGCGAACGGTTGCGAAGACCGCTTTCCGCGAATGGGGAGTCGCCACCGCCTCGCTACGGCAACTTCCGGACTTCCTGATTATTGGAACCAAGCGCGGCGGCACGACCTCGCTATGGAACTACCTGTTGACCCATCCCCACATACTGCCCATGTTCCCCGCCGCGCAGAACCTGAAGAGTCCGCACTACTTCTACTGGCACTACGACCGCAGTGAGCGGTGGTACCGATCGCATTTCGCCACCCGACTACGCCGCACTCAGTTGGCGCGAGTTGGGAAGACCGCCCCGGTCACCGGCGAGGCGAGTCCGTACTACCTCTACTCGCCGTACGCCGCGGAGCGGGCTCGTGCCTTGCTCCCGCAGGCCAAGATCATCATCATGCTTCGCGACCCGGTGGCTCGCGCCTACTCGCACTACTGGGAACGGGTGCACGAGGGGGTCGAGCCGCTGAGCTTCGATGCCGCCCTCGCGGCCGAGGACGACCGGCTCGCAGGCGAGGCCGATCGGATGGCTGCCGATCCGCTGTACTACAGCCGGCCGCACGACTTCTACACGTATCGCGATCGCGGCGTCTACCTGCCTCAGCTCGAGCGCTGGCTCGGCCAGTACCCCAGCGAACAGGTTCTGATCGTCCAGAGCGAGGCGTTCTACGCCGACAAACAAGCGATTTTCGATCAGGTGACCGACTTCCTCGGGCTGCCCGGTCATCAGCTCGGTGAGGTCAAGCGCTTCAACTACCGCCCGGCGGAGCCGATGAGCGAGCCGAGCCGCGAGTTCCTCACAGACTTCTTTGTGCCGCACAACCGTGCGCTGTATGACTACCTTGGCCGAGACTTCGCCTGGTAGGCCGCACCATTCAGGTGCGTCGCAGATAGCCGTACCGCCACAACCACGGCCCGGTGAGCACCGACACCAGTCGGCGACGGCTCGCCGGCATCGCGCGGCGCCATTCGTCGTCCACCGCGAGCGGCACCCTGCCGCTGGTAAAGCGCATCGGATTCCCTGCGACACTGTGATCGGGCGCGAGTGATACCACACCTTCGCTGACCAGGCCCGCAGGCACCCCATCGAGCCGGGCGAAGGCGGCGATGCGATTCAGTTCTCCTTCGGTCTGATTGACGAAATCCTCGTAGCGCATTCTCATGATGGGAACGCGAACAAGCCGGCCAAGCTCAAACATCGAGTTGAAGCCCACCCATTCCACCGTGCTTCGCACGCTTGAGTAGGTGTCCATGTACGCCTCTTCGTGCTGGATCTCCGGGCGCGGCTTACGTCTCGTCCACGAGTAGGCCACTCCCCTGCTGTCACGCACGAGCAGGCAAATCCGGAGGTCGAGCGGCATCTGACGAAGGACGAGCGCGTGCGGCGGCCCCTTCGACGTATCGACGATGACGGCGGCACCGCTCACATCCGAGATGGCGCTGTAAAGACGCGTGATGTGCTCGCAATAGGACGCGAGCTCAGATCGCGTGAGTTTTGCGGCGCGCGGTACGGCTAGGGCCGGAATCCGCCGAGTCCGCTCGAGCCGCGCGCGCAAGGCTTCGGCTGCGTTCGCATCGACGACGTCCCAACCCCCGAAGGCGGCCTGGCCCACCGCGGTCCAGAACGAGCAGTCGAGGAATCCCTCTCCGCAGCCGCATAATTGGTTCTCAAGCACGCCACGGCGCCAGATGAACATCAACTCGCCTGCATTGAATGCACCCGGCATCGCACCCAAGACACGACCCACGAGCGTGCTGCCGCTGCGCCCCGCGCCGCCGACATACAGAACTCGAAGCGACCCCTGACTATCGCGACCCTTCTCCAACGATCATGCCTCCTCGCGCAACCTATGCCTCTTGCCCCGTACCCTCTGACCATGAGCCTGGGCGCACTATCACCCCGACTCAAGCGACTGGTCGATCATCTGTGGGGCAGTGACGACGTCATCGTCACGCTGAGTGATCGATGCCCTCCAGGGTATCGAGCCATCGAGTCCTATGCGATCGTTCCGTATGCAAACAAGGCGGAGTTTCTCGTCCCATTGACCGCCGGCCGTACAACTGCGGCGAGAAGTCTCACTGCCTATCGGATGCTTCGACCGATGTCTGTTCGGTTTACGCGTTTGGGCGTGGCTGCAGCCGTGCGGCTTCACGCGATTCCCATCACGTCACAGCAACTTACTATCTTCGTGAGGCGCGACGTCTCCGATGTGGATCTGCCGGCGGTGTCTCCCACTCACTGGTTATCGCAGCGACTCGGTACCGATCGCCTCGTCGCGGCGCTGGCCGTACCCGCACTGGCTCCGAACGCAAAACCGACGCTCCAGCTCTTCAGCGAGAAGGGCGATCCGGCCGGCTACGCGAAATTCTCCTGGAACGAGAGCACTCGAGAGCAGGTCCGTGCCGAGGCCGCTGCGGTCATACGCGTTGCACCGAAGCTATCGACCATCGACGTCCCCGCCTGCCTGTGGAGCGGTCAGTGGGGCGGATTCGACGTTATTGTCACTGCGCCGATGCCGACGGATGCCACGGCCTGGGCTGGCTCTCGCGCTCCCTCGCTTGAGATCGTCGAGGATGTGGCGCGTACCTCGAGGATGAACACGGCGCGCTTACCCGATAGCGCGATCGTGCAACGGATAGCCGCGATGGTGCAGGACGGCGGTGCAAGGCTAGACCCAGCGCTTCGACATGCGTTGCATCGCGCCGTCGAGACAGTCGGAGAGCGCTGGCCACACCTCGAACTACGCGAGGGCACCTGGCACGGAGATTGGGTTCCCTGGAACATGGCCACCGCCTCCGGACGGACGGTGGTGTGGGACTGGGAGCACAGCCGGGAAGGTGTGCCGGTCGGCTTGGACCTCCTGCACTGGCACTTCCAGCACGGGTTCATCGCTGAGAAGGTCAGCTTAGAGGAGTCGCTGCGGAGAATGCGCAGCGGCGGTACCAAGGGCGTCGGCCAGCTGCAAGGCTCCAGTGAGGCGGCTGAGGCCTGCGCCGACCTCTACAGCCTCGAGATTTGCGCCCGCTATCTTGCAATGCAGGCAGCGGGGAGTGGGTGGGCTCCTCGCTTCTACCCCGACGCGCTCACCGTGCTAGCTCGGCTGACCTCGTGACTCTCATCGTCGCGATCGTCAGTCCGTGCCTGGCTCCTGGTTGAAGACCGCGCTCTTGCCCGCGCTGGCAAACCCGGCCAAGGTGCCTGGATCGACAGTGAGCTCTGAGCTACAACCGCTCGCCGTGTCGTCCCACTCCATCACTGCCTTGATATTCGGGTGGGATGCCATGGCCGCGGGAACGGACGCGTACCAGTCACCCGACGCCGAAGGATCACTCGGGTCTGCAACAGTGCCGTACTCCGGGAGCATGAACGGCTTGTCCCCGTAACCGTTGCTCTCCAGCCACTGGTAGAAGGGGTCGATCGTGTCGTTGAACGACTTCCACGCGGTGTTGTGGCACGAGGCGAAGTTGTAAGGGTCATAGCCGATCCAGTCGACGTAGGAGTTTCCCGGGTAGAGCGAGTTGAACTCCGCGTCGTGGGCGCTGTAGCCGGTCACCGTCCACACCCAGATCACGTTCGTCACGCCATCGGCGGCAAAGCGGTCATGGATGTGCCGGTACGCGGCCACGTAGTCCGCCGCAGATCCGGCGACTGCCATCCGGCCGTCCATCTCGGGATCGAAGGTCAGGAAGACCGGCTTGCCGTAAGCCTTGAGACGAGCCGCCTCGGGATCGATGACGGTCGCGTCGTACTTGCCATCGGCGATGTCCGACCACAGCAACTGGGCACCGGTCGAGAAGTTCCTCGATGCCCACGAGAACATCAGGTAATGGTTCTGACCCAACGCCTGCTCGTACTTGTCCGGGAACTGGCCTGAACTACCGGAGTTCGACATGTCGTGGTAGCGATAGATGATGTCGAACGGGCGCCCAACCTGGGATTCAAGATCGGTGAAGGTCGTCTGCCAGTTCTCCCCGGTGCCCGGCGGTTTGTAAACCCCCCACCAGACGCCGCAGGACGGCACCAGTAAGGCCGAGACAGTGCACGGGCCGGCAGAGCCGGAGGACGACGGCGTTGGCGTGGGCGAGACGACCGGCGGCACGGTCACGGTGCTCGACGGGGTCGGCGTCGGGGTCGAGCTCGGCGTGGTTGACGGCGTGGGTGTGCTCGACGGCGTCGCGGTCGGCGTCGGGTCCGCGCTCACCGTCGGCGTCGCGGACGGCGACGTGCTGGGCTGCGGGTCGGAGGGGTGCCGGCCGCGCGACGGCGGCGCGACGATGCGCACCCGCCGCACGGTCACGGTCTGGACAACCTTGGCGTTGTCGACCTCGACGGGCACCTTGCGATGCCGGGTCGAGCCGGTCACGAGGACCACCAGGCGAGAGCCATCCGTGCGGTTCTGCGTACGCAAGGTGATCCTGCGCCAGCCGTTGTGGCGAAGCGTCAGCTCGCGGCTGTGGACCGCAACCACCCGGCCATGCTTGGTCGTCTCGAGGCGCAAGCGCGCGACGGTGCGGCGATGGTCGCTGCGCCGGACCATCACTGAAGCGTGATAGCGGTCGCCGAACAACGCCCGCTGCATCTTCAGTCGCTCGCTCAGGTTCGTGCGCCCGCGCTTGTGGCCGACGAGGCGCGCGGCCTGTCCGCTGTGCCATCCGGGGTGCACCAGGTTCAGCTTGGCGTGCCCGGCACCGCTCGAGTGCCAGTGCTTGCGCCCCTCGCCGAACCCGCCGTTTCGGACGAGCTCGATGTGGGTGTGCTCGAGCACCCGCCGGACCGTCACGGTCTCCCGACCGGCCGGCACGCGCTTGCTGGCCGACAGCGGGGACGCGTGGGTGAACGTCGGCAGCGCCACGCTCAGCATGCCGATCAACACGTTGACGGCTACTACCGCGCCGTATCTCCGCGCGGACACGATCGACATCTCCGACTCCGGTGCATCCTTGGGACTAGCCCTGACACACAACAAAGTCGGCCGCCGTATGCCCGAACTGACGAGCCCATTCGGGTGATGCCGCGGCTCGGCCGATGGCCATTTCTCCTTAGTCCGTTTGGACCAATCGGAGTAATCCTTTGGTGGCTCTCGCAGCGCACGCGGTGGAGGCGCCTCGATGAGCACGCCGAGAAGGCTAACCCGCCCGGCGCGCCTTTCCTGCTCGTTCGTCACCATTCCGGCTTGCGGCGCGGTGAAGGAGGATTGCCGTACAAGGCTCGGTGTAGATGGCGCTCGCTCTCGGTGCCCACACGCCAGCGCCCCGCCGGATGAATCCGACGGGGCGCCGAGATGCGAAGCGTTGTGCCTGCCTAATGCGTTGCTCGAGCGACGTTCCTCACGTGCCCGGACCGAGCGGGCCGGTGGTGCCGAACGCAACGTCATCGAGCCGGATGGTGCCTGGCGCGGTGGACGAGGACAGCACTTGACCGATCTGGAGCGATCCGAACGCCGTGCCGGTGTTGATCCCGCTCACCGTGTGCGACTCAATCGGCGTGGTCGAGTCACCGGAGTAGACGCTCACCGTCAGCGATCCCGACGTCGTCGAGTTCACCAGCGTCCACTCCACTCGCAGCCAGGTGTTGAGGGGCAGCGACTGCGTGAACGTGGCCTGCTTGGTGTTATTGGCGTCGTACAGCGTGATCTTTCCGGCGGTCGAAATGTTGATCTGCGCATCCCGGTTGAACGACGAGTCACCGAGGTGGGCGAACTCTTCCGTGACCGCGGGGTTCGCGGCCAGGTAGAGGTAGGACCGGCCATAGCTCGTGGTCGACGTCGAGGTGATCGACGTCTTCCCCCACTGGAGGTAGCACGGCGAGGTGCCCGGCGTAAGTGCGGCGGCGAGCGTGCCGTGCGCCGAGTTGGTGCTGTAGGTCGCCGTTCCACCCGTGCAGCTCACCGAGTCGAACTTGTTCCCGGATCCTCCGCCGGAGTTGGCCGCGGTGATCGCCGTGCCCGATGTGCCGCCCTCGAAGCTGTTCGCCAGGACCGCCGGGTTGAGTGCCGGCGTTGTCGCCGAGGCGGCGGTCGACGCCGGGCCTGGGCCCGCGGAGTTGCTAGCGATCACCTGATACCAGTAGGGCGTGTTCGGCGACAACCCGATGTCGTTGTACGAGGGTGAGCTGAGCCCGGTAGCCACCGGCGAGAACCCACTGGTGCCTGACACCGTCGACCGGTCCACCTCGTAGGCGGTGGCCCCAGGCGTCGCGCCCCAGGTCAGGTCGATCTCGGTCGGGGAGACCGCGTTGGCATGTACCCCGGTCACCTGGCCCGGCGGAACCTGGTTGGTCGTCGCCGACTGGGTGTCGGAGAACGCACCGGTTCCGCCGTTGTCAACCGCCGCAACCTGGTAGTCGTACGTCGTGCCCGGGTTCAGGCCCGTGTCGTTGTACGACGTCGCGCTCGAACCCGAACTGATCGTCGTCCAGTTCGACGAGCCATGCGGGGCTCGCTGCACCACGTAGGTCGACGCACCGGTTGCGGTGTTCCAGGTCAGGTCGATCTCGGTGCTGGACACCGCGTTCGGGTTCAGCCCCGTGACCTTCGCCGGCAGGGTGGTCGCGGACGCGATGTTGGACGTGGCGCCGGGACCGGCCGAGTCGGACGGGATGACCTCGTAGTCGTACGCGTCGCCGGGGTTGAGCCCGGTGTCGCTGTAGGTCGTCCCGTTGACCGTCGCCTGGTCGGTGAAGGTGTTCGCACCGCTCGGGCTACGCCAGACGTCGTACGACGTGGCACCCGTGGCAGCACCCCAGCTCAGATCGATCTCGCTGGTGCCGTTGGTGGACGCCGTCAGCGTGCCCGGCTGGGCCGGCACCGTGGTGATCGTCGTGAGGCCTGACGGCGGGCTGTCGCCGCCCGCGTTCGACGCAACGACCTCGTAGTCGTAGCTCCCACCCGGCGTGAGGCCACTGTCGTCGAAGCTGGTCCCGGTGACACCCGTCGCGACGTACGCGAAGTTGTTCGCACCGGACACGGAGCGCAGCACCTTGTAGGAGCTGGCACCGGCGACGGTGCTCCACGCCACGTGAGCCGTGGTGGGCGACGAGCTCGAGACGGTCGGCGCACCCGGCGCCGGCGGCGGGGTCGGCGTGGTGCTCTGGCCGGTCCCGATCTGGTAGTCGTTCAGGACCTGAGCGGCCGACAGGGCGTACGGGTAGATCGCCACCTCGTCGACGGAGCCCTGGTAGTCCTGGACGCTGCCCCAGCCGCTGTCGCCGCCGACGTGCCAGTACCCGTTGTAGGACTGGTTCGTGGTGACACCGTTCGACGCCACCAGGTTGCCATCGACGTACAGCTTCATCCCGGAGCTGTCCTGAGTCGCCACGACATGGTGCCACTGCCCGTCGGCAAGATTCGGCGAGGCGGGCGCGGAGACCACGTCTTCCTCGTTGTTCCAGACACCGAAGTTCAGAACACCGTTGTTGAAGTAGATGTGCTTGTCGTAGTTGCCGCTCCCGGTCGGTGAGCTGCTGTTGCCGAACCCGATGATCTTGCCGTTCGGGTTCGTGGTCTTGAACCACGCCTCGATGCTGAACGTCGACGGGCTCGGCGTCTGCGAGGTCGAGACCATCACACCGTCGTCGTTGCCGTCGGTCGAGATCGCGGTGTCGGCCGGCGAGCTGCCGTCGTTGATCGCGCCGGGCACACCGAGCGTGTCACCGGTGTTGTAAAGACCGTTGTCCGCGTTGCCCGACAGGTCGTTCGCCGTGTTGCCGGACGTCTCATCGAGCCGCCAGTACAGCGACGGGCCGTCGGCGATGACGGTCTTCGCGTACGGCGTGTTGGAACCCGGCAGGGTCGGCAGCGTGTAGCCGGCCGCGGTGTACTGCGCCGCCACCTGCTGCGGAGTCAACGCGGTGTTGTACACCGACGCCTCGTCGATGCTGCCGCCGAAGTAGTTGCTGCTCGGCTGGCTCGGCCACCCGTTGAGGTTGTCCTCACCCACGCGCCAGAACCCGTTGTAGGTCTGGTTGGTGGTGGTCGGGTTGCTGCCGACCTTCACGCCGTCCACGTAGAGCGACATGCCGGACGGACCCTGAGTGCCGACCACCTGGTGCCACTGACCATCGTTGTAGGACTTGGTCGTCTGGATGATGTCGGTGCCACCGTTGTAGGTACCGAAGATCAGCTGACCGCTGTTGGTCATGTAGATGTGCTTGTCGTAGTTGCTGCTGTCACCGGTCTGGTTGTTGCCGAAGCCGATGATCTTGCCGCCGGACGTCGTGGTGGTCTTGAACCACGCTTCTGCGGAGAAGACCGACGGGCTCGGCTCCGACTGGCCGGACGAGAAGTAGCCGGTCGAGCCATCGAGTGTCATCGCCGTGTTCGAGTCGCCGAGGATGCCGCCCGGCTGGCCGAGCGTGACACCGCCGGTGTAGACGCCGCCGTTCAGGCTCGGCGAGGAGTCGGCGGCGATCGTCCCGCCGGACTCTCCGAACCGCCAGTACCCGACTGGATTCTGGCTCAGCACGGTCGCGGCGTACCCGGTGCTGCCGTTGGAGACGGTGACCGGAGCGGATGCCACCGACATCGGACTACTGCCCGTACCGTAGGTTTCGACCGCTTCGACCTTGTACGTGTGTTGGCTACCAAGCTGAAGGCCGCTATCGGTGAACCCGACCACCGGCTGCTGCCAGAAGTACGACGTCACGTTCTGGCTGGCGATCGGAGTCGTGCCGCCGTCGCGGAACAGTTCCATGGTCAGGTCGACGTCATCGAGGTCCACCGGAGCCTGCGCGTAGACGTTGATCGACCCCGGGCCGGAGGCAACCGCGACCGGCTGGGCCGGCTTGGGGGTCGGGTAGTCGTTGGTCGTGGTGAAGCGAGCAATACCCTGTTGCCCCACGTAGTTCATCGTGGTGAAGTCGCCGCCGACGTAGAGCTGGGTCCCATCCGTCGCCATCGCCCGTGGGCCGAGGTTCGGACCGGCGTTGGAGAAGGGGTACCACGGGCCGAGGAAACCGTTGCTGGTGTTCAGCGAGAGCAAGTGACGGGCGTGGTTGGTGTCGACCTGAGGAAAGTTCGCCGGGTCGTCCGACACCGGCCCGTTGGTGTTGTTCTCTTGGCAGTCGTGCGCGTGGGAGCCCTTGTAGACGTAGTTGCCGATCACCGCCAGAACCTGCGTGGCACCGAGGCACCTGTTTACCCACTTCAATGAGCCGTCACTGAGGTTGACTGCCCACACGCCGTCGAAGCAGCCACCGCCGGTACCTTCATCGGCGATATAGGCGACTCCGCCGCTGATCGTCGCGAACTTCACGTCGGAAGTGCAGCCGTTGACCGGTGCGGCGTCGGTGCCCGGCGGGACCGCAACGGCATCGGCCGGCATCGGCTCAAGTGCTCCAGGCGTCGAGGACGTCACGCCACCGATGATGGCGGCCTTGTTGTAAACGGTCGTACCGTCCGCGCTCTGCGACAAACCGTCCACGTTGCTGAAGTAACCGCCGGCGACCACCTGTGAACCGTCAGAGCTGACGGCAAGGGCGTCTACTGTGTTGTCGAAGCTCGGCGTCGTTCCGGTACCCCACGACATAGCGGCACCGGTCGTCGCATTGATCGCCGCGAAATTCGTCCCCACCGTCGTCTTGCCCACCTTGGCGAACGAGCCGCCGACATACACGACGTTCCCGAACGTTGCGATCGCGCTCACCTTGCCACTGACATTCGGATTCCACGAAAGGAGGGCACCCGTGGATGTGCTGAATGCCGCGATGTGGTTGCGCGACAGGCCGTCGACGGTGGTGAAGCTGCCGCCGACATAGACCGTGCTGCCGTCCGGTGAGACCGCGACGGCGCCGTTGGTCAGGGGCAGGCCCGATGACTGACCGGAGAAGATATGGGTGTCATCGATCGCGGGGTCTGGCGCCCCGGTCGAAGCCTTCAGTGCGGCGAAGTAGTCCGCCGGCTGCTCGCCCGTCCCCAGCGGGTCGCCCGGCGGCCGCAGCGAGGTGAAGTCGCCCACCATCCAGATGTCACCATTGCCGTAGGCCATCTTCCAGACCGTCGCATTCGACTGCCATGAAGACGACACCTCCGCGGACATGCTCCCGGGCTCTACCGCATTTGCCGCGGTCACCGACGCCAGCTGCACGGCGGGCACCGCAACTGCCGTCAAAGTGAGAAGAGTCGCAATGAGGGTGAGGATGCGACGCATGTGGGCTTCCCTCCGAGGTCCTTCTGTCGTTTGTCCGACCCCCACGACAGGGGACGTCAGTGATGTGTGGAGAAGATCAGAAATCGAGGATGGCACAGGGACAGGACCGCTGTACGGCAAACTAAATAAGCCAATCGGGTGAAACGGGACCGCCTCTGCTCGAGCCCCTCAAAGCCCTATCCGGGTCGCCGCAGGTCACCGTTTCGGCAGGTAGACCGACCGGTGCACGACCCGATGGTGCGCCGCCCGAAAGAACTCGATCCGGGCGCGCGCATGGCCCTTGGACACCCGCCGCTTGATCGCCAGCGTAACCGTGTGGTTGCCCGCCCGTACCATTCGGGCGCGCCGCCTGGCCAACACGTGATGACCGCGGGTCACGTCGAAGCTGATCCGCATGGCTCTGGCCGCACACACGCGAACGCGGACGTGTCGGCTGTGGTGCCGATCGCGCTCGACCCCGATGCTGACGATCCCGGCCCGCACGAAGCTCGGCCGGCCGCAATCGACCCTGACGGTCGCGGGTGACGACAAAGGGCTCGCATAGGAGCCGTAGCGCTCGACTGCGCGGACCTCGAATATCGGCCTGGACCCGGGCGATTGGCCGGTTAGCGTCCATCGGACGACCGGCTGCCGCCAGAAAAGCGACTCGACTGCCTTGCTCGCGATCGGGGAAGAGCCACCCTTGCGGAACAACTCCATCACCAGGTCAGGATCGTCACGGTCGACCGGTGCTAGGGCGGTGACGGCAACCACACCTGTTTGCACGCTCGTCACGGAGGGGGGAAGTGGCCTCGGCGTGGCCGAGTCGTTCGTGTCGGTGAATCGCGCGATGCCCTGCTGAGCCTTGCCGTTGACTGTTGTGAAGTCGCCACCAACGTAGAGCTGGCTGCCATCGGTCGCCATTGCACGCGGGCCGAGGTTAGGGCCGGCGTTGGTGTTCGGATACCATGGCCCGAGGAAGCCGTTGCTCAGGCTCTCTGAGAGCAAATGACGCACTGCATGGTGCGGAAGCTGCGGGAAGTTCGCCGGGTCGCCGTTCGTGTTCTTCGATGCACAGTCATGCGCGTGCGAGCCTTTGTAGAGGTAGTCGCCGACGACCTCGATCGCCTGCGTCGCTCCGAGGCAGCGGTTGACCCACTTCAACGATCCGTTGCGCAGGCGAACCGCCCACGTGCCGTCGAAACAGCCAATCCCAGTGCCTTCGTCCGCCAAGTACGCAATCCCGGAGTCGAGGACGATGTCCTTGACGTCGGACGAGCAGCCGTTGACGCGATCGGTGTCGATTCCCGGCGGGACCGCGGCGGCATCAGCCGGCATGGGCTCAAGCGCACCCGGCGTCGTCGAGGTGACCCCGCCGATGATCGCCGCCTTGTTGTAGATGGTCGTACCGTCGGGCGACTGCGCCAAACCGTCAACGTGGCTGAAATAGCCGCCGACCACGACCTGGGACCCGTCGGAGTTCACGGCCAGGGCGTCTACCGTGTCGTCGAAACTCGGCGGGGTACCGGTCCCCCACGACAATGGCGCCCCGCTCGTCGCGTCGAGCGCCGCAAAATTGGAGCCCACGGCGACGCCACCGACTCTGGCGAACGAACCTCCGATGTAGACAACGTCCCCGCGCGCGGCAATTGCGCTGACCTTGCCGCCGACATCCGGGTTCCACGGCAGCAGAACACCAGTCGAAGTACTGAATGCCGCGAGGTGGTCGCGAGGCTGACCGTCGACCGACGTGAAGCTGCCGCCGACATAGACCGTGCTGCCGTCCGGCGAGACCGCAACGGCGCCGTTCGTCAGGGGCAGGCCCGATGACTGACCGGAGAAGACATGGGTGTCATCGATCGCGGGGTCTGGCGCCCCGGTCGAGGCCTTCAGCGCGGCGAAGTAGTCCGCCGGCCTTTCATCCGTCCCGGACGCGGTGCCCGGCGGACGCAGGGCGGTGAAGTCGCCGATCATCCAGACGTCGCCGTTCCCGTACGCCATCTTCCATACCGTCGCGTTCGATTGCCAGGACGACGACACTTTCGCGGACAGGCTTCCTGGCTCAACGGCGTGCGCCGCAGGCACAGAAACCAGCTGGACGGCAGGAACGACAAGAAGCATGCACGCTGCAATGAGAAGCGAGCACGATGCGCGTTTGGCCAACGCTTGAACTCTCACTTTCGGGCTGGGCTCACCCGGGCCGCGATCGTCGCCACCGTCCACACGTAACGATCCGGATCCGTTGTCTCGATGGTACTGACCTCGCCAGAGGCTCGCAGGCGAACCACAAATCCCATCAGCAACGCTACGAAGTCCAACCGGCCCGATCAGACCTCCGGCCACCCCATGTCGCTGGACGGCGGGGTTCGTTCATGCCGCAGAAAAGCGACTGGGGGCTCGAGCGGGTTCGCCGGATCAGTTGCCGAGAAGCCCGATCGCTCCGCGGCGGGCGTCCCGTTCGGACGGAACGTCGGATCGGCAGCCACGCGGTGCGAGGCCGGCGAAGAGGGTGACGCTGGCTTGGCGGGGCTCGGCACGACGTCCTGGCTGGATCGCGACCAGGACGTGCGGCGCGCGTAGGACCGAGCCTGATGCCCGCTGACCCGGTGCCGCGCGCGTCGAGCCCGGCGCGATACGACCCTCGAGCCGTCGCGGTTTAGCACAGTGCCGATGATCTTGGCTCCCGTGCCGTCGAGGAGCTCGGCCAACTCGGTCAGCTCGCTGCGACGGGTCGCCCCCGCATCGGCGACGACGATTACGCCGTCCACCGCCGGCAGCAGCGGGACCGCATCGGCGTACTCGAGCAACGGCGGCGCATCAATGATGGTCAGGTCCACCGCCTTCTGGTTGTCCCGCACCTGCCGGATGAGCTTGAGCGGATTCATCAGCCGACCGACGGGCAGTTCGCGCTCGCTTGTCGCCATCAAGGTGAGGTGACCCGTACCTCCACCGCTCTCGTCGTTGACGCCCAGCGCTAGCTCGCTACTCGTCTGCGGGTCGGGCGGGCCCTGGTCGGCAATCGGCACGATGCTCATGAGTTCCGGCGCGCTCCCGGGAGCGAAGAGCCGGTGAACCTGCGGCGGCATGAGATCCCCGGACACCAGCCACACCCGGCATCCGAGGTCAACGAACGAGGCCGCGAGATTGGCGGCTACCGAGCTGCGCCCCTCGCCCTGTGCCGCACTGGCGATCATCACCGACCCCACCGACTGCTCTCTGGCGGCGACCAGGAGACGGTTGGTGAGCAGGCGATAGGCCTCGGCGACCTTCGGGTGAGAGGTGCCTTCTGCCGCGAGGTCGTAGCGGCGCCAGGGAAAGAAGCTGCGCAGCAACGGGATCCGCGCGAGCACCGGACCGCGGATGAGTGCGGCGAGGTCACCAGGGCCGTGCAGGTGGTCGTCGAGGGCGTCGGTGAGGAAGGCAGCGACGAGGCCGAGCACGAGACCGACACCAAGTCCGAGCGCCAGCAGGATGTTCCGCGACGTTCCGGACGGGTGGGTCGGCAGCGTCGGCGACTCGGTCAGCGTGGCGCCGGCCGCATCGACGGTGTCGAGCCCCGTGAGCGCATCGCTGTTCGACTGGAGAGAAGTCGTCAGCGAGGTGATCTCGTTGTTGAGCGCCGCGACGACGCTGGTGCCGGTAGCCCTCGCCAGCTTGTCGAGCAGTTTCTGGCGCTGCTTCTGAAGGCGGCCGCGCTCGGCGGAAAGTTGCTTTCGCAATGTGCTGATCTCGGAGTTATTGGTCGCGAGACGATTCGCCATATACGCACGTTCGAACGCCGCGGCGCCTTCTTGCGCCGCCTTGGGAGTGGCGCCGCGATAGGCGAAGTTCAGGATTTGGCTGCTGGCAGGAACGCTAACGCTGAGGTGTGACAACGCCTTCGTGCCCGTCATGCCGTTGCCAAGCAGCTTGGCGGCCCCATTCGCGATCGTCAGCGAAGTAGCCACCCGCTGTTCGGTCGGCATGACGATCGCGTTGCCGATCGGGGTCGAGTTTGACGTGAACGGGGTTGACGTGACCGCCACCAGGCGGACCTCGGCATTGGAGACGTAACTCTCGTTCCGGGTCTTGACATACAGCACGCTGAGGCCGAGACCGACCACAAGACAAATCGCAAGGATGCGCCACCGCCGCGCGAGCACGGCGACCTGGTCACGAACCGTTACGGAGTCAGCAGGGACGAATCCGCTGTCCTGGGACAATCGCTCTCCATGCATCGTGGGCGCAAAGCCGGGCCGACGCTCGTCCCTCCATCGAGCTGCGAGAAGCAGAGTCTACCGGCTTCGGGGCACCGCAAATGCGGCATTTGGCGGAACCGCCAAAACGACTTGTCCGGATTTGATCAGAGCTTGGTCGCTCGTACGGCCGTTCCGTAGGCGCAGATCTCGGTCCACACGTCGCCCATCTCCGAGGTGTCGAACCGCATCGCGAGCACGGCGTTGCCGCCGCGGCGCTCGGCCTCCTCACACATCCGGTTCATCACCTCGTTGCGGCTTTCGTAGAGCGCCCTGGTCATCCCTTTGAGTTCGCCGCCGAACATCGACTTCAGGCCCGCACCCATCTGCGAGAAGGCGTTCCGAGAGCGAACGGTCAGCCCCCAGACCTCGCCGAGCACCTCGTCGATCTGCCAGCCCGGGAGATCATTGGTCGTCACCACAATCACGGCCGCACCCTACCGCCGAACCTGCTCGGACCGCTGGCTCAGTCGTTGAAGGCGTTCTGAGCGGTTACAAGACCGGCTTGGAGGAGCGCCTCGACGGCGTCTGCCGCCACGTCGAGCTCGGTCCCGAGCGTTTTGCGCTCGGCGGCGGAGAAATCCCGAAGGACGAAGTCGGCCGGGTCCTGGCGGCCCGGTGGTCGCCCGATGCCCACCCGCACGCGATAGAACTCCCCCGTTCCCAGCGACCGTCGCAAGGACCGCAGCCCGTTGTGCCCGTTGTCGCCACCCCCGAGCTTCAACCTCAACCGGCCGAGGTCCAAATCCAACTCGTCGTGGACGACGATGATTCGGTCCGGGGGGGTCTTGAAGAACTCGCGCAGCCCTGCCGCCGGGCCTCCGGACTCGTTCATATATGTACGTGGCTTGGCCAGAACGACCCGCTGCCCGGCCAGGCGCACCTCAATGACGTCGTTGCGGGTCTTGTGCCGTTTGAACTTTCCACTGACGCGGTCGGCCAATACGTCCACGACCATTGCCCCAACGTTGTGCCGATTGCCGGCGTAGCCGGCTCCCGGGTTCCCAAGGCCGAATACCAGCCAGGGGGCTTGCTCGGTCACCCTCGCGCCCGGCGGTGTCAGTCCTGGGCTGGCTCGGCCTCGGCAGCCGCGGCGTCCGACGGCGCGCGCTCAGCACCGGCCTCTGCCGCTTCGTCGGCCTCGCCGGTCCCGGCGGCTCCGACGTCGAGCTCGGCCTCAAGCTCTTCGGCAGTCGGTGCGGCCGCGATGTGCAGGACGACCTGCTCGCCGTCACCGGCCAGTTCCACTCCTTCGGGCAACGCCACATCACCTGCGTGCAGGGCCTGACCGATCTCCATGCCTTCGACGGACACCTCGACGCTCTGGGGGATGTTGGTCGCCTCGGTGGTGACCGACAGCGTCGTGAGCGCCTGTTCGAGCAATCCGCCGGCGGCGATGTCACCACGGACCTGGATCGCGACCTCTACGGTGATCCGCTCGCCGCGACGGACGAGGATCAAGTCGACGTGCTCGATGCTCCCGCGAACCGGGTCGCGCTGGATCGACTTGGGCAGGGCCAGCTCACTGCCCTCAGCCAACTGAAGGTCCAACAGTACGTTGGCACCGTCGGAGCGCAGTGCGTGCTCGAACTCTCGCGTCGGCAGCGAGAGGTGCCGGGGATCGGTGCCGTGGCCGTAGAGCACCGCGGGAAGCCTCCCGGAACGACGGGTACGGCGCGCCCCACCCTTCCCGAACTCCGTTCGGTTCTCGGCGGCCATGCGGACCTCGGGCACGGCATCTGCTCCCTGCGACTAGATCGTGGTGAATGCGAGCACCGAGTCTAGGCGAACCGCGCCGCGCGTGCGGGCTCGGGACATATCGCAGATTTGGCGTGCAGGCCGGCAATTCGCCGTAACCGACCGCCCGCCCCGCCGGTGCGCCCGGTCTCGGCAGTCCGAGACCATCGGTTAGGTTGGCTTCCGGTTCTCGAAAGTGCACCGCTGCACCAGCCGATGTAGTTATCGGTGACCGAGATCAACCCCTTCCCACCAAAGGACGTCATGCCGGCTTGCCCTAGTTCCCGCACTCGACAGTTCTGGGCCGCGACGGCAATGGCTGCCGTCATTGCCACAACCGTTGGCCTGGCCCCGCTTGGCGCGGCCGGAGCGCCGGCGCATCTGGGATCTCGGGGCGGCGCAGTGCCCAAGTCGGTGCTCGCGAAGCACAACAGATGCAAGCGAAACGCGATCGATGTCCCCAAGTGTGGCGTCCTCTGGGGTATCTATCTGCCGCCCCAGCCGGCATCCACCGGCTGGATCGCGCCGTACAGCAAGATCGAGGTGCCGATCGGGCGCCGATTCGACCTGGTGAAGAACTACTCGCAGTGGAAGGCGGGCGTCACGTTCCCGACGAAAGCCGAGGCCAGTTACGCCAACCGCCGGCACCAGATACTGGAGTTCGCCTGGGCTGCTGTCGATTACGGCACCCGAGCCAAGATCTCCTACGCCTCTATTGCGAGCGGTGCCTGGGACAAGTCCGTTATCCGCCCTGAGGCGAGGGCGTTGAAACACTTCCATCACAAGGTGTTCATCGACTTCTCCGCCGAGTTCGACGGCGCTTCCCAGACTGGCCACGGCACGCCCGCGCAGTACGTCGCCGCCTACCGCCATATCCACGACGTAATGAAGGCGGCCGGCGTGAAGAACGTCATCTGGGCGTGGGTCTCGACCGGTGACCTGGAGCATGCGTCCGTCATCAGGGCGAGCTACCCGGGGCCCAAGTACGTGAACTGGGTGGGCTATGACCCGTACAACTTCGCAGGCTGTCACAACGAAGGATGGCGGAGCCCTTACGAGACCTTCTCGCCGTTCTACAAGTGGACTCGCCACCAGACCGGCATGCGGCACAAGCCATTGCTGCTGGGCGAGTACGCCTCGGCGATTGGGCCAAAGGTGGGCGCGTGGTATGCCCACGTCGCTACGGCGCTGCATCACCTGCCGAGGATCAAGGCGCTCATGCAGTGGAGCTCAGCAACTTCATCGACCTGCGACTTCCGGCTCACCGACTCAGCCGCGGCGCTGGCCGGCTTCGGGGTGTCGTCGAACTCGCGGTACGTGCTGGGCGCCGGCTGATCCGCGTGTCTGGCGGGCCTGCTGGCTCAAGCGTTGCCGTCGAAAAGGCTGGTCACCGAGCCGTCCTGGAAGATCTCCCGGATCGCACGCCCGATGAGCGGCGCGATGGACAGCACGGTGAGCCGGTCGAAGTACTGCTCGTCCGAAGTAGGCAGGGTGTTCGTCACCACGAGTTCGCTGATCCGGCTGTTCTTCAACCGGTCGATCGCCGGCTCGGAAAACTCGCCATGGGTCGCGGCGACAATCACGTCGGAAGCACCGGCGTCGAGCAACGCGTCAGCAGCCTTAGTGATGGTGCCGGCCGTCCCGATCATGTCGTCGATCAGCAGGCACGGCCGCCCGCTGACCTCGCCCACCACGCTGTGCGCAACGACCTCGTTGGCGACGAGCGGGTCGCGGGTCTTGTGGATGAACGCCACCGGGCGGCCGCCGAGCCGATCCGCCCACCGCTCGGCCATCCGTACCCGGCCGGTGTCGGGTGATACCACAGTGAAGGCTGAGACGTCGTACTGGCTGCTGATGTAGTCGGCCAGCAACGGCAGCGCGAACAAATGGTCGACCGGCCCGTCGAAAAAGCCCTGGATCTGGGCGGTGTGCAGATCGACCGACATCAACCGGTCGGCCCCGGCAGTCTTGAACAGATCCGCCATCAGTCGCGCCGAGATCGGTTCGCGGCCAAGGTGCTTCTTGTCCTGGCGTGCGTAGGGATAGAACGGCATCACGACGGTGATCCGCTTTGCGGACGCCCGCTTGAGCGCGTCCACCATGATCAGCTGTTCCATGATCCACTTGTTGATCGGCGGTCCGAATGACTGGATCACGAAGGCGTCGCAGCCTCGCACCGACTCCTGCGGGCGAGCGTAGATCTCGCCGTTCGCGAACTCGCGGATCATCGTGGGGCTGACGGCAAGATCGAGCTCGAACGCAACCTCATCGGCGAGCGCAGGATGCGCGCGGCCGGAAAAGAGCAGCAGGGTCTTCTCGCCGGTCGTCTTGATGCCCGTCACGCGTTCACTCCCCAACTCGCCATGGGCGAGTGCGCCCGGTGTCGAGCCTACCGAGGGCAAGTGGGAGGCCTCCGCCACACCGGTCGATCTGAGATGATCCGCCGGCTACGTCGCCTGCACGACACTCTGTCCGGGTCGCCACATGTTCACCGTTTGGTCATTGAAAGCAGGCGCGCATGCGCATACGTTGGCCCAACCTTCCCCAATTGACCCTCGCCGAAGAAGGCGACGACGGCCCGCCAGCGGCCGTGACCTCCGACCACGGGGAAGTCATCTGTGAAGCACCGAATCCCACGGCTCGCCTGCGCCCTTGCCCTGCTCACCCTAGGCGTCGTCGGCTTTGGCCCGTCATCGACGGCCAGCGCGGCCACCTGCACACTTTCGGCGAAGGAGGTGCCGAGCTGCGGAGTGCTCTGGGGCGCCTACAAACCTCAATCGGGCTCCGAGACGGTCCTGACGGCCGTCACCGACCTCGAGGCACAAGTGGGGCGAACGTTCAGCCTGACCTACCACTACCACGACTTCTCCACGACGGGACCCGGCGTCTTTCCGAACAAGTACGAGGCGCAACTGGCCGCAACCGGACATGTTCTGCTCGAGGACTGGGTGCCTAAGATCTTCACGACCGGCGCGACGTTGGAGTGGTCGCAGGTTGCCGCTGGAAAGTACGACGCTTCGGTGATCGACCCCGAGGCCGAGAGAATCAAGTCGTTCGGTAAGCCGGTCATGCTCAGCATCGAGTCGGAGATGGACCGCGATCTCACATCAACCAATACCGCCGCAGAGTTCGTCGCGATGTACCGACACATTCATAGCCAGTTCGCGTCACTCGGCGTCACGAACGTCATCTGGGTGTGGACGATCACGGGCGGCGCCGGGCACGACTCATTGTTCTCCGGGCTCTACCCAGGCAGCTCCTACGTCGACTGGATCGGCTATGACCCATACAACTTCGCGACGTGCCACAGCGCCCCATGGCACACGTTCGCCCAGACGATCGCCACTGGCTACGACTGGCTGGAGGCCAACGGCTACGGCAACAAGCCATTCATCCTGCCCGAGTACGGCACAGTGCCGGAGACCGGGGTACCCACTGGAGCTGCGAGCTGGTTCGACGGAATCCCAGCCGCATTGACTAGCTACCCGAACATCAAGGCACTATCGGAGTGGGACGACTCGAGTAACGGGTGCAATACCGAGCTCACCGCCGCCCCCGGTGAGATGGCGGCGTTTACGGTGGCCGGGTGGTCCTCCGCGGTTGTCGGCTAACGCACGGA
>Ga0335074_10004173_pt1 | contig 19873 bp, 19 predicted proteins | sample Lox_Sample_23_FD_206715 | JGI IMG/M metagenome (GOLD analysis project Ga0335074, IMG submission 206715) | Soil microbial communities from Loxahatchee National Wildlife Refuge, Florida, United States - Lox_Sample_2.3 | ecosystem: Environmental > Terrestrial > Soil > Wetlands | place: USA... | reverse complement strand
TGGCTCCCACTCGGCATGCCACTGACCGGAGGCGCGCTCGTGCTCATGGCTGCCGACCGCGAGCAGGGTCGCGACCAATCCCGGCACCCGCATGGCGCCCGCGTTCACGAGGATCGCCGTCACCGGGTTCTGCTTGTGCGGCATGGACGACGAGCCTCCCGAGGTGGCGAGCGTCACCTCGCCCAGCTCGGCCTGCGCCATCAGGACGACATCGCCGGCGACCTTGGCCGCTGCCGCCGAGACCGCACCGATCGCGCCGGCCAGCTCGTGGACCCGCCCGCGGTCGGTGTGCCACGGCAGCAACGGAGCCGGCAGGCCGAGCCGGCTCGCGAACGCGGCAACGACCTCGGCGCCCTTGTCGCCGTACGCCGCGAGGATGCCGACCGGCCCGCCGAGCTGTACGGCGAGCCGGTCCCGTGCGACGACCTCGAGCCGATCGGTGCTTTCGCCGAGCGCTACCAGCCAGCCTGCGCACTTGCGCCCAAATGTCGTCGGCGCGGCGGCCTGACCCAGGGTGCGGCCGAGCATCACCGTGTCGCGATGATCCCGGCACAGCAGGACGCACGAGGCGATGGCGGTCCGTAAGCGGTTGACCGTGAGGACCACGCCGTCCCTGCACAACAGCATCAGGGCGGTGTCCAGGATGTCCTGACTGGTGGCACCGGCGTGGACCGACGGCCGATGGCTCGGATCGACCGCGTCCCGGACCAGGGAGACCAGCGGCACGACCGGGTTGCCGCTCGACCGCGCTGCTCCGCCGAGCTCCACGATGTCGACCTCGAGACCGGCACAGGCGGAGGCGATGGCCGATCCCGCGCCGCGGGGGATCACGCCGGCCTGCTCGCACGCCTGTGCCAGCGCGGCCTCGGCGGTCAGCATCGCCCGGGCGAGCGCGGCGTCACCGATCGCCGTGTCGACCTCGGGGTCGCCGAACAGCGGCGCCATCAGGCCGCGCTCAGACATCGAAGAAGACGGTTTCATCCTCGCCCTGCAGGTGGATGTCGAACTGCAGCTTGTCACCGTCAGGCGTCGCGATCAGCGTCGCACGTCGGGCGGGGTCTACCGCCGAGAGGACGGGGTCCGCATCGTTGGCTGCGGGCTCGTCCGGGAAGTAGATGCGGGTGACCACCCGGTCGAGCAGACCGCGGGCGAACACCGAAACGTCGAGATGCGGCGCCTCGGTCCGACCGTCGGGAGCCGGCAACGGACCCGGCTTGAGCGTGCGAACCCACCATCTGCCCGCTGCGTCGGTGGCGCACCGGCCGAAGCCACGGAAACCCGGCTGGCCGGCGGCGGCGCCGCGCGGATCGTCGGGGTGGGCGAACCGGCCGTCCGGGTCGGCCTGCCAGGTCTCGACCAACCCGTCCGGGACCGGGGCTGCGTCGCCGTCGTACAGGTAGCCGAAGATCTCGATCGCGCCGGGCGTCCCGGCCCGGACGACGTGGGGCCCATCGGACCAGGTCAGGCCGATCGAAAGGAACGGCCCGACGGTCTGCGATGGGGTCAGCTCGAAGCGCTCAGTCATCGTCGGGCTCGGTCTCGAAGGGCGTGTCGTCCCGTCCGCGCAGCACGATGTCGAACCGGTAGCCGATTGCCCAGGAGTCCTGGGTCGTGCCGTGGTCATAGTGCGAGATCAGCCGCTGCCTTGCCCGCTCGTCGGGGATCGAGTTGAAGATCGGGTCACGCGAGAACATCGGATCGTCGGGGAAGTACATCTGGGTGACCAGCCGCTGGGCGAACGCCCGGCCGAACAGCGAGAAGTGGATGTGCGCCGGTCGCCACGCGTTCGGGTGGTTGCCCCAGGGGTAGATGCCCGGCCTGATCGTGGTGAACCGGTAGTGGCCGTCGGTGTCGGTGACGACTCGCCCGTAGCCGGAGAAGTTCGGGTCGAGCGGGCTGGGCCAGTTGTCGACGACGTGCCGGTAGCGACCGCCGGCGTTCGCCTGCCAGATCTCGACCAACGTGTCCGCAACGGCGCGACCGTCGCCGTCTCGCACGTAGCCGTGGACGATGATCCGCTGGCCGATCGGCTCGCCCTCGTGCTGGCGGGTGAGGTCGTCGTCGTTCGGTGCGATGCGATCTCCGGCGAACAGCGGCCCGGTCACCTCGGTCAGGGAGCCCGGCAGCAGCACGAGCGGCGTACGAGGGCTGCGCAACCGCGTCGACCGGTAGTCCGGCGACGCGAGCGGAGGGTGCACGCCCGGCTCGCGCCGGTACGACGGGAGATCCAGCTGGGTCACGGCGTTCCGTTCGTCTCGAGCGTGGTAGTCAACCGGCGAAGCGCAGCGAGCTCGTCGGCCCCTGGCGGCTCGGTCTCGTGCAGCGTCCGCGCGACGACGAGATCCCAGCCGGTCGCGTCCTTCGCCTGCTCGACGGTCGAGCCGGGGTGCAGCGCGGTCAGCGTGAGCTCGCAGCTTTCGGGGTCGGGCTCGAGCACTCCGATGTCGGTGATGACCGTACGCGGGCCGCGCCCGCGAAGGCCGAGCGCCTCGCGATCGCCCGGACCACTGCCGAAGCCGACCGAGGTCAGGAAGTCGAGCTTCTCGACGAACGTCCGCCGGTTCTGCCGCACGACGATGATGCCTTCGCGGCAGGACGCCGCGATCTCCGGCGCGCCGCCGGCGCCCGGCAGCCGGACGCTGGGCATGGCGTAATCGCCGATCACGGTCGTGTTGATGTTGGCGAAGCGGTCGAGCTGGGCCGCTGCGAGGAACCCGACATCGATCCGCCCGGGCTGCAGCCAGTAGTTGAACACCTCGGGCACCGTGATGACGGCCGTCGCGGTCTCGGCGAGGATCCCGTCGCCGATCGAGGCCGGCAGCCGGTTCGGCTTCGCGCCCAGACAGCCCGACTCGTAGATCAGGACGAGGTCCGGCGCGTACAGCGTGCGCGCGAGGTTCGCGGCGGTGCTGGGCAGCCCGATGCCGACGAAGCAGGTCGTGGCCGAGCGCAGCTGGCGGGCGGCCGCGACCGTCATCATCTCGTCGGCGGTCCAACCGCCCGCGGTGTCCACCGCCGTCATATCGCCGCCACGCCGGCGCCCGAGCCGGCCTCGAGCACATGGTCCGCCATCCATTGCCGGAATCGCGTGCGGTCGCGGCTGATCGCATCCCACTCGCGGTAGAAGGCGTTGTCCCGCTCGTAGTAGCCGTCGGCGTACGACGGGTGGGCACCGTTCGGCGCCACCGCGACGTAGGTGAGCGCCCACGACGGAATGATCACCTGGCCGGGCATCGGGGCGAGCTCGTCCACGACCTCCTCGACCGTCACGAGCGTCGATCGCGCCGCGAGCAGCGCCTCCTTTTGTACGCCGGTGATGCCCCACATCTGGACGTTTCCGGCCCGGTCGGCGCGCTGCGCATGCGTCACGGTCACGTCGGGGTTGAGCGCCGGAACCGTTGTCAGGACCTCGCCCGTGAACGGGCAGGTGATCGGCGCGATGTTCTCGGTCTGGTCCATCAGGTCAGTGCCGCGGTAACCGCGCAGAACGGCGAACGGCAAACCCGACGCGCCTGCGACGTAGCGGTTCGCCATGCCCGCATGGCTGTGTTCCTCGACCTCGAGCGGCACCGGCCAGCCCTCGGCGACCGCGTCGCGGAAGCGGTGCAGCGAGCCGACGCCCGGGTTGCCGCCCCAGGAGAAGATCAGCTTCCGGGCGCAACCCATGCCGATCATCTGGTCGTAGATCAGGTCCGGCGTGAGCCGCACGAGACTCAGATCCTTGCGGCCCTGGCGGATGACCTCGTGCGCTGCGGCGAACGGGATGAGATGAGTGAAGCCCTCCAGGGCCACCGTGTCGCCGTCCTCGACCAGGCCGGCGATCGCATCGCGAAGAGAGACGACCCGGGCCATACCTGGTCTCCCGTCGACGATGTCGGAGCCGGTCGCAAACGTGTGCGCATTACGCACCGCCGTACCTATCGTGAACCTACTCGGGTCGTCAACGCGGGGGGCCGGGCCCCGAAGCCGCGCTGACGCCGCCCGGCGCCACGGTAGGGTTTGCGGCATCAGAGTAACCGTTCGCTTCGCGAACGTTGGTTCTCTAGATGGCGCAACATGGCGTGGTTGGACTCGGCCGCCTGGACCGGCCAGATCTCCTCCGACGGATGGCATGAGGCGCTCGGCGGGTCACGGGACGTCGTCGAGCCGGCCACTGGCTCGACCCTCGGCAGCATCGGCCTGGCAAGTGCGGCCGACGTCGAGCAGGCCGCCGCGATTGCGGCGAAGGCGCAGCCGGGCTGGGCGGCGACGCCGTTCCAGGAGCGGGCGGCAATCTTGCGTCGCGCGGGCGAGCTGGTCGAAGCGAACCGCGAGGAGATCCGTTGGTGCGACGAGGCACAGATCCCGTTCGGCGGCGTGGGAGCGTCCGGCACCGGCTCGCGTTTCGGCGGCGCGGACGCCAACATCGAGGCCTTCACCGAGACCCAGTGGGTCACGGTGCGCAGCGAGGTGCCGCCGCACCCGTTCTAGCGGCCGTCCGATCTCCACGCGCGCAGCCCGTCTAGGTTCGAAGCATGCGCACCCAGGTCGGGATCATCGGTGCGGGTCCGGCGGGGCTCACGCTCGGCCGGCTGCTCGAGCTCGAAGGCATCGACACCGTCATCGTCGAGTCCCGAAGTCAGGAGTACGTCGAGCACCGGGTGCGGGCCGGCGTGCTCGAGCAGTCGACCGTCGACCTGCTCGATGAAGCAGGGGTCGGCGAACGTGCTCGTCTCGAAGGCCTGGTGCATCACGGCGTGCTGCTGCAGGTCGACGGCGATCGTCACCGGATCGCGCTGTCCGACCTCACCGGTGGTCGCACCATCGTCATCTACGGCCAGCAGGAGGTGGTCAAGGATCTGGTCGCGGCCAGAGTCGGTTCCGCTCTGCCGTTGCGGTTCGACACCGAGTGCGTCGCGATCGACGGCATCGACGCAGATCTGCCCACGGTGAGGGTGCGCGCGCCGGACGGCTCGACCGAGACGCTGGAGTGCGACCTGGTCGTCGGCGCGGACGGCTTTCACGGGGTCTCGCGGCCGCTGGTTGCGCCACGGTGCCGGGTGTTCGAGCGCGAGTATCCGTTCGCCTGGCTTGGGATTCTTGCTGCCGTCGCGCCGTCGTGCGACGAGTTGATCTACGCGCGCCACGAGCGGGGTTTTGCGTTGCACAGCCTGCGTTCGCCGACCGTGAGCCGGCTGTATCTGCAATGTGCCCCGGACGAGGACGTTGCGGCGTGGACGGACGACGAGATCTGGGCCGAGCTGCAGGCTCGGCTCGGGGTCGACGGTTGGACGCTGCACGAGGGCCCGATTCTCGAAAGGGGCGTCACACCGATGCGCAGCGTCGTCGCCGAGCCGATGCGCCACGGCCGGCTACTGCTGGCCGGCGATGCCGGGCACATCGTGCCGCCGACCGGAGCCAAGGGCCTGAACCTGGCCATCGCCGACGTCGCGATCCTCGCTCCACGGATCGTCGACTTCCTGCGTGACGGGAACGCCACCGGACTCGACGACTACTCCGACGTCGTCCTTCGTCGGGTGTGGCGGGCCCAGGACTTCTCGAACGAGATGACGGCGATGATGCACACCAACCCGGACCCGTTCGAGGACCGGCGGCAGCTCGCTCGCCTGCGTTACGTCGTCGGGTCGGAGGCGGCCCGCCGCAGCATCGCCGAGAACTATGTCGGGATGCCGATCTCGTGATGACGACTGTTGAGAACGGCCCGGACCGAGGCCGGGCGGGCATGGCCGGGCGGGCCGTGCCGATCGGCTTCGCCATCGCGGTCGTGGTCGTCGCACTGAACCAGCGACTTGCCGTCGCGAGCGTAGGACCGATCCTCGACCAGGTTCAGCACTCGCTCGGGCTGTCGTCGGCAGGCGCGTCGGCGCTCACGGCGGCGCCGGTGTTCTGCTTCGGCCTGCTCGCACTCGTCGCCCCCCGGATTGCGCGCCGGCTGGGCTTGCATCGCGCGGTGCTGGCCGTCGTCGCGACGGTGACCGTAGGCCTGGTCATCCGCATCGGCCCCGACATCGCGACGCTGTTCATCGGGACGGTGATCGCGGCGGCCGGCATCGCGACCGCCAACGTGCTGCTGCCGGTGCTCGTCAAGCGGGACTTTCCCGAGGCGACCGGCACCATGATGGGGCTGTACACGACCGCTGTCGTTGGCTCCGCCGCGATCGGGGCGGGCCTGACGGTGCCGATCGCCGACGCGATCGGGCACGGCTGGCGGGGTGGACTCGGGATCTGGGTCGCGGCCGCCGCGATCGCCTTCCTGCTCTGGTTGCCGCACGCTCGCGCCGACCGGCCGCTCGTGGCCGAGCCGGAGCGGCCGGCTCCCGGGCTCTGGCGCGACCCGATGGCCTGGGCCGTGACCGCGTTCTTCGGGATGCAGTCGCTGAGCTTCTACGCCGTACTCAACTGGTTGCCGTCGCTCTACCAGGACCACGGCTACTCGGCGGCTTCTGCCGGAGGCCTGCTGTCGCTGACCGCGTTCGTGCAGCTACCGATCGCGCTGGTGCTGCCGACGTACGCGGAACGGGCCCGCGACCAGCGCGTCTCGGTCGCGTTCGCCACCGGCTTCACCGCGATCGGCTTTCTCGGCTTGTGGCTGGCGCCGACGAAACCCGCGGTGCTGTGGGTCGTGCTGCTCGGGATCGGCCAGGGCGCGGCGTTCGCCGTCGGCTTGCTGCTCATCGTCATGCGGACCCGAAGCCACGGGTCCACCGCGCAGTTGTCATCGATGGCGCAGTCGGTCGGCTACCTCATCGCCGGCCTTGGCCCGCTGTTCGTTGGCGCCCTGCACTCGTGGACCGGTGGGTGGGGTGCCCCGCTGGTCTTCCTACTGGTCCTCACGATTCCGCAGCTCGTGTCGGGTCTGGCGGCCGGTTCGACCGGCTATGTGACGGCAGGGGCGGGCATCACCGTCGGCGTCGACGACGAAAGGCAGGGACCATGACCCGACGCAGCGAGCCACCGTTCAGAGCCGATCACGTGGGCAGCCTGTTGCGACCAGAGCGGTTGATGAAGGCCCGGGCGAGCGAGGCCGCCGGAGAGATCGACGCGGACGAGCTGCGCGCAATCGAGGACGACGCGATCCGCGATGTCGTCGCAATGCAGCGCGACGTCGGCCTGCAGTCGGCGACCGATGGCGAGTTCCGTCGTACCGCGTGGCACATGGACTTCATCTACTCACTCGGCGGCGTCACGCAGGCCAACGAGAAGATGCGCGTGCAGTTCTTCAACGACAACGGCACGATCGACTTCGCTCCGGCCGCGTTGCGAATCGCGGATCGGGTCCGGCTGAACGACACCATCTTCGCCGACCACTTCCGCTTCCTGCGCGAGCAGGCCGGCGAGGGCGTGACACCGAAGCTCACCATCCCGTCGCCGAGCATGGTGCACTACCGCGGCGGCCGGGCAGCGATCGACGAGTCCGTCTATCCGGATCTCGACACATTCTGGGACGACCTCACCGCGGCGTACGCCGAAGAGGTTCGCCGCCTCGGCGAGCTGGGCTGCCAGTACCTGCAGCTCGACGACACGAGCCTTGCCTATCTCAACGACCCTCGACAGCGCGAGCTGATCGCTTCGCTCGGCGGCGACCGCGAGCACCAGCACGAGCTGTACATCCGCAATCTCAACCGGGTCATCGCCGCGAAGCCGGAAGGCATGCGCATCACGACTCACATGTGCCGCGGCAACTTCCAGTCCTCATGGGCGGCCGAAGGCGGTTACGACTTCGTCGCGGAGGCACTGTTCGGCGGACTCGACGTGGACGGGTTCTTCCTGGAGTACGACGACGCCCGATCGGGCGGGTTCGAGCCGCTGCGCTTCGTCCCCGAAGAAAAGCACGTCGTCCTCGGTCTCGTGACCACGAAACGGGGAGCGCTCGAATCCAAGGACGACCTGAAGCGGCGGATCGACGAGGCCTCGACGTACGTTCCGCTCGAGCAGCTCTGCCTCTCGCCGCAGTGCGGCTTCTCCTCGACCGTCGAAGGCAACTCGTTGAGCTACGACGAGCAGGTGGCGAAGCTCCGCCTGATCGTCGAAACCGCCTCCGAGGTCTGGTCCTAACGGGTTTGTGACCGGCTACGTACAGCCGGTTGTATCCAGTCCGTCACGAATCGATTGCGACCGCGTCCACAGATCGTCTTGCGTGGTTGCGCCGCTCAGGTCCGTACCCGAGGCTCGTATCCGTGACCTATCCCGGCCGACGTCCCGGTTTGGGTGCCGCGAGTGCTGGCGCCGTCGGGCTGGCTGAGTGCGAGGCGAGTTTCGTCTGCATGTCGAGGTCGACGGTCGACTCGGCCACGATCGGGCTCACGAGATCTGGCGCGACATGCGTCGCGACAACAGCAGTGAAATGCGTGGCCTTCGTCAGCTGCGATACGGCTGGGCGGACATCGTCGAGCGCCCCTGTGAGGTCGCGATCCAACAGGCGCTGGTACTTCGCCAACAAGGATGGGCCGGCCGATTCACGCGCTGTGCACGCTGCCCTCAGCGGCTGCCCGCTGGATTGTGACGGGGTGGGTACAGCGGGCTGTACGTAGCCCGTCACACATCGGGGCGTTAGGTGGTGCGGTGGATCTGGGTGCAGGGGACGTTCGGGTCGCAGCTGACCGAGTCGACACCGGCCAGGTTGACCAGCTGCTGCACCAGGCCGTTGCGTTGCTGCAGCGTGATGCTGGGCAGCAGCAGGACGCGGTACGACGGCGGCGTCTGCGAACGTGAGACGGATGCCCAACAGGTGTAGAGCCGCTGGAACTCGGCGTACGCCTCCGACTGGGACTCGAAGTACAAGCGGTGCACGAGCATGCTCTTGGCGAGCACCTGGCGGACCCGCGAGGTCTGCGCCGCGCTGACCGGTGTCGAGAGGAAGATCGAGAGGTCGACGTGGCCGACCCAGGGTGAGGCGCGGCCGATCGTGGTCCCGTTCTCGTTGCTCGGGCACACGCTCGGCGTGGCGACCGGCAGTTGCAGGAACTTCTGGATGTCGGGCGCGGAACCGGCGCCGCCGACGCCCGGCGCCGCGGTCGGCGGGCTGTCGACCGGCCCGCTCGACCCGCAGGCCGCGACCAGCGCGAGGCCGGCCAGCGCACCGGCCAGACGAAGCCGGCGAGGGTTCACCGCCGGCGGATCAGGTGCAACAGGGTGTTGCCGATGAAGACCACCCACCAGACCAGCCCGGTCAGGAAGACGACCCCAAGGACCAGCAGGGCGAGGTAGCGCACGACATCGAACCTATCCGAGCGTGATCTCAGCGCGATGCTGGTACTCCTGTGACGGATGAGGCACACTGGTGGGAGCACACATGCGGGCTGCCGCGTGCGTCGTCTCGGGCCGCTGGGGAAGGCGATTCCCGACACGACGGAGGTCACGGTGAGCGCTCGAGGTGTGCTGTTCGTGCATTCCTGCCCGCCTGCGGTGCGGCCCCACGTGGAGTGGGCGATCGCCGGCGTCCTCGGCGTACCGGTTCGGCTCGACTGGCACGACCAGCCGATCCAGCCCGGCTGCCAGCGCGCGCAGTCAGGCTGGCGCGGACCGAGCGGTACGGCGGGCCGGATCGCCGCGGCCCTTCGGGGTTGGCCGCTCGTCCGGGCCGAGGTCACCGAGGAGCCGAGCGAGGGATGCGACGGCGAGCGCTACGCGATGACCCCGGATCTCGGCATCTACCGGACCGCGATGAGCGCGAACGGCGACGTGCTCGTCCAGGAGGACCGGCTGCGCGCGGTGCTCGCCGAGGCGGCCGACTCGCCCTCGCTCGTGCACGCGATCCAGCGGTTGCTCGGCAAGGCATGGGACGAGGAGCTCGAGCCCTATCGCTGCGCGGGCGACGGCACGCCCGTGCGCTGGCTGAGCTCGGCCGTCTGACCGCCCGCCGGAACGGCGACGGACGTCCGGACTTCTGCGCCCCGTTCTATGCGGTCGACTCGTCGTGACGCGGCGGCTACGTCAGTCGAACGCTGACCGGGCCACCGCCCAGCTTGGCCTGTGCTGCCCAGTCGAGCGGCACGCGCAGCGAGCGATTCGGCACCACGACCCGGACGCGGAATCGCGCGAGCTCGCGGCTGCCCTGCTCGACGACGACCGTCGCGCGTCGGCGCCGTTCGGCGGTCCGCAGCACGAGTCCGTACGGCGGCAACGTGCCGAGGCTCGACGAGATCCGTCCTGGTGCGGCCCAGAGCAACGGCGGCTCGACCACGATCGAGCTGGTTGCCTTGCGGGCTGGCGGGTCAACGCCGGTGAGGCGGCGGGCGAGTGCGGTCCCGACCGCCGCGCCACGGAGCGCGGCGATGTCCGCGGTCTCGGCCGGATGCACCAGGTTGCCGGCGGCGTACACCGCGGTCGCAGAAGTCGCTCCGGCGAGGTCGACCACCGGTGCCTTGGAACCCGGGTCGACATCGATGCCTGCCGTCCGGGCGAGCTCGTGGTCGGGGACCCAGTCACCGGTGAACACGATGGTGTCCGCATCGATCGTCGAGATCGCGCCCGTAGCGACGTTGCGCAGCTCGACGCCCGCAACGCGCGGCCGGCCGTGGACCGCAAGGACTTCCGTGCCGGTGACCAGCGGCACCCGCAGACCGATTCGCACTGCGCGCGCGAAGGCCGGATAGGTCTGGTGGCGGGAGTGTTCGGTGACCATTGCCACGGTTCGCGCGCCGGCGTGCCGCAGCGTGAGCACCGCCGAGTAGGACACGTGTTCGCCGCCGACCACGACGGCCCGGTGACCGACCGGGAGGTGCTGCTCGTACACCCACTGCTGGAGCTGGCCGGTGGTGAACACGCCGTCGCCGCGGTCGCCGGCGACCAACCGGGCCGCGCGCGGTCGTTCCCGCGCGCCGGTCGCGAGCACGACGGCATGCGCGGTCAACGTCCGGATCCCTGACGGCGCGGTCACCGACAGCGCGCCCGGTGCGGCCCAGCCGGTTGCCATCGTCTCCGTCTCGATCCGGGCCCCCGTTGCCGTCGTACGACGGACCAGCTCGGCGGCATAGCGCGGACCGGTCAGCGACCGGTGCAGGTCACGCAGCCCGAAGCCGGTGTGGTGACAGTGCCGAGGCACGCCGCCGGCGGAGCGTTCGCGGTCGATGACGAGGACATCGGGGACGCCACCCGCGCGTAGCGCACGAGCGGCCGCCAGCCCGGCCGGTCCCGCGCCGACCACGACGACGCCGACCACCTCTTCGCTCATCGCCCGCCCCGGCCCGCGCCGAGCAGCGCGGCGATCTCGGCACCGCAGTAGAAGCCTTGGCAGCGCCCGTTCGTCGCCCGGGTCCGGCGGGCCAGGCCGCCGCGGTCGCGCGGCGGTAGCGGTGAGTGCAGCGCGTCGCGTACCTCGCCGCGGCTCACGCGTTCGCAGAAGCAGACGATCCGGCCGTACTCGGGATCTGCCGCCACGCGGCTCGGTGACAGCGCCGGCCGTTCGGAAGCCTCGCCGAGGTTCGGCATCCGCGGCGGTGGTGGCAGACCGGCCCGCTCGCCGACATCGACTCCGGCCGCGTCGAGCAGTCCAGCGACGTGTTCGGCGATCGCCAGCGATGCGGTCAAGCCGGTGGAGCGGATGCCGCCGACGCACACGTAACGCTGCTCGGAAGCGATCCGGATCTGGTAGTCGCGATGCTCGGTCGCGGCACGCAGCCCGGAGTAGCTGTTCGTGACCTCCTCGCCGGCCAGCCCGGGAACGATCGCAACGCCCGCGGCCACCAAGGCGCGCAGCGCGTCGTGCGTGGTGGCGGTGTCGGACTTGTCGTCGAGATCCTCGGCGGTCGGCCCGACCAGGAGGTTGCCGTAAATCGTCGGGTTGACGAGAACGCCCTTCGTGGTGCCGGTCGGAATCGGCAGGACGATCGAGCGGACCAGGCGCCGGGCGAGCTTGTCGAACACGACGAGCTGTCCCCGGCGCGGCGTGACGGTAAAGCCGGAGCCGCCGAACATCCGGTCGATCTCGTCGCTGCGCAGACCCGCGGCGTTGACTACCCACGCCGCACGAAGGACGCCGCGGGACGTCGCGATCATGTGGCCGTCGGCATCGGTCGAAATGCCGCTGACCGCCTCGTCGAGTCTGAGCTCGACGCCGCACTCGACCGCCTCCGTCGCGTAGGCGAGCGTCGTCGTCCACGGGCAGATCACCGACTCGTCAGCGATCCGTAGTGCTCCCAACGCTCCCGCGCCGAGATGGGGCTCGGCGTCGTACAGGGAAGCAGCATCGATCAGCTCGGCGGCGTCGTACCCGTTGGCCAACGCCTTCTCGTGCAGCCCGTTGAGCGCGGCGTGCTGGTCGTCGGTCCACGCCACCACGTGCGCGCCCGTCCGCTCGACGGGTATCCCGACCTGTCCGGCGTAGGCCGCGAGCAGGCGGTGGCCGTCGCGCACCAACCTCGCCTCGAGGCTGCCGACCGGCGCGTCGAAGCCGGTGTGCAGGATCGCGGTGTTGGCCTTGCTGGTGGCGTCGCCGACGTCCAACCGTGCGTCGATCAGCGCGACCGACCGCGAGGTGCGGCCGAGTCGCCGGGCGATCGCGCAGCCGACCACGCCGGCGCCGATCACGGCGACGTCGTACCCCGCCCCGTCCGTCAACGGTCGCCGCCGGACGGCGTGGCCTCGATCGCGCGCGAGATCGACGCGGCCAGCCGATCGAGGCGGGCCGCCGCTTCATCGGCTCCGATTCGCGGCTCGTAGCGCTCGCCGGGTACGGTCACCGGCACCACCGGCTCGCCGAGACCACGTCGGGCGAGCTGGGCCACACCGAGCGCGGTTGCATGCGGCGAGGGATAGACCTCCACCGGCGCCTGCAGCAGGTCGGCCTGGGTCTGCATGAGCACCCGCGATGCGGTGAGGCCACCGTCGACGCGGAGCAGGCCGATCGCCTCGCCGAGGTCCGCCGCCGCAGCCTGCGCGAGCAGCGCCACCTGTCCGGCGATGCCATCGACAACCGCGCGGACCAGATGCGCATCGGTCGTCGCGAGCGACACCCCCTCGAACGACGCGCGCGCCTGCGGCGTCCAGTACGGCGCTCCCAGGCCGGCGAGGGCCGGTACGCAGACCACGCCGCCGGCATCGGGCACGCTCGACGCGACCGGGTCGAGGTCCGCCGGCCCGGCGAGCAGCCGTCGACCGACCAGCCAGTCGACCATCGAGCCCACGGTGTAGAGCTGGCCGTCGAGGCAGTAGACGATGTCACCGCGGTCGTCCCACCCGACCGACGCGGACAGCCCGTGGGTCGAGCGCGGGCGACCGGGTCCGGCGTTCGCGAGCAGGAATGCGCCGGTGCCGTACGTGCACTTCGAATCGCCCGGACGCAGGCAGCCCTCGCCGTACAGTGCTGCCTGCTGGTCGACGGCGAGACCGGTCACGGGCAACGACGGACCGAAGGCGTAGGTGTGCCCGACCGTTGCGGTGCAGCCCACCACATCGGGGAGCAGATCGGGATCGACGCCGAACAGCTCGCACGCCTCGGCGGACCACTCGCGTCGCGTCAGGTCCAGCAACGCGGTCCGCGATGCAGTGGTCACGTCGGTGACGAACGCGCCGGTCAGGCGGTGCAGCAACCACGTGTCCGTCGTCGTGACCACGCCATCGGCGATGCCGTGTTCTCGCAGCCAGCGAACCTTCGGGCCGGCGAAGTACGGGTCCAGCGGCAGCCCGGTCAGCTCGAGCAGCCGGTCGGCGTGCGCCGACAGGTCGGCACAGATCGCAGCCGAGCGCCGGTCCTGCCACGACAGCGCGGGCGCGAGCGGGTCACCGGTGGTGCGGTCCCATGCCATGACCGTCTCGCCCTGGTTCGCGAAGCCGATCGTAACGACGTCGACGCCGGAGCTCGCGAGCGCGCGTCGCCCGGCTTCAACGACCGACTCGTACAGCTCCGCAGGATCCTGCTCGACCCCGTCATCGCCGACCGGCTTCGGATGCACGGCCACCTGGGCGACCGCGAGCACCGACCCGTCCGGTGCGACCACCAGCGCCTTCGTCGACGACGTGCCCTGGTCGACGGCGAGGATCGCGCCGCCGGAGTCCGGTCCGCTCATCGCGGAGCGGACTCGCTCGTCCGGTGCGGGTGCAACCGTTCGGTGAAGAAGTCGAGAACCTGGTCGAGTGCGGCGCGGGTCGGTGTGCCCTCGCGGTCGTCGAGGTGCTCGGTGAGCACCGAGTGTGCCGCCTTCGGGTGCCCATGGGGATTGCCGGCCGAGGAGTCGAGCTCCACCGCGATGAACCCGGCGCCGAGCTCGCGGTGCAGCGTCTCGAAACGCTCCTTGGGGCTCGAGAGGTCACCTGAGAAGCGCAGCCCGAGCACGCAGGTCCCGTCGGCGACGCGCTGCTTGACCCTGGCCAGGTCGGCGGGCGAGATCCCGAGCTCGGCCTTGCGCTGCCTCCCGATCGGGAACGGCAGGGACGGCTGGCTCAGCACCGGTGCGACGACCGTGTCGTCGACCATCATGGCGAGCGCGAACCCGCCGGTCAGGCACATGCCGACCGCGCCGACGCCAGGTCCGCCGCACCGCTCGTGCTCGGCCTTGGCGAGCGCGCGCAGCCAGACTGTCACCGGGCTGGCCCGGTTGTGCGCGAGCATCGTGAACTCCCGTGAGATGCAGGTGCCGGCGAGGACCCGCATGTTGTACGGCAGTGCTGGCGGCGCTCCCGGCGTACCGAACAAGTGCGGGAGTACGGCGGTGCACCCTCGGGCCGCGACCTTGCGGCCGAACTCGGCGACGAGCGGAGTGATGCCGGGGAGCTCGGAGATCACGATGACGGCCGGGCCGGTGCCGATCCGGTAGATGTCGCGGGTCGTGCCGAGGGCTTCGAAGCTCTCCCGCTCGAAGTCGGCGAGGGCGTCCGTCACCAGCGCATCGTCCCCCGTGGCCGATCCCGCGTCACGCGAGCCGCCCCTGTGTTGTGCGTGGCGGTGAGATCAGCTGCCGGACGCCGGGCGCTGGGCCGGGAGCAGACAGCTGACCGGAGCGGTGAGGACGTCGACGATGTCCTCCTCGAGGGCGCCGGCGACCACCAGCCCGCAGGCGGCGTCGATGCAGAGGGTCAGCACTCGGGTCGTGTCCTCGTCGCGACGGCGCTGCCGGCAGATCGTGCAGTAGCGCGTGATGCTTTCGGTGCCGCTGCGCCGGATCAGCTGCCAGACCCGGCGCTTCGACGTCAGGATCGCCGCGTGCCACGCCTCGTCCCGGGCCGCGCAGCGGATCTCCTCGTCGGCCACCGAGCCCGCCATCAGGATCGAGGCGTACTCGCCGGCCGCGCCGGCGTCATGGCATCGCGCCGCGAGCCGCGGGAGCGCGGAGAGCAGCGCGGTCACGTCCCCGGCTCGCACACCCAGATCCGGGTCGGCCACCAGATCGGTCGGGTAGACGCTGCGCCAGGCCAGCATGAGCGCTGCGTGCTCGGCCTCGGTGAGGACCGGTCGGGCGTAGGCGGCGGCGATCGCGTCGCGGATCGCCTTGAGCGCGGTGGAGGTGACCTCGGGATCCACGGTGAGGTAGTCCTCGCCGCCGCGGATCTCCTCGGCGTACAGCGACTGCACGGTCTCGAAGCAGGCGAGCACCTCGACGACCAACGGCGAGTCGGGCTCGAGCGCGCGGCGGCGACCCTCGGCGAGCAGCGTCGTGTTGTGCCATGCGCTCGCCAGCAGCGGCAGGGCGCTGTCGGGCAGGCAGGGCAGGCGGGAGAGGATCGCGCGGATCTCCCCGGCGTTGGGATGCACGTCGAGGCACGCGATCACTTCGGTGGTACGGCGACGGCTCACGAGCTCTCCTCGGCTTCGAGGAGAATCCTCCGTCGCGTGCACGCTCACGCCCGGGAGAACACGCCGGGGGAGCGAGCAGCGATATCGGGCGGTTTAGTCCTGGTTCAGCCCGTATTTCGCGATGGCCTCCGCCGGCGCCTCCGGTTTGACCTCGCCGAGCCTGGCCAGCTCCGTCAGCGTCGCGAGCACCACGGACTCCGCGTCGACGGAGAAGTACCGGCGCAGCGCAGGTCGCGTGTCGGAGCGGCCGAAGCCGTCGGTGCCGAGTGAGGACCAGTCGCCGGGCACCCATTGTGCGATCTGGTCGGGCACGGCGCGCATCCAGTCGCTGACCGCGATCACCGGGCCCGGCACGTCCTCGAGCTGGTGGGTGATCCACGGGGTCCGGTGCTCGGCCTCGCCACCCGCCGCGGCGGCCAGCCGGTTCTGCAGATCGCACTCGAGCGCCTCGCGGCGCAGCTCGGTCCACGACGTCGCACTCCAGACGTCGGCGGCAACCCCCCAGTCGGCCGCGAGCTTGGCCTGCGCGTCGAGAACCCAGTGCAGCGCGGTGCCGCTGGCGATCAGCTGCGCGCGCGGCGCGTCGCCGTTGCCCCTGACCTCGGGCGCGGCGGCGAAGCGATAGAGCCCACGGAGGACCTGCTCGTCGAGGTTGTCGATCTCCGGCGTGGCCGGCTGCGGCATCGGCTCGTTGTAGACGGTGAGGTAGTAGAAGACGTGCCGGTGGTCGTCACCCTTGCTGCGGTCGCCGTACATCCGGTTGAGCGCTTCCTTGACGATGATCGCGACCTCGTAGGCGAAGGCCGGGTCGTAGGACACGCAGGCCGGGTTGGTGGCCGCGAGCAGCAGCGAGTGACCGTCCTCGTGCTGCAGGCCCTCGCCGTTCAGGGTCGTACGCCCGGCAGTGGCGCCGAGCAGGAAGCCACTGCACAGCTGGTCCGCCATCGCCCACATCAGGTCGCCGGTGCGCTGGAAGCCGAACATCGAGTAGAAGACGTAGACCGGGATCATCGGCTCGCTGTGCGTCGCGTACGACGAACCCGCTGCGATGACACTCGCCATCGACCCTGCTTCGCTGATGCCCTCGTGCAGGATCTGGCCGCGGGTGTCCTCGCGGTAGGAGAGCAGCATGTCGGCGTCGACGGGGTCGTAGCGCTGGCCGTGCGTCGAGTAGATCTTGGCGGTGGGGAACATCGCGTCGATGCCGAACGTCCGCGCCTCGTCGGGGATGACGGGCACGAACCGCTTGCCGATCTCCGGGTCCTTCATCAGGTCCTTCAGCAGGCGGACGAACGCCATCGTCGTTGCGACCGCTTGCTTGCCGGACCCCTTCCGGAACACGTCGTAGACCTTGTCGCCGGGGAGCACGAGCGGCTTGGAGCGGTCGAGGCGCTGGGGCAGGAACCCGCCGAGGGCACGACGGCGCTCGAGCATGTAGGAGATCTCGTCGCTGTCCTTGCCCGGGTGGTAGTACGGCGGCAGGTCGCCGTCGAGCGCCGAGTCCGGGATCTCCAGGTAGAGCCGGTCGCGGAACTCCTTGAGCTCCGGCTTGGTCAGCTTCTTCATCTGGTGCGTGGCGTTGCGCGCCTCGAAGTCCTTGCCGAGCGTCCAGCCCTTGATCGTGTGGGCGAGGATCACAGTCGGCTGGCCGACGTGCTCGCGCGCGGCTTTGAAGGCGGCGTACACCTTGTGGTAGTCGTGACCGCCGCGGGAGAGCCGGGTGAGCTCGTCGTCGGACAGGTGCTCGACCATCTTGCGCAGCCGTGGGTCACGGCCGAAGAAGTCGTCGCGGATGAAGGCGCCGTCGCTGACCGAGTACTTCTGGAACTGACCGTCCGGCGTGGTGTTCATCGCGTTGACGAGTACGCCGTCGGCGTCGCGCGCGAGCAGCTCGTCCCACTCGCGACCCCAGACCACCTTGATCACGTGCCAGCCGGCGCCGCGGAAGTAGGACTCGAGCTCCTGGATGATCTTGCCGTTGCCGCGCACCGGCCCGTCGAGGCGCTGCAGGTTGCAGTTGACGACGAAGGTCAGGTTGTCGAGCTCTTCGCGAGCGGCGACCCCGAGCGCGCCGAGCGACTCGACCTCGTCCATCTCGCCGTCGCCGGCGAACGCCCACACGTGCGAGCGCGACGTGTCCTTGATCTGGCGGTCGTGCAGGTATCGGTTGAACCGCGCCTGGTAGATCGCCTCCAGCGGAGACAGCCCCATCGAGACGGTCGGGAACTCCCAGAAGTCCGGCATCAGCCGCGGGTGCGGGTACGACGGAAGGCCGTGCCGGCTGATCTCCTGGCGGAACCCGTCGAGCTGCTCGGTGGTCAGCCGGCCCTCGAGGAATGCGCGGGCGTACATGCCTGGGGAGCCGTGGCCCTGGATGTAGACCTGGTCGCCGGACTCGCCGCCCTCCTTGCCGCGGAAGAAGTGGTTGAAGCCGACCTCGTAGAGGCTGGCGGAGGAGGCGTAGGTGGCGATGTGGCCGCCGACGTTGGTCAGGGTGTTCGCCCGGCTGACCATGATCGCGGCGTTCCAGCGGATGTAGGCGCGGATCCGGCGCTCGACGTACTCGTCGCCCGGGAACCACGGCTCCGCCTCGGCCGGGATGGTGTTGACGTAGTCGGTCGAGCGCAGCGCGGGCACGCCGACCTGCCGCTCGCGGGCGCGCTCGAGCAGCTTCAGCATGAGGAACCGGGCCCGGCGCGGTCCGGCCGCGTCGATGACGCCGTCGAGGGAGTCCAGCCACTCCTGGGTCTCCGCCGGGTCGACGTCGGGGATCTGGCTCGGTAGCCCGTCGCTGATCACCGAGTAGCGGTTACGTCCTTTCGCCATGCAGCGACGGTACGCCGAGTGGCCGGCCTGATGTCGGACCGCCCGCCGAAGCGGTCGCCCGGTCGGCCCAACCGGGCGACGTACCGGCTTGTCACTTGCGTTTGGCGCGTTCAGCGGGTGGACTGTGCCTCATCGACCGAATTGCGGTCGAGCGAGGCCGACCGGTCCGCGAAGGAGGAGAAGGCACGTGAGCGTCACCGCCGGCGGTGCGGCGGGCCCGCGCGGCGTCGCGGACAAGCTCGGCATCGTGACGGGATCGGTCGTCCAGGAGCTCGGGTGGGACGACGACTGCGACGAGGCTTTCCGGCAGACGATCGCCGGTTGTGCCGGATCCGAGCTGGTTGACGAGGAGTACGACGACGTCGTGGACGTGGTCGTGCTGTGGTGGCGCGACGGCGACGGCGACCTGGTCGACGCGCTCGTCGATGCGCTCACGCCACTCACCGACAACGGGGTGATCTGGCTGCTGACCCCGAAGGCGGGTCGCGACGGTCACGTCGAGCCGAGTGACGTCAGCGAGGCCGCGCCGACCGCGGGCCTTCAGCAGACCTCGAGCATCTCGGCCGGCAGCGACTGGAACGGTGCGCGGCTGGTCGCGCCCAAGGCCGCGCGGGGCAAGGGCCGCTGACCATGCCGGTGGCCGGCGACGCCGCCCCGGAGTTCGCACTGCGCGACCAGCACGGCCGGGAGCAGACCCTGGCCAACCGCCGGGGCGCCCGCCATGTCCTGCTCGTCTTCTACCCGTTCGCCTTCACGCAGGTCTGCGGGGGCGAGCTGCGCGAGCTTCGGGACAACGCGCTGACGTGGGACAGCCTCGGCGCGGATGTCCTCGCTGTCTCCTGCGATCCGGTGCCGGCCCTGCGTGAGTTCTCCGACCGGGAGGGCATCGAGTTCCCGCTCTGCTCGGACTTCTGGCCGCACGGCGCGGTAGCCACGGCGTACGACGCGCTCGAACCGGTGCTCGGCGCGGCGGTGCGGGCGAGCTTCGTCATCGACCGTGCGGGCATCGTGCGCTGGAGCGTGCGCAACGAGATCGACACGGCACGACGGATCACGGACTACGTGAAAGCGCTCGCTGAGCTTTAGGGGGCAGCACGCCTTCCCCGATGCGAGGCGATCCGGCTCGTATCCTGACCCGACGGTCCTATAGCTCAGTTGGCTAGAGCGCCTCGCTTACAACGAGGAGGTCGCAGGTTCGAGTCCTGCTGGGACCACTTCTGTGATGTCTCGGGACATCGGAATGGCCTGAACCTGCATTGTGCAGGTTCGGGTTATCGCTTTTTGGGTGCTGGGCCGGGTGGGATGCCTCGGGGTTGG
>Ga0335074_10004172_pt1 | contig 19877 bp, 12 predicted proteins | sample Lox_Sample_23_FD_206715 | JGI IMG/M metagenome (GOLD analysis project Ga0335074, IMG submission 206715) | Soil microbial communities from Loxahatchee National Wildlife Refuge, Florida, United States - Lox_Sample_2.3 | ecosystem: Environmental > Terrestrial > Soil > Wetlands | place: USA... | reverse complement strand
CCGGCCCGGCGGCCTATGTACTCGACGAGCCGACATCGAGCCGCGAGACCGAGTTGCTGCGGACGCTGGCGCTGCAGCACGTCGAAATCAGCAGACTCTCGGAACCATTCACCTATACGCCGCCGGCGAAGCCGGCCAAAGCCGACAAAGGCGACGCCGACAAGGCGGACGACAAATCCAAGTCTGAGAAGCTGGAGCCGCCGAAGCCCGAAACATTCCCTGCGGGAATCTACATCATCCGCATGGATCAGCCGTATTCGCGTATTGCCGATGCGTTGCTCGACCGGCAGTATTGGGCTCCGGACGATCCGCAGAAGCATCCCTATGACGACACTGGCTGGTCGTTTGGCGATCTCTTCCACGTCAAGACTGTGCGCGTGACCGATCCGGCGATTCTGAAGGTGAAGATGGAGACGGTGGCCGGCGTGAATGCGGCGGTCGGCAACATTTCGGGCTCGGGCAGCATATATGCGGTTAATAATGCGTCGGAAGTCTCCTTGCTTGGGCTGCGGTACACGCTGAAGGACGCGACCATCTCGATTGCGGATCAGGCTTTCGAAGTGGAGGGCCATCATTTCGAGGCAGGGTCGCTCCTCATTCAAAACGCTGACGCTGCGAAGCTCAAGGCGGCGCTCGCCAACGCCGGGCTCAATGCCGTCAGCCTCGCAACCCTGCCACCAGCAAAGACGCATGATTCTCCTATTCCGCGCATCGCCTTCATGCATACCTGGCTGGCCACCCAGACGGAAGGCTGGTGGCGCGAGGCCTTCGACAAGATGCATGTGCCGTACGACTACATAAGCACCCAGACGGTCGCCGCGAGTCCAGATCTTAGGGCGAAGTATGACGTGATCATTTTCGCTCCCGTCGGACGGGCGTCGACGCAGCAGATCGTCGATGGCATGCCGATGTGGGGCAACCCCCTGCCCTGGCAGAAGACAGACCTTACGCCGAACCTGGGGCGGATCGACTCGACTCCGGATATGCGGCCGGGGCTGACTTATGCCGGTGTCGAACACCTGCGGGAGTTCGTCACCAAGGGTGGGTTGCTCATTACCTCCGAGGATACGGCGCAGTTCGCCATAGACCTCGGGCTCGCGCCGGGTGTGTTCGTCGCTCCACGCGGCAATGTTCGCGTGGTCGGCAGCGTGCTTGATGCGGCGTTCGTCGATAAGTCCAGTCCGATTGCCAATGGATATGGCAAGGATCTGGGCGTGTACAGCGCCAATGGCATGGCCTTCACAGTGGGCAACATGGCCGTTAATCGGCACATCACCACCGAGAAAGATTTCAAGCGGCCGACCGGCCGAGGGGGGCCGGGGGATGAGGATATTCCGGAGGACCGGCCGTATGCGAAGGCGGAGGCGCTGCCGTCGCCCAAGCCCTGGGAGCCGACTCCGCTGAACGAGGAGGAGGCCCGGAACAACGTCTATGTCATTCCCGAGCAGTACCGGCCGGACGTGATCCTGCGGTTCGGGTCAGGCAAGCAGTTCCTGCTGTCGGGACTGCTCGATGGCGGTTCTGCCATTGAGGAGAAGCCGGTGGTGGTGGATGCTCACCTCGGCGAGGGGAACGTGCTGCTGTTTGCGACCAATCCGGTATATCGGGGCGAGACGCTGGGCAGCTACGCGCTGGTCTTCAACGCCATCCAGAACTTCGACCGGCTGGCCAAGCCTGCGACCAAGTAGTTCCATTTCGGGAAATCCGGGGAGGGTACCCCTCCCCCTGTTTTGGCTGTGGGTTGCAACTCATTCATAGCGCGAGGGTTATCGCCTATGCTTTGCAACCCATTCATTCTATTGATAGAGTCCGTAACCGTTTGTTTCTGCTGGCCTTACAAGCCTGTTTGGTCGAGGTTCCCGCAACCGTTTCATTCTATTGAGAGAAGCTGCAACCGTTTCTTTCTGTTCGAGTTATGGCGGGTGGCCCTTAGCGGGCATTCTTCCGGTCAAAATGAAAACGGCCCGCCGATGCAGGCCCTGAGAAAGTTCTTCTATTTCTATTGTATCGAGTTGAGGGAAATGATCGGCCAAGTTTGATCGGGTTGCGACGAACTTTGGGATGGATGAGTTACGGGAGTGTCCGGGAAGCGGGATATTGACACGAAGTGGCTGCCCGTCGACACGCAGGAAAGTCAAGATCTATGACGGAGAATTGAGCCTCACTGAAGCGAAGGGCGTTTCACAGGACCGATCCTACTCTCGGAGGCCATAATCACTGATACAGGCAACGTGGGCAGCGCTGCCTATTTTCGGAGGCAAGGCATGAGCACCGCCATCGTGATGATCGACGCATCGACCTATCAGCACCTCATTGGCCGCCTATCGGAGACAATGGCGCAGAAGGTTAAGCGCGAAGGCCACAAGCAGATCGCCGCACCAACCACGTTCCACCCTGACATTTTCATCTCTATCCGGCAGGCGCAGAACACCTATAACTTCCTTCATTGGGTTCATAGCGATGACCTGCGCGCCTCGGTTGGCTGGAGAGACACATATACAGTCGCTTGCGAACCGCTTATTCGGAACTTAATGGATAACCTCTACACCATCACTCTTCTGCTCCAAGATCCATATATGCGCGGTAGACAATTTCGTGCCAGCGGTATTCGCAAGGGTTTCCTTTATGTGACGGCGGAGGAGGCAAGGTTCAAGGGGAGGCCGGAGTGGGACAAGTGGATCGCAGATAGCCGCGCGAAGCTGGACGTCATACTTCGTTCTGTCGGCTTCACTGAGGCTGAGGTCATGAACAAGAAGCAGTTCCCAGACTGGCCGACGCTCGGCAAGTACATCGGCACACCACCACTCGACGACCATAAAAAATTCCTCGCAACGTTCACTTTCGGGCCGTGGAAGCAATACTCCGCTGTGGCGCACGGTGGACCAGAAGGCCTTCATGAGGTAGGGATGTTTCTGAATCGTGATGGTCATCCGCATAAGGAACGTCCGCTCATTGACGACGCACACGACCGCACCATGTCCCTGCATATGATGAGGGCAGCCATTCTGCTACTGGCTATTTGCACCGAGGTTCAGGCCGCGTACAAATTCAAGGACAAAGACGCACACATCAATGAGCGCATCCTGGAGTCCTGGCAGGCGCTCCAGCCCGCGATGGAAGCGAAAGAGATTTACGACGAGCGCTACGAGCAACTGTGAAGGACAAGGGCATTATGAAGTGATGCTCTGGCGAAGGTCCTCATAGGTCGGCATAGCCGTCAGGGAAGCAGATTCCCTTCGGGAATGACAGAAGGAAAGGCAGAGACAACGCAGCGTCAGTACTGACAAGTCGGCTTGTGTTGACCAAGGGACGAGTATTTGAAGCCCTCGAAATGGCATCCGCTGGCATTGCTCCTCATGCAGCTCTGGTCTTAAGAGGTCTCCAGAAGTTGTTCATCAGTCAAGCGACTTTGTTTTGGTCGAGGATGCTCGCTCCGGGTGCGCCTCCGCTCAGGCCTTCGGCAGAGAGGTGCGTTCCTTCGGAACGAGCCCTTTCATCGGGCTTGAAGGCAATGCCGGGGCAATGCTCGCGCCCGGTACCCGATGGACTGTGAGTGCTCCGTGCTCACAAGATTGCATCGCGCCTTCCGGTCGCACATCTACTGAGTAGCCCACGCACCATGGGTTTCAGAGGGAGTGCCCTATGGTTGCCGTCCCGAACGCCGTTCAGACGTTGCGCGCTGTCCCGCCGCGCATCCAGTCCTCCTGCGAATTCACCCAGGTTCTGATGAAGCTGCAGCGGGCAACGTATCTGATTGCCTCCACCCTCGATCTCGACCTCCTGCTCGAACGAGTCGTCAATGACATCGCCACATCGATTGGAAATGTGGAGGTTGGGGTATGGCTCCGTGAAGGCGGCAACAGGGACGAGATGGTTCTGCATGGGGTGCGTGGCTGCACCAAGTACAAGAAGGGTGAGCGGCTGCGAATTGGCCGGCAGGGCATGGTCGGTTACGTGGCGGGCACGGGCAAGATGCGCTATGCGCCCGACGTCGATCAGGACCCATACTATATCGCTTGCGAGCCCTCCGTGCGCTCTGAAGTCGATATTCCTCTGAAGGCCGCCGGGTCGGTCATCGGAGTTCTTACTGTCGCCCATCACGAGACGGATGCCTTCTCAGAAGATCAAATAAGAGTGCTCCAGGCCCTCGCTGGACACATCGCAATTGCTGTTGAGAATGCCCGCCTCTTCCGGAACGAGCGCTTTGAACGCGAGCGGATGGAGCGAGAATCGGCCGAAGCGCGGGTGATACAGCGGGCACTTTTTCTGAAGCCTGTGCCACTGGTTCCCGGCTTCGCTTTTGAGACGGCGTGGCATCCTGCGGGGGCGGTCGCGGGTGACTGGTTTGATTTCATCTGCCTCGGGCAAGAGCGGTATGGCATCGCCCTGGCTGATGTTTCCGGAAAGGGAATGTCGGCGGCCCTCCTGATGTCTGCCACCCGGGCGATTTTGCGCTCAATCGCGCCTCTCTATTCGTCGCCGGCGGAGACCCTGGAGCATCTCAACCGGACGCTCACGGAGGATTTCCCCACCGGAAAGTTCGTCACCATGATCTACGGAGTGCTTGACGCCAGCACGCGAGAGATCACGCTGGCCAGCGCGGGGCACCTTCGTCCGCTGCTCATCAACCATGAGTGCACGTTTCTCGAACTAGATACCGGACTACCGCTTGGCCTTGGGCCGTCCTCCTATCCGCAGACGACCGTCACGCTCTCGCCCAACACCCGATTGCTGCTTTACACCGACGGCATCACGGAAGCCATGGACAGCACAGATGAGGAATATGGTCCGGCGCGACTGATTGAGCACTTCAGCCAACCCGACGCCTGCGTGGATGGCCTCATCGCGGAGGTTCAGCGGTTCGGCGTCGGATCGGATCGAACCGACGACGCAACAGCCGTGCTTATTCGCAGCCGCTAACCGGGTCAAACGGCCTGGCACTGTGGTCAAAGAATGTTGAACGGGGCGGCTTCGGGTTCCGGGAGCGGGTCGGGCTGGAAGCGGGTGCGCAGTCCTCGCCATAGCTGGCCTATGCGATCAGAGGCCATGAAGACGTCTCCAACGGTCAGCGGACCGAGGCGGTGATGTCCGATGGCGGCCAGGCCCATCGAGGCCATGCAGCCGCAGCGTTCGCAGTCCGGGTCGCCTCCAAACTGACAGGGAGTGATTTTCGTGGTGAGGTCGGCGGAGAGGGTTGCCGTGGTGCGCGCGAAGATGCAGTCGTCGGGGCTCTTCGGGGGCGAGGCGAACTCGCGGATGGTGGGCTCGTCCATCTGCAGAACCGGATAGAGACGCCGGAGACGGAGGAGTTCGGCGAGAACCGCGTCGCGCTGCTCGAAGGTGAGGATCTCAGGGTCGCTGGCCCCGCGCTGCGGAGTGAAGAGGCTGAACCAGACTTTGATAACCTCCGGACGGCGGCTCCAGAAACGCAGGAACTCGTCGAGATAGCCTTCGCGGGCGGCGATCTGCGAGGTGATGGTGCAGTGGATGTAGACCTTTGCTCCGGCGATGTTTTTGAGGATGCGCTCGTAGGTGGCGGGCTTGCGGCGGACATCGTGTTCGGGGGCGAGTCCGTCGACGGAGACGGCCACATGCACCCGATTGAAACGGGACCATTCTTTGGGGATTATGCGGAATGCACTGGTAACGACTTGCGTGTAGATGCCGCGTGACTCGAGCTCGGGCAGAAGAGCTTCCACTTCGCGATAGCGCACCAGCGGATCGCCGCCAACCAGCGAGACGTGCAGCGGCTTGTGCTGATCGACGAGGGCGAGAACTCTGCGCACCAGTTCCTCACCTTTGAAGTCGGAGAGCTGGCGGAGCTGCATGCCCGGGCCGAGGTGCGAGGTGTCGAAGGCGTAGCAGCCGGGACAGCGCAGGGGGCATTCCTTGGTGATTTCAATGGACAGGGACGGCGCTTTGCCGGCGAGAATTCTCGACCAGGCGTGCAACACTTGCGATGTCTTCATTTACTCTCCGCGACACTTGATCGGCGAGTACCGCCGCTTATTGAACTTTGCAAGAGAAACCGGGCGTACAGCCCGTATGAAGAATTCGACGAACTGACTCCAGTTTACGTCACATGCAAGGGGATCGATAGCCGGGATTCGGCTGATTCAACACGAGCGCTGAACGGCGTGTAATCCGATCGCCATCTTCAGGGCGATAAAAGCGAACGAGCCGGCCCATTTGGCCTAAGAAACCTACAGCCAGTCGTTCTTGCGGAAGAGATATAGAAAGAGAAACGGAAGACTGATCATCAACAGCATTGCAAGCGCGAACGTGAGCGGCTTGGTAAAGCCGGGGATGGTGTCCGCGAAGTTCATTCCGAAGAAACTTGTAATCACCGTCAAGGGCAGAGTGACAACGCTGATAACGGCCAGCGTCTTCATGATCCGGTTGAGGCGGTTGTTGATGCTCGACATGTAGATATCGCGGCAGCCGAGCACCAGGTCGCGGTAGATGTCGATGGTCTCGACCTCCCGGTTGAGATGATCCAGGACATCGCGGAAATAAATGCGCGATTGCGTGCTCATGAACTGCACCTCGCCACGTGTCAACTGGCCGATGACATCCCGCTGCTGGGTCATGATGCGGCGGAGGTCGAGCAGCTCTTTCTTGTGATTGGAGATTCGCAACGCAAATTCGGGGGGCGGATTTCCGATTGCCTCCTCCTCGAGTTTGTCGAGTACTTCCTCAAAGTCGTCGAGAATCGGGCCATAGCGGTCCACTAAGCGATCGATGAGTTCATAGAGCAGGACGTCGATTCCAAACCCGAGGCGGGCCTCAGGATCTGTGTGAACGCGATTGAACATATCGCTCAGGGAACCTAACGGGCCCTCATGAATCGTGATGAGGTATCTTTCGGAAAAGATCGCGTCGAGTTCGGTGGTCTGGAAGAGGCGTTCGGGGTGGGGATCGGCTTCGGGCCCGTGAATGACGAGAAAGAAATATTCACTCTTGAGCTTGTCGCCGACCATGGCGTAGCTTTCCAGCTTTGGCCGCTGAATCTCATTGACAACGTCTTCGATGAGAAGCGGATGGAAGCCGAACACATCGCTGAGAAGCGAATGCTCGGCGTCGTCGGGAGCGGCAATGTCCAGCCAGAATTGGGCGGACGGGTTGTGGAATGCGGAGGCGATCTTGTCTGGCTCTGTCGCGTGTACCACCTGACCATCGCCAAATCTTACGAAGGCGTTCAGCATGGCCAAGAGTTGTACCAGAGAATGGTTACATTTGCGCGCAGTTTCGCGGGTTAGACCTATTTCTTCCGGCAGGACCGCCGTCCGGTTCGCTTTTCGGATCGGGCAGCGGGAAACCGTGACCGCACGGCCGGCGGTGCCTTTGGGCTTCAAAGCATTTAGAATGGACGTTCTACGACTAAATTCACGGCTGCGGGGACAAACCGCGGCAGGAAAGACACCCCGCACCGAATGCATCGCTGGTCCCAGCTCTTTATCCCTACTCTTCGTGAGGCTCCGGCGGACGCCGAAGTCGCGAGTCATAAGTTCCTCGTTCGCAGCGGATATATCCGCCAGCTGGGAGCGGGCATCTATTCGTACCTGTTTCTCGGACAGAGGTCGATCAACAAGATCACCGCGATTGTGCGCGAGGAGATGGACAGGATCGGGCAGGAGTTTCTGCTGCCGACGATTCATCCACGCGAACTGTGGGAAGAGAGCGGCCGCTGGACCGGCATGGGTCAGAACATGTTTCGGCTGCAGGATCGCAAAGGTGCATGGCTGTGCCTGGGCATGACGCATGAAGAGGTGATGACGGATATCGCGCGCAAGGAACTGCGCAGCTACAAGCAGCTTCCGCAGATCTGGTACCAGATCCAGACGAAGTTTCGCGATGAGCCGCGGCCGAAGGCCGGGCTGCTGCGCGTACGGCAGTTCATCATGAAGGACAGCTACTCGTTCGATCTCGATGAGGCCGGGCTGCATGTGAGCTATACGAAGCATGACCAGGCGTATCGTGCGATCTTTACGCGCTCCGGGCTGAGCTTTGTGGCAGTCGAGGCGGATTCGGGTGCAATGGGCGGCTCGCAGTCGCAGGAGTTCATGGTGTACACGGACGCCGGCGAGGACCTGATCGTGAGCTGTCCGAAGGGCGATTACGCCGCGAATCTCGAGAAGGCGACGTCGCGGCTGGAGCCGGGGAAGGAGCTTGCAGCCACGGGCGATGGCAAGCCGGAGCTGGTGCACACCCCGGGCAAGGCGGCAATTGCGGACGTGGCGGAGTTCTTCCAGATTTTGCCGGCGCAGGATATCAAGACGGTCGCGTACATGGCGGAGGTCCGCAACGGCAAAGAGGTGACGTGGGAGCCGGTAGTGGCGTTTCTGCGCGGCGATCATTCTGTAAATGAAACGAAGCTGGCGGCGCTGGTGAAGACGGCCGAGCTGCGTCCCATGCAGGCGGAGGAGCTGGAGAAATACTTTGGCGGGCCGGCGGGGTATCTGGGGCCGATCGGACTGGGGGTCTCCACCCATTTGCATGATGGCGGGGTCAATGTGATTGTCGACCAGAGTCTGGAAGGGCGCGAGAACATGGTCGCCGGGGCGAACAAGCTGGACTACCACTTCCGCAACGTGACGCCGGGGCGGGATTTTGGCTGGACGGCGGCGGCTGATATTCGCAACGCGGTCGAGGGCGAGGGCTGTCCGGTGTGCGGGGCTCCGTTGAAGATTGGGAAGGCAGTCGAGGTAGGGCACATCTTCAAGCTGGGCAACCGGTACACGCAGAGCATGGGCGCGCGGGTGCTGGATCCGAACGGCAAAGAGGTGACGCCGATCATGGGCTGCTATGGGATCGGGATCGAGCGCATCCTGACGGCGGCGATTGAGCAGAGTAATGACGCGAATGGGTTCTGGCTGCCGCGGGCGATTGCTCCCTTTGATGTGGTGGTGACGGTGACGAATGTGTCAGACCAGAAGCTGCTTGCGGCGGGCGAGGAGATCGCGGCGTCACTGGAAAACGCCGGGTTTGACGTGTTGCTCGACGATCGTGATGAACGGGCGGGCGTGAAGTTCAAGGATGCGGATCTGATCGGGATTCCCTATCGCGTGAATGTGGGCAAGAAAGCGGCGGAGGGTAAGGTCGAGCTGGTCACCAGAGCGACCGCGTCGAGCGAAGATGTCGCGGTCAGCGACGTTACAGAGGTGTTGAAGAGCAGGGATTAGGGATTAGAAAATAAGTATCGGCGTGAATTGCTTTGGCATAAGACGGGCGGAGGTGGTTGCGTGGGCGCTGTGCATGCTGCTGGCCTGCTTCGTGGCATTTCCGCCGCATTGCGATTTTTGTGACGGGCCGTCGTCGATTGCGTTTTCTTTTTCCACACAGCGGCTTGCCGACCATCCGAAGCCTGCTGTGCCCGACTCGTGCAACGGCATCTGCTGGTGCTGCGGATTTCATGCCCTGCCCCATCTCGGCGTTGTTCTGAATCGGCAGGAAAGGATGATCGCGGCAGTCCGCTTTGAGTCGCCTACACCGGTGCGCTCTCCCCTCTCTGCGATTTTTCGACCACCACGCATGGTTCTCTCCGCCTAGAGAGCCGTTCCCTTCCCCGGGTACGGATGGAAAAGCACAAGTCACTTCGGAGAGAACGATGCGTCTGCTTGCGTTCACGCTCGCTGGAGCGTGCCTGTTTTTGTGTCTGCCCGCTCATGGGCAGCGGCTTGCGACAAGCCCCACAGACCATGGACAAGGAGCTGTGGAAGAGAAAGATCCGGTTGCGATTCTTGAGGTTGGCGCCGCTACCAGCTGGGATATCCGCGGAGGCGCCGCGACATTTGCGCCGAATCTTGCGGCAGAAGTTACGCCGATTGAGAACTGGCTGGAGCTGGAGGCGGGGGTTTCGCCCTTCTACACCAGCAAATCGACGGAATGGGATACCGACCTGCTGTTCAAGAAGCCGTGGACGATTTCGAGGAAGGTGGAGTTCATGCTGGGCGTCGGTCCGGAATGGGTTCACCTGAGGGAGAACTTTCGGACAAGTAATTCGATTGCAGGGGAGGTGGCGGGCGACTTCATGTTCTGGCCGACGGGCAGGCATCGCTTTGGCTGGTTCCTTGAACCGGCCTTCGACCACAGCTTTGCGAGCGGTCATCAGCAGTCGATTGGGATGAGCGGCGGGTTGCTGATCGGGATTCCCTGAAGTGCGGCAATTCGTTGATTTTTTTGCGCCTGCGGAGCTGTGCAGGACGGGTTGGGGGCATCTTACGTCTAAACCCGAGGGGAATGCAGGGGAACCAGCCGGGCTTGTTCTCCGTTTCACCATTTAGAATGAGAGTCGAGACGTTCGATTGGCAGTAAAGATCAAATTCGCCGGCCCGTTTGCGGGCAACGGTAATCCTGCGCGCAAGCTGCTGCTGGGGGCCGGTATCGCCGTAGTGGGCTGCACCGTTATTTTCGCCTGCGTCTTCGGCTTCTACTACATCAAGTACGGCAAGATCGTCGACCAGAGGCTGGAGAAGCCGCTGTTCGCGGCGACGGCCAAGATCTATGCGGCGCCGGCAGAGCTGCGTCCGGGACAAAAGTTCACCGCCCATTACATTGCGCAGGAGCTGCGGGATGCGGGCTATTCAACCGATGGCGACGCGAAGAATTCGCCGATGGGGACGTACTCCGAGGGGCCGGAGAGCATTACGGTGCATCCGGGGCCGCAGTCGTATCATGCCCCCGAGGGCGCTACGATCACCTTCGATCGCGGCGCGATCAGCCAGATCACCGGGGATCAGGGACAGCAACTGGCGGCCTACGAGTTAGAACCGCTGCTGATCACCGATCTGTCGGACGCGAATCGCTCGAAGCGCCGGCTGGTGACCTATGACGAGCTGCCGCACAACCTGATCAATGCCGTGGTGGCCATTGAGGACCGCCGGTTCTTCACGCATGGCGGGGTGGATTACATCCGTCTGGTGGGTGCGCTGCGCAACGACCTGAGCCATAAGCACACATACATGGAAGGCGGCTCGACGCTGACCATGCAGCTGGCGCGCGGGTTCTTCCTGACGCCGGCGAAACGGCTCAAGCGGAAGTTTCTCGAGATTGTCATCACGTTTCAACTTGAGCATCGCTTCACGAAGGAAAAGATTTTTGAGCTGTACGCCAACCAGGTTCCGCTGGGGCAGCGAGGAAGCTTTTCAATCAACGGATTCGGCGAGGCGGCGCAGGCGTATTTCGGCAAGGACGTCCGGCAGCTGACGCTGCCCGAGTGTGCGCTGCTGGCGGGGCTGATCCAGAGCCCGAGCCGACTGAATCCTTACCGGCATGTGGAGCGGGCGACGACGCGGCGCAACCTGGTGCTGGACTCGATGGTGGAGACCGGCGCGATCACCAAGGAGGAGGCGGAGCAGGCCAAGGCTTCGCCACTGAACGTGATTCCGGGCGCGGTGGACGCCGGCGAGGCTCCTTATTTTGTGGACCTGGTGCGGGAGCAACTGGCGCAGCGGCTAGGGCCGGATGACTACAACCAGCAGGGATTGCGGATTTATACCTCGCTCGATCCGCAACTGCAGAGCGTTGCCACCGAGGCTGTCGATGAAGGCATGAAGCACGTCGACGAGCTGGTCGAGAAGCTGCATGCCCGCCGTGTGAAAGAGGGAGACGACACACCGATTGTGTATCCCCAGGTGGCGCTGGTGGCACTGAATCCGCACACCGGCCAGGTGCTGGCGCTGGTGGGTGGGCGCAATTACGGAGTGAGCCAGTTCGATCACGCCGTGCAGCATCGGCCCACAGGCTCGATCTTTAAGCCGTTTGTGTATGCGGCCGCGTTTAACACGAGCCTGGCGGGATCGCAGCTGACGAATTCAGATGGCACCATCGCGACCTTCACGCCGGTGACCATGCTGAACGACCAGCAAACCACATTCACGTTTGCCGGAAGCCAAACCTATAGCCCGAAGGATTTCGAGGGCAAATACTACGGCGAGGTGACGGCCCGATTTGCGCTGCAGCAGTCGCTGAATAACGCGACGATTGCGCTGGCGGAAATGGTGGGCTATAACAACGTGGCTTCACTGGCACGGGATGCGGGCATCAAGTCGGCGCGGGGAACACCGGCGATGGCGATCGGGTCATACGATGCCACTCCGCTGGAGATGGCGGGTGCGTACACGGTGTTTGCCAACGACGGCGTGAAGATCGATCCGTGGATGCTGGCTTCGGTGCGGAGTTCGAACGGCGATGTGATGAACGACTACACACCAATCACGAAGCCGGTCCTCGATCCACGGGCCGCATATTTGACGACAAGCCTGATGGAGAACGTGATCAATCACGGGACGGGCATCGCAGTGCGCGCGCTGGGTTTCACGGCTCCGGCAGCCGGCAAGACGGGCACGTCGCACGATGCGTGGTTCGCAGGCTTCACCAGCAACCTGATCTGCATCGTCTGGGTGGGCAACGACGACTACAGCGATATCAAGATTGAAGGCGCGCATGCGGCGGCTCCGATCTGGGCAGCTTTTATGAAGAGCGCGGTGCAACTGCCGCAGTATTCAGATACGAAGGATTTTGTTCCTCCGCAGGGGATCGTGGAGGTTCAGCTGGACAAGGCGACGAATCTTCTGTCGGACGCGGCGTGCCCGAACAACACTTACACCGCTGCGTTTCTGGACGGAACGCAGCCGACGGACACTTGCGACCATGCGAACGGTGACCAGCGCAATCTCTTCCAGAGGATTTTCGGACTGGGCGAGAAGCCGGCTGCGCCGCCGCAGGTGCCGATTACCCAGACGGCTCCTCAGTTAACACAGCCGGTGCAGCCGGCGCCCGCATCGAACGCGGCAGTCGCACAGAATCAGCCGACCGAGGAACCGCAGCCCGTGAAGAAGAAGCGAGGGTTCTTCAGCCGGCTGTTCGGCAAGAAGGACGACGACCAGAACCAGCAGCAGTCTGCGCCACAGCCCAATCCTCCGCCGCCTCCGCAATAAGAACCAGCAAGCAGCCGCTATTGGCCGCGGCTGGAGTAGTAGCCAGTACGGTTGCGTACCGAATAAGCCCCCGCTGCCGGGGCGGGCTTGGTGAGCGTTACCGAAATTGTCCGGAAGGATGAGTCGCTCACGCGATGTTCGGGATAGTAGCCCAGAAGGTATTGCGTGCGCAGGTCTTCTGAGACTTGCCGGAAGGCCTTGTCGAGATTTCCCTCGTCAGCGTAATAGTATTTGCCGCCCGTCTCCTCGGAGAGGGTAATAAGGGCGTGTTCGCCGCCGGTTTCGCGTCCCGCGTCGGCAACGATAGGCAGATCGATGATGCTGTAGATCATGACTTCACCGCGGCGGGCCTGCTCGAGGGCCTGAGGGTAGTCGACTCCCTTTACCGTGTTGCCGCCGTCGGAGATGATGACCAGCACCTTGCGGCCGTGCCGCGGCGCGAGGATCTGCGATGCGAGGTAGACGGCATCATAAAGTGCCGTGGCCGGGCCGACGGAGAGCTTTTCCAGGCCCGCATCGACGTGGTGAACGCTGTTGGTGAAGGGGACGACCTCGCGCACGTCGGAATTGAAATCAATGAGGTCCAGCTGATCGACGGGACGCATAAGCGCATGGACGAAGTTGTGCGCGGCGCTTTTTTCGAGGCTGAGATCCTTGTAGGTGCTGCCGCTGGTGTCGATGGCAAGCACGACGGACAGGGGCATACCGGTGTCGCGTTCGAAGTAGGTGATCTTCTGCGGATGGCCGTCTTCGGAGAGGGCGAAATCGTCCTGGGTGAGGCCAGGGACGGGCGCACCTGCGGCGTCGGTTACGTTGACGAAGACGTTGACCAGGCGGACGTCGACGTGGATGGGCGGGGCTGATTGAGCGCAGACTACTGCGGGGACGGCAAAGACGGAAGCAGCGATCAGACTACGGAGATTCACCTGACGATCTCCGTGGGAAACGGCTCGCCATCGGCCCAGACGGCTCCGTCTTCGAAGTGCTCCTTCTTCCAGATGGGAACGGTTTTCTTCAGGGTATCGATGAGCCAGCGGCAGGCATCGAAGGCAGCGGCGCGATGCGCGGAGGCGACACCGATCAGGACGCTGGTCTCGCCCACTTCGAGCCGGCCGAGGCGGTGGACGATGGCTACGTCGCGGATGGGGAAATCGGCGAGGGCTCTTAAGGCCAGCTCTCTCATCTGGGCGAGTGCCATCTCCTCGTATGCTTCGTAGACGAGATAGAGAGTGCGGCGGCCGCGGGTATTATTGCGGACCATGCCGTCGAAGATGACCAGCGCGCCGTCTTCGGGGCGTTTGAGACTGGTGACAATGGTATGGGCGTCGATGCGCTGGTGAACGATGGCGACATGCGGGCCGGATTCCTCAGTACCGGAATCTGAGGCACCGCCGCTCACCGGAGGCAGGAGGGCGACCTCGTCTCCGTCGGCCAAAGGGTGCGTGGCGGTGACATATTCGCGGTTGACGGCGACGGCCAGCGAGGACCATAGAGAGCTGTTTGTGGCGTGGTGCCGGTAGTGGTCGAGCAACACGCGCACAGTCGCCCCGTCGGGAAGGTCGAGTTCGCCGGATGGTTGAGGAATAAGGTCTTTAAGGACTCCGAAGACAAGGACACGTACGCGCATGCTGTTTTAAGGATACTCATCCGTTAGACGGACGAGAGCGGAGGGGGTCTCCGAGACCGGGGCAGCGATTGTCATTTGTTTTTGCTGACAAGTGTCACTACGGTTCCGGGCAGCGGCGACGGTAGACTTCGGGTGTCGATCCCAGGGATCAAATAGAGGAGAGGAACGTGGCCGATCCTGCAGTTTTGCCGGTTGTTTCCAGTGAGAATGTGGCGCCGGCCGGGCCGGTGACGCAGAAGGAGCGCATTCAGTCAATCGACGTGATGCGCGGCGTGGCGCTGCTGGGGATCCTGTCGATGAATATCCAGGATTTCTCGATGATCGGGCAGGCGTATCTGAATCCGACGGCGTACGGGGATCTGCACGGGCTGAACTATGCCGTCTGGTATGTCTGCATGCTCTTCGCCGATCTGAAGTTCATGTCGATCTTCTCGATGCTGTTCGGCGCGGGGATCTACCTGATGACCAGCCGGATTGCGGCTTCGGGACGGCGGGCGGGGCCGATCCATTACCGGCGGATGGGGTGGCTGGCGCTGTTCGGATGCCTGCACGGATACCTGCTGTGGACGGGCGACATTCTGTTCACCTATGCGCTGGGCGGGATGTTCGCGTATCTCTCCCGCAAATGGCGCCCGAGGACGCTGATCATCTCCGGGCTGCTGTTCACGGCGGTGGCAACGATGCTCGCCGTGGGGAGCTACGAGTCGATGCCTTACTGGCCGAAGAAAAACATCGAAATGACGCGCGAGAACATGTGGATGCCGTCGCAGAAAGGTGTGGAAAAGGACCTAGCGGTGCATCGAGCAGGATGGCTGGGCGAGGAAAAAGAACGAGCGATCGAGAACCTGAGCAATCAGATCCAGGGGAACATCTTTCTGGCGTTCTGGCGGGCGTACGGGTTGATGCTGGTGGGCATGGGCCTGTTCAAGTTGGGGGTCCTCAGCGCCGCGGTGCCTGCGCGGGTGTACGGATGGTTTATCGCGCTGGGGCTGCTGGTGGGGATTCCGGTGATTGCGTTTGGGGTGCACATGGAGTGGGTGCACCACTGGGATCTGCGAAAGTCCTTCTTTCTGGACTTCCAATACAACTACTGGGCGAGCCTGCTGGTGTGCCTTTTCTGGATTGGGCTGGTGATGCTGATCTGCCAGAAGGGATGGCTACCGGGCGCTCGTCGGAGAGTGGCAGCGGTTGGACGGATGGCGTTCACGAACTACCTGACGCATACGATTGTCTGCACATTTCTCTTCTATGGCTGGGGGCTGGGGCTGTATGGCAAGGTCAGCCGCACGGCGCAGTTCGGGATCGTGCTGGCGATCTGGGCGGCCCAGCTGATCATCTCGCCGTGGTGGCTGGATCGGTTCCAGTTCGGGCCTTTCGAGTGGATCTGGCGGTCGCTGACCTATTGGAAGCTGCAGCCGATGCGGAAGGAGATGGCTCCGGGAGTGCCCGCACCGGCTGATGCGTAGCCGTTAAGGGGATGTGAACTTCAGAAAGATGACTCGGATGAGTTGTTGCTGAAGCCCTGATTGTGAGAAATAATGGCTCACCTTATGTCGCTAAGGGGTGACAATGCCGCTGTTTGCTTGGATCGTCAGCAAGATCACAGGTGAAGCAATCAAGAGTGGCACGGAAGTGGTCAGATCTGCGGTTGAGATTCCTAAAACGCTGGTCGAAACTGAAAGGGCGAAGCTTGAAGTTGTCGATCTCAAACGGCAAATCGAGGAACGTGGAAAGCTCATTGTTCCCGCGACATTCGAAGATGTTAAAGAATTCGATGAGATTTTTCTCGCAGTCGAACGCAAAGAACGACTCCGACGTCGCCTTGCATCGGGCGGCACGATAGCGTCTGCAGCTGCACTCGTCTTCCTACTCGCAGGAGAACTGATATATAGCCATCCACTGCCTCCGGGTGTCGTGTGGGGGGTGGTGGCGGGATTAGTCCTCCTTGTCCTCTTCTTATGGATCTTTTCCATTTTTTACTATCGCTAATGGCCATGTAGCTAGCAGCAGACATGGTCTGTGCCGACATATTCGGATGTCGCAGTGCGAGATCGCAGATGCTGACAAAACCGCAGATATTCTCCGGACGCGTGGCGCGGGAGCCGCGATGGCCATGCACGAGGATGGTCCAGGGAGTTGGAGGAGCGGCTGCGGGAGCGGTCTGAGCGTGGACCGGAACAAAGAGGGACGCGCAAAGAATGGAAGCGGCAAGAGAACGCAACATGATCGCAGTCTAGAAGTACCCGTGGGAGCGAACGATGACCGGGGAATGAGTTTTATTACGGCGCGCCGGCCTGCGCGAAGAGATCGTCTTCGGCGGGATACCAGAGCTTTCCATCCTGCGTTTTAAGGAAGGGCGTGAGTTTGTGCGGCTCACGGTGACTTTTGCCCCGGGCATCGTAAAGGATGTTTTCGACGGGAACGCCGCGGACGGTGAGGTCGTCGGCGACAAGGGAGCGGTGGCAGCGCCATGGAACGGCCTCGGCACACATGATGACGGTGTGATCATGAGCGCTGTCGTTGAGCAGATCGTCGATGGCGGCGTCGAATTCCGGCGTCTGCATGTAGTCGGCGTATCCGCGAAAGCTTGCGTTGCGCCAGCCGGTGTTGACCGAGTCTTTGCGGGGATGGCGAAGACCGCCAAGTGCGCGATGCCAGCGGTATGTGATGCCAGCTTCGGCGAGGGAGTGGGCGAGATTATCCTGGGCAAACTGCGGGTTGTGGCGGGATTTGGGGATGGTGCGGATGTCGGCCAGTGTCTTCACGCCGTTCTCGCGCAGGATGGCGATGAAGGTTTCAATGGGCAGCGTGGAATGGCCGATGGTAAGCATGAGGGCTCAGGGCTCAGGGCTCAGGGCTCAGGGCTCAGAAGAAGGCTAATCGCAATCTGCGGCTGAAACAATAAAGGCCGCGCAGCTGGTTTGCCGCGCGGCCAATCTATTTTCAGCCGCTGGTCTCAGGCACTTGCGTGCTCGAGAACCTCTTCCCTCACCTGATCGTCCTTCTGCTTTTCCGCGGCCGTGTGGGGCAGCGCGACAGCGAGGACGTCTTCAATGCGGCTGGCGTAGTGGATATTGACGCCGGCAATCTGCTCGGGCATCAGGTCCTCCTCCACGTTCTGCCGATTCTCGGCGGGCAGGATCACGTCTTTCACTCCGGCGCGCTTGGCGGCAAGGAACTTCTCCTTGATACCGCCGACCGGCAGGACGTTTCCGCTCAGCGTGATTTCACCGGTCATGGCCGTAAGCGGGCGAACCGGCCTGTCACTCAGCAGGGAGACGAGCACTGTCGCCATGGTCACGCCGGCCGATGGGCCGTCCTTGGGGATGGCTCCGGCGGGGACGTGGATGTGAATATCCGTGTCATTGACGAAGTCTTCCGTGAGGCCGAGTGCAGCGGCGTTGGAGCGCACCCAGGTGAGCGCGGCCTGCATGGATTCCTGCATGACCTCGCCGATCTGTCCGGTGATCTTGAAGCCGCCCTTGCCCTTCATCTTGTTGGCTTCGATGAAGAGGATGTCGCCGCCCGCGGGCGTCCAGGCAAGGCCAACGGCCACTCCAGGACGCTTGGTGCGCTCGGCGAGCTCTGTGTCGACGCGAACCTTGATGCCGCCCAAAAACTCGTGGATGATCTCGCGGGTGACGACAAGCTTCTCGGTTTTGCCTTCGGCGATGCGGCGGGCCTGTTTGCGGCAGACGGTGCCGATGAGCTGCTCGAGCTTGCGGACTCCGGCTTCGCGCGTGTAGTGGCGCACGATGTAGGAGATCGCTTCCTCGGGAAACTCGATGTTGTCGGCCTGAATGCCGTTTTCCTTGATCTGACGCGGAATCAGATAGCGGAAAGCGATGTGCGACTTCTCCTCTTCCGTGTATCCCTGCAGTTCGATGATCTCCATGCGGTCGAGCAACGGCGCAGGAATCGGGTCGAGCTGGTTCGCGGTGCAGATAAAGAGCACCTTGGACAGGTCGAAGGGCTGGTCGAGGTAGTTGTCGCGGAACGTGTTGTTCTGTTCCGGGTCAAGTGTCTCAAGCAGCGCCGACGACGGATCTCCGCGGAAATCGCGGCCCAGCTTATCGATCTCGTCCAGCATGAAGACGGGATCGTTGGTGCCGGCGCGGCGCAGATTCTGGATGATCTGGCCGGGCAGAGCTCCGATGTAGGTGCGGCGATGTCCGCGAATTTCGGCCTCGTCGTGCATTCCGCCGAGGGAGATGCGCTGGAACTTACGGTCAAGGGCGCGAGCGATCGAGCGGCCGAGCGAGGTCTTGCCGACTCCCGGAGGTCCGACGAAGCAGAGGATCGGCCCTTTCATGTCCGGCTTGAGGCGGCGGACAGAGAGGTAATCAAGGATGCGGTCTTTGACCTTCTTGAGGTCGTAATGGTCCTCCTCGAGGATCTGCTTGGCCTTGGGGATGTCGACTTCGCTGCCTGACGACTTCGACCACGGCAGCACGGCGAGCCACTCGATGTAATTGCGCGTGAGCGAGTAATCGGCAGCCATCGGCGACATGCGGGAGAGCCGATTGAGCTCCTTGAGAGCTTCCTTCTTGGTCTCTTCGGGCATGCCTGCGGCTTCGATCTTCTCGCGCAGGTCTTCGATGTCCTTCTGGCCCTCGTCGGCGTCGCCGAGCTCCTTCTGGATGGCCTTCATCTGCTCGCGCAGGTAGTAGTCGCGCTGCGACTGCTGGACCTGGTCCTGCACTTCAGACTGGATCTTGTTGCGCAGCTGCTGGACTTCGAGTTCCTTGGCGAGGTGCTTGTTGACGCGCTCGAGGCGCGCAGTGACATCGGGGGTTTCTAGCAGCTCCTGCTTGTCGGTGGTCGAGAGGAACGGGAGCGAGGAGGCGATGAAGTCGACGAGCCGGCCGGGCTCTTCGATATTCATGGCGATGGTCTGCAGCTCGTCGGAAAGAGTCGGCGAGGAGGTGACGATTTGCTGGAATTCCGAAAGAACGTTGCGCTGCAGGGCCTCGATTTCGGGTCCCTTTTGCGGCGGAATCTCAGGGATCGGCTCGACTGCCGCGGTCATGAAGGGTTCTATCTGAGAGAACGTGCCCAGCTTGACGCGTTCGGTGCCTTCCGTGAAGACGAAGAGGCTCTGATTGGGCATCTTGACGACTTTGTGCACGGTAGCGAGGGTGCCGTAGGCATGCAGATCGCTCGGTTGCGGGGCGTCCATGCGGGCGTCGCGCTGAGCGACGACGACGATGGTCTTTTCGTCTCCCAGGGATTGAATGAGCTGAATAGAGCTTTCGCGGCCTACCGTGAGCGGCAGGACCGCATGAGGAAACAGAACCGTATCGCGAACGGGA
>Ga0335074_10004171_pt1 | contig 19879 bp, 13 predicted proteins | sample Lox_Sample_23_FD_206715 | JGI IMG/M metagenome (GOLD analysis project Ga0335074, IMG submission 206715) | Soil microbial communities from Loxahatchee National Wildlife Refuge, Florida, United States - Lox_Sample_2.3 | ecosystem: Environmental > Terrestrial > Soil > Wetlands | place: USA... | reverse complement strand
CCGCTAGGGAGCCCGCGGATTTCTAAATTCGGACTGGCAAGATCGGTGAAACCACCGAGTGCATAGTAACCCTATATCTCCGCACGCCTTATATTCCATAACTCGTACTTCGCCACGCTATCGCAGCCGAAAATTTATAGCGCTGGCAACGCAAAGTTGGATGGCTTGGAATAGTTGACGGTGGAGATGGAAAATTTTCAAGAATTCTACCTGATGTGCCTCATTTAAGGCGGCCCGGCTTGGGGCCCAGTGCCGGGAGGAGTCCAGTAAAGGTCGGCCAACCCTAGATAGCCACGTCCGACCAAGGTGTATGAAGCCTTCCACCACTTGATCAAGGCTCGCATTGTGCAATCACACCGAGTCTATCTACTTGCCGGTGAATCATGCCCCTTACGCGTACAAGCACTTCACGCGTGTGTGCAGACTGTGAGTGGTGCCAAGAAAGCCTCTTGCAGGGAATAAAGCCTCCTCCAAGGCAGACAGAATCCAACTAATTTTGCGCCCAATCTGATCCGTGGACACGCGAGAGGTCTAAAATTCTGCCGTTCTCGCCAGCAAATGAATATCCTGGTCTTCGATATATTTTAAGATAGTTTTAGGATCTTTGTCTTGGTACCGCTCGCTTGACCCTCTGCCGCAGTTTTCTGTTCTTGATTTTGATATTATATCTCCAATGGGTGAGGCAGATTATATGCATCGAGCTATATCAAGAAAAGCCTAGATGACCTTTACCGTCCTTTCGATTGCTCCTTCAAACCAGTACTCGCTATCTAGTGCAACCAGACCAAGGCGCATATATACATCTTCAGCAGTCTCAGACAGCCCTAGAATAATACCGTACATAAACGAGAAGTCTTCTCCCTCCTCGTTACCGAGTCGTATGCAGTACACCTGAGTAGAGAAAGGAGCAAGGATGTCCCCTTTCCGCGCCCTTCTCACGGTTGCCTTCTCAAGATGGATCACCGTATCAATCGGGCAATGAACAAGCATGCAATCAGGGGTCATAGATTCTGTCAGCTCAGGATCTTCACCGACAGTGTAGGACCAACAGTCATAAGGATTTCCACAGTTGATCACCATTGGCACAACTAATCCCTGTAGCACCAAGAAGCCATCTAAGACCTCTCCGTATGGGTTTAGTCCAGGGACGGAGCATTGTACATCCACAATAGTAACAAGAGAATCGAATGTGATTTTGGGATCTCGGTCGACAAAGCTCAGCGCCCCATTTACAGATGCCCATGACCAAGACGGAGCGATGAAGCTGCTGGGGGGTAGCTGAGGCGCTGCGGAAAGTGGAGAGATATAATCCACGGACCAGCAAAGCTCCATCGGCATGTTTGCTTTCCATAACCCGGCAAGATACTCCGAGCCTACTATTCCGTGAATTCTCGACGCAACACCGCTTACAGCCGGTAACTTATCACTCTCAAAAGTAAGCTGGCGTACCGAATATGATTCTATCAAGTGATTCCAGGTGTAAAATGGGTCTTCTCTAGCGCGCTGCAGTTTCTGAGACAGTCCCATAGAATAAAATCCACGCGGTCTTGCGCCGTCTTCGGCCAATATTTCAGATTTACATTCCCAGATGAGATCACCCTGTGTAAAATGCAATATACGGCTGGACAGGATATTTTCTTGCCAGACCCATCCTCGAGATGCTAGGGGTCCCAAGTCCTCGAGAATCCGCGCCATTGAGCTTCCTTGGTGCCGGCGAGCCATGACTTCTGATTCCGTGCCATCATCGCAGATGAACGTAAACCTTTCAGGCCACCAGTAGCGCTCGCGCTCTCGTAAGAATGGCACGGTTCCATTTTCAGATGAGGAAGCTGAAATGGTTATATAAGCGTTTTGGTAGTAATCGCACATTTTGGAAGACTCGATTTCCCAATCGGCTTTGCTGTCTTGAATGACGCACAGGGAGTCTATCCAAATCCATTGAAGTCCCAATCGTCGAGCAACTTTAATGGCATCTCGAAATACTTTTGAAAGCTCACCCCAAGTGATGCTGGCTTTCATTTGTGCAAGTGTCGAAGATGTAGTGTTCGTAGGCTGATTAGTTCCCCAGCAGTGGCTCAGAGCGGCATACTTTGCCTGGACCTGGTAAGGCTCAACCAACCGGATTATATCGTGCTCACTGGTTCCGATGTTTAACACGCGTTTCGGCAGGAGTGTTGATTGTGGCTGGATGCATTTCTGGTGGGACTGAACACAAAGCTGGATCCTTTCTTCGATGAATCGGAAGCATTCATTGGAATCCGAGCGCACGGAATATGACCCGAGCGTTCCCAGTGCTGGCAGATCTGCGATCGGAAGATCTATTCATCTCAGTACTTATCCTACCCAAGGCTTACTACACATGGCAGCGGGTTATAAGAGGTTGACTACATACGAGAGGCGTTGTAAACGAAGAAGTTTGCTAATGTCCCAAGTGACCCAGGTCCGTTGGCAGGGTCGTCGGCTACCAATTCCACATTTATTACATTGCCTCCTTGTCGGTCAACGCGTAGGAATGGGTTTAGCAGGCTGTCTTCCCTGTGTGGCGCGAAGTGGCTGGCAAGGCTGCGAAGCAACGAACAAAATCTGCAACTCTGCTGCAAATCTGAAAGACTTACGACGAAACCATCCTCATAACCACGAGGGTCAAAGTCGTTGCAGAACTTGCAAGACATGGGAGAGGAACAGGGGATCTTGCTCGTTCTCTCTATCCAACAACAACCATCTAACCCTATGAGCAACGACTACATTGAGCTCGGATGGCTTTGCCCTCGCGAACTAGAACGCGAAGCGAGCGAAGCAGGTGGACCGTGGGCTCCGGTATCTTCGGATGGTCTCGTGACCGACTCATGATTCATATGACTTCGGCAATGCGATGCGATGCATCGGAGGCGATGCATCGGAGGCGTTGCCTGAAAAACAGGGATCTCGGAGGAGTCAAAAGGCGGCTCTAGTCGTTTATTTTAAGAAGCGGGGGCTGAGTTGGGTTAGGTTAGGCTGTTGCAGTGCCGGCATAAGCTTACTTTCTCAGGGTGCCAATTCTGGCGACCGACCCCGGTCCACCTTGCTAAATACAGCCTTACACCGCTCTCTAAGCCTCCACCCACCATGACTACAACACACATCTGTATGCCTCCTGACCAAAAGTTAGGGACCAGCCCATCTAGTGGTGCTCGCTTATCTAACGACTCCCCGTGAAAGGTTAACCCTCCCGTGGGAATGTTGGGTACCTGCAACCTGACCCGACATTCCCGAAAGGGCTGGAATGTCTTTCAATCCTTCCACGTAATATGATGCCACGCACTAATGCATGGCAGGTTTGTCTGATCTCCTACCCCTTTCTATTCTTATTCCCCGAGACATGGCTGTCCCCCAAATGTGGCGGCGAGTGCCGACCCTGCGCCTCAGTCGCCGCAAACAGTTACAGCAGGTGCCAAGACCCAGCCGCTCTTCTTCTTTGGGTCGATAGTCCCCTTTCCATCTCAAGAGTCTGCCTCATTTTACGTCGTGTTTCAGTCAGCGTATTTCATTTGCGGGAAAGGCCGGAATGATGTATCAGTGTTCAGCCTGTTTTTAGGCTGTGTTTGATTGCAGGCGCTATTGCCTTATTGATTATCTCCAGTCAGATAGAGGCTTTGGATTTGGAGGATCTACTAAGCCTTCACCATGATCTAGATAGGCGGATTACACCGAAGTATGCCGGACGAAATCCTATGGGCTTGGGGCTGACTATGATGGAGTGCATCGTACAACCTGACTGCATTGTAGTATGGTCAAGAAAGAGTCACACGATGACTGGCTGCCAAGATGACAGGCTTCAACATAAATGATAATGGCTTCCTCCCCAAGTAAGTTCTCATCCCAGTCGCTGTACATACGAGCATTGCTTCGTTGTCTGCTCTATCTCTCACCCTAAAAACAACGTTGTAAACGGGATCTTTTGGGGGATCTTCTCAAGATGTTTCTCAAATCTAGTCTGCTGGCTAGCTTTTTCCTAGCCTCTCGTGCTCTTGCTTTCGGATGGTCTAACAGTTCAGGAGAGGAGCCACCAATGGGAGAGGAGTACTATACATTGTCAAATGGTAATTTGAGAGAGATTCTATTGCATACGCAGTGGCCTAACTACTTTAGGATGTCCTATCATGAATCCACAATCGTCTTTGCGAATCGGAAACCAGCTCCGCTCTACACTTCTTTTGCAAGATATCAACTTGTTGGAGATTATATCTCATATTACTCGTGAAAGAACACCTGAAAGGTAAACCTCATTGTTGCATCAATAAATGTTTGCACATATTGACTATATCTAGGCTTGTCCATGCCAAAGGTACTGGAGCATATGGGGAATTTGAAGTTACTCACGATATCACCAATTATACAAGCGCGGCGTTTCTCAACACAGTTGGCAAAAAGACGAAATTATTTACTCGCTTTTCTACAGTCGGAGGAGAGAGAGGGTCAGCGGACAGTGTTCGAGATGGTCGAGGATTCGCTTTCAAGTTATATACGGAGGAAGGCAACCTGGATTGGCTCTTGTTCAACCTTGTAAGTCAAGGCTTATGAGCCGGAGGCGTTTGCTGACATATTCCTTAGCCTGTCTTCTTCATCAGGGACCCTGCTAAGTTCCCATCACTTGTCCACGCCCAAAAGCGAGACCCTCAGACCAATCTGAAAAATCCAACAATGGTAACTTAGCCAATCATCCTAGCCGAAAGATTACCCTGCTAACTGAGTACAGTTTTGGGAGTATGTTGCTCTAGTTTATGCCTGATTATTTATTTAGGTATAGCGCTGATTTTACATAGCTACTTCAACAGTAATGCGGAGGGATACAACGCCTTGATGTATTTTTTTAGCGACCAGGCCACGCCATTGTCCTACCGATATACTGACATCTTTGGCATCAATACATACAAATTTACCCAACCTGTATGCAACATAAGCTAAATCAGGAAAACACAGAGAACTGACTTTTCATTATCAGGATGGATCGTTTAACTATGTCAAAATACACTTAAAAACAAATCAAGGAGTTCAAAACCTCACGCAAGCCGCATCAATTGCCCTCTCAGGCACTGACCCCGACAGCTTCTCTCGCGATTTATTTGATTCAATCGCCGCAGGGAACTACCCATCATGGACCGTGTACGCCCAGATCATCCCCCCACAAGCAGCAGAGAATTACACCACAAATATTTTCGATGCAACCAAAACCATCTCAGAGACAGACTTTCCTCTAATCCCATTCGGAAAAATCACACTCAACCGGAACCCCATCAACTCCTTCTCCGAAGTAGAACAATCAGCATTCCAGCCCTCAGCCATCGTCCCAGGCTGGTCAGTCAGTCCCGACCCAAGTACGTTCCCGTCTTCTCACTTCCCTGACCACACGCTAGCAACCCACTAACATGAAGTCTCTATCTAGTCCTCCAAGTCCGCCTTTTTGCCTACGGCGACACTCAACGCTACCGCCTCGGTGTAAACTACTTTCAACTCCCCGTCAACCGGCCTGGCTACAGCTACAATCCAACGAAGCGCGACGGCGCCAGTAACATCATGAACTATGGCTCCATGCCCAACTACATCCCTGCCTACAACGGGCCCAAGATCATCCCCGCCGCGCAATATGAGCAGCTAGCCTCACACGAACAATGGGCTGGCACAGTCACGGAGTTCGAAAGCCAGGTGACTGATGCGGATTTCGTGCAGCCGAGACAGACCTGGGCCACGCTTGGCCTGACGCCCGGACAGCAGGCGAATTTCGTGGGGAATGTGGCGGCGAGTTTAAAAGGTGCTGTGCAGCAAGTGAGGACTAGCGCTTATGGTATGTATTCTCCCGCCCGTAGAATTCCGCTGGCTTCCAAGGCGAAGTGAGAGAGGAGCTGAGCTGACTTGGTGTTGCTGTGTAGCTGTCTTCGGGCGAATCGATTCGCAGCTGGGCGAGTGGATCATGAATGAGACAGAAGCTATGGTGCAGGCTAACGTGAAGAGGGATATGATGCCAAAAAAGGTCATGGGGAGGAGTTTTAGGGAGTACATGCATGGAAGGTTGAGCGTTTGATTTGTGTTAATGTCTGTGATGGTGGCATGATGGATTTTGGCGTCGCTTTGGGAAACTGCTAGGTCTTTGCACTGTGATTTACGTTTAGAGATTGTACCTTTTCCACAGATATATCTCCTTTATGTTTTATTAACTTTAGCTATAGAGTAGTGGGATAGAGCGATTTCAAATCAAGGAATGTCTAATCATTTGATTTATCCTTCTACACCCACCTTATTTGCTGCAGATGCAAGCTCTGTGAGGGCTTTTGACGATACTAGTAGGTTGCCATTATAGCGCCATCCCAACTCTATAAGATTGCATGATAGTATCGTCACTCAAGTTTTGCTTTATAATCACTTAGATAGGATCCAATACTCAGTAGGTAAGGTCCGGCTTATGGCTCGGATACGGCTAAAATAGGATGACGATAGTTTTTGTACTATCCTTCATGCTTAGATCAGTCGAAACCGTACATGGCTTTTCCTCATAGACAAGCGGTCAAGCATCTATGCGCCGAAACAGGAGGCTCTCAGCTCGAGGGCAAAATCTACTGGTCTACAGACCCATTTCTGTCTCCTTGAAGATGGATCGAAGGCGTCCCGTATCAAACAATCTGGCTGCTATACCATCATCTATGAGGATTAGATAAGATCGCTTGATTGAGTGCAATAAGGAAAATAGCCTTGATTTTTACTGGTACATTTAAGCAAATTGGAATGCCGAGAATGCCCTTGAGAGCATTGAACACCTTACTGTAAGCTGATATGCGACAGTAGTAGAAGATAAGCTGTTCCACATCGATGAAATGCTTCCGACCTTTCCGCCGAATTGTACTCCGTCAGCAAGCGACATTTCGCACGAGCTGACAAGCATTTTTGGCTTCTACGAGGACGCAGTCAAAGGCATTATCCGTATAACTGCTTGGAGAATGAAACAAGCGCTTGACGGGGTCTCTCAATCTAGGAGTCGTAGAGGTCCACCCAGAAAAGCAATTTCAGCGAGGAGACTGGTTCAGCTTGCTTTCGCCTCCATTCCGCTAAGATTTGCAATTTCCGTATTTAGCATAAATCTCAATAAGCTGACTAGAGTATGGCCCCAAGCTCGGAGTTTTATGGCGGCCACACAAAAACATAAGCAACGGTGCATTTCTATTTAAAACTAGTGGATCTCCATGCATAGGCGATTGACTTACAGACAAAGCTTGTGTTTTAGCAAAGTTCTAACTTTCGTTCCAATAGCGTAAGGTATTCTCCTAGCTTTCTTCTATTAATTTAGCCAGGTCCAAAGTCTATACTCATCCTCGGAGTAAATTTCTTTAGTAGGACTTACGAGCTCGTTGCTAACATTATAGCACTTGCGTGAAACTTTGTAGCCAAAATTTAAATCTCAACCTTAAGATTCACGATCTGCCGCCCTCCATTTTCAAACCTTCACTACTACCACTCCTTTATCCAAGCTTACGACTACCCGTTGTAATTCCAAGCTAGGACTACTAAGCAAACATAAGATGCTGGGTAGACAATGGACTTCAAGGAAATTGCCTATATCATGTATCTCACATTATTCGTCCTCTTAATATTTGTGTGAAACCGAAGATGAAGAAGAATACATGATTGTTTAAGTTTCACACATAAGGATGACAAGGTGTCAGATAAGACTTTCCATTCGGCCAATTCTTTGCCCCCGCAGCCGCTTCACGAAACCGAAAGCTTTTGCACCCTTTTCTCCAAACTCTGCTCAAACCCACTGACCCCCGCCGTCTGCAGCGTCAGTTTCCCGCCCTTCAACAAGTACACCTCCCTCCTTCTTGTCTCCTCTTCCTCATCTTCACCCGGGCCAGGATCGTCTTCCTCGCCTTCCTCGGGCTTCTCACCCTCCACAACCCGCCGTATTATAAATCGATCATGGGAGACAAGTAAAATAGCACCATTCCACTGCGACAACGCATTCGACAGCGCCGCCACAGTGTAGAAATCGAGATGCGTCGTGATTTCATCAAGGACCAGCAGCTGCGGCGACTTCCAGAGCATCAGGGCCAAAGCGAGACGCACGAGCTGCCCGCCAGAGAGCTTGCCCAGTGGGACGTCGGACGCTGTTCGGCCGGGAAGACCTAATGAGCCGAGGAGGCCGCGAATTTCGCCTTCGTTGAGCTCGCCTTCGACGTCTTTTGTGAGTAGTGAGAGCGCGGTTGCGGAAGGGTCTGCGAGGCCTTTCTCCTGCAGCTCTTCGACGGCGTGTTGGGAATAGTAGCCTAAGCGGAGCCTGGGGTGTTTGGATGCAGTGCCTTGGGAGGGTTTGAGGCTTTCGATGAGCAGTTTGATCAAAGTCGATTTGCCGCAGCCGTTTAAACCGACGATACCGATGCGATCGCCGGTATGGATTACTAGGTTTATGTTTTGCAGGACGGGCGTTTTGGAGGAGGGGTATCTGAAGGTCACGCTTTCAAGGGATATGAGTGGTCCGGGGAATCTGAGGTCTGGCGCTATAGGTAGCAAAATTGAGACGCCGCGCTCATCTTCTGGGATCTCAATATCGGCTCTTGAGGTTAGGTGATAACCTGGAAGATCCCTGTTGAGTTTGAATCTGCCTCCAGTGGCGCTGACTTGCAAGCCCATCCTGTCCTCCACCTTCTTCATCCTGGATTTGGCTTGTCGAAGCTTATTATCGTCTCCGGTAGCCTTCCCAACCTTGATATTCTCTCGGATGGTTTTCTCCATGTGTGCTTTCTGCCTATCCTGTGCTTCTTGCATCCGCCCAAAATAGAGCTTCTTCGACTGGACGTCTTCTTCATATGCAGATAGGTTACCGCGGAAATACGTAAGTGTCTGGTCACGAAGAATGATGACTTCTTGACACGTGATATCGATAAAATCCCGGTCGTGTGAAACGATAACGACAGTAGTTTGGCTGGTTGTTTTGAGATCGGTGAGATAACGTTGCAGCCAGAGAATGCCAAGTAAGTCGAGGAAGTTTGTAGGCTCGTCAAGAATGAGAATATCAGAGTCCTGCAGGAGAGCGCTAGCCATAGAGCATCGCATCCGCCATCCCCCAGACAAGCTCCCAACAGCCTTGTCAAAATTTGCTGCTTGAAACCCAAGACCAGTAAGAATAGCTCGAGCCTTACGGTCGATATCTGCCATTCTCGCCGGCTCTAGTTGCCCTTGCAGCTCGGCCAATAGGGTCAATGCAGCCTCAGTCTCTTCTTTTAGGTCCGAGTCCGTGATTTCGCTGTCCGTTTGCGCCAGTCTCGCGGCTGACTCTTCAACCTTCTTCTCAAATGCAGTCAATGCTTTCCTGGCTTGCAGACCTCTGGCTCCACTCCTCAACCTGGCGTCCTTATCCATTTCGAATAATTGTTTCTCGAGCCGTTGATGCTTCACCTGGCGGAGTGCATGGACTGGAGCATAAACATTTGCTGTGCTGTCCACTGCGGATGCCAGGACGTTGATCTCATTTTGGATCTCGTCCCTGGAGATGGCTCTTTCAATGACCTCTTCTAGAACAGTCCTTTGCGGCGATATCGACGGCTGCGAGGGCGAGCTCTCCGGTGGGGGTGATAGGCTGGCAGAGGATTTTACAGAATTATTTGTCCCAGTCTGCTGCAGAATTGCTATTCTTGTTGCATAGGGAATACCAGGGATGAGTTTCTCAGCGACAGCTCTCATGATAGTGGACTTCCCCGTTCCATTTCGGCCTACCAGTGCATAGTGGACACCAGCTTTGAGCTTCAAAGTTGCGTTGGACAATATTTCGAGACCTTCAGTCCTTGCCTTGCCTTTTGGCTTGATTGGTGGCGTGGCGCTGCTAGAACTTACGGTGATGCTTAGGCCTTCGATATCAACCTGAGGACAAAACGAGTTAGATAATCACGATTTCGCGGGAGACAGGAGACAAAGCTTACTTCCTGATAGACAGGGGACTCGATGTGGAAGCGAGTTTGCTTGCATGACACTAGAATTGTCGAGGCAGATGTATTATCCTCCGTAAAAGGCATGATTCGAAAAGGAAATGGTACAATCGCACAAGAATAATTAGAATCGACGAGAGAAGTGAAATACGATAACAAAAAAAGATCTAAAACTTTCGCTATTGTCCTCGGATACGTCTTGGGGCATCAATGTTCTGATATACTCCCAAATCAGCATCCTTGCATCAATAGAAGCTGCTGAAGCGACTTATGAGTCATAAACATTTTTGGTCAACCACTTGGCTTCATTTTTGTGGTTTCAATTTTCCAAAAACAGAACTTGCCGGCTGCCATAAAGGATTGAGGAGTCATGGCAAAAGAGTCACTTTCGTAAGGATTGGGCCTTTATAATGTGTGTTCAAGAAGAGAAGAGAAAATAATAACATTCAATCAAACGGCAGCCGCCCTAGCGTCTTGCTGCTTTATCATGCACTAAGCGAGCGAGCAGGGGTGTTTCCCCACAACTTGAACTACCTCGATCTTGCCTCTCACCCCTGCCAATGAAGGCTCCTGCGGCCTTGAAACCTCTCCCAATACGGCTGGATGGTCCAGAGACAACAAACCAATCTGCTTTCAGGCGTCTGTGCCGACAGAAACTCTGCTACTACTTAACCCACGAATAGCTCCAGACTACAGCAAGAGTCTTCTCGACGTTAACACAGATTTCGTTGACTATTATATTGAAGATTCTCATTCATTAGACATTCTTTGTCGGAACTGGGCCCCATCTGGGTGGAAAGAGTGAAATCTGGTGAGAACTTGATGCCAAAGCAAGAAGATTTGCCCTCTTAGATTCCATTAATTAAAGAATTTACCAAGAGATTTCAGTCCTAGATAAGCAGGGACAGTTTTGTTGGCAACTTATGTCCGCAAAACCGGCAACTCTACAATACTTCTGCGGGGCTCTGGTCTTACGTCAAATTTGGAAAGCGGATAAGGCCACGGCTTACACGATTCTGGCGACCAGTTTCAAGGAATTGTGACGATATTGTATACGTTAAAGGCTTTCGCTTGGCCGAAATAACACGAGTATCTACTCCGATCCTGCAAGGCGCGATACCAAAGGATGCTCTTGATATAGGCGGATGGCCACTGAATTCTAATGACTTTCCAAGGTCCCGCAACATTTGTGACGCACTCTTGTCGCCGGCAGAGGTTCCCACAGTGGTACAGCTAGGCCTGTTTAAGAGTGTCTGAGCAAGGTGAACGACGGTGAAGCTCTAGATACCGATCGCTTGAAAATTTTCCAGGAACACCGACTACTATTGTCTCGTTCTTAGAGAGAGTGCAGCTAGTTGTTTGGAATAGGACGTTCCTTCAGTCGAAGGATGACGCAAAGGAAAACAGAAAACTATTATTTGAACTTGGTCCTCGACAGTCGAAGGTGAAGGACATAATTTGCATCTTTTTTTTTTTTGGTTGCAGCATGCCCATCCTGATCAGAGAATGTAGTACTGACAATAATTTCTTTGAGTTTGTCGGGCAGTGCTATATAGACGAAGTTATGGACGGGGAGGCAATACCATCGAAAAACCAAAGCTATCCTTACCCATTGGTGTAAGAATTTAAGCTGAGGTAAATTTATTACAGATATAAATACATTATCAATTCTATATACGCAAGCTTGTCTTTGATGAGCAACAGTGCAAGGCTCAACTCACATAATTTCCTCGCTGCTTCCTGCACAAATGCTAATGGGTATGTCTCCAACATCAGTGGCTGCGGTTTCTTGCTTTTTTGCTTCAGTTCCGAGGAATACCAAACTGTTACTCCTAATGCAGACGCGATGGCTGGTGCCCACTCTCCAGAACACTGTCGAAGGTTTCCCATTATCAACAACCCAGTTGGAGATGGTGTACACAGTTCCTTGTCAAGACGTGTAATCATGGAGAGTCGACGTAATTGTTGTGCGTAAGATGGCCACCTCTCGTATGTCTCACCATCCCTTTCAGGAGACAACCGAAGATTGTTCTGATGTGCAATTGATTCGATAGTTGGGAGGAGTTTGGTCTTTCCCCTCCATCCAGGTATTTGCAACAGTATCGACGAAATCCAGAACAGCGCCGAGTCTGATGTTCATCTTCATTACATCTGTGAGAGGTCTCCAGTTTCTATCGACAAGCAATAGGTCTGAGCAAAGAGCTGCTTCTTGAATAGTCAGGGGAGAACTGAACCAAACTGTAGGTCGACTTCCAGAGTGTACATCAACAGGTTGGTCGTGTTCATGGGGCTGACGCATGCGTGATCCTTGAAGTAATTCCGAAACTGATCTGCCTCTTTCTTCATTTTGTCCTTTATATCCTCCGCACTATAATGGCCCGGGTGTGGTGTTCTCAAGGTAGGATATGCCCAGCCAGTTGATAGACTTGGTAACGCCTTCCTAGCTGTTTGCATCGTTAATCCATGCTATGCATACTGAAGATTGCTGGAAGATTGATGATTGTCTAGATATCTCTTCATTTGCTTCAAGAGATCCATCTTGAAGTATGCAGAATAAGTTGAACCAGACAAATGATAATGTGAGTTGAAGCTATAGGAAATGAATTGGTAAATCCGCAACGTTGAATTTCTCACTTTGAGGAATCAGCCATGGAACACCTGGAATGGAAGTGGTGGCTGACCAGCTTCAGCCATCTTCCCCAGGTATGGCTAATGGCAGCGTATTCAGGGTTGTAGTCTAGCATGTCTGTCTCGATCGCCTGGCTTCGCCGAATATCCCATAGGCAAAATGGTCGGCCTTCCTTCCTGCTAGGTTTCTGCAGCCAGCACGGTTCGATGATACTTCCAACGTAGGGCTTCGAACAAACTTTCGGTGGGAGGTATGTTTCAGGACCCTGGTCTCATAGTCCAAGCCGCAAATCTAATTCTTTGACTCGATGCAGCAGAAAGCGCTCGAGACCGCGCATGCTGCAGTGATAGAAGAAATACGTTCTTGAAGTGCGGCTCCCAGGCCACGGGGTAGAATTCCTTTCGGAACAAATGAAACATGTAAGAATGATAAAGCGACTCTACTGTCTTTCCACGCGCGTTTCGAACTGCCTCGATTGTATCATACTGCTGCCAAACCGCGTCCCGTTCTCGCAGCCACTCCGGCGAGAAAGCATATAGACTCCGAATCCTTTCGTATGTGGACTCAAAGCGATGCCACCGTTTATCATAGTTGTGGGTCAAGTCATACACGGTGCCCATATAGGGACGAAGGCAACGCTTAGCGCAATGCTCAAAACACACAAAAGAAAAGACAGTATTCCATGTCCGTAAAGCTTCCTATTAAAACCCGTAAACCTGATCTGCGTCCGTAAACCTCCCGTAAAACAAATTATCCGACTTGTACGACCAGTAAAGAATAACTATAAAGGTGATGCTGCTCGAAGGTAGTCTACGAGCTAGCTAAATACATCAATGCCCCGAGTACAGGAACAACTAATACCCAGAATCATGTGATTTTGTAGGGGACCACGGGACCCCACCACAATATACACGAGACGTATGTTCCACTGAGTTGATCATATCTAAGTTATTCAAGCAATCGAATCATCAAGCTACGCATATAATCACTATCCAATTTAAGTGATTATTCCAACACTAGGTAAAGTAGTTGGGTGGGTGGGCTGTCGCGCTCGTCGCGTCGCCCCTTCTGCTATCGTCGCCACCTCCGCTGCTCCAGGCGGTGTTCGGTGGCGAACCTCCTCCTCCTTCGTTTTGGGAGTCCATTTTACAAAGGACTAATTGTATCTGAAGTGTTTAATAGTCTAGGTATGTCGTGCGTTGATTTGCCTTTTCCGTTCCAGTCTTCAATAACAATATAATGTAACTTTATTACTTATGATTTTTATAACTAATCTAGCCTTCAGCCGGCAGATTAACCTCTTCTCTTTCTCGTATAGCGTCTTCCTCCCGCACGTCCCTTGGTAGATTGACATATTTGGTTTCTCGTATAGCATCTCCATCCTGCGCTTGTCCTGCTACATGTTGATTTTCCAACATCCCAGGTGGGGTAATATGGCTTGAAGTCATAGTCTCACATCCAGCATGGGGCTGTGCCGCTGCCTCGGAGTGCTCCAAAGCAGCTCCCTCAGCTTCGCCATTTTCGTTCCCAGACACGGTCGCTGTAGCAACACCATTGATACCCGAAGTATCAGGCGTTGGTATCGGGCGCCGAGACTCTGCCTCTTTCTGACAATAAATAACTGCACCGTTCTCATCGAGGCTTAGGACTGGCAACTGCACATGTTTTCTTTTCGTTCTAAAGGGAACATCCCCATCTCCGCCTTCCCAATCCCCATATCCCGCACTGCTAAGCGCCATACGCTGCAGCTGAAATTTCCCATCGGCAATATATGCGAGTTCATACGGAGATGATCCTAGGCCGCCGTTCCTTTTCCGCCTCCAAGAGACAATCGGCTTAAGAATCAAAGAAGCCACGATGATCGTAGTGCCAACGCTAGCAGTGAACATGATACCGAAAAATGAGAAAGTCTGATATTGGCCTGTGTTTGTAATCTTCTGTTGCGAGCATTGCGCCTCCCACTCAGCAATAGTCGTGTTGTTTGCGAGCGGGTAGCCGACAGACTCAGACGGATCTGTAATGGCCGTGTTGGCTGCATATTCCACCGTGTAAGCTTGCATTTTTGCCAGGCTGGTTTCGATCCAGCCCTCAACTTCGATCTGCCACTGATTATCTGGCAGGCCTTGGGAGAAGAAGTTGAGGACTTTGTCGGATGCTTTCAGGGCACTTGGACCAGAGCCGTAGACACTGGAGTAGGTGTCTGTATTGGTGATTATGCGTATGAGTCGTTGTGCCGTTACAAGTTGAGCCACATTTAACCCTAAAGTTTCGATCGCATCGTAGAGCGCTAGTTGGCCACTTGGAATTGTACACGCGCCTGATGTTGGATTGCAGAACCGATACTGATCCACGCATCCCATAATACTGACCTGGTCCGTTGGTTGGTAAAACACCGATGAATTGTCAAATGATGTGGTGGGTTCAGTCACTGAATATTTGGCCAGGAAAAAGGGATCGGAGACAGAATTGTGGTATAGCACGCTGTTTGCCGTGAAGAAGAAAAGGCTGACATCTGAATCGTTGCGTGAGAATGTTGGAATTGGATTCCATCCATCAGAAAAGCCCGCACTTGCAACAACAGGTCTGGTCGATGTCAGCAAATGGATGTTCCAGGTGAAACTGTACTGCTAGACTATGACTTACGAAATTTGATAGCCTACATTATCGGTAACCGTTGATGGGTTATATATGTACGTATAAGTTGAGACACCTGGTATTTGCCCGAGATTGTATTCCGTGACTTGGCCACTAATACTAGTAACATTAGATGCCATTGTGTTGTTCTGTGCTGAAACCGGCGAGCAGGTCACATTCTTTTGAAGTTGCACTCGGTCCATCGTTTTTGCGTTGATGCCAAAATGGACATGCGAGTCAAGAAGGATGGTGTACATTTTGTGCGACCCAGTATTATTGTTTACGCTACAAGGCCCATTCTCAAACTCTTGGTCAAGAGCAAAAGGACATGCTCCGGTCAGATTCGTAGAATCGTATGGCAGCTGCTTGGTGGTATAGAAAGAGCAGGATACAGGGTTGATCGAACTTAGGTCTGCAGAGTAGCATGATCTGGCATACGCTCTACCTCCTAAAGTATCGTTAAGAACTTTGAGATCATGTAATGTCTGACCCTGAGCAGTTGTGAGGTTGAAAGACCATTCGCCACAAAGACCTGGTTTCACCAGCACATCACTGCTCTGGTATGCAGGCCTTGCCACCTGAGAGGATAAGACACCAGCGGCGGTGAAAGCTCCCCATGTCAAGAGAGGGTAAGATAGGGCATGTAAGGTTCGGCGCTTGAGTCTACTAACATCTTTCTGAACCTTGCGCCGCTTGAAACATGACCACGACTTCCACGCTAAATAGATAGAGAAGGAATCTGCGGCACAAGTCAACGGTGCGGTGTCGTTGCGATAGACAACTTGTTGCTGAAAATGTATTGCATCTATGAGTTTGTCAGAGATCATCGCTCGATGCACGCAGTAAGCAATAATAAGCCATGCGAATCCTGTGACAATCCCAATAAATGTAGCCATCCCAGAGAGAATGTACCGGCCAAATTGCTCGTCGACTGTCATGGAACTTCCAAGCACTTGGTCATGAGACCAGTCAGTCCAGACGCCCACGTATACTGGGATTGAAGACATTGACACATAAAGACCAAGGACAAGAGTAGTACCTGATAGGAGAATGGAAATCAATAAGAAGTGGATGAGGCCGAGAATTTAGTACTGCAGCCTAGGTAAAGAATCCCGATGATACCTTACCATTTTGGGCAAGAGGTTGGGTTAAACTATTTGCCAATAATATACCGCAAGAGATATGCCATATCCAAACTTCGATGGAGTGACCAATTGTTTCTCAATTATCAAAATAACGGCATGTTGGGACCACCGGAGAAGGTAGAGGTATGGACACGTGGGCTCGGGTCGACTTGATGTGGAACATGGCGCTGTGGCTGGAACGCCAAGCTGAGACAGCGGTCCAGTATCTGCCTCTGTATCTAAGAAATGCGGCCTGTGGCTGACTAGAAAGGATCCTCGTGACACCGAGTCAATTGATCGGCACGCCACGGCATAGTTGGAGAGGGAATGATATTTTGATGGCTTCCCAAGGCACGTAACGGCTCTATCTGCTCTGACATTGACGAGTATAAGGTGTTCGCACTACGCCTGGGGCTTTTATTTTCAATCCTTTTATTTCTGAGGATCTTCACGTTTTGCCAGACTCATCGTCTTCGATTTTTCCATATGAAGTCTTGAAAAATCTATGGCGATGGGGATATCTGTTTTTGCCGCTTTGCTCTATTTGTGGCAGGCCTGCCTGGCATCTGCGCAGCAAAACCCTCATTTCAGTTCTCTCAGTTCCGAATGCGTTCAATTTTTAACGACTTGTGAGCCGACGATATCTTCCTGCGCCATAGATATCTGCTCTCTCTGCACCAGCCTCTCCATCACACCGAGCATTGAGCCTTGCTGCGCCGCAGCAACACCCGTCGACTGTTTTAGTAGCTACGTTAGAGGCGTGACTATCACCGCTGCTGGTGGTAGCGGTTCCATTGCATCTCCAACAACCAGTACTGATTCCAGTGTACTCGCCTGTATCTCCGCATATAGCATAATCTCCTCCTGCGAAGCCTCGACGCCAGGTTTTACGAATCTGGCTTTCAGTTCACAAGCAACATGCCTTTGCTCAACGAGCGGTACATTTGCACCTGGCGTGTATGATGGGTACTGGTCAACCTGTCTTGCTTGGGCATCGACAGCTAGCCCAGGTGAGTATTCACAGCTTGGACCAACTGGAGGAGGGGACGTGGTGAGAACTCCTTGTCAAAGCTATGCAGCCTCAACATCCCGCGCTGGTGTAGCACCTAACGACACATCGGCGATAACAACATCGCCAGCAACACTACCTATGTCTAGCTCGTTCATCTCAGCAACGGAGTCGCCTTCGGTGGTTTCTCATGGTGGTGCAGCTGGGAAGAGCAATGTAAGGTACAACTAGAGCTTGGATCGAATAATGCTAACGTCTGCTCGTCCTTTTAGATGGATCAATTTATCATAGTCATTTTTATACATATCTACTTCTTTATTTAAATAGTTAAGGATTAGTGGTGTTACACCCAAGCCTGATTCCAATTCTGGGAATTGGGTTCGGATTACCACTTCAGGCTACTATTACCATAGACCTACAATTGCTTTGTGAATAAGAACTTAACCTAGAAATGTGGGGTGATTTGAATGCTGCCTCCCGCACATCCTGGTCGCCAATCCTCAGCTGGGCTGCGCTAAAAAAGCCAGGGACTGCACTTCCCCTGCGTCCCGACAAAATAATTGCAGGAAAAAGTTGCGATAGGGCAAGCCACGACAGGTCAGTAGCCTATGGCTGGAAGCTCTTATTTTTGATTCGGAGACCCAATCACCATCCGCGTATCGTATCCTGCCTTTCGGAACAGTTCCTTTCTGGGGAGCTATCACGTTTCAGGTATAATTCTTTATCTCCTAATAAGTGTTGTTATTGCATCGTGGAGTCATAAGGGTCCGAAGATGGCAATTTTTGCAAGTTCATTTAGCACGGGTAGTTGCCTACGCAGAGCACGTATTGTTAGATCTTCCGACAATAGCAATGAGTAGCACAAATGAGTTGGAAATCAGGTTCAACTTAATTTAAACTCTCTTTGATCTAGGGAGTAATCAAATCAGTCACTTACTCGCCCGAGAAGCCGTAGTCTAGCTTTACACTACAATTATTAAATTGGTTTCCCCCGACAGGGCTAAGCTCGCTTGTGCTACTTTATTCACTTCGACCGCTTTATACAAATACGAAGCATCAAACTCATCAAGACCCGCTAAAACTCCGTCGCAATACTATATTAGCCCTACGTATCACCCTGTATTTAAAGCGCTCCCTGAGGCTTCGAACAATTTTTTCGGCTCTATTTCGAGGCAGGTTCTAATCATATCCTTCCTCTAGCATGTAGAATGCTCTCCAATTCTAACTAGGAAGAGGAGGGGTTATCGATTGATTATTCCCTTTGCAAAATAGCTGAGCTGTTGTTTTCCAACAGGACAGCTCATCGTATTTCACGTTGGCAAAGCCTATGAAAAATGAGGACTCGGTTCGCAATAGTCTCAACAGATGGGAACAGCCGCTTTCCGCGCGTGGTAACAGAATGCTGCAAGATAAATCCAATTCCTGCCCACCGCCGAAGCTCTCATGACGACTGCTTTGCTCTAGCTTCGCTGGCGTTGGATTGCAAAACCGAGAAATAACAGCGACTTAGCATAAACTTGAACAATGGATGCCTCTAAAGCGTTCAAGACGTCCTTTAGTAGCTAGATGGTGGGATTAGGGCCATGTACAATTGCTAGTATTGTGGTGAGGTTCCGTGGTCCCCTATAAAAATTACATGATTCTGGGCATTAGTTGTTCCCTCTACCGAGAGTTTTGATATATTCTTTGTCGGAACTGGGCCCCAACCAGGTAGAAAGAGAAAAAGAACCCATCATTAGAAAGAGTGAAATCTGGCGAGAACTTGATGCCAAGCAAGAAGATTTGCCCTCCTGGATTCCATTAATGGAAGGGTGTGCCTTTCGAGACCCAAGATGTTTCAGTCGTAGTAGGCAACTTGGGTCCGCAAATCCAGCGCGTGAGGGCGGATTTTCTGTAAAATGAACCACAAGGACTCTCTAAGGATTCCCCTGCTATAAAAGCTAATTTGCTAGTAAGTTAATAGGAGTCTGATTACATACTAGATGTCTTGGGGAAGCCAAAACGGCCTTAATCAACTAGCTTAAAGATATAAGGATGTAGATATAGAGTAGTGGGGTGCTAGGTGACTTTGCACGGGCCACATTATTCTACCCGGAGTGCAAAATGTCTAGTTCATACTAAAAGCGACACCATGGTGTCAATGTATTGGCATCCGGCTCGAAAACGCACTTTCATGCTTAGATTTTCAAGTATTAGTACGTCAGGACCAGAATTATTCGTTAACGGTCGTTAATATTCAATGCAGTCGTTCATTATGTGATTTCCTACCTGTCTAGGCCGTCCATGTCACCTATTATGTTTATGCAGATGATTTAGCCCGACGATCACTGATTTCGGCCCGAGCCGTTACTCGACCGCATGTGCCCCGCAGCCCGCTCTCAACTACGACATTAGCTGCCGGACAGTACACTGGAGGTGTCTGCTTTGGGACCAGGGTATCATTCATTATTATTAGGTGTAGGCACGCGACAAGGGAGACGCTATACGTCCACGGTATCATGAGTAGTCCAACCTTTGATGTTTCCGTTTCGTATAA
>Ga0335074_10004170_pt1 | contig 19883 bp, 16 predicted proteins | sample Lox_Sample_23_FD_206715 | JGI IMG/M metagenome (GOLD analysis project Ga0335074, IMG submission 206715) | Soil microbial communities from Loxahatchee National Wildlife Refuge, Florida, United States - Lox_Sample_2.3 | ecosystem: Environmental > Terrestrial > Soil > Wetlands | place: USA... | reverse complement strand
CCCAACCGGTAGCAGGTGACGCGTGGCTGTGTCACTTCAAACACCGCGCTGCCAATTCGATATCGATCCCCGATGCAGACCTCATCGTCAGACAGACCATCGACGGTGAAATTCTCTCCAAACTGCCCGTACTCAAAGTCGTTCCGGCCGAGCTCGCGCTCCCAATACCGATAGGCTTCGAGCTGATAGACCATCACGGCACGGTGTTCGCCACCATGGCCTTGGAGGTCTGCCTGGCCATCGCCATCCAGATTCAGTCGCCGAGCAAAGACACGGCCGGGTACGGGGCGCTTCCAAATTGCCGTGCGGACCAGTTTGCCCTGCCATTCGATTTCACGCGGAAGGCCGACATTTACCGAAAGGAGTCTCGACATGCGTCTCCAATGCTCGATTCAGTCGAAAGGAAGGTCCAGAGTTCACGTCCGGAAGGTTATAGCTCCGGATGGACTTCCGGCTATGTTCACTGGAACCACTTCCTCTTCGATGCACTGCTGATCTGCCTTCAATTTTATTGCCAGCAGTCTTTGCAACATCATTCGAGCCCGGTGCAATCTGACTTTCACCAGCGAGGTACTGATGTCCAGGATCTGCGCGGTCTCATTGCCATTGAGTTGTTCTACATCGCGTAGGAGAAACACTTGCAAGTAAATATTGGGAAGTGATTCGACGGCCTGCTGGAGTAACTTTTTGATTTCCTGGCGCTCGAGTATCTCGAGGGGAAGTTCTCGCCAATCACGCAGGAGCGCTGGAGAGGCCAGCATGTCTTCGCCCTCAGATCCATCGAGAGGCGCGATTCGGGCGATCGCCCGTCGGCGTAACCGGTGCTTCACCTCGTTTAGCGCAATGCTGATAAGCCAGGTACCGAACTTTGACTCGCCCCGAAACTTCCAGAGATTTCGAAAGGCACCGATGAATGTTTGCTGCGCAACATCCTCCGCATCTTTCTCGTTTTTCATGAGGGACAGAGACACAATGTAGATACTCCGCTCATACGGGCGAATCAGCTGATGATAGAGTTGCGTATCTCCGGCCAAAATAGCGGCGATCAGTTCCGATTCCTTTCCGCTTTCGACTGTAATATTCATTCTTTTGACGCTGTTTACAGCAGCTTCCTAACGGATCCTCATCGCCGGTTGGAGTCGGTGCTCGGCGCTCATCAAGGCGTGATTGGGTTGTGATCGATATCGGCTCTGAGGAGGCGCGCCTTTGACAGGCCTATACAAGGTTCATTTCTCCGTCCACTTCATTCAGCGATTTCGTGATGAAGACGATCGCCGGTTTCGACATCGACGCTTGCCGATGTCGAAGGCGCAGACGAGAACAACGGGGTTAGCCCTTCCACCAGAGTTGGGTGGGCCCAAATCGCGTCCCGCAGTGCTGTATAGGGCATTCCGGCAATCATGGCAGCCTGAACAGACGCCATAATCTCGCCACCGTCCACAGCAAAGGCGGTGAAACCAAGAATGCGATCGCCGTTCACCTCGACCAGCGCTTTCAAGAATCCACGCGTTTCGGAGAGAGTGCGCGCTCGGAGTACGCTATCCATGGGGATCTTGAATAAGCGGTATGTGATTCCTAGCCCTTTGGCTTCCTTCTCAGTCAGACCTATGCGCGCAAGTTCCGGATCTGTGAAAAGCGTGTAGGGGATCAGCCTGCCTGTTGTCACGTGGTTGCCCCCTGTGAGGTTGTCACGGACTACACGAAAGTCATCAACGCTAACGTGCGTGAACTGGGGGCTTCCCGCCACTTCGCCAATAGCCCAAACGCCGGGCGCCGTTGTCTCAAGCCGTTCGTTGACCTTGACGTAGCCGCGATCGGTCATGTCAATGCCGGCCAATTCCAGTCCGATGTTCTCCGTGTTTGGCCGTCGGCCCGCCGCGACAAGCAGATGGGATCCCGCAAGAGTCTTCTCCCTCCCATCCTGTTCGACAACAACGGTCACTGAGTCGCCTGACTTTCCGGAGATCCGTCTCACGCGTGCATTCAAGACTGTGTTGATGCCCTCCTCCCGGAACAAATTGGCAAGAGCTTCAGTCACGTCATCGTCTTCCTTGTGCAGCAACCGGCTATTCCGATCAACGACCGTGACCTTGCTCCCGAACCGGCGCATTCCCTGCGACAGTTCCAGGCCCACGTAGCCTCCGCCAATCACAATAAGGTGCGTGGGAGTCTGATCCAATTCCAATGCCTCGATATGGGTGAGGGGTTGCGCTTCAGCCAGGCCAGGAGTCGACTCGATTGCAGCCCGCGTACCAGTGCTGACGATCACGTTCGCTCCGCGGAGGCGGCGAATAGTTCCGTCAAGAAGAGTAACTTCCAGAGTTTTCGGACTTACGAAGCGCCCCGATCCGAGAATGAACTCCGCTCCGGTCTGCTTGAAGTTGTCAAGATACATCTCGTTCAAACCCGAAACCATCGTGCGCTTTCGGGCGCGTACGCCCGGCATATCAACGTGAAAGCCGTCTGCGACCATGCCGAAATCCTTACCTCGACGAAAGTAGGAAGCGACCCTCGCGCTGTGGAGGATGTTCTTGCTCGGCAGACAGGCGATATTCGGGCATGATCCTCCTATGTACTTTCGCTCGATCACAGCAACGCGCTGTCCTCGACTGGCAAATGTCCATGCGGCAACCGTCGATCCTGTGCCGCCGCCGAGGATAACCAGATCGTAGTCTTCCAAAGCGCGTACCTGGTTTGCATGGGGTGAAGAAATTGTGTCTCGACGATTCATGGCGATTTTCCTGTTTGCCGCTGTGCTGAGTGCGATTGAAATCTGAGCATGCCCCGGCTCTAGTCGCCACCGGTTTTAGTTACAAGGATTTATTTTCGGAAATGATCGCTTTCTTGCCGAAATAGCTGATCAGGTAAAACGATACCCCGAAGGATATGACATCCTTGAAAAGGAACAGGCCCAAGTTATTCATGTACCTCATCCCGTGATAAGAAATAGTTGTGCCAGGCGTAGTTATGAGCATGGTGCTGGTTGAAAAGAACATGCCCGTTGTGATGATCCCTCCTACGATGCCGGCCTTGGGGCGAAAATAGCCCGCGATAAGCAGGATGGCGGCAAGCCACTCGGTAAGCCCGATAATGTCTGATCCGATATAGGGACCGAATAACTTAAAGAGCCAGCTCATTAGCGGGCTGTTAGAAACCAGGGGAACTATGCCCTCGGCGCCGGGACGCGTCATCTTGAAAGATCCCGCCCAGAGGAGCATAACAATCATGCCGATGCTGATTACCAGGAAAGGGATACTACGGTCACTTATCCACGCGGCAATTTTGGTCAAAATGCTTTTGGCATATTGTGAGAGGTCAGCAGAAGAAGAAACCAGGTCTTGTTTCTCCGCGTTAATTGCTTGTTCTGGCAGGGCGCGACTCATGATTACTTCTCCTTGAAAACCATCCTGAGCTTCAACTCACCTGGAACCTGCGCATAAAGCGTCCTGAGGCAACGATGAGCTGACTACGTTCAAATACCTTTGATCTCGCCGCCGTCCATACGGATTGAGCTGCCCGTCATCCACTTTGCCGCGGGCGACACAAGATAAGCCATCAGATCTGCAATCTCTTCTGGTTTGCCGAAGCGACTTATACCTACTTCCTCCGGGAACCTCCTCTTTGCCTCTTCCACGGTAAGGTGGTGTGCTGGCGCCCATTTCTCAAAGAAAGATTGCCTGCGTCCGGTCATCACAGCGCCGGGCACCACGCTGTTGACCTGTACGCCATCCTTGATCCCTTGCTCTGCGAATGCCTTTGCGAGCGCGATGATCGCTGCGTTTACCGCCGCGACTGCGGCAAAACCGGGTTTGGGATCGAGAGCGGCGCTACCGGACATCAGAATGACAGAACCATTCGAAGCTTTCATTGCATTCCAGGCTCGGATTGTCAGGCGACGTGCGCCGTGGAGTTTGAGCGCGAAGCCATCCTCCCACTGCGCATCCGTCATTTCGAACAGATCAATCTGGGGCACCGCACCGGCAATGTTGAGCAGGGCATCGATTCTGCCAAAGCGATCGAGGGTGCCATTGACGATGGTTTCAGCCGACAGAGGCTCGCGCAGGTCAAGTGCATAAGCCAGTGCTTCGGCACCAGCCGACCTGACGGCAGTTGCAGTCTGCTGCAACTCACCTTCATTTCTCGCGATGAGTACGACGGCCGAGAAATCGCGGGCAAGACGCAAAGCAGTAGCTTGGCCGATTCCCTGACTTGCTCCGGTGACGATGGCGACAGAGTTGTTGTTCACAACTCGCTCCTTTAGGCTCGAGGCTGACGGCAATTCATGACCTGGAAACCGCCGCTGGCGAAACCGATTGGCGAACGGCCTCCAGGATCACATCAATCACCAGAGCCGGTTCTGTAAGCATCGGACTATGGTCGACTTCGCGCGCCCGGGCAATCGCGCCCATCCGATGAGCCATGAAACGCTGAGTTTCCGGGCTGATCATGCGATCTTCTTCAGCAATAAGGAACCATGATGGCTTCGTTCTCCATGCTGGCGCAGGAGCCTTTTCCTGAATGCATTTCTGCGCAATCGGCCGCTGCACCGCAGCCATGATCGTGGCCTGATCCGACGACGCCTTGTGCGCAACTGCCTGACCGAAACCCTCTTCCGGCATCCAGATAAAACCGTGCGCGTCAGGTGCCAGGTGCGGGGCCTGCGGATGAGGATCGCCGCGGTAAAACCCATCGGCTACTGTTTCGCCCTCGTCTGGAGCCAACGCGGCGATGTAGACGAGGGCTTTCACTCGTTCCTCGGTCGTTCCAGCGATCACAGCACCGGAGTAGGCGTGCCCAACAAGAGTTACCGGCCCACTCGTTCTCTCCACCGCGCGATTGAGCGCGGCTATATCGTCCGTGAGGGACGTCAGAGGAATCTGTGCGCACATTACGCTAAGCCCCTGGCGCCGCAACGGCAGGATGACGTTGCTCCAACAGGAGCCGTCAGCCCACGCACCGTGAACCAGCACGACCGTACCGTGTTGAATAAAGGGATTCATCGCGAAACAACCCTGTCTGCGCCGCTCGATATGGTGTTCTCCTCAAGGAACTCGCTCATCGCGGCGGCAATCTCCACGACATGCGTTGCGGTAGCAAAATGCCCGGTGTCGAGAAACTGGACCTGCACGTCTGGTAGATCTTTTCGAAATGCTTCTGCTCCAGCCGGGATGAAGAATGGATCATTCTTGCCCCAGATCGCTAGGAGAGGAGGTTTCGCTTTGCGAAAATACTCCTGAAACTTCGGATAAAGCTTCACATTCGATGCGTAATCCAGAAACAAATCGAGTTGAATATCAATGTTCCCCGGGCGCTGGAACAACGCCGTATCCAAAGTGTACGATTCAGGCGCAACCGCTTCTGGATTTGCGACGCCGTGGGTGTACTGCCAGCGAGTTGTTTCCAGCGTCATGATGTTTTGCCGGATGACCTCTCTGTTTTCCGCCGTGGGCTGAGACCAATATTTTCTTATCGGTCCCCACGCATCGCCGAGACCTTCTTCGTAGGCATTACCGTTCTGTGAAATGATCGCTGTAACTCGCTCGGGATGGGCCATCGCCAGGCGGAGGCCCGTCGGGGCTCCGTAGTCAAAAACATAAATTGCATAGCGGTTGAGGCCGAGCGCCTCTGTGAAGGCCTCGATCGTGCCAGCCAATGCCTCGAACGAGTAGGTATACTTCCGCTCGGCTGGTACCTCGGTGAAGCCAAAACCAGGCAAGTCGGGCGCGATCACGCGGTAGCGATCAGCGAGGCGGGGAATAAGCTCGCGAAACATGAATGATGATGTCGGGAACCCATGCAGCAAAAGAACCACCGGCGCACCCGGGTCGCCTGCAACTCGGTAGAAGACTTGCACGCCGTCCGCTTCAACCTTGTGAATAGATGTGACAGGTATCTCAAACTCCCGCCCTGATGCGGCGCGTGTCGCGGTTGGCGTTGAAAGGACTTGGCTCATAAATTCCTCCTTACTTTTGCTGGTTAGATTGCTCCCCGTTCTACTTCCGGCTGATCGTCTGATTCACCACCAACGGCGTGAGTTTCCGAAATTAACGTTGAAACGTTTGCACCGGATCGAGGCGACGCGGTATTTATCGTGAGTTTCGTGTGCTGGAAGAGTTGAATCCATGATGGTTTTTCTTATGCTCGTCACGCTCCATCTTGAGCGTGGCCAGCATGCCGTTCTCTTTTAAGTGCACCCGAAATGCCAAAACGAATGAATTCCACTTCGAGGTAGCTGGCGGAGGTAAGTTGTACTGAACTGGCAAGATCTCGTCTTAAGAGCAGCCGAAACGCACGCGCTGCAACTGACGAATTCGCGACGAATGTCTAACACTGACGAATTTTAGTCGCGTCTCTTGTCGCGGGCGCGGCTCCGCAGATTCAGATTTTGAAGTATTGCCCTGTCTCAATGTGTGAAAGTCGCTTCGCAGACGCCAGGATGAGTGAATGTGTAGTCTTCGCGCCAGCGCTCAAGGTCGAGTGAAGCCGAATCGGAAGGAGTCAGCCGCCACGCAGGCAACGGATACCTTCACGCGCACCGAGTAATTGGGCTCCTCCACATTCAGTGCCTGGAGAGTACGTAGTCATACCTAATCATGGTCAGTTAGACTGCCAGGCGAATTCCGGTGAACTGCCAGCGCGTTGCGGGTTGAAAAAAATTGCGATAGGTCGACCGCACATGATCCGCCGGTGTGACGCAAGAGCCGCCACGCAAAGTCATCTGACCGGACATAAACTTGCCGTTGTATTCGCCGAGCGCGCCTGGGAGAGGTTTAAATCCCGGATAAGCGGTGTACGGGCTGGCGGTCCATTCCCAACAGTCACCGAAGAGTTGGTTGACACCGTCGCAGTTCACCGGTGCGGGATGCAGCCTCCCTGAATCAAGCAGATTTCCTTGTAGCGATGCTTGGCCGACGACGTGTTCCCATTCGGCCTCTGTTGGGAGTCGGCAACCTCGCCAGCGTGAAAAGGCGTCCGCTTCGAAAAAACTCACGTGGCACACGGGCGTATCAAGTAGCGTGGAAAGTCCCTGCCAGCCCGTCAGTGTGAAGACCCGCCAACCGGTCTCATCGCGGGCATCCCGCTCCCAGTAGAGCGGCGCCTGCCACTCCGCCTGCTTCACGGTCTCCCAGCCGTTGAAAAGCCAGACTCCGGAACGCGTATATCCGTCATCCGCCATAAACTCCAGATACTCCCTGCAGGAGACAGGGCGATTTGCGATCTGAAAGGGCCGCAGGTACACCTTGTGGCGAGGAGTTTCATTGTCAAAGCAAAAATCGAGAGGATTGTCGGCGCTCAGCTGATAGCCAATCTCAACCAGTCCTCCATCGAGGCTACGCCAAGTAAGCTTAGGGACGGCTTGGCCACTCTCTCGAGCGAGAGGAGCAGATCGGTAGGATGGACGTAAAGGGTTGGAGAAAAAAGCGTGCTTAATATCGGTCAACATCAGCTCTTGGTGTTGCTGTTCGTGGTTTAGTCCCAGCAGAATGCGCCGCGACATTTCCACGTCAACGGAGCGGGCCAATAGCTTCTCCATCTCGTGGTCCACATGCGCGCGGAAGGCCACGACCTGATCGAGGGAAGGACGGGAAAAGGAAGCACACGACTTCTTCTCGGCAAGCTCCTCACCGAGAGAGATGTAATAGCTGTTGAAGAGGCGATGGAATTCTTCTCGAAACGGTTTGTAGTCTATGAGAAATGGTCGCAGTACGAACGTCTCGAAGAACCATGTGGTATGAGCCTGATGCCATTTGACTGGACTGGCCTCCGGACATGACTGGACCATCTGATCCTCGGTCGACAGACTCGCGACAAGAGAGTGCGTCACCGACCGTACGGCCTTGTACTTGGAGAGGAGAGTCGACATTGTGTCATTCCATGCGCCGACAATTCTGAATCACAGTTTGACGATGATCTCGCCGTTTGCCCTGTTCGACTTCATCAATCGCCCCGGAGCTTTCCAAGAGACTGCCGGAGGCAAAAACAAAGTTTTAAATTCACCAAAACTACTCAAGGCAATTGCACGCATTCTTGACATCTCCCGGCGTTTCCACCCTCCGTCATAACGCACGAGTCCCCAGGCACGTGAGCCCACGACTGGCGCGGCGACCCACGCGAGCATTCTCTTCGCAGTCAATTGCTGTCAGAGACTGTTGCAAGCAAGCAACGAGCCAAACCAAGGTATCTCAAAGCAACGCAGCAAATCACATGTAAGTTATTCTGCTACGCAAAGATCCGCTTTGAAGAGAGTAATCAAATGTCGGGTCATCAGTGACGAATCTGTGACTGATGTCCGTCACTGGCAGTTTCTCGTCGCAACAGTCGTCACGAGAATCAGTCTTGGCGTGCGCGAGCATTTTGCAGGTAGAGCGCTGGACGGCTTATGCGCAGCTTTCTCATTCTGTAGACCAACGAAGTTCGCTGCATTCCTAGCCGTGCTGCCGCGCCATTTCGACCGCCCACTACCCAATTGCTCGCTTCGAGTGCACGGAGGATATGGTCTCGTTCCACCTCGTCAAGACCAGTCATGGGGAGGTTGGACCCCTTTTGCGCGCTGAAAGGCTCCAATTCGGAAGTAGGCGCCCGTAATACGGAATGAGGAGAGAGAATCACAGCCCGTTCGATAAAGTTTTGCAATTCCCGGACATTTCCAGGCCAGCGATATTTCAGCAGAGCATCTATGGTCTCGGAGGGAATGTCGTCGATCCTCTTATTCATTTTCCGGGCGTAGAGTCCAGTGAAATGCCAGGCCAGTTTCGGAATATCCTCAGTGCGTTGCCGGAGGGGCGGAACGTTGATCGGAAACACTTTCAGCCGATAATACAGATCCTCACGAAATGTCGTTTGTTTTACCATGGCAGCCAAGTCACGGTGAGTGGCCGCGATCAGGCGAACGTCAACTTTGTGCGTGTGGTTGCTGCCGAGTCTCTCGAATTCCTGTTCCTGCAGCACGCGCAGCAATTTCGCCTGAAGCTCCAGGGGAATATCGCCCACTTCGTCGAGAAAGAGGGTGCCCTTGTTTGCGAGTTCAAAGCGACCTATCTTTTGCGCAATTGCTCCCGTAAACGCCCCTTTTTCGTGCCCGAACAATTCACTTTCGAGGAGCCCGAGCGGGATCGCGGCGCAATTCAATTTGACAAAGGCCCGCTCCCGGCGACTGCTCAGATTGTGGATTGCACGCGCGATCAGTTCCTTACCGGTTCCCGTCTCGCCCAGGATCAACACACTGGAATCCGTAGGCGCCACTATGGACACCAGGTCCAACGCGGTCTCCAAAGCCGGACTTTCGCCGACGATTTCCCCGAATTCGGTGCGAATTTCCTCTTCAAGATAGAGTCTTTGTTTCGCCTCTTTATCTCTGTCTCTTATCGCCTTTTCATAGTCCAACGTGTTCTCAACGGCGATCGCTATCTGACAGGCCACCTGCTCGAGCAAGTTGACGTCGTCTTTCTCAAAAGCATTGTCCGAACGCCTGGAGAGCATCAGCACGCCAACCACGCGATCGCGACCTACAAGTGGAAGATAACACCCCACCTTGAGGCCTTCCTCGATCACGCGCTCATAAAGAAGTTGGCCGTCAGGATTCCCATAGATGTCAGGATCCTCGCGGACCTGTTCGAAGCTATCGATCCGGATGCTCTTGCCCTGCCGCAGTACCTGACCCGAGATCGAACTATTCATCGGCACCAATGATCCCTCGCGGAAAGGTCCTCTCGCGTCGGGATTGTACAAGGTAGTGACGCGTAACTCGCCGCTCTCGGAGTCGGGTAGCAGCAAGGCGGACACGTCACACTGCATTGTCCTGAATAGATTTATCGAAAGCGCCTCAATCACTTGCCGGAGGTCCAACCTGGATGTCACGCTGTTTGTGATTTCCAGGAGCAAGCGCAACCGATCGCGTTCAAGCCGTAACTTTTCTTCATTGATGTGACGCTCAATCGCGATTCCAGCGATATGGCCGGCATTCTCGATCAACTGCAGGTCGAGAGCATCAGGGCTACGCGCTTCACGATAATGAATGGCGAAGGTCCCGAGGACTTCACCGTCGCTCGTAAACAAGGGTCGTGACCAAACTGCACGAATTCCATAAGGCAAGAGCAGGTGACGATAATGATCCCAGATCGGGTCATGGAGAATATCTGTCACATAGACTGGCTCCCTTCGAAAAACGGCTGTGCCGCAGGATCCTCCTTTTGGACCAATAAGCATTGACCCGACCTCAGCGCTGAATCCTGGAAGACTCGGGGCTGCCGCGCAACGGAGTTGCGTTCCCTCGTTGTCAGGAAGCCAAATGGTACACAGCGTGCCTTCGCCCTGAGACTCAACTAGTTGAGCAATGATGGTGAGCACTTCAGCCAGCGGAGATCCAGCAAGTATCAACTTTAGAATGTTAAGGACCGACTCGCTGGAAAAGAGGGCTGACTCGTTCTGCGCCGGTTCAATTTGCGATGAAAATTGTGCGGGAGACTGCATTGCTCTCTCCATGAGCCTTCCTTTCTCGGCGACACCTCCGAAACGGAGGATGCCCCACGCCGCGCGACGGGGGTTGAAGTTTATTGGTCTGCCGATCGCTCTGACAGCTCCCAGTCCGGTGCATGTTTATATTGTAGGAGCTGATCTCATGGTTAGATGCCAGGTTGGGTCAGCTGCGGCTATGTACAACGTCCGCCAACGTGAAGCCTAATTCTTGTGAACTGCAGATCCGTCCTCGTATAGGAGCACAAGATCGGGGTCGGTGGCTCGGGATGAATCCAGCTTGATCGCGAAGAAAGCGATGAGGATGACAAGGGAAGCAACCAACGCACCTGCGAGGGGAAGGATTCGATAGCTGTATCCAGCCGCCAGGACAATGCCTCCAAGGCTCGCGCCAAGGGCGTTCCCCAGGTTGAAGGCTCCCTGGTTAAGCGTGGAAGCCAGGTTCGGGGCGCGCCGCGCCTTCTCCACAATGCGTGCCTGAAGCGGAGCGGAGGCGCCGAAGTGGAACATGCCCCAGACGAGAACGCATGCTGCCATTGCCACGGCGTGCGGCATCGCGAGCGGCATCAACAGCAGGATGAGCACAACGAGGACATAGCCTCCGATGATCGTTCTCATCTGGTGCCAATCGCCCAGGCGCCCTCCGATCAGAATGCCGATGGTGATGCCCACTCCGAAGAGAACGAGCACCCATGCAGTCGCATGAGCTGGCAAATGGGTCACCGCCATAAGAATGGGCGCAATATACGTAAACACGGTGAAGAGTGAGACCGAACTCAGCGTGGACAGCGCGAGCACGAGCAGCACCTTGGGGTTCAGCAACGTGTGAAACTCGTGCCGCAGATGAACAGGCTCGGACTTTTGCGGCGACACCCAGAAAATTAGCCCCATCATAGCAATCAACCCAATCGGTATCAGAGCGATAAAGGTTGAGCGCCATCCGAATGCGTGACCGATCGCGGTGCCGGCCGGCACACCGAGCACATTCGCGAGGGTCAAGCCGCTGAACATGGTAGTGATGGCCTGTGCTCGCTTCTCCTTGGGTACCAGATTCGCCGCGACGATGCTTCCGGTTCCGAAGAAAGCGCCGTGGCACAGCGCCGTCAGAATGCGTGCCGCTAGCATAAAGAAGAGGCTGGAAGAGACCGCGCAACAGAGATTGCCTAGGAGAAATATGCTCATCAGAATGATGAGCGAGCGCTTGCGCTCCTGCTTCGAAAGAGCCAGAGCAACCAGTGGAGATCCGAAGGTGACGCTTAGCGCGTAAGCCGAAACAATAATTCCCGCCGTGGGTATGCTAATGCGGAACGATTGCGCGAGATCCGGCAGGAGGCCCACGATGACGTATTCCGAAGTGCCGATGCCAAAGGCGGCGATTGTGAGCGCAAAAATAGACTTTCGCATGAGCCTGGAGTCATCCACTCTGAAATGAAGAGTCCTGATTTGATCTTCTCATTTCGCCGACTCGTCATCGAACGCGATCTCGTACCGGTATGGTTGCGGGCTACAGCGCTCTCCCGTAGGCTGTTCGTAAAGTCCGACGGAAGGAATCATGTCTCATGAAGCTGAGGACGATAATGTTCGCCGTGGGAATTCTGTTGGCAGTTTCTCCGGCAGTCGCCCAGACCTACTCCGATCCTGTGCCCTATTGCAAGGCTATAGGAACGATTGACAAGCCGGACTCGCGATATACGGGCCCGAAGCTGCCCGCCTGGATGGCTGAGAAGCTGAACATGAAGTCGGATCAGGGCAAGATGATGGAATGGCGCTGCGCGAACGGTGCGGTTCTCGCTTGTCAATACGGCGCGAACATCCCGTGTGATTCGAAGGCGGTGACAACCCGGAAGCCGACGCAGGCGATTATCGACTACTGCCGGCAGAATCCGGACTCGCAGTTCGTGCCGATGGTGGTGACCGGGCACGAGACCACGGTGTCATGGGCGTGTCACGGGCCGAAGCCGGCGGTGATCCGTTCCGCGCAAGTAGATGCTCAGGGCTACGCGGCGGCATATTGGCACAAGGTGACGCCGTAGAAGGCGGGTTCTTGTTGGCGACAATCAATGTTCTCAGTCCGCTGCCAGGCAGTAGCGAATAGGTCGCTGATCGCCCCTACAGATCGACCGTAGCGTTGGGGTCGATGGTAAACGTTCGTGGCTGCGTGTGGCTCTGGCGCAAGACCACCTTGGAGTTCCGCGAGCCGATGCCGACGGCATTCCGAAGCTCTCCGCGCTGCGTGGTGATCAATCGGACCACGCTGTCGCTGGCCAGGATTTGATGGCCATTCAAGGAGATTTGGGCACGGCCGGACGCGTACCTGATTTCAGCGACCAACGCTGGGTTTACGCGCAACCAGAAGCTGGACCGGGTATTCGCAGCCGGTGGGCGAATATTCCACTCCAGTTGGTCGCCGATGCTGCGAACTCCGGCAAGCCTCCACGTGAAATCAATCAAGACGAGAGCGGCAGGAGAATAACCAGCAGAATCGTTGGTAAAGTCGCCCGTCAACGGATCGAGTTGCTGGCGAAAGCCAGGCGCGCGAAGCAGAGCGTTGATCCACTGTTGCATAAGGTGCGCGAGATCCGCCGGCTTCTTATAGTGTTCCATCCATCGCGTGGCTCGCAGAGCGGTCAGAGCCTGGGAAGCCCCGCCCCATGAATTGCGCGGGATAGGGCGAACGAAATGCGGGTCGTCCAGCGCGATAGATGGCAGCGGGTACGGAGCCCAGAACGCGCTGTGGTTATGAATCTGTCTCTGATAGATCGTCTCAAAAAGCTCCTGATCGACCACATGTTCTCCCAACACGCGGCTGATCACGTCACCGCGAATACGCACAAACTGATTTTGTGCGTCGCGGTCGTAAAATGCGGCGTCGGCGGGATCGTATAAGCGATCCAGAATTGCTGAGCGAATCGAAGCGGCAAGCTCAAGCCAGTGGTCCGCTTCAGAATCCCTCCCCAGAACACGCGCCATGGCTGCCAGCGCAACACGCCCGCCAAAGACGGTTGCCGATAGATCAGGGCATAACCGTGGCAAAGAAGGGACGTTGGGGCATTTGCGGGCATCGCCATCGGGGCAGCCGTTCGGCATTCCTGCCCATCGCGGGCTGTTGTCGTGGCCGGTGTCGAAGGTGCAGAATCCCTCGCAGAGGCCAGTGTGGCGGGTATCGCGATATTTTCGAAGCCAGGCGTCCCATCGGCTGCAGCCGCCATAAGCCGCCTCGAGTAGTTGGCTGTCGTGGGTTTGCTGGGAGAGTTCCCACGCCGTGGCCGCAATGGGAACCACCATCTGGATTTGCCCGTAGCCGACCTCTGCGAGCTTTATGTTGCAAGGCAGCTGACCGTCTTCGTGCTGCAGCTCGAAAAAAGCGAGATGGTTGTTGCGCGCTATGTCTGGACGGATCGCGAAATAGACCAGGCCTTCGTGGGGTGCACATTCCAGCCAGATTCCGCGATAGACGCTGCCCTCGATGAGTACCGGCTCATTGTAGCCACGCATTTTCTCGACATTTGCAGCAAGAAGATCCAGTGCGCTCTGATAGTGGCTCTGGAGTTCCGGGTCAGTAGTCTGAAAGGATACACAGGAGGTCGGCGCGATGGAATCTTTGGCGATCGCGCCCAGGCTCGCGCGCGGTATCAGGGCGGCACCTGCAAGCAAACCGGATCGTGCCAAGAATTCTCGTCTTCTTATCATTCTCCCCATTCGTTCCCCTTTACCTAACAGGGATTATTGCTGGGCGGTTGATCGTGGCCCCAATCGAAATCAATGAATCCAGGTTCTGTATTCTGTGTGGTGAATGCGAACAGCCCCGCACGAGGCTTCCTTCCACCTGCCGGGATCGATCTGCGTCGCACCACCAAACGGCTGGAATGATCCATCGTCGAGACTATAAGAATACGATCCGCGAGGCGCCGCTTTCTTTGCTCGCGCGCGCCGCCAGCGCAGCGCTTTCCTGACGGCATATTCGAGGACTGCGAGGGATCGTTTGCCCGGGTTCCCAGCCATTGGAAACCGGGTTGGCTTATCCTCGCTTTAGTCCCGTTGAACCGGCGGTGCGGCTCGCCGGAAGGATCGGATTTGACTGGAGCAGGCAACACGCGAGTAAGCGCTGTAGTTCTGGCGGCCGGGAGATCAGCGCGGATGGGGACGGCGAAGCAGTTGCTTCGTCTGGGCAGCGGAACGGTGTTGGAACAGACACTCGCGAATCTGCGGGAAGCCGCGCTGGGGGAAATCGTTCTTGTTCTGGGCTCTTCCGCGGATTCGATCCGCCTGCAGCTTCCGGATTCTGTCCTTGAAGGCGTAAGAATTGTGACCAATGAAGCCTACGAGCAGGGGATGGCTGGCTCATTAAGAGTCGGGATCTCCGCTGTGAGCACGGAGGCAGATGCAGCGCTGGTAGTCCTCGCTGACCAGCCCTTCGTTCGGCCTGAGACATTCAACCGGATTGTGGAGGAATACAGCCGCTCTCATGCCCAGATTGTGATCCCGATGCACGGAGGCTTTCGCGGCAACCCCGTCCTATTGGATCGGTCAGTCTTCCATGAGGTGATGGCGCTCGAGGGGGATATCGGCTGCAGGGCGATTTTCGAAAGCCATCTGGACGGAATCGTCAAAGTAGAGGTAGAAGATCCGGGTATTCTTCTCGACATCGATAACCGAGACGACTATGAGCGGCTAAGGCACTTTGCGCCGGGGCAAGTCGAGAGTCCTGCAAATGAAGAGGCGATCGGGCAAGCAGGTGAAACACCGAAATGAAGCGAGGCGTGTGAGACTCATCCTGGTGACGACCAGATCCGGCTTTTGGGATGACGGTCGATAGCGCTCGCGGCCGGTATCAACCACTGAGCAAGCAGAGCGCGCTCTGGTAGCGAATGTGCCGTGCATCGACCGCGCCGAGGCCTTGAGCGTCGCCGACAAAGCCCAACAACGTGGAGCGTATCTTCCGGAAGCCCTCTTGTTTCCGCACAATCTCCAATCGCCCGCGCCTCATTGTGTGACTTGGGTCACATCCTGCGGGGGACAAGTCGCGTGATGCTGGTTGGTACAACGAGGGAAGATATGCGAGAGAGTAAATGCGAACTCAAGAGACTTGCAGGGAAAGCCAAAGAAAGGCTTCAAGACGAGATCTATCGCCAGATGTTCCGAGTGGAAGCCAGGCTCCCCGCTGCCGATCTCGACCTGGCCATGACCCTGGTTCGCGCATGGCTCGCAGTGGAAACAGAACCAGCGAATTCTGACCTGCGGACATGGTTAGGCGTTGTGTCTCCTCTCAGTCTGGAGATGATTGACGGCTTGCGCCGCCGTGACGCCAGACGGGATTGGGTGAACTGAATCATGCATCCTCACCGAAGGCGGGGTAATCAACGCAAAGGAGAATATGGATGGAAATCGCGACGAAACATCTGGGACGGAGCCCTCTTTGAAACCAGTGCGCGGCAGCATGTGATTCAAAAGCGACCAACCGGCGGAGAACGGCGGCGAGGATTCGCGATGACTCCGCCGGAGCTGTTTCTGGCCGGGCTCGGCTCGTGCGCCGCTTATTATGCGGTTCAATTTCTAAAAGTGCAGAAATTGGCCGATCCTGGTATGTAAGTCATCGGTCACAGCCGAAAAAGTTACTTCACGCTTGTGTACTGGATGTTCCGCGGTAAGGTTTACCTGAAACAGGCGGGCCACTAAAAGCGATTCAGCTCAATTCTGATCCGGTGTTCATCTTGTCTTCATCTTCGCCGCAGGCGGACCGAAAAGGTTCGCCAGAGGCCTAAACTAAAGGCATGCCGCGCACCTTTTCGGCAAGTTGGATCACCTTCTTCTGCGTTCTCATATGCAGCGCAGGTGCGGTGTTTGCGCAGCGCCGGCAGATTGAACTTACCGTAAACGATGAAAATGGAATCGCCGTCCCCCAGGCTCAGGTGGTGCTCTCCGAGCCAGGCCTTCCACCCCAGCGGCTGACTACGAACTACGCCGGCCGTTGCCAATACAGCATTCACAACAACACGCCCTATGCAATCGACGTGGAGAAACAAGGTTTTTACCGCACACAGGTGTCGCAGGCCGATCCACAGCAGGGGACGCTTGAGCTCACCCTCGCCCATCAGCAGATCGTGCGCCAACAGGTCAATGTCGTTGCGTCGAGCACCGGAATCGACCCCACGCAGACCGCCGATGTGAGCAATATGAGCACTCCGGAAATCGCGAACATTCCTTATCAGCCATCTCGCGATATCCGTTACCTGCTCCCGTTCAATCCCGGAGTCGTGCAGGATAACAGCGGCCAGGTTCACGTTGCCGGTTCAGAAACCTATGCCACGCTGGACTTGCTGGATGGATTCGATATTCGCTCACCGGTAAGCGGACAACTGGCCTTACGCGTGAGCGCGGACGCTGTTCGATCCATCGACGTTGAGTCCACGCGGTATCCGGTCGAGTATGGCAAGGCCACTGGCGGAGTCATCTCTCTTCGCACCGGGATGGGCGATAACCGCTTCCGCTTTAACACGACGGACTTCATCCCTTCATTCCGAGAGGTCAACGGGGGTCTGCACTTCGACAAATTTGTTCCTCGTGTTACTTTTTCCGGACCCATCGTCCGGAACAAAGCGTGGTTCTTTGACGGACTCGAATTGGAGTACGACAACATCATCATCTCGGGGTTGCCCAGCAACGCGGACAGCAATCAGTTGTCGCGCGGCAGCAACCTGACCAAGGCTCAGGTCAACATCACGCCCAGAGATATTCTTATCGGAGGGCTGCTCTTCAACGACTACCACTCGCCCTACGACGGGCTTTCCACGCTCACTCCGCAGGAGAGCACGGTAAAACAGGACATCCTCGCCTGGTTTCCTTACCTGCGTGAGCAGCATAGTTTTGCCGGCGGCGCACTTCTCGATGCCGGAGCTGCTATGGCGCGCTTTCGGGACGGCTATGAGCCTCACGGAAACACTCCATTCGAGGTCACACCTGAGACGTATCTGGGCAGCTTTTTTGAAGCTGCAACCGGCAGATCGAGGCGGGTGGAGGGAAACGCTGCCCTCTATCTCCCTCCGCTGACATTGGCCGGAAAGCACGACCTGAAGATGGGAATAGATGTAGATCAGGTCAACTTCGACGAAGAAGTAACGCGCACACCAATTCGGTATCTGCGCGAAGATGGGACACTGTTGCGGCTCAGCACCTTTCCTCAGGTAGAGCCCTTCAGCCGTAACAACTTCGAAGTCGGGGCCTATGTACAGGATCGCTGGACTCCGAGCGCCGGTTTGTTAGTCGAGACCGGCCTTCGCTTTGACTGGGATGAGATCGTGCGGCGCGGCCTGTTTTCCCCACGCATCGCGGCTACCTACACGCCAAATGCGAGTGCCAACACCAAACTGTCCGCAGGCATCGGCCTCTATTATGAGCACACGCAGTTACAGTATCTCGAAGAAGCGTTGGCGGGAGTTCGTTATGACACGTACTATGCGCCCGATGGTGTAACTCCGATCAGTTCACCTCTGCTCAGCACCTTTGTGGCTAGCTACGGAACGCTGCTCGAGCCGCGCACGCTGAACTGGAGCGTTGGTATCGAACAGAAGCTGCCGGCATCGATTTATGCTTCTGTCAGCTTCCTCGACAAGCACGGTACCGACGTCCTGGTCTATGACAATCCGAGTCCACCGCCAACGCTTACCGGCACATATTTCCTGAATAACTCCAGGGAACAGGATTATCACGCAGTCACCGTGACAGGGCGGCACACGTTTGAACGCCGTTACGTTCTGTTTGGCGCTTATACGCGATCCTCCGCGACTACCAACGCGGCACTTGAGTCTGTGCCAACGCTGTCGGTGCTGGGGCCGCAGGCAAGCGGCCCGCTCTCATGGGACTCGCCGAACCGACTGTTGTCCTGGGGCTGGTTGCCCGTGGCAAAACTCAAGCGCTGGGATTTTGTTTACACAGTTGACTGGCGTACAGGCTTCCCCTTCACTTCACTCAATGCGAATCAGCAAGTGGTTGGTGAGCCCGGCTCGCGGCGATTCCCCGACTATCTCAACTTCAGTCCCGGCCTGGAGTGGAAGTTCCACTTTCACGGCTCGTATTTCGGACTTAGAGGCGTAGTCGAGAACATCGCCGACCGCCAGAACCCGGCGGTAGTCAACAACGATGTGGATTCTCCACAGTATGGGATCTTCAGCGTCCCGGAGGGAAGAGCGTTTACCGCACGCATCCGGTTGATCGGGTCGAAATAGCTGCTCCGGGCTGGGAGCAGCTACTCACATCAGCTCGGCAATGAATGACTGTGCCACCTCGGCGGGGATGCGGTTGCTCTGGTGAACCAGCGGCCCGGAGTTCAGCACCGGCTCGGCGCCATGCAGGCTGGGCAGATCGGTGCGCTCGAAAAATCGTCCAACGGGGATCTCATCCCCCCACATCGTCGATTTCTCCATCGCGGCGCCCCAATCCGTCGGGTCGTACTCCGGATTATCTTCGAGTTTCTTCACCCGCGGACGGAACCACTGAAAGGTGTTGTCGTGGTTGTAGGTAACGCACGGACTGAAGACATCGATGAACGAAAAGCCCTTATGCTCAATACCGCGCTTGATCAGCTCGATGAGGTGTTTCTGATCGGCGCTGAATCCACGTGCAACGAAGGTTGCGCCGGCGGCTAAGGCAAGCGAAATAGGATTTACCGGCGACTCGATGTTGCCGAACGGCATGCTCTTGGTCTTCATGCCGAGCCGGCTGGTGGGTGAGGTCTGACCGGTGGTGAGACCATAGATCTGGTTGTCCATCACGATATAAAGCAGGTCGACGTTGCGCCGCATGGTGTGCATGAAGTGATTGCCGCCGATGCCGAAGCCGTCTCCATCTCCTCCGGTGACGAGCACGGTCATCGCGTGGTTGGCCATCTTCATTCCGGTCGCCACAGCCAGAGCGCGGCCGTGCAGCGTGTGCATACCGTAGGTCTCGATGTAGCCGGGGAAGTTCGACGAGCATCCAATGCCGCTGATGGTGACAACTTCGTGCTTGGGAATCTGCAACTCGACGAGAGCCTTCTGAACGGCAGCGAGCACGCCGAAATCGCCGCAGCCCGGGCACCAGTCCGGATCGACCCTTCCCTTGAGGTCCGCCATCACCATTGCTTTGGGAGCCGCCACTTCGGTTGCCATCTTTGGTTCTCCTTCAAGGGAAGATTGATTTTGTTCAGACCATCACTTCGTGTGAGGGCACGGAGAGACTGGTCCTGCCTGCAAGCTGATCCTTGACCGCTTCCACTATGTGGTGCGGCATGAATGGCTCGCCGTCGTATTTGCGAATATGCCCGCTGGCAACAAAGCTGGTCTCGCTGCGCAGATAGCGGGCGAATTGGCCACTGTAGTTGTTCTCAATGATGATGGTGTGGCGCGCGTTCTTAAGCAGATCGAGAATCGCGTCAC
>Ga0335074_10004169_pt1 | contig 19883 bp, 13 predicted proteins | sample Lox_Sample_23_FD_206715 | JGI IMG/M metagenome (GOLD analysis project Ga0335074, IMG submission 206715) | Soil microbial communities from Loxahatchee National Wildlife Refuge, Florida, United States - Lox_Sample_2.3 | ecosystem: Environmental > Terrestrial > Soil > Wetlands | place: USA... | reverse complement strand
TTCTCACCACCGGCAGCACCGTCACCGCCGCCGCCGCCGCAAGCGGCTACACCAATACCAGCGCGTTCATCGCCGCCTTCCGTGACGCCTTCGGCGTCACACCCGCCGCCTACCGTCACGAGACTGTGTCACCGTAACAGGGAAGAAGATGCGCGGAAATTGCGTTGCCCTGTGTGTGCGAATCTCTTACCATCGAACCATGACGTTCTGGCAGCCCGCGAAACGAGGCGAGTACATGAATCTGTGCTCGCGGCGTGAGCTTGCCCTGAGCACCAGGACGGTTGCCCTCTTAGGCCATTAGCCACAAGAAGGCAACCGCCCCGAAGGATATCCCGAGGGGCGGTTTTCATTTTCCTAGGGATCAGCCAGCGGATAGGCGACTCGGCCCCAACCCGAGCGGAATGCGGGTTCAACTCCTGCGGTCCCTGCGGAGCACCACCCGAGGGTGAACGTGCTTGCTTGTTGACATATCCATAGCGTGAGCATCATGACCGGCAGGCCCGCCATGCCTGCCGGAGACTTGGCGATGCGGCGGAAGAGAGCCCAGCTACACCCGGGGACTGGCTGTACCGGGCGCCGCATCGCCATGGGGATGACAGCTGAGGTAGCGGACACGCCCTGCAAGCGTCGTCGCAGCGGGTTCGATTCCCGCCATCTCCACGGTGCTGCGTCAGCGTTCTTCGGGAATGCGCCCTGGACCCGGGTTCAAATGCCGGGGTAAAGGCTAGCGCCTAGCGGGCGCCAGGGTGGCGCAGCACGTCTCGGGATCGAGGAAGACGGTAATCTGCCTGATTCGGATTCAGGAGAGACGCGGTTCGACTCCGCGGGTCCCGACCGGGATGTGGCGTAAGGGTAAGCGCGCCTGGCCTGGGACCAGGCAGACGGGGTTCGAAGTCCTCGCTTCCCGACCACGGGTCTCTAGCTGAGACGGATTAGCGCCAGGCCGAAAACCTGGAGTAGGAAGGTTCGATACCTTCGGGACCCGCCGTGCCGTACTGGTCTAACGGGAAGACATTTGCCTTCCAAGCAAATCATCGGGGTTCGACTCCCCGGTACGGCTCCAGGCGCCGCTAGCTCAATGGTAGAGCGGCAGGCTCTTAACCTGTGTCTCAGTCGGGGTTCGAGTCCCTGGCGGCGCACCATGCGGGAGTGAAGGCAACCGGCAGACCTCGCGAGCTCAAACCTCGCGGCATGTGCGTTCGAATCGCACCTTCCGCACCATTACCGGGTGGGTTGCTGGCATCCCGTCTTGGCTCTGACCCAAGGGCACGCTGGTTCGATTCCAGCCCCGGTAGCCATGCCTCTGTAGCTCATCTGGCCAGAGCGTCCTCTTCGTACGGGGAAGGCAGGCGGTTCGAGACCGTCCAGAGGCTCCATACGCTCGTGCCGCAACAGGTAGACGGGCTTGGTCGAGAGCCAAGTTGATGCGGGTTCGACTCCCGCCGAGCGTACCCGTGCCGCGTTAGCTCATCCGGCCAGAGCGCGGAGCTTGTACCTCCGAGGCAGCGGGTTCGAGACCTGCACGCGGCTCCGATGGGGAATGGGGTAATTGGCAGCCCGGGAGTCCTTGAAACTCCAAGGTGCGCGTCCGAATCGCGCTTCCCCAGCTCACGCCTTCGTAGCTCCAGCGGATAGAGCGTCTCCTCGGTACGGAGAAGGCCGCGCGTTCGAATCGCGCCGAAGGCTCCGGGTGACCGTAGTGTCAGCGGTTAGCACGAGACCTCGCCATGGTTTCAGCACCGGTTCGAATCCGGTCGGTCACTCTTGAGGCGCTCTAGGCCAATCGGCAGAGCCAGCAGGCCCAGACCCTGTGTGATCTCGGTTCGAATCCGAGGAGCGCTACGGAAGGTGAACCGGACAGGCGCGCCGGGCTCGCCCGCTAAGCGATGCGCGGTTAACCCCGCGGCGTTCGAGTCGCCCACCTTCCTCGCATGGATGGTTGACCGAGTGGCAAGGTGCCCGGTTGGAAACCGGAGGTCGGGTCTCTGTGGCCCGCGGACGTTCGATCCGTCCACCATCCGCTTATGGAGAGGCAATCCGACCTGGCGACGGAACCCGGCTTGCACCCGGGCGAGCCTCGGCCTTGCAGGTTCGACTCCTGCCGCATCCGCTGGCCACGACCCAGCTGGTCGAAGGGGCCTGCCTGATACGCAGGTATTGCGCGGTTCGATCCCGCGGTGGCCAACCATGGCGAGATAGCTCAGTTGGCTCAGAGCGCCGCGCCCATAACGCGGAGGTCGTCAGTTCGATGCTGACTCTCGCTACTTCGGGGCGGTGGCCAAGCAGGTAACGGCAACTGCCTTATAAGCAGGAGATGCGCAGGTTCAAGTCCTGCCCGCCCCACCTGAGGAGGTCGTTGACAATGAGTAAACGGGTCCGGTCGCCGATATCGACGGGCCGTTAGCTCAGTGGCAGAGCGGCGGACTTTTAATCCGCGTTCGTCCAGGGTTCGATCCCCTGACGGCCCACTTGGGCGTCGCTGGCGCAATGGATAGCGCGGCTCGCTTCTAACGAGACGGCTCTCGGTTCGAATCCGGGGCGGCGCACCATGCTCCGTTGGAGTAGCGACTATCTCGCCTGCCCCTCAAGCAGGAGAACGCCAGTTCAAATCTGGCACGGAGCACTCGAGGCCCCATGGTCTATGGGTTAGGATCGCTGCCCTTCAAGCAGCGGGACGGAGTTCGAATCTCCGTGGGGTCACCGATGCAGTGGGCAATCAATCTCGCGTGGCCTAATGGCAGGGCAGCGGACTGTTAATCCGAGTGTGGAGGTTCGACTCCTCCCGCGAGAGCAATGGGAGCGTAGCTCAGGTGGTCAGAGCGCCGGACCGTCAACCCGGAGGCCGGGAGTTCAAGTCTCCTCGTTCCCGCCATGCCCGCGTAGCTCAGCGGTAGAGCGTCCGCCCGACTAGCGGAAGGCCGTAGGTTCGGCTCCTGCCGCGGGCACTTCAGGCTCCTATGGTGAAACGGAGATCATGCCGGTCTACGAAGCCGGTGGTGGAGGTTCGAGTCCTCCTGGGAGCACGCACGCTCGGCTAGCTCAATGGGAGAGCACGCGGCCCACACCCGCGGGACGGAGGTCCGATTCCTTCGCTGAGCACGGTGGCCGAACCGAGTGGCGAGGAGCCGGGCCGTGAACCCGGCCGCAGAGGGGTCGGAACCCTCCGGTCACCCCAACGGGCGGAAGGCGGATAGTGGCTGGCCGCGCCGGTCTGTAAAACCGGATCCCCCGGGACATTGCAGGTTCGACACCTGCTCCGCTCACCCTGTCCTCGTGGCGCAGTGGATAGCGCGCGTGGTTCCGAACTACGAGGTCGACCGTTCGAATCGGTCCGAGGACGCAATGACGCGCATCGCAATGGCGCGGGAGGCGACTGCAAATTCGCCGTTGCTTAGTTTCGCCAATGCTCGGCGCAACACCATGCTGAGCTATCTAGCTGGACTTCTCGAAGGCGAGGGCTCGTTCCTCCAGCCGCCACCTTCAAGTCCGAATCAATCTGCCGTCGTTCTCCCAATGACAGATGAGGATGTGGTGAGACGGGCCGCCTTGCTCCTGGAAGCGGGATGCCAAGTTGTCGCGAACCGACCTCGGCCTCATTACAAGACCATCTACGTAACTCGTGTTCGTGGACGCAGGGCAGTGGAGGTCATGGAGGCGCTGTACCCGCTGATGGGCGCGAGGCGTCAAAGGCAGATCACGGCCGCCATCGAGGCGCGATCCCTCATGAGCTACCGAGTCCCGTATGTGACCGAGATAGCCACGATGATTGAGCTCAAGGCCGCTGGTACTGGAGATTGCGAGACGACTCGCCGGAGGTGAGAGCGGGTTGGTACTAGCTCGCGAATACAACATGACGCATCAGAACGTCTACTCCATCGGAAAGAAATACAGGAACACAGCCGCATGTCCGAGTGGTGAGGAATCCGCCTGCAAAGCGGATCACGCCGGTTCGAGTCCGGCTGCGGCTTCGAGGTGACGGGCCCTTGAGAGTTCGATTCCCAGGCGCGTCTCGCGGCCCGTGGTCCAGGGGACAGGGCGGCTCCCTCCTAAGGAGCAGGCGCGCGTTCGAGTCGCGCCGGGCCGGCTTTGGTGCTCACGCTGATGGCACAACTGAATATCCCTTCCCGGTGCGAGTCTGGCTGGTACTTCGATGACACGAATCAGTCTGAGGCACTGACTGCGGGGTTCAGATCCCGCTTCCAGCCCGAGCTTTGATCTCGGGAAGGGTCACTGGCTCAGGCCGTGCCTGGTGCGCGGGTGAGGGGTACTTCGCCTTCTAAGCGGCTGGTATTGGTTCGAATCCAATCGCCGGCTCCGGCCGGCGTAGCTCAATGGCAGAGCAGCGTTCCCTTGCCGATCTTGATCTCAGGCACGGCTCCGCACCACGAGGAGGGAGGCATCATCATGTCCAGGTTCAACGTAAGGTTGGCCCGGCCGACCGGACACGGACCGCTGGCGACCGAGGCCGTTCCCTCCGGCCGGACCCACGAGGGCGGGACGGGTTACGAACGGGACGCCCGGAGCGAGCTGTTCCTGCGCGCCACCGCCTCGTTCGCCGGCGAGGACTCCTTCTACGAGGACGCCGCGGTGCGCGACGACCGGCTGCGCGAGCTCGTGTCCGGGCTGGCCACCGACGCGGACGGCTTCACGTGGCTGCAGGGCTTCCTGCCCTGGCTGCGCGAGGAGGGAAACATCCGCAGCGCGTCGGTGGCCCTGGCCGCCGAGGCGGTCAAGGCGCGGCTGGCCGCGGGGCTGGACGGCGGCAACCGCCAGCTCGTCGGCTCGGTGCTGCGCCGCGGCGACGAGCCGGGCGAGATGCTGGCCTACTGGACCTCCGCCCACGGCCGGGCCGTCCCCCAGCCGGTCAAGCGCGGCGTCGCGGACGCCGTGACCCGGCTGTACGACGAGCGCGCGTTCCTCCGCTACGACAGCGCGGCCCGGGGTTTCCGGTTCGGGGACGTCATCGACCTCGTCCACCCGTCGCCGGCGCCGGCCAGGGCGGCCTGGCAGGGTGACCTGTTCCGGTGGGCGATCACGGCGCGCCACGGCCGGGACGAGGCGCCGCCGGCCAGCCTGCGCGCGGTGCGGGCCCGCTGGGAGCTGTCCCGGCTGGCTCCGGCCGAGCGGCACCGCCGGGTGCCTGACCACCACACGCTGGAGCTGGCGGCGGCCGGGCAGTGGGAATGGCTGCTGTCCTGGCTCGGTGAGGCGCCGGCCGAAGCAAGCATGCCGAAGGCCGACCAGTGGCGGCTGATCCTGCCCCGGCTCGGGTACATGGCGCTCATCCGCAACCTGCGCAACCTGGACGACGCGGGGATCCCGGACGCAGACGCCGTGACGCTGGCGGCCAGGATCGCCGATCCTGAGCAGGTGCGGCGGTCCCGGCAGTTTCCGTTCCGGTTCCTGTCGGCCTACCTGAACGCGCCGTCGCTGAGGTGGGGGCACGCTCTGGAGACGGCGCTGGACGCCGCCACCGGCAACATCCCGGAACTGCCGGGCCGGACGCTGATCCTCATCGACACCTCGGCGTCGATGGGACAGCCCATGTCGCGGCGGTCGACCATGACCATGGTGCAGGCCGCGGCGCTGTTCGGGCTGGCCACCGGGGTCAGGAACCGGGACCGGGCCGAGGTGTACGGGTTCGCCGACGGCCAGTTCCCGGTGGCACGATCCGCGTACCGGTCGAGCGTCCTGAAGTCCGTGGCGGCGTTCGCCCAGCGGATCGGGGCGGTCGGCCACGGCACCCGGATCGCGCAGGCGGTCAGGGCCACCTACCGCGGTCACGACCGGGTGATGATCTTCACCGACATGCAGACCTTCCCCGACCACAGCAGCGGCGGGATGGTCGGCGACGTGTCGGCCAGCGTCCCGGCGCGGATCCCGGTCTACGGCTTCAACCTGGTCGGCTACCGGCACTCGGCCATGCCGGCCGGGCACGGGAACCGGCACGAGCTCGGCGGGCTGACCGACGCGACCTTCGCGCTGATCCCGAACATCGAGGCGGGGCTGGCCGCGCGCTGGCCCTGGATGGAGGCCGCGGCCGGGGTACAGTGACCTGCCAGGATGATGAAGGACAGCACCACCGCCGATGCGGGCCGCCGGGAAACCCGGGCTTCAGGACGCCCTGACGCCGCCGGGCCGGGGTTTCATGAGGGGGAACGGGCGAGGCTGGCGCTACCCGCGGCGATGGTGCTGTCCGGGATCATCTCGGTGCAGTTCGGGGCGGGCATCGCGGCCAAGCTGTTCCATGAGATCCCGCCCGCGGCGGTGACCGGGCTGCGGCTGTGGACGTCCGCGGTGGTCATGGCCGCCATTTCCGGGCGGGGGCTGGCCCGGGCGTTCGGTGACCTGGCGAAGCGAAGAGCCTGGGCCGACGCGGGGATCGCCGTATCGTTCGGTATATCGCTCTTGATCATGAACTACTCGATTTACCAGGCATTTTCCAGGATCCCGCTGGGTGTGGCGGTCACCATCGAGTTCCTCGGGCCGCTGGCTGTCGCGGTGGCCGGATCCCGGCACCTGCGGGACGTGGCCTGGGTCGTGCTGGCGGCGACCGGGGTGGTGCTGCTGACCCAGGGCGGGCGCGGGCACCTGGACCTGGTCGGCGTGCTGTTCGCCGTGGTGGCCGGGGCCTGCTGGGCCGGCTACATCGCGCTCAGCACGGCGACGGGGCGGCGTTTCCCCGGTTCGGCGGGCCTGGCCATCGCGATGGTGGTGGCGGGGATCCTGATCACGCCGCCCGCGGTCGTGGCCGGAGGCAGCGCGATGTTCCGGCCCGCCGTGCTGGCCACCGGGGCGGCCATCGGCATCCTGTCGTCCCTGATCCCCTACCGGCTGGAACTCGAGGCGCTGCGGCGGATGCCGATGCGGCTGTTCGGGGTGTGGATGAGCCTGGAGCCCGCGGTGGCGGCGCTGATCGGGCTGGTCCTGCTCGGCCAGCACCTGAGCGTGGTGGAATGGCTGGCGATCGGCTGCGTGATGATCGCGTGCGCGGGGGCGGCAGGCGGCGCTTTACCATAAGGGGCGTGCCCGCCGACCTCCGCGCCTGGATCTCCCGCCTCGAAGCCTCCCGGTTCGTGCGCCCGGTGCTGGCGCCGACCGCGCAGTCGATGCGGCGGATCGCGCTGGCCGGGGTCATCGCCGATACCGCGATCATGTCCACCGGCGCGGCGGTCAGGCTCAGTTCCTCCGGCCTCGGCTGCCCGGATTGGCCTCGGTGCAGCGCGGCGGACATCGTGGCCAGCAGGAACGCCGGGCAGACGCTGCTCAACACCTGGATCGAGTTCGGTAACCGGCTGCTCAACTTCCCGCTGGTCATCATCACCGTCCTGGTCTTCGTCGCGGCCTGGCGCTTCCGGCCTCAGGGGACCAGGCGGCGTGACCTGATCTGGCTCGCGGCGATCCAGCCGGCCGGGGTGTTCGCGCAGGCGGCAATCGGCGGGATCGTGGTGCTGACCAGGCTCAACCCGGCCGCGGTCTCCATCCACTTCCTGGTGTCCGCCTCGATCGTGGCCGCGGCGGTCGTGCTGCACGTCCGCTGTACCGAGGGCAACGACCCGCCCACCACCGTGGTCCGGGGCGACCTGTACCTGCTGTCCGCGGCCCTGGTCGCCGTCACCGCCGTGATGCTCGCGGCCGGCACCGTGGTGACCGGTACCGGCCCGCTGGCCGGCCATGCGGACACCCCCCGGTACAAGCTGCCGCTGGAGGGGGTCACCCAGCTACACGCCGACATCGGCTGGCTGATGGCCGGGCTGGCCGTCGCGCTCGTGCTGGGCCTGCGGATCTCCGGTGCTCCGCCCCGGGCGCAGAAAGCCAGCTGGATCATGATCGCGGCGCTGGGCCTGCAGGGCGTGATCGGCTACGTCCAGTACTTCACCCACCTGCCGGCCGGGCTGGTCTGGGTCCACGTGACCGGGTCGGTTCTGGTCTGGATCGCCGTGCTGCGGCTGTTCCTGTTCATGCGCGATCGTGGCCCGCTGATGGGGCCATCACCCCAGCCAGCGCAGGCCGCACCCTACCTGCAGCCGGAACCGCTCGACCGATAGGCTCCTACCGTGAGCAATCAGCCCCAGCTTGACTGGACGGCGACCGATGAGCGCGCCGTCGACCTCATCCGGGTTCTCGCGATGGATTCGGTGCAGAAGGTAGGCAACGGGCACCCGGGTACGGCGATGAGTCTGGCCCCGGCCGCCTACCTGCTCTACCAGCGCTTGCTCAGGCACGATCCAGCGGATCCGCACTGGCCCGGCCGCGACCGCTTCGTGCTGTCGTGCGGGCATTCCAGCCTCACCCTCTACATCCAGCTGTACCTGTCCGGGTACGGGGTGACCCTGGATGACCTGAAGGCCTACCGCACCTGGGGCAGCATCACGCCAGGACACCCTGAGCACGGCCTGACGCCGGGCGTCGAGACCACGACCGGGCCGCTCGGCCAGGGCCTCGGCAATGCGGTCGGCATGGCCATGGCCGCGCGCCGCGAGCGCGGCCTGTTCGACCCGGACGCCGAGCCCGGCCGCAGCCCGTTCGACCACTACATCTACGCCTTCGCCTCCGACGGTGACATCGAGGAAGGCATCAGCCACGAGGTGTCCTCGCTGGCCGGGCACCAGCGGCTCGGCAACCTCATCGTCCTCTATGACGACAACTACATCTCCATCGAGGACGACACGCACATCGCCAAGTCCGAGGACGTCGCGGCCCGCTATGAGGCCTACGGCTGGCACGTGCAGCGCCTGAGCTGGCGCACCCCGAACGGGTATCACGAAGACGTCCAAGCGCTTTACCAGGCGCTGCTGACGGCCAGGGAGCACACGGAGGCGCCGTCCTTCATCGCGCTCACCACGATCATCGGCTGGCCCGCCCCGCACAAGCAGAACACCGGCGCCGCGCACGGCTCCGCGCTGGGCGCGGACGAGGTGGCGGCGACCAAGGAAGTCCTCGGCTTCGACCCGGGGGTCGACTTCCCGGTCGAGGACGAGGCCCTCGCCCGGGCACGCCAGGTCGCCGAGCGCGGCAAGAGCCTGCACGCCGAGTGGGAGCAGTCGCTCACCGCGTGGAGCGAGGCCAACTCCGACCGCCGGGCACTGTTCGACCGGCTGGCCGCCCGCCGGCTGCCGGACGGATGGGCCAGCGCGCTCCCCTCGTTCCCGGCCGACGGCAAGGGGATGGCCACCCGCAAGGCCTCGGGCACGGTCCTGGGCGCCCTGGCCCCGGTGCTGCCCGAGCTGTGGGGCGGCTCGGCCGACCTGGCCGAGAGCAACCTCACCACGATGGAGGGCGAGCCGTCGTTCATCCCGGTGGATCACCAGACCGCGATGTGGTCGGGCAACCCCTACGGCCGTACGCTGCACTTCGGCATCCGCGAGCACGGCATGGGCGCGATCTTGAACGGCATCGCGCTGCACGGCGGCACCCGCCCCTACGGCGGGACGTTCCTCGTGTTCAGCGACTACATGCGGCCCTCGGCGCGGCTCGCGGCGCTGATGGAACTGCCCGTCACCTACGTCTGGACGCACGACTCCATCGGCCTCGGTGAGGACGGGCCCACCCACCAGCCGATCGAGCACCTGTGGGCGCTCCGGGCCATCCCCCGTCTCGAGGTGGTCCGGCCAGCCGACGCGAACGAGACCGTGGTGGCCTGGCGGACCGCCCTGGAGCGCGCCCGGCCGACGGCCATGTGCCTGACCAGGCAGGCGTTGCCGGTGCTTGATCGCTCGCCCGATGGAGGACAGGGCCTGGCCAGTGCCGAGGGCGTCGCCCGCGGCGCCTACGTGCTGGCGGCCGGCACCGACGTCATCCTGATCGGCACCGGCAGCGAGGTCTCGCTCGCGCTCGAGGCCCGCGACCAGCTCGCGGCCGAGGGCATCTCGGCGCGGGTGGTGTCCATGCCGTGCGTGGAATGGTTCAACGCGCAAGACGAGTCCTACCGGTATGAGGTCCTGCCGCCGACCATCCGCGCGCGGGTGTCGGTCGAGGCAGGCATTACCGAACCCTGGCGGTTGTTCGTAGGGGATGCGGGCGCTTCAATCGGAGTAGACCACTTCGGGGCCTCGGCCGCCTACCAGAAGATCTATCAGGAGTTTGGCATCACAGCGGAGCGGGTAGCCGCAGCCGCACGCGACAGTCTGGCCCGGGTCAGGGCCTAAGGTCCTGCCCGCGGTACGCAGGGAAGGGAAAGCAACGGTGTCAGTTGACGTTCTCGGGCAGCTATCCGAGGCCGGAGTGTCGGTGTGGCTGGATGACATCAGCCGCGACCGGCTGCGCACGGGCAACCTGCAGATGCTGATCGACGACCTGCACGTGGTCGGCGTGACCTCCAACCCGACGATCTTCGCCAAGTCGCTGTCCTCCGGGGACGCCTACGACGGGCAGATCGCCGACCTGAAGACCCGCGGCGTGTCCGTGGACGAAGCATCCCGGATGATCACCACCTACGACATCCGGTGGGCCTGCGACGTGTTCCGCCCGGTCTGGGAGCGGACCGGCGGCCTCGACGGCCGGGTCTCGCTCGAGGTGGATCCCAGGATGGCCAACGAGACCGAGAAGACCATCGCCGAGGCACGCGCGCTGTGGTGGACGGTGGACCGGCCGAACCTGCTGATCAAGATCCCCGCGACGCTCGAGGGGCTGCCCGCGATCACGCAGGCCACCGCCGAGGGGATCAGCGTCAACGTCACGCTGATCTTCGGGCTCGAGCGGTACGGCCAGGTCATCGACGCCTACATGGCGGGCCTGGAACAGGCCGCCGCGGCCGGGCACGACCTGTCGAAGATCCGCTCGGTGGCGTCGTTCTTCGTCAGCCGGGTGGATACCGAGGTCGACCAGCGGCTCGACAAGATCGGCACCCCCGAGGCCGCGGAGCTGCGCGGCAAGGCGGCGGTGGCCAACGCGCGGCTGGCCTACGAGCTGTTCGAGCAGCAGACCGCCACGGACCGCTGGCAGGCGCTGGCCGCCCGGGGAGCCAACGTCCAGCGGCCGCTGTGGGCCTCGACCTCGGTCAAGGACCCGTCGTTCGGCGACACCATGTACGTCGTGGACCTGGTGGTAGCCGACACGGTGAACACCATGCCCGAGGGCACGATCCGGGCCACGGCCGACCACGGCAAGCTGCTCGGCGACACCGTGCACGGCACCTATGACGCGTCACGGCAGGTCTTCGCCGACCTGGCCAAGTTCGGCATCGAATACGACGACGTGGTCAACGTCCTGGAGATCGAGGGCGTGGACAAGTTCAAGGCGTCGTGGACCCAGCTGCTCGACACGATCAGCACGAAGATGGGACTGGGGTGACCGCAGAACCGGAAGGGCTGGCGCCGGCTAGTCCGGGCGCCATCGCGGAGGTCGACGCGGCCTCGCTTCCGCGGAACCCGCTGCGCGATCCGCGGGACCGGCGTATTCCCCGGGTGGCCGGGCCGTGCGTGCTGGTCATGTTCGGAGTCACCGGCGACCTGGCCCGCAAGAAGCTGATGCCGGCCGTCTACGACCTGGCCAACCGGGGCCTGCTGCCGCCCGGCTTCTCGTTCGTCGGTTTCGCCCGCCGGGACTGGGCCGACGAGGATTTCGCCCAGGTCACCTACCAGGCGGTGAAGGAGTACGCCCGCACGCCGTTCCGCGACGCGGTGTGGGAACAGCTCAGCGAGGGCGTCAGGTTCGTGTCCGGCTCGTTCAGCGACGACGCGGCGTTCGACGAGCTGGCCCAGACCGTGCGGAACATCGACGCCGAGCGGGGCACCGGGGGGAACTACGCGTTCTACCTGTCGATCCCGCCCAGCCAGTTCCCCACGGTGGTCCAGCAGCTCAAGCGCAGCGGCCTGTCCGACTCGCACGGGCATGGCTGGCGGCGGGTGGTGATCGAGAAGCCGTTCGGCCACGACCTGGCCAGCGCGCGGGAGCTGAACGCGACCCTGGACGGGGTCTTCCCGCCCGAGGCGGTATTCCGCATCGACCACTACCTCGGCAAGGAGACGGTGCAGAACATCCTCGCGCTGCGGTTCGCCAACGAGATGTACGAGCCGATCTGGAACCGCGGTTACGTCGACCACGTCCAGATCACCATGGCCGAGGACATCGGGATCGGCGGCCGGGCCGGGTACTACGACGGCATCGGGGCCGCCCGCGACGTGATCCAGAACCACCTGCTCCAGCTCCTGGCCCTGACCGCCATGGAGGAGCCGGTCGCGTTCGACGCGGACTCGCTGCGGATGGAGAAGGAGAAGGTGCTGTCCGCGGTCCGGCTGCCCGCCGATCTGGCCACGGGCACCGCGCGCGGGCAGTACGCCGCGGGCTGGCAGGGCGGACGTCAGGTGGGCGGCTTCCTGGAGGAGGACGGCATCCCGGCGGATTCCCGGACCGAGACCTACGCCGCGCTGCGGCTCGGCGTCGACACCAGGCGCTGGGCCGGGGTGCCGTTCTACCTGCGCGCGGGCAAGCGGCTGCCGCGCCGGATGACCGAGATCGCGCTGATCTTCCAGCGCGCGCCGCACCTGCCGTTCTCGGCCACCGACACCGAAGAACTCGGCCAGAACGCGCTGGTGATCAGGATCCAGCCGGACGAGGGAATCACGGTCAGGTTCGGCTCGAAGGTGCCGGGCACGGCCATGGAGGTCCGGGACGTGAACATGGACTTCGCCTACGGCGAGTCGTTCACCGAATCCAGCCCTGAGGCCTACGAGCGGCTGCTGCTCGACGTTCTCATCGGTGACCCGCCGTTGTTCCCCCGGCAGCAGGAGGTCGAGCTGGGCTGGCGGATCCTGGACCCGGTGGAGGATTTCTGGGCTACGTACACCAAGCCGGAGCAGTACACGGCGGGTTCGGAGGGCCCGGCGTCGGCCGAGGCGATGATGGCCCGCGACGGCCGGGCATGGCGGCGCCTGTGAGTGCCCGCGGGGCGCAAACGTCCAGCCGGGCATGGTAGAGAGGAAGCCGCGATGACGATCGACCTGACCGACACCACTACTGGCGCCATCCACGAGGCGCTCACCCAGGCGCGCCGCCGCATGGGCGGCCCCGCCTCCGGCATGGTGCTGACGCTGATCATCGTCACCGACGAAGCCGACCAGTACGACGCCGTGCGGGCGGCCAGCCACGCGGGCCGTGAGCATCCGAGCCGGATCCTAGCCGTCATCACCCGCAAGCCGAAGTCCGAGTCCCGGCTGGACGCCGAGATCCGGGTGGGCGAGACCGGCCCGGGCGAGACCATCCTGCTCCGCATGTACGGGCCGCTCGGCCAGCATGCCGACTCCGTGGTCGCGCCGCTGCTGGCGCCGGACGTTCCGGTGGTCACCTGGTGGCCGGACGAGGCGCCGCCCTCGCCGGGCGGAGATCCGCTCGGGATCGTGGCCCAGCGCCGGGTGACGGACGCGGCGGCGGCCGACGCGCCCAGGGACATGCTGCTGACCCTGGCCAAGTCCTACCACCCGGGCGACACCGACTTGAGCTGGACTCGGTCGACATCCTGGCGTTCCCTGCTGGCCGCCACCCTGGACCAGCCCTACCCCGAGCTGCTCAGCGGGGAGGTGCTGGCCGAACCAGCCAATCCCACCGCCGACCTGATCGCGTCCTGGCTCGGGCTGCGGCTCGGCATCGAGGTGCAGCGCGGCGAATCAGAGGGCCCCGGGATTACCGAGGTCAGCTTCGACACGCCGGACGGGAAGGTCACGATCTCGCGGCCGGACGGCCGGACCGCCACCCTGTCCTGGCCCGGCCGACCGGAACGCCGGGTCGCGCTGCACCGCCGCGACACCGACGACCTGGTCGCCGAGGAGCTGCGCAGGCTCGAGCCGGACGAGGTCTACGCTGAGACGCTGCGTGCGCTGGCCGGGGGTTCCGCTCAGTGACCGTGCCCGAGGTCATCGTGCACCGGGATGAGCAGCTGCTGGCCAAGGCGGTCGCGGCGCGGCTGGTAACCAGGCTGGTCGATTCGGTGGCGGCGCGGGGAACCGCCTCGGTGGTGCTGACCGGGGGCGGCATCGGCACCGCGGTGCTGACCGAACTGGCCGCCGCCCCGGCCCGGGACGCGATCGACTGGCGGCACCTGGACATCTGGTGGGGAGACGAACGGTTCGTGCCGGCCGGCGATCCGGACCGGAACGAGACCGGAGCCCGTGAGGCCCTGCTCGATCACGTGGACGCCGACCCGGCCCGGGTGCACCCGATGCCGGGGCCGGACGGGCCGGACGGCGACGATCCGGAGGCGGCCGCGGCCAGGTACGCCTGCTGGCTGGCGGCCGCGACCAAACCCGAGGACCACGGTCAGGTCCCGGAGTTCGACATCCTGATGCTGGGCATCGGCGCTGAGGCGCATGTGGCGTCGCTGTTCCCCGGCATGCCCGCGCTCTACGACGAGCGGCCGGTGGTCGCGGTCCGGGGCTCACCCAAGCCACCGCCGACCCGGCTGTCCCTCACGCTGCCGTCCATCCAGGCGGCGCGGGAAGTCTGGATCCTCGCCTCGGGCGCGGAGAAGGCCGACGCGATCGCGATGGCCCTGTCCGACGCGGGCCCGGTGCAGGTTCCCGCGGCCGGCGCGCGCGGCAGGCAGCGGACGCTATTCCTGATCGACAGCGCCGCCGCGGCCAAGGTTCCGCCGCAGATCGGCCGCCAGGGCGCGCACTGACCTGCTCCCGGGCTGGCGGGTGAAGGCGAGCCCGGCGGCCAGGCAGGCCACCGGGGCCGCGGCCAGCACGTACCGGTAGCTGAACCCGGCGGTCATGGGCGGCAGCACGATCAGCAGCACCCCGATCAGCCAGGGCAGCAGGCCGACACCGCCCCAGCGGCGCCAGCGGGCGAGGACCCCGGCCGCGCCGATCAGCACGATGACGCCAAGCAGCGTGCCGCGCAGGTAGATATACCGCTGATAGGTCTCGAGCAGATGAGCCCACGGCTGGACCTCGGTGGTGAACCCGAGCCCGTGACCCTGGCCGGCGAAGTCTCGTTCGGCCGCCATGAACTGGACCGCCTGCGGGTCACTCTTCTGGCAGCTTGCGTTGCACCAGGTCGCGCTGTCACTAGCCAGGTGGGCGATAGTGGCCAGCGGGGTATACGGGTTGCCGGGTATGTGAGCAGGGGTGGCGTACCAGGGGATCTGCAGGTTCATCTCGTGGGCGCTGACGAACTGGAAGTTCGGGCCGTTGCCGTCGTAGTCGAAGGGGTCGGGCTGCCGGTTCCAGCCGAAGGTGTGCAGCGTGTCGTCGATGACCATGCGCAGGTACGCCATCGGCTGGTCCTCGATGGCGATCTTGGCGAACTGCTCGGTCTGGCCGCTGGCCGTCGGGCTGAACCGCACCGAGGTGTCGGAACCGAACGCCAGGTACAGCGGCGTGTTGTGGTCCCGATAGGGATACAGCTCGTTGTCCGCCCACACGTACTCCCCGGCCGGCGGGCGGTACTCCAGCTTGGTCGGGTCACACAGGTAGCCCAGGACGGAGGGCAAGTCCGTCATCTTCGAGCACTGGGCAAACGTGCTGACCCGGCTATACAGGAAGGCGCCCGATTCGCTCAGCGCATACTTGCCGGTCGACTGGTGGAACCAGGCCATATAGAGGCCGATCGGCACGATTCCTGCCACGATGAGGACGCCAAGGCGGCGCCAGCCCACCCGCCGGGCCAGCATGGCGACGACCACCACGGCCAGCAGCGGCTCGCCGACCGACCGGACCAGCGTCGCGTACCCGATGAGCAAGCCGGCCAGGGCCATGGTCAGGATCGAGGGCCGGTCGCTCCAGCACAGGATGACCACGGCGATCGTGACCAGGAAGATGAACAGCGGGTCGGCCGTGATCATGTGCTCCAGGTGCAGTTCGTAAGAGTCGAACAGCACCGGCAGCGCGGGCAGCGCCGCGCCCCACCAGGGCAGCCCGCGGTGGCGGAGCAGCGCGTAGATGGCCACGCCGATCGCGACCGCCATCGCGGCCTGGACCAGCCCGATCGCCTCGTCGCTGTGCAGCGGGAGCAGGAGGTCGAGGAAGAACGGGTAGCCGTTGGGCCGGACCGGGTCCGGGACGTGCGATACCGCGTCCTGGATGTAGTTGTAGGAATCGCTGAACCAGAAGATCGGCGGATAGCCGAGGATCACCACGATGCGCGCCACGACCGCGGCCACGATCACCAGGCAGAACTGCCAGTGGGCCACGACCGGGCGGACCAGCCACGCCACCAGCGGATTCCGCCGCTCCCCAGGCGGCTGCTGACCGGGAACGACCCGTTCGCTACCGGTGGCCGTGTTGGTCAACGACCGCCTCCCGACTCCTAGAGCCTGCCGGACGATGCTCCGGCTCCTCCGCTGTTCCCGCAGGCCCCGGGTGATCCAGCTCGTCGCCGCGCCTTCCGTGCGCCGGCTGACCCATAGTAGCCGCAGGCTCGCACCGAAACGAGTATTACTGCTGAACGTCGTGCGCGAGCGTGTCCGCCGTCACCTGCCGCTACCAGCGTCCGCCGTAGCCGATCCGCACAGCCAGCAGGCAGATGAACACGAACGAGAGCGCCGCGGCGATAGCCGGCGATCCGGCGGCGGCCGAGATGATGATCCAGACGAACAAAACGGGCAGGACCCGGTCGAACGGACGGCCGTGCCTTGGCCGCCGCGGCCGGATCGCGGCGGGCACCGGCTGGGCCGGGTCAGCCTGCGGCCGCTGATTAAGGCCGGCGCCGAGTAGTGGCTGAGCGGGAAGATCGGAGGTCAGCTCCCGCAGGTCGGCCCACGTCCTCGCCGCGTACGCGGCCGCCGTCCGCTCCTCGAACTCCTCGAAGGTCAGCCGCCCTTCCGTGAACGCGTCGCGCAGTACGGCCACGACGCTCTCCCGCTCCTGGTCAGACGCGAGGATCGGCCGGTCGGTCATTGGCGGACACCCCTAGAACCTTCCGTGTGTTTCATCCGATCTTACCTAGTGCAAGTCCGATCTCTTAAGGTCGGCCGACCGGGATTCAGGGCCGCCGGTGCGGGAAAGCTATGTGTGCGGCAACAATTTCCAGCGGCCGCGTCCGAATGGTTACAAAAAGTGAGAGGTCTTGGGTCTCGCACCGCAGCGCACTGGGCGTTACGCTGTTGGCGAATCTCTCCTCTGGTCAATCTGGGTCAGAAGTGTCCAGAGGAGGGTTCGGCGCGAGAGACAAGGCTTTTCACGCCAGGCACGCAGATACGCCGGGCACCCGCCCTTCCGGTGGCCGCCGGGGCTCGCCGGAGATGGACGGGTTATTCCTTCATTAGGAGGGATCCTTTGAGCGTCAGCGAAGAACATGCAGTTCAGCCCACCACCGTCAGCCTCCTGCCGCCAGCCGACCCTGCTCCGCTCGGGCTCGCCGGCTTTGCCACCACCACTTTCCTGCTATCCGCGGCCAACGCCGGGTGGATGACCAAGGCCACCACCCTGGCCTTCCTGGGTTATGCCTTCGCCTACGGCGGGCTCGGCCAGCTGCTGGCGGGGATGTGGGAGTTCCGCAACCGGAACGTGTTCGGTGCGGCTGCGTTCTCCACCTACGGCGCCTTCTGGATCGGCCTGGGCCTGTGGGTGCTGCTCGTCGCGAACCCGGCGGTGGCCGCCGCCAAGACACCCGCCGCGCTGGCGGTCACGGGCACGGCGCTCAATCACGACAAGGCCTGGATCGTGCTCGCGTTCTTCATCGTCAACACGTACCTGCTGGTCCTCAGTACCCAGATCAACATGGCCGTCTTCCTGGTCTTCCTCACCCTGGAAATCACCGAGCTCCTGCTGTGGATCGGCGGCTTCGCCGGCAGCAGCGGCCTCGTCAAGGGCGGCGGCTACCTGGGGGTCCTCACCGCGGTCGTCGCCTGGTACACCTCGGCGGCTTTCATCTCGAGGGGCATGGCCGGAAAGCTCGTGCTGCCCGTGGGGGCAGCGCTAGTCAAGTAACCGTCCCGATCGCATAACCACTCGGGGTCCGGGCCGATGCGGCCCGGACCCCGAGTGTTTTGGACTGGGCATCCCGCGCGCCTGCTTCCCGGCCGATAGCGTTAGGCCGGATGGCCGGAACGTAGGAGCTGCGGGTGCAGGAGAGACAGAACCATCTGTCGGTGCAGGTGGCGCGGGTCAAGCGCAGGACGCGACCGTGGAAGTCCATCATCGCCCTGGTGCTCGCGATCGCCGCCGCCATCATCTCCCATCAGGCCCGCCATGACTCGGAGTTCCTGTGGAACACGAGCCATAACGTCAACCAGGTCATCGCCATCGGCACGGCCGTGCTGTTCCTCATCTTCGGGTCCATGGCGACGTACGGCCTGGCCAGGCAGGCCAGACAGGTGCTCGAACCGAGGGTCGGCACCGCGCATTCCGCCATCGTCCGGTACGCCGTCCTGATCATCGGCGCGTTCACCACGTTGCTGCTCACCCTGGTGCTGTTCGGCGTCCCCGTCAGCCAGCTCGTCCTCGGCGGGGCGCTTACCACGGTGTTCGTGAGCATCGCGGCACAGCAGGCGCTCGGCAACGTGTTCGCCGGCCTGGTGCTGATGCTGGCCCGGCCGTTCAAGGTAGGCGATGCTATCCGGCTGCGGGCCGGCGCGCTCGGCGGCACGGTCGACGGCAGCGTGACGGACATCGGGATTACCTATGTCCGCATCGACACCGGTGTCGGCGTGATCTCCGTCCCGAATTCGCAGGTGCTGAACGCGGTGGTCGGCCCTATCCCGCCCGATGGCGGCAACGGCGCTCAGGCCCCGGCCGCCAGTGAGGGCAATTCAGACATCCCGGACGGCCCGGAGCAGCCACAGCCCTCGCCGCCGGGGCCGGCCTGAGGAACGCACATGGCAAAGGGCCGACCCGCATGCGGGTCGGCCCTTCGTCACGCTAACCGGTGCGGAGGTCGCCTCTCGGCGAAAGGCACAACGCGGCTCCAGCCGAACGGTAGTCCGCGAAGGCAGTAGGTGCGGCCCGGGGACACAGCCGCACCGGCCTTTGTCGTTAACGCCGACGCCGGCGTCTATGTTCCCGGTCCGGCGGCGGGCCGCCGTCGTAAGGGAACGACGACATCGGCTGGCTGGGGGTCGCGTCCGGATCGTCGTACGACGCGCGCTCCCGTGGGCCACTGCCCCCCGGCACCTGGCGGTACCCGCCGGACCGGGCCGGGCCCTCATCGTAGCCGGACCCGCCGTAGCCCGATCCGCCGTAGCCGTTGCCGTCGTAGCCGTTGCCGTCGTAGCCGCGGTCGGGACGGTCATAGCCGGCCTGATCGTAGCCCGCCGCCGGGTAACCGCCGCTGCGCTGGCCGTCGCTGCGCTGGCCGTCGGAGTAGTCATAGCCGGGGTAGTCATAGCCGGAGTACCCCGGCTCGGGGTAGGCCTCGGCCTGGCTGGGGTAGCCCTGGTCGCGGTAATCCTGCCCCGGGTAGCCGTACTGGTCGTATCCCTGGCCAGCAGCGGGCTGGCCGCCGTCCTCCTGGTAGCCCTGCTGGCCATAGCCGCGCTCGGCGTAGCCGTAGCCCGGACGGCCCTGCTCCTGGTAGTTGTTCTGCTCCTGGTAGTTCCGCTCCTGGTAGGACTGGCCCGGGTAGGACTGCTGCTGGTAACCGCGGTCGTCGTAGCCCTGGCTGGCGTAGGCCCCGCTGTCGTATTGCTGGCCGGAGTAGGACTGCCCCAGGGGCGTGAGTCCGGGGGGCGTCGGCTCCCCGTAGGGTGACGCGGCATAAGCGCGGTCCGGACCCGCGCTGGTCTGCTGGTCGTATCCGTAGCCCTGATAACCCTGCTCGGCGGGCGCCGGATAGCCGCGATCCTCGTACCGCTGGCCCGGCTGCGGCGCCTGGGCCGCGTAGGCTCCCTGGCCGGCGTAGGCTCCCTGGCCGGCGGATCGCTCCTGGTAGCCCTGGTCGGAGTACGCCCGGTCGGAGTACTGGCCCTGGTCCGCGTACTGGCCCTGGTCCGCGTACTGGCCCTGGTC
>Ga0335074_10004168_pt1 | contig 19884 bp, 14 predicted proteins | sample Lox_Sample_23_FD_206715 | JGI IMG/M metagenome (GOLD analysis project Ga0335074, IMG submission 206715) | Soil microbial communities from Loxahatchee National Wildlife Refuge, Florida, United States - Lox_Sample_2.3 | ecosystem: Environmental > Terrestrial > Soil > Wetlands | place: USA... | reverse complement strand
TCTCACCCGAATCGATTACTCCCAGCGCGGTCGCCAGCAGCGCGTTCACCAGCGTGTAGTCCCCGATCAAAGCCGCCTGGTCCGCGGCGCGCCGCAACAGCGCCGCCAACTGACATCGCTCCGCGGGATCATCAACGGCGTCCACCACCGGCAGGTACTGCTCGGCCGCGACCGCGAACAACTCCGGCACCCCGGCCAGCCGCCGCGCCATGGCCAGCTGCAGGGCACGTCGCCGCTGCGGGTCCAGCCCGCCCAGGACCACCTCGCGGGTCCGGTCGTGGCGAAACCGCACCGCCTCATGCGCCCTGGGCTCCACCACCAGCAGGCCCTCCTCCAGGGCCGGCGCCAGCATCTGCTCCATCACGCCCGCCGCTGCGGCGGTGGCGGTCTGCAGCAGACTCAGTTCGGCCCGCCCGCCCAGACACGCCATCGCCTCCACCAGTTCCCGCGACGTCGCCGGCATGCCCTCAACACGCGCCGCCAGCAGCCCGGCCACCTCGGACTGGCCCAGGTGAGCGCGTACCGCCGCCTCGTCCCACTGCCATCCAGCGGCCGACGCCGCCAGCACACCGTCGCGCCGCAGCAGATTAAGCAACTCCACCGTCTCATACGGATTGCCGGACGTATGCGGGCCGATCACCTCGACCAGACCCGCCGCCGTGGCCGGGTCCACGTGCAACATCTCCGCTACCATCGTGACCAGACTCGGCACCGCCAGGTTGGCCAGCCGCAGGTGCTCGACTCCGGGCTGGTCACGCCATGGGGACAGCAGCGCCGCCAGCGGATGCGCCGTATCCACGTCCCCCTCGCGGTAGGCGCCCACCAGCAGCAGGCCCTCGACCGGCTCCTCGCTCAGCACCAGGTCGACGACGCCCAGCGGCGTGCGCCCCGCCCACTGCAGGTCATCGACGAACACCACCAGCGGCCGTTTCCGCGAGGCGACCGCCCGCAGCACCGCCACAGCCACCCGCTGCGCTCGCACCTGGGCGGTCAGTGGATCCCCCGCATCCGGGGGCACCCCCAGCAGCGCCGCGAACTCCGGCACCGCCGCGGTCAGCAGGCCCGCGTTCGCCCCGGCCGCCGCCACGATCCGCCCGCGGACCCCGGCCAGCTCCTCGTCCGGCTCGGCCAGCAGCAGCCGGCCCAGCGCCCGGAACGCCTGATTAAACGCATCGAACTCCAGATCCCGCCGGTAGGGGTCGAACTTCCCCGCCACGAACCAGCCATCCCGGCCCGTCACCACCGGCCGCAGCTCATCGGCCAACGACGTCTTACCCACCCCCGGCACCCCGCCGACCAGCACCCCGCGGCACCGCCCCGCCATGGCCTCCCCGAACGCCGCCTGCAACGCTGCCACGTCGTCCTCGCGTCCCACCAGCCGCGACGGCGGCACCAGCCGCAACGGAAAATCCTGCTCGCCAATGCGGACCGGAGCCACCCGCGCGCCGACGTCCCGCAAGCGCTCCAGGTCGTGGATCACGCCGTCGGCCGTCTGGTACCGGTGGTCCGGTTCCTTCTCCAGCAGGTGCATGATGATCGCCGACAGCGGGGCCGGCACGGCCGGGTTGACCTGCGCCGGCGGCGCCGGCACCCGGGCCAGGTGATCATGGGTGAGCCGCAGCGGGTCCCCGGTCCCGAACGGCGGCCCGCCGGTGGCCAGCTCATACAGCGTCGCGCCGAGGGCGTACAGGTCGGCGCGCTGGTCCACCGGCCGGCCGGTCCGCCCGGTCTGCTCCGGCGCCAGGTACGCCAGCGTCCCCGCGATCTCGCTGTAATGGGTGAACTCCGGGCGGATCTCGGCGAACGACGTCGCCAGCGCGAAATCGACCAGGCACGGGGCGCCGTCACCGGAGACCACGATGTTGGCCGGGGTGATGTCCCGGTGCATCACGCCCGTCCGGTGCATCCCGGCCACGGCCCGGGCCAGCCCCACCGCCAGCCCGATCAGCTCATCTTCAGTCAGCGGCTTGGCCAGCCCTGCGGCGCTTGTGCCGCCGGCGTCGGCCAGCACGATCGACCCCGGGTACCGCGGTGCCTCCATCAGCTGCGCGACCCCCGCCACACCACGCACGCGCTCAAGCATCGACGTCTCATGCCGGAGCCGACGCTCCGCGTCCGGTCCCAGCGGCTCCTTGCGGATGACCGTCCGCCCAGGGAAGAAGAGCCGGGTTACGCGCGTGCGGTCGCTGTGGTGGACTAGTTCGGCCCGAACGGCCCGATCCTGGTCCGGTACCCCACCCGCGCCCATAGCCACCTCCACGCATGGTCGGACCGCCTCATAGCCTGCTTACACCCAATTGAAGGCCTAAGCGACTCAGAGCGCACTGACGAGCGGGCGGACTCCTGGTGACAGGTCCAGGCGAGCCGCTGGATCGCCCTCGCCGACAGCCCAGGTGCTGCCGCGCAGTATGCGGCCGATGTGCTCCTGGTACGTACGCAGGGTTCCCTCCGGGGCCGCCGTCCCCCGCTCACCCGCCGCTCCGGGATAACCGCAGTTCGAAGGTTCAGGACGTAGCCGAATGACACTAGAAATGAGACTATAACGTGCCAGTCCACAGGTGTGGAGAGCTGCGCCGAGACGGCGAGCGGGCGGCGCCGTCGACGCCCTCACATGGAGTTCGTGTTGCTTGCGCGATGGCCGGCTCGGACCGCCGTGATCGTATTCGGGGTCATGGGTGGGTTGGTGGCCGCCTACGTGCTGTGGCTGGCCGTGCGTGGGACCCCGCCTCCACAGTCCGGGTGGATCAACGGCTGGGCGGAGGATGCATTTTATCTGGCGGCCGGCGTCGTTTGCGTGATCGGCGGGCTGCGCCGGCGTCCAGGATCATACGTCCCGCTCGTGTTCGGCTTGGCCCTTATCTTCACGACGACCGGCAACACGATCCTGACGGTCTACGCGCTCCATGGCATCCCGCCGCCGCCGCCGACGGCCGCCGACTTCTTCGGCCTCGGCTTCCTGGTGCTCTGTTTCGCGGGGATCGGGCTGATGGCGCGCGAGGACCGGGAGCGGCTGAGCCCGCGCGAGTTGCTCGACGGCGGCATCGCGGCGCTCGGTGCCGCTGCGGTGTGCGCCGCCTTCGTCCTTGCGCATCTGCCCCATAGGCCGGGACAGTCGACGTTCGGTTCGGCACTTCAGCTCGCTTATCCGATCGGCTATGTCGTCCTCGTGCTGATCGTGGTGGGTGCCGCTACCGTCGCCAGCAAGCGGTCCGGAGCACCGTGGGTGACGCTGACGGCGGCATTCGCCTTGCTCGCCGTGGGGTCCGCGCTGGCTGCTGCGGCGGGCCCGTCGAAACTAGAAGCGATCAAAATTGTGACCTTGGCGGTATGGCCGGCGGCGACGCTGCTGATCGCGGCGTCGATGTGGGCCGATCCGGGCGCGCCCGACCCGCTGGCGGCGCGCAAGGGGATAGTCGTCTGGATTCCCGCGCTGGCGGGCGGTGCGGCGGTCGCGGTGCTGGTCGCCGCGACGTTCATGCGGGTCGACCACACGGCGACCGCGCTCGCGGCGGCTGCGCTCGTCCTCGTCATGCTGCGGGGGATTAGCGAGCTGCGTCAGGAGATCGCGGCGCGCGAGCGAACCGAGGTGAGCCTGCGGGCGAGTGAAGCCGGGTACCGCCGGGTCGCTGACGAGCAGGCTGCGCTGCGGCGGGTGGCAACCCTCGTCGCCCGGGGAGCGCGGCCGTCGGAGGTGTTCGCCGCCGCCACCGACGAAGTCGGCCGCATCCTGAGCGCGGATGTCACGTGGCTGAGGCGCTACCTGCCAGGCCCGGCGGCAGCGTCCATTGCGGCGTTCGCCGCCGGCCAGCGGCTCCCGCCCGAAGAGCCCCGGCCGCTCGGCGGCCACAACATCGCGACCCTCGTCCACCAGACGGGGCGACCGGCGCGGGTGCAAGGCTCCGACTGGCCGCTCCGCGACGGGAAGGGCCAGGTGCTCCCCATCACGTCCGGCGTCGGCGTACCTGTCGTCGTGGAAGGGAGCCTGTGGGGGGCCATGGCGGTCGCATCGTCAACCGAGACGCCGCTGGCGCCCGACACCGAGGCCCGCCTGGCCGCCTTCACCGAGCTCATCGCCATGGCGATCGCGAACGCGGAGGCGCACGACGAGTTGAGTGCATCGCGGGCGCGCGTGGTCGCCAGCGCCGACGATACCAGGCGCAGGATCGAGCGCGACCTTCACGACGGCGCGCAGCAGCACTTTGTCTCGCTGGCGTTGCAGCTTCGGGCCGTCCAGGCGTCGGTGCCGCCCGACCAAGCCAAGCTGGCCGACGAGCTCGGCCGGGTCGCCACCGGGCTCAAGGACGCGCTCGCCGATCTGCGCGAGCTCTCACGCGGCATCCACCCGGCGATCCTCGCGGAGGCCGGGCTCGGGCCTGCGCTGCGGGCGCTCGCACGCCGCTCCCGCGTACCCGTCAAGCTCGATGTGCGGATCGAGGACCGGCTGCCCGAACGGGTCGAGGTCAGCGCCTACTACATCCTCTCTGAGGCGCTGACGAACGCGGCCAAACACGCTAACGCCACCGTGGTGCACGTCGACGTCGACGCGACCCACAGCGCCGTCCGGCTCGCCGTGCGCGACGACGGGGTCGGCGGCGCCGACCCGGCGCGCGGCTCGGGTCTGCTCGGGCTGTACGACCGCGTCGAGGCGGCCGGCGGGACCATCGCCATCCACAGCCCCATCGGCGAGGGGACAGAACTCCTGGTGGAGCTCCCGCTGCGGCCCGTACCGGCGCCGGACTGAAGCAACTTCCGGGCCGGCTAGGCATCCTGTGGTCGCCGAGCGCCAGCCGGGGGTGGCCCCGCGTCGCCACCGTCGTCGAGGGACACTGCGATCGATATGGTGGTGCCCGCACCGGGCGGGCTGCGGAGGGAGAGCTTGCCGCCGAGCGCCTCCACGCGGTCCCTGAGCCCGACGAGGCCGGAGCCGTGCGCGAAGGTGGCGCCGCCACGCCCGTCGTCGCGGACCTCGATCCGCAGCACGTCCTGCCCGGCCTGCACCTCGACGTGGACTCCGGAAGCGGCGGCGTGCTTAGCCGCATTCGTCAGCGCCTCGGAGACCACATAGTAGGCCGCGAGCTCGACCTGCTCGGGCAGTCGGCCGTCGACGCGGACGTCGAGGCGGACCGGGACGGCGGAGCGGCGGGCCAGCACCTTGAGCGCCGGGCGCAGGCCGCCTTCGGCCAGGGCCGCCGGATGGATGCCCCGAGCGATCTCGCGCAGCTCATCGAGCGCTTCGCCGAGCCCGGTGGCCACATCGCCGAGCTGCCCGGCCAACTCGCCGGCGTCGGGAGCCATCGTGGCCTGAGCGGTGCGCAGCTTCAGGACGAGGGAGACCAGCCGCTGCTGGGCGCTATCGTGCAGGTCCCGCTCGAAGTGCCGGCGGGTGGCGTCGGCGGTGGCCACGATTCGCGCGCGGGAGGCGGTCAGCGCGGCCCTGGCCTCGGCGTTGGCGATCGCGGTGGCCACCAGCTCGGTGAACCCGGCCAGCCGCGCCTCGGTGCTCTCCGGGAGCCTCTCCTCATGCGTGGAATACACGTTCATGAGGCCCCACAGCTGGCCCTCCACCCTGATCGGCACACCGACAGCCGAGCGTACCCCGGCGGCAACCGCGGCGGCCGCCGCCGGGCCGGCGTCCTCGCCGTAGCGGTCGATCCGCGTCGGCCGGCCCGTCTCGAAGACCAGCGTGGGTACGTTTGGTCCCCCGAGGATCTCCCGGGTGCCAACCGGCACCACGGGGGAGCCGGACCTGGCCCAGGCGGCGACGACCGTCCGGGCGCTGTCCGGCTCGTACCGGCTCATCGCCGTGTAGTCGACGCCCAGCATCCGCCCGACCTCGGCGGTGACCGCCGCGAAGACCTCCTCCGGCGAGACTCCCCGGGCCACCAGCGTCGCCAACCGCCGCTGCGCGGCCTGCTCCTCGGCGTAGCCCCGCAGCTCGACGCGGGCTTGGGCGTTCGCGATCGCGGTGGCGACCAGCTGGGTGAAGGCGGCCAGCCGCGCCTCGGTGTCTGGCGGCAGCGGTTCCTCCCGTGTGGCCGACGCGTTCATGATGCCCCAGAGCCGGCCCTCGACGCTGATCGGCACGCCGACCGCGGTCCGGATGCCCGCCGTGAGCGCAGGCGCCAACGCCGGGCCGAGGTCCCCGGCGATGGCGTCCAATCGCGCCGGCTGGGCGGTCCGGAACACCTGCGTGTGGAGGTTCGGCCCGCCGGCCGGCAGCCGGGTGCCGGCCGGAAAGACCGCCGGGGTGCCGGTCCCGGACCAGGCGCCGACGATCGTCACCGCGCCGTCCGGGTCGTACCGGCTCATGGTCGTGTAGTCGACGCCGAGCACCCGCCCGGCCTCCGCGGCGACCGCCGCGAACACCTCCTCCGGAGGTGTCCCCCGGGCCACCAGCGTCGCCACTCGCCGCAGCGCGGCCTGCTCCTCGGCGAACCCGCGCAGCTCGACGCGGGCTTGGGCGTTCGCGATCGCGGTGGCGACCAGCTGGGTGAAGCCGGCCAGCCGAGCCTCGGTACCGGCGGGCAGGGGCTGCTCATGAGTTGAAAATACGGAAATCAGGCCCCACAGCCGACCCTCCACGCTGATCGGCACGGCGACCGCCGAGCGCACGCCCACCGTGAGCACATCGGCCGCCCACAAGCCGATATCATCGCCGAAGTTGTCCAGCCGGGCCGGCTGACGGGTCCGGGACACGAGCGTGCTGAGGTTTCTGCCCCCGAGGTCCCACTGGCTGCCGACAGGAACGGGCCAAGGGTCGCCGGTCCCGGTCCACGCGGCGAGGAGCGTGACCCGGCCGTCCGGGTCGTAGCGGGCCAGGCTGGCGAAGTCGGCGTCCAGCACCCGCCCGGCCTCAGCGGTCACTGCGGCGAACATCTCCTCCGGCGGTACTCCACGGGCGACCAGCGTCGCCACCCGCCGCAGCGCGTCCTGTTCCCCGGCGATCGCCTGGCGCTCGCTGATGTCGCGCACCGTGGCGATGACCGTGTCGCCACTGTCGGTCGACAGCGGGGTCAGGCTAATCTCCACCGGGAAGGTGCCGCCGTCGCGTCGTCGCGCGTTGAGGTCCAGTCCGACACCCATCCGGCGAGTACGTGGACTCTCCATATAGACGGCCCGATGGGCCAGATGAGCCTTTTGGGCCCCGGCTGGCAGCAGAAGCTCGACCGGTTGTCCCAGCAGTTCGGCCCGGCCGTAGCCGAAGAGCTGCTCTGCCTGCCGGTTGCCCCAGACTAGGCGCCCTTGGACGTCGACCACCACGATGGCGTCGGGTGACTCTTCCGCCAGTGTCTGCATCACTGCGTCCGAGAGGTCGCCCGTAGGAGCCGCCGCCCGCCGCGGGGCGTCCTGCTCCTCGCCGCGCTGGCTACTTGGCCGGGTAGCCATCGGGGCCTCCGCCCCGGCGGCAGCTACGCCGCCCGCTCAGGTACCGACCCGCGGCCCACGTGTACACGTAGAAAGGCTAGCGGAGAATCCTCCCGGCCGGCCCTCCCAGAAGGGGGCCGGCTCCTTCGCCCAGTCCTGGCGGGCAACTGGATCCCGCTCAGGCTCCCGCGAGCTGCCGGATGGCGCTGGCCGACAGCTCCGACTTGGGCACGAACCCGGCCACCGGCGCCTCCTGGATGAGGTCCGCGAAATCCGCCGCCGCGTGCGTGGAGATCAAGATGATGACGGGACCGCCCGAGTTGGCCTCGGCCAGCCGCCGCGCGAGATCAATGCCGCTCTCGCCACCCAGCATGATGTCGACGAGGACGACGTCGGGGCGCAGCTCCCTGGCCAGCCGGAGCGCATCGGCTCTGGCCGACGCGACGCCTAGTACGATCAGGCCCTCCCGCTTGAGGAGGTCGGCGGCCGCTTCGAGAAAGTATGCGTTGTCGTCGACGATCAAACATCGCAGCGGCACCTCAGGCAGCGGCACCTCAGTAGGGTCGCACACGCGGGTCACCGGGCGCCTTGCCGTTGGCAAGAATTGTGATCTCCAGGCCGCGGATGCTCCGGATCGCGCGGTCACGACCAACGTCCGTTCCGGCGCGCCACCTGGTGGGCGCAGGCGCTGCCGGTCTCATCCCTGTCACCGCCGGTGGTTCACTGGCGATCGTCGGCCATGGTGCGGGCGAGTTGGGTGCGGGATGTCACGCCGAGCTTGCGGTACACCTTGCGCAGGTGGTAGTCGACGGTGGAGGGGCTGAGGAACAGCTGCCCGGCGATGTCGCGGTTGCTCTGGCCCTGGCTGACCAGCCGGGCGATCTGCGCCTCCTGCGGGGTGAGCTCGTTTTCGGTCTGGGCGGTCCGCTGGCGGGCGCGTTCGCCGGTGGCCAGCAGCTCGGCCCGGGCCCGTTCGGCGAAGGCTCCGGCGCCCATCGCGGTGAACATCTCGTGCGCGGTGCGGAGCTGGTCGCGGGCGTCGCGGCGGCGGCGCTGGCGGCGCAGCCATTCGCCGTACACCAGGTGGGCGCGGGCCAGCTGCGGTGTGGTGCGGCATTGCGCCAGGTGCCCGATGGCCTCCTGATAGAGGGGCTCGGCGTTGTCGTCGCCGGCGTGCAGCGCCCGGGACCGGGCGAGCAGCCCGAGTGCCAGCGGGGTGCCGGCCGCCGCGGCCCGCTCGGCGAGCCGGCCGAGCGCGGCCTCGGCTATCCCGGTCTCGCCGCCGCGCGCGGCGGCCTCGACCAGGTCGGGCAGCACGAGAGCGCCGAAGAACGGGGCATCGTCGTCATAAACTTCTAGCGCGCGTTGCAGCGCCCGCTGATAATTGCCCAGGCTCAGCTCGAGCACGGCCAGGCAATATTGAACCCAGTTGCCTTGTCCGCCGCGGCCGGCGCTGGTAGCCTCGCGGGTGACAGCGGCCGCGACGCGGCGCGCGTCCGCCTCGCGACCGCGCCAGACGAGCTCGAACGCCTCCGAGACGCCTGCCGTCCCGAAGACGCCAGGATTCCCGGTGGCGGCTGAAATCTCGGATGCCTCGGCGGAGCAGGCCGCGGCAGCGTCGAACCGGCCCGACGCTACCTCGGCGAACGTGCTCTGGAAGTTGAGCGCCACCGGCAGTTCGGTCAGCGCCCCATGGTCGCGAGCGAGCCGGACCCAGCGAATGGCCAGTGCGTGCTGGGCCTGGTCATCCCATAGGTCCGCCGCGACGATGATGCCGAGCCCGAGCCAGCCCAGGTCCTGCTGCCGGCTGAGATCGTTGGCGTCGAACATCGCGACGGCCCGGCGAAACAGCGGCGCGCTCGCCAGGTAACCGGAGGCCGCCCGGGCGGCGAAGCCTTCCAGCAGCAGGTCGGCCGGCGACGCCTCCGACCTCTCACCGGCTGCCATCGCTCGCGCTGCGCCCGCTATCTCCGACAAGACCGCCCGGCTTGTGGACCAGCCGGCGTACTGCGCTGTTGTGACCGCCTCGAGCAGCGCGTCGCGGGCACCACCCACATCGGCAGGCGCCAGCACCCGCGCCGCCTCCAGCAGGACGGGTGCCGCCTCACCCGCGTGTCCGAGGGCGAAGCGGATCGTGCCGTGCAGCCTCCTGGCCTGGGCCTGGGCTAGCGGGTCGCCGAGCTGCGGCGTCGCCTCGTCAAGCAGCGCCCCGGCCCGGACCGGCCGGCCCGCGGTGAGCGCTGCCTCGGCCGCGGCGAGCAGCCGCTGGCCGCGCTGGCCCTCCTCGGCCGACAGTTCCGCCGCCCGGGACAAGAACGCCACCGTGGCGGCGTACCCGCCGCGGTCCCGCACCTGCCCGGCCGCCCGCTCCAGCAGGGCCGCCACCGCCTCATCGGGGCCGACCGCCGCCATCCCCAGATGCCATGCCACCCGATCAGGCTCATGTGGCTCAGCCACGGCCGCCAGCGCCTGATGAATCCGGCGCCGCTGCCCCAGCGGCGTGCCGTGATAGGCCACCGAACGGATCAGCGGATGCCGGAACTCCACCTTCGGGCCGATCTCGGCCAGGTCGTCCAGGTCGGCCGAGACGGCGGCGTCCGGATCGATGCCCAGCTCCTTGGCCGCGCGCCACAACTGCTCCTGGGAGGCGGCCGGCTCGGCCGCGGCCACCGCCAGCAGCAGCCGCGCCTCTGGCAGCAGCCGGCTCACCCGGCGGCTAAACGCCTTTTCCAGCGACCCGCCGATGGGCAGCGGTTCGGGTAGCGCCTCCGCCCCCGCCAGCTGGCCCGGCGAGAGCTCCCGGGCCACTTCCACTAGAGCCAGCGGATTCCCGCCGGTGCCGGCGACGATCCGGGTACCGACTGCCGGGCTCAGCGGTCCCGGTGTCAGCGACGCCAGCAGCTCCAGCGCCGCATCCTCAGCCAGGCCGCTGATCACCAACTCCGGCAGCCCCGCCAGCGCGGGCAGCGGGTCGGCCAGCTCGCGGACCGCGAACACCAGCACGACTTGCTCGGCGTACAGGCGGCGCGCCACGAACCCCAGCACTACCGCCGATTCGGGATCTAGCCACTGGACGTCGTCGACCACGCACACCAGCGGCGCCGCCGAGCCCACCTCGGCCAGCAGTGTCAGCACCGCCAGCGCGACCAGGAACCGGTCCGCCGGCGGACCGGTCACCAGCCCGAACGTGCTCTGTAGCGCGTCCCGCTGCGGGCCCGGCAGCTGCTCCAGGTAATCGGTGAACGGAAGCAGGAACCGGTGCAGCCCGGCGTAACCCAGTTGGGTCTCCGGCTCCACTCCAGTCAGCCGGGCGGTCTGCAGGCCTGCCGCCGTGGCGGCGGCGACCGTCTCGTCTAGCAGCGCGGTCTTGCCGACCCCGACCTCGCCCCGCAGCACCAGGGCGCCGCTGAGGCCATCGGCGGCCCTGGCCAACAGGCCGCGGAGGGCCTCGCGCTCTGCCGACCGGTCGACAAGCGCCGCGTCCGCACGCACCTGCTTGTTTTCCTGTAGACACGACCCGAATTCGTGGAGCGTTACCGCCGTCACCACGACAGGGCGGGCCTGGGCCGCGTCGGAACCCGCGTCCGGCCAGTCTGTGCATTCCATAGCGGCCCTCCGTCGGCCAGCCTCGACCCGATCTCAGCGTTCCACGCTGGCCGTGGCCTGCCATCGCGGGTAGCTGGCGTCGCGTCATAGCGGCTAGCTTCAAGTCCTGCCTTACCGCTAGCCTCCAGCGGGCTGCCGAGCCCACGACCATCAGGCCGGGGGCAGACTACGGATTTCGTTGATGCGATCCCCCGCCGGTCATCCGTAACGTCGGCGGCATGATCTGCAGACTCAGCAACCAGTCGGCCGCGTCTTCGGCGGACGGGGAAGGGCGGCACAGGCCGGCCGCCGCCGTGACCACCCCGTCAGTGCCCGGCCGGCTGGCTGGCTGCTGGCTTGCTTTCCTGAGCGTTCTCGCGTGGCTGATCCTGTCGGCGATCATTCTGCGGCTGACCACCGCGACGGCCGCCGCGGTATTCCTGGGCGCGGTATTCCTGCTGGGTGCCTCCGAACAGGTTATGGCGCGGGCCGGTAGCGGCCTGCCGCTGCGGCGCAAGCTGGAGGGGCATGCCCTGGCCGCCGCCCTAGCGCTGTTCCTTATGCTCTTCCTCGCCACCTGGCGTGGCCGGAGCGCGGCCGTCGGCATGCTCACCTTCGTGCTGGCGGTGATCGTGGTCGCGCTGGTCGGCGGCTTCGTTCCGGCCGTGCTCGAGGCCGTCGCGGGTTCGCTGCTGCTCCACTTCTTCGCCGTGGCGCAGCCCGCCAAGTTCATCATCGGCGGGGCAGGCAATGCGGCGGTCCTGGGCGTCTTCGTCGCCGTGGCTGCGGCTGTCAGCTTCGGAGTCGAAGACGCCGCGCGGCGCACCCGGCAGGCAGCCCGGGCGGCCGAGGCGGCCCGCCGCCTCGCGGAGGCTGTCGCGTTTCCCGCAGGCTGACCGAGGCGATGGGCGGCGGGGCGGAACCGGAGGAAACCCCCGGGCGGCGGGCTGACCATGGCCGTCTCGCTGCCAGCGGTACCCAGGTCGGCGCCCGGGGGCGCGAGCAGCAGCCTCACCGTGAGACAGGATCGGTCGGCAGAACGATCTCCCGCTTGACGATCTTGCCGGCCGGGTCCTTTGGCTTCGGGGTTGGGCGGTGCTGAGCTGGTACGCCTCATTAATGTTAGGCCTGACTGCGGTATACGAGAAGGCGGGCGGCCGACCCGGTGGTAGCGAGGCGGCAGAAGGGAGCGTGGTGATGACCGCAGCGAGCCGACCGCAGGTGGTCACGCTCCGTTCGGGGGACGTCGTGCGGGTGCGGCAGGTACGGCCCGGTGACGCGCCGGCGCTGGCCCGGGCCTACGCGAACCTGGGCGAGCAGTCACGTTACCGGCGTTTCTTCACCGTCATGCCCGAGCTTCCCGAGGCCACCCTCAAGGCGGCGGTGGAGGTCGACCATCAAGATCACGAGGCGCTGGTCGCCATGCCGCTGCTGTCCGCGGAGATCGTGGGGGAGTGCCGTTTCATCCGCCGCGCGGACCAACCCGATACCGCTGATACGGGGGTGACGGTGATCGACCAATGGCAGGGGCGCGGGCTTGGCTCCGCGCTGCTCACCCGCCTGAGTGAGCGCGCCCTCGAGGTCGGGATCGATTACTTCGCCGCGGAGATCCTCGCCGAGAACCGGACCATGCTCGCGCTCCTGCCCAGCCTGGGCCGGGTCGAGACCGAATCGCTTGGTCCCGTAACGACCGCCCGCATCGAGATCGCCGACCCGCCCCGGCACACCGGGCCGGATTTCCTGGCTCTGCTGGCGGCGGCGGCCCGCGGGGACATCGTGAGCATCCCCGTCTTGGTCCGTCGGCTGGTCCGGATTCCGGATGAACTCGCTCACATCGTGCGACTGCCGGTGACCGCGGTGCTGAAATCGCTCCGGCTCCGGTCTCCGGACTCGTGACGCACCATACGGTCCTAACATGGCCCGGATCTGGTGCCCGGCCGCGATGATCGAATGGCGGTACTTCTCGTGATGGTGCTGACAGAAGAAGACCGGACCCGCGTTGGTGATCACTTCTACCTTGGCCCAGGCCGCATGGCACCTGTCGCATAGCACCTGCAGGATTTCATTTGCGGCAGCGTTATACGCTTTCGCCGCGACGCGCCCGCGCTGGCCGTCGCCGAAGATTCCCATCACTAGTCCTTTCATCGTCGGGGGACAGCGGCTGCTCGCCGCGTCTTTCTAGTCGACTCCCTTGTGGCCGTCGCGGGAAAGGCGATGTCGGCTCTGCTGGGATCGTCTCGCGCTATAGACGCTGCCTGGGCTAGGGCCAATAGCCCAGGCCTATGTCACGACAGATGTCATCGCCTTGCTTTTGCCAGCCGCGCGGGTGGACTTAATACGGCAGACTTCACAGAAGGGTGGATCAGATGGGACGTTCGGGCTGGCTTACGTTTTCCGCCGTGGTGCTGATCATCGCCGGGATCATGCGAGTGATCGATGCGATCTGGGCCTTCTCATACCACGGCGCTATCCCCGATAACCTGCAGGGTGCGCTGCTCGGGCACAGCCTCGCGACCTATGCGTGGATTTGGCTGATTATCGGCATAATCCTGATCGCCGCGGGCGTCTTGGTCCTCGGCCCCGGCGACCAGCCCAGCGCAGAAATTTCCCGCTGGGTGGGAATTATCGCCGCCTCGCTGGCCGCGATCTCGGCCATGTTCGTGATGCCGTATTACCCGGTCTGGTCGCTTCTCTACATCATCGTCGCGATCCTGGTGATCTACGGGCTCTCGGCCCACTACAGCGAGAAGACGGCTTGACGTCGCCGCCTGGCGGTGCGGCCGCCGTAGCCAAGGTCAAGGTGGCCAAGGTCAAGGCGGCCGCCCGGCCGTGGCGGTCCATCTTCCTGCTGGTCCTGGCGGTGGTGATGGCGACCCTATCCCGCTCGGCCCGGACGGCGGCCGCCAGCGAGTACTTCGCCGACACGGCTTACCGGGCGCTTGGCCACACCGGCAGCGAGGCGTTGGCAGACGCCGCGGCGGTGGCCTTCTGCCTGCTCGCCTACCTGGGCACAGCCGGGCTGGCGGGCCGGGCCCGGGAGGTCCTTGAGCAGAAGATCGGTACCTCACACGCTGCCGTCATCCGCTACGCCATAGTCCTGCTCGGTGGCCTGGCCACGATCCTGATCACCCTGCAGCTGTTCGGCATCGGGGTCACCCAGCTTCTGGTCGGCGGCGCGTTCGCCACGATCCTGGTCGGCATCGCGGCGCAGCAGAGCCTGTCCAACGTGTTCGCGGGCATGGTCCTGCTGTTGGCCCGACCGGTCGACGTCGGTGATCCGGTGTTGATCAAGTCCGGAGCGATGGGCGGTGACCTGCGCGGGAACGTCGTGGAGATCGGCATCACCTACGTCCAGCTGGACACGCCGGACGGGCCGCTCCACCTGCCCAACTCCCAGGTACTGGCGGCCGCGATAGCGCCCGTCGTCAGCAAACCGCCGGACCAGACCTAACCCGCCGCCCCGGCCCGATGAGCTATGTGCCGAACGGTCCTAGCTGAAAGCCCCGGCCGGTTCAGGCGCAGGCGGGTCAGTGGTCATAGACATATGTTCCCGGCGCGTCGCATACCGGCGCCAGCCCGCCGCCGCCGCCCAGCTCGCCGGGGGCGGCTTTCTCCTCCCCGCAGCGCTCGGCCAGCCACGCCACATAGTCCGGCCACCAGGACCCATGGCAGGTCTCCGCGGCCAGGTCCACTGGTGAGTTAGGCCGCAGTCGCGCTCAGCCAGTGGTCCCTTGTCGCGAATCCCAGGCCCGACGTGGTTCCCGGGCACAGCACATCCGTGGTGCGGAGAATGTCATATGACGTGATAGACAGCGAGAAGAACAAGGGTAACGATCAGTGATACGGCGATGGAGCCCAGCCACCCAAGGCGGCTCGAGAAGAACACGAACACTCTCACTCACTTCTTTCTGGCCATTATTGCCGGGGGCCACCTGACATCAGCTCTCGTGACTTCCCAGCCGAGTTGCTTCTCCCCAGACCGGGCTCAGTACTCGACCACGATGCGGTCGTCGACCTCGGTGACACCGGGCGCGGACCAGGCGGCGGCCACCGCTTCGTCGTGCTCAGCCCACGAGCTCACCGCCCCGGCCAGGATCACGGTCCCGTAGGACGTGGTATCGACGGAAAGCTCCTCCGCGTCAAGCTTGGCGCTGCGCCGGAAGGCGTCACTGATGTCGTGCTGGATATCGCGTCCGTCTGGCGTCGAGGTCAGCGTGATGTCGTTGTCGATGCTGAGCACGCCGGGCACGCTCGCGGTCAGGAACTCGGCCTCGTCGCGCTGATACTGCCATGGCGCGGTGCCGGTCAGGGTGACAATGCCGTCACGGACCTTCGCATCCACGGTCATCGGAACACCGCTGTCGAGCATGAGGGCCTGGAGCACGTCGCCGCGCAGGTCGGCGTCATCACGCTTGCTGCTGTCCAGTATCCGCACCTGCACTTCGTTTCTGACCTCGGTGACCCCGTACACGCGCGCGGCCGCTTTCCCCGCCTCCCGCTTCTCCCGGAAGCTGCCGACCGTCCCGCGCAGGATGACGGCGCCGCCGTCCGCTGACACGGCGATCGCCTGGCTATCCACCTTCGGGTCCCAGGAAAGCTCAGCGGCGACGTCACGCTGCAGGTCGTCGTTGGTCATTGCTCGTCTCCTCTCGGTCATCGCCGCCGCCCCTACGGGGTCGCGGGCTGCTGTGACCATGGCAAGACGCTACGGACCCCGGGTCGGGCATCGAATCCATGAAATGCCCAGTCCACGCCGAGCGACAGGCAGCGCCGCAATCGCTGGGCAGTTGTTCATCAGCGCTAGCGCCGTCAACTACCATCTTCGGAAGGTATTCCGGAAGCTCGGCGTCACCTAGCGCACCCAGCTTGTGCGTGTTCTGCCTGATGGCGGCCTGCCGGACTAGGAATTTCCAGGATTCGATCCGGTTCGGTGTCCGTGCTCTGCGGATTGCTGACCGCGCAGGTCGGGAACAACCTCCGAATCCCGTGATCGCGAGCCACCGCCTCAGCCCAACCCGGCGCCGCGCCTGGGGCGGTACGGGCGGGACTAGGCAATCCGTGGATTCGACCGCAGTACCGCGCTCGGCACTATGCAAGTGGAAGCTAAGCACACCACATCAGACATAGGTGACCGACATGAAGCAAGCACAGCTGGGACCGAGTTGCCTGCCCCTGGCGGTCGCGGAAGCGCCGGCCGGTATTGAGCTACGGCACTTGCGCTACTTCGTAGCCCTCGCTGACGCGGGCAGCTTCACGCACGCCGCGGAGCGGATGTTCATCGCCCAGCCCACCCTGAGCCAGCAGATCCGGCGGCTGGAAGAGATCGTCGGCACTCCGTTGCTGCAGCGTCGGCGCGAAGGCCTGAGGCTCACGACGGCGGGCACCGTATTGCTGGACGCGTCCAGGAACGTGCTGTCTCTCGTGGATCACGAGGTGAGCCGTACCCGGCAAGCGGCGGGCCTGGGGCGGCCGCGTCTGCGCGTGGTCGTGCCGCCTGGTCTGCCGGATGCCCTGGCGGTAGAAACCGCGTCGGCGCTGCGGTCGGCGGCGGCCGCCGCGGACGTGGACGTCGTCTGGATGGAAACGCCGCTTGACGCCGAGTTCTCGCTGATCCGCCAGCGCCGGGCTGACGCGGGCCTGGGCTGGCTGACCACCAAGCCCGAGGCATTGGCCGCGCCGCTCGACGTCATGAGCCTCGGGGAGTTCGAGCCCGACGTGTGGATCCCTTCCTCGCACCCGGCGGCACGGCGCGGGAGCATCAGCCTCGGCGAGATGGTCAGCATGGACGTCATCCACGGGCCGCGCCGCGCCGAGGCGGCGACTTACGATGCCTGGACGACGGTCCTGCAGACCGCGGATCCGCGCTTCGAGTTCACCGATCCGCCGTTCCGTCATTCACTGCCCATGGTTCTTGCCTTCGCCGCGACCGGGAACCCACCTACCGCGGTCCTGACCGGGCCCAGTGTCATCGCCGGGACCCGGCCCGGGCCGATCCGGCTGCCCCGGTCGGCGGCCATCCATGACATGGTCCGGGTTACTATCGCAAAGCATCCGCTGACCGCCACGGCGTCCCTGGTGTGGAGCGGTGAGCTGCCCCGCCCGCTCCAGCAGATCCTCTTCGAGGCCGCAGACAGCGTGACATCGCCGGCCCCGGCTCGATGTGCCGGGCTGGCCCCGGTCAGCGCGTTGCCTCCGGCCGGACACTTCTAGTCGACGCCCGCTGGAGGACCTACCATGCCGCAACCGAGCCTCCCAGCGTGGCCCGTGCGGGATCTCGCCGAGCCGGCGGATCTGCGGGTGGGCATCCGCCCCGGCGCGCTGCCGATCGTCGAGGTCTGCGGAGAGATCGACATCCAGTCTGCCCCGCAGCTTCGGGACGAACTGCTGCAGGTGGTGCACCGGCACGGGCCGCGACTGGCCCTGGACCTGGCGGGCGTGACGTTCCTTGACTGCGCGGGCGTCAACGTGCTCTTGGCGGCACGCCGCCGGGCTCGGCTCGAGGGCGGATGGGTTCGGGTCACCCGGGCCTCGCCCCGGGCGCGGCGGACGATCTCGCTTCTCGGCTTGCAGGAGGTGTTCGCGCTCTGTGCCTCAGGGACACGACCATGACGAATAAACAGCTACGGGCCGAGGTCGATGGCCGGATCATGGTTAATTACTAGTGCCGCCCGCACGTCCTTGGCCATCTGCCTGTAGCTGGTGGGCACGATGCCGGTTATTGCCTGCTCCGCTTCGCATCGGTCTCGGCGATGCCCGGGGGGACGACCTTGCCGTGCTCGATGTCCTGCGCCAATTCCGCCTTGGCGGCCAGGGTCCCCTGGTCCAGCACGCCGGAGCCCGCCGCCCGGGAGATGACGTCGCCGCCGCGGCCGCGCAGCACGTACGCGAAGCCGACGGCGATCAGCATGCCGGCGAGCGGCCCGACCAGGTACACCCAGTAGCTGGTCCAGTAGCCGCTGGCCAGGGCCGGGCCGAAGGACCGGGCCGGGTTCATCGAGACGCCGCTGACCGGCGCCGCCCACAGGCCGGCCAGGGCGATATACCCGCCGACGCCGAGCGCGGCGATCGCGCCGACGTTCTGCGCGGCCGACGCGGTGCCCAAGATCACGCTGACCAGCAGCGCGGTGAGCACGATCTCCATCAGCAGGGCCTGCCAGTTCTTATACCCCGGCCCAGGCAGCGTCGCCCCCAGGTGCTCGATGTTCCCGAACACCCAGCGCAGGAACAGGCAGGCCAGCGTCGCGCCGATCAGCTGGATGACGATGTAGCCCGGGACCCGTTTCCACGGGAAGTCCCCGCGCAGCGCGAAGGCCAGCGACACGGCCGGGTTCAGGTGCGCGCCGGAGACCGCGCCCATGAACAAGATGATCGCCGTCACCATCAGCCCCGGCGCCACCACCGCGGCGGTCAGGCTGATCTGCCCCTTGGCGTGCAGGAGCCCGCCGCCCGCGGCGGCCAGCACCAGCGCGAAGGTGCCCAGCAGCTCGGAGAACAGCCGCCGCCACTCCCGGCGCGGGTCATCGAAATCCTGGCGGTTCCCGAACTCCAGCATGAGCAAGCTGTGCGTGCGCGGGAACGCCGTCCCCATCGCGGCCGGGTCGACCTGTCCGGCCGCGCCGGCGCTGACACCGTCCGCCCCCGGCGCGGCCGCGCGCTTGCCCGGACCGTTCGCCCGGCTCACCGGTACGTTGCCTGCCATGCCCTGGTCCTTCCCGTCAAGCTCGCCGAAGATTTTCCGCAAACGTTATTGGCCGCGGCACTTGTCAGGAGATGAGCTTGCCGACCAAAAGGCCGGCACACGCTGCTGCCGCGGCGATGCCGATGGTCTCCGCGACCGTCGGCAGAAGGCGACGGCGGCCGATCATGCTCCGCCCGACGCCGAGGAGGACCAGCAGGACAAAGGTCACGGACAGCGAGACGAGCCGGGCGATGCCCAGGGTGAACAGAGCGAAGGGCACGACCGGGACCGCCGCCGCGAACAGGTCGGTGACGAACATCCATACGGACTGCACGACGGGACTCGGCCGGGCCGCATCAGCTGTCCCCAGATCGAGGCCGGCCGCGAGCTTGAGACTGGTTTCCGGATGCTGGCCGACGATTCCGGCGACCGTCGCCGCCTCGGTGTCACTGAGGCCGGCGGAGACGAGACGACGATGGACGTCCTGGTCCTGAAGGTCGGGGTCCGCCTCGTAGCGGGCCCGCGCGTCGGCGACCTGGGCGGCAGCCTGATCATTGGTCGACTCTACGTCGAGGAACGTGCCCGCCATCATCGACACCGCGGCGGCGACCGCGCCGGTCCCGCCGGCCAGCAGCACGGCCTGGGAGTTAGGTGCCGAGGCGGCCACGCCGAAGACGAGACCGAAGATCGAGACCGTCCCATCCTCCATGCCGAAGACGATGGAGCCCACCGAGGCGAAGAAGGAGCGGCGGATCCGTCCGGCCAGTGTCGCGGGTTGATCCGCCGGGACCTGAGTCGAGCCCGCGGTCACCGGGCCGGGCGCGAAATCTGGGCCCCCGGATTCCGCGGATGTGAGGTCGGTCATCGCGGCATCCCTGCCTCATGGTCGTGGATCAGTACTGGCTCGGCATCAGTAAAAGCCGGCCAGACCGCGCCCCGCCAAGAGTTGCCGTCAATGGGTGCATAACAGGAGCTAAAGGGTCGGCCTCTCATAGCGCGGGCGGACCGTGCTCGGCTACCGGATTGTCAACTCCTATCTGCCTATAACCGGCAGATATTAGCCAGCGGCGCAGTTTCTTCGTCCACTGGTACTGATACCCACCGCCGCGTCCTGGCTGACGCGGTGCGACGAGTTAATAGAAGGGATACCTGTCATGTTCCGATCGTTGAAATCGGAGTCCACCTCGCTGATCCTGCTCGGCGTTCTGGCCATCATCGTCGGGATCATCGCCGTCGCCTGGCCCGGGGTGACGATC
>Ga0335074_10004167_pt1 | contig 19885 bp, 14 predicted proteins | sample Lox_Sample_23_FD_206715 | JGI IMG/M metagenome (GOLD analysis project Ga0335074, IMG submission 206715) | Soil microbial communities from Loxahatchee National Wildlife Refuge, Florida, United States - Lox_Sample_2.3 | ecosystem: Environmental > Terrestrial > Soil > Wetlands | place: USA... | reverse complement strand
CCGGCCATCCCGCCGCGGCCCATCGCGCGCAAAGCCTCGGACCGGCGCAGCCGGCAGCGCGTTGAAACCATAGTTTCTTGCACACCTTGCCTGTACGGAACTACGGAACTACCACACCGAGTCAGGCGCCCGGCCCTTCAAACCGGCACTGACAAACTAGTTCGCGGGAGGCCCGCAAGACACCGTGCCCGTCGTGTCCGTCGGCAGGATCGCGGAGAATCCCGTTATCGCCAGGTTGGGCGTTCCATAAACGTCGGCGGAGTAAAACCCCACTAGGATTGCCGATATGCTGCTCCAGTCTAATGCTGGATTACTAAAATTGGCGAGCGGAATGTCCAGCGTGAATGCCTCCCCGCTTTGGGGACTGGGGCCACACGTGACCTCCCCAATGGCGCCGGTGACGTCATGCGCCTCGAAAATGAGATCCAGCGCGCCGGACAGGCCCGCAAAACTAAGTTGGAATTGGTTGTAAGGAACCATATTGAGGTTCAGCGGCGTGGTGTCGCCGTAAATTACTAATACCGCAGGGAACGCGCTATAACCGTTCGAAAGAAGCAAAGCAGATGGCACGGCCGCAGTGCTGCTGGGCCGCACCTGCACCTGAGCCGGCTGTGCGAACGTGTTGGTCCCGAACCAGTCGGGAATCATCTGGATAGAGCGGTTCCCGCCATAGATCCCATCCCCGGTCTGCGTCGTGGTGGTGGTCTGCGTCAAGCTGCCCACCATTTTCACGGCGCCCGTCTTGAAATTGTCGATGTAGCAGGAGCCGGAAGGCGGAGCCGGCACGGAGTTATCGCAAATCTTCTCTTTTGCTTGTCCCCAGATGGCGGACGGGGACAGTCCCAAAACGAATGCCGCGGCTAATGCGGCGCGAGTTCTTGTGTTCTTAGACATGCAGTTTTCTCCTTTTGAGTGGTGGTTTTTAACAGCAACCACTTCCCTATACGGTGGAGTGATACCCCTCCAACAACCCGATCCTACGCTGGTTCTAGCGGACTCGCCATAGCATGATCATGCGGTTTTGTTGTGATTGGAGCGAGATCAGGAGATGATGCGGCTCTTCAGGGCCTTGCGCACGGCCGCGGACTTGGAATGGACGTGCAGCTTATGGGATGGTCGGAAACCCGGGAAGATTTCCCCTACATGCAGGCGCTGATGAAGGCCTCCAGCGACGGCAACTTCGAACCGCCCATCGAGCACGCGCTCGAGCGATACCGTAAAGACAGTCTCCCCGACAGTCCGAACCCGATAGCAAAAGAATACTGGCCTTCGACCTGCCACTTCCAGGGCATTCTCTACCATGCCGGAAAACGGCTGGGCCGGGACGCGGCTGTCTACTTCGACCGCATCCCTGACGCCGACCTGCGGCTATTTGCGCAAGTCGAACTGGCCGCCGCTCTGACGGGAATACCGGAGTTGCAGGGAATACAGCGAGGCTCACGGCCAGTGCGGCGCGAGCACACCTAAGATTGGCGAGGTGACCGTGGATTTCCTGCGGCTCGACTTCTCTGTAATGCCAGCCGTCGGAGTCTATTTCTATGGTTTTAATCCAGCCCAAGCCCCATCATAATGCACCCACCCGCCCGCCGAACCGGTCTGCCACGCACGCGACGATATATTGACGATTGCGCCACCCGTTCCACCGCCTTGCGCGCCGAGTTCCCCGACGCGGCCAGTCCCTTCGTATTCGGTTTTCAGCGTTTCTACTGGCGGCGCTCGCCGCTGTGCTATCAGCGGGAGCTTCACCACGGTGAACGGCTGGCGATCAACTCCAGGGAGCACTCACGGTCACTAGGATGAGTGCGCGCTTCCGCATCATGGCGCCGCAGGGACAGCGGTTGGGCGATTCGCGGCCGGATTTGAGCGGATCGGCCCATCGCGAGCGCCGAGGCCTCGGGCCGGAGCAGCGCGCAGCCCAGGAGCACGGCTGGTCCCTCGCGCAGCCTGAAGCCGGCGACCCGTGCCGCGCCCGTCGTCCGCCCCCCGCGGCCGCCGGCGGGCGGATGGGCGACGCGCTCGGCGAACGAGATGCGCGGGTGCGTGCCGCTCGAAGCGCTTAGCGACGGAGGCGTGCGAGCATAAGCGCGCGGAATACGGCGCCTACGCCGCCGGCCGTCGCCATCCACGCTTCGCCACCGGCCGTCCCGCCGCCCGACCCGGCCTAACGCGCCCGCCGCGGCCTCGGACCGGCGTAGCCCGACTGCGACGCTGATCAGTCGCGATGGGTTTGCGTCGAGTCGTGGGTCCCCATTTTCGGCGTATATCCCCATCGCGTCGGACCGTGCGGGTGGTCCCATCCTTCAGGCGCAGCGTGACGAGGCCGCTTGGCAACTGTTCCCGATCATCGCCGCGCGCGAACTCGCGCCCCTTTGCACTAGAACCCCAGGCAACTCGCAGACGATTGCGCGCAAGGATTCGGTGGGAAGTACACCGATGTGGCTTCGGTTTTGTTCGAAAATAGCTCCGCCGAGGCAACGCACGCGCCGTTGGTCACAGTCACCACCGGACGGACCTCTGTCCGTGTGGCGCTTTCCGTCACGTCCAGGAAGGCCGCTTCACCGGCGTCCAGAGTGACTGGCATGGACGCTAGCGTGTTTCCATCGGCGTCCGCGAAGCTGATTGTCCCTGTGCATGGGTTGGGAGGGTAGGCGACAGCGTTCAAGCGCAAGGTCTGCGTGCTTGTCACGCCCAGCATCCCGAAGACAGGATCGGCGGGTAACCGGTGGCTCCCGGCACCAAAACGGAAGTCGCACCCGCGGTAATCACTTCCACCGAAGCCACGCACCCCTCGCCAACCGGGGCCGCCGCGCTGGTCACAGTAGGCAGTAGCTCTAACCTTTTCTCCGACGCGATGGCAGGGGAGTACGACAGCGATGTAGCCTGACCGGCAGGCAATTGTTGCGGTGTCACGGTCATAGTGGGACCAACAGCAGCGCCCTTGCTGTTCTGAAACCCGAGTCGTATGGTGTTACTGCATGGGCTTGGAGGGTAGCTGACTAGGTTGATCTGCAAGGTCTGGCCCTTGGTGAGCCCCACCATCGGAAAGTTTGTTGGACCTTGCGCCCGGACGGAGTAGCTCGCGACCACGGCTAATATCAAACCGAAGGCAAAGGTCAGATGCGGTTTCATAGAGAAGATCCTCCTTTAATCGATTACTCCAAAAGCTCAGTTTCGACCACCCCCCGCCATGCACGCACCGCATAAGTTTGTAGGTATTTCGGGCCAAAATGCCGGCGCCAGGCCGTCTCGGCGGTTTTTCCCTACATAAATGGATAGGGCCAGCGCCGACCGCCTGCTTGAGCGCCGCTTCGGACCGGCGCAGCGCGCAACCACGCGCAGCCGGGAATCGGGTTTGAGCGTAATCGGCAGGATGCCGGCAGCCAGTTCTCCTTGCCAGGAGCGCGTCGTCCGTCGCCGCGACCGCCGGCGGGCGGATGGGCGACGCGATGGACGACCAGATGCGCGGGGCATGCCACTCGAAGCGTCAGGGCCAACTTACTGGCGATGGGCGGCGCGTTCCCCTGGACCACCACCGCGCTCACATGAAATACACTGTTAAGTCATATGTTTCAGAAACTCCTGTCGCTCTCCCTTCTTTGCGCGGCCCTGGGCGGCGCGCAGAACTATCAGCCGAATTGGGAATCGCTGGACCAGCGCCCCATTCCGGCGTGGTTCGCCAACGCGAAGTTCGGCATCTTTATCCACTGGGGCGTGTATTCGGTGCCTTCCTACGCGCCGGTGCTGCCCGGCAAACTCGCGTACGCCGAGTGGTACTGGCACGCCATCACCGAAGGGCAGAAACCCGGCGCCGATCCGGTTGACGCCGGATCCTGGGCGTTTCATCAGCGCATGTATGGCGCGGAGTTCGATTACCGGGACTTTGCGCCACGCTTTCGCGCCGAATTGTTCGATCCCGATCACTGGGCGGATGTATTCATGCGCTCCGGCGCGAGATATGTCGTCCTGACATCCAAGCATCACGAAGGTTTTGCGCTCTGGCCTAGCCAGGAGGCCTCCCGGAACTGGGGACGCCCGTGGAACGCCGTGGAGATCGGACCCCACCGCGATCTGCTCGGCGACTTGACCACTGCGGTGCGCGCGAGGGGCCTCCGCATGGGCATTTACTATTCGCTCTACGAGTGGTACAACCCGCTGTATCTTTCCGACAAGGCCCGCTATGTCAGCGAGCACATGATGCCCCAATTCAAGGACGTGGTGACACGCTATAAGCCGTCACTCATCTTCAGCGACGGCGAATGGGAAATGCCCTCGAGCCGGTGGCGCAGTCCCGAACTGCTGGCCTGGCTGTTCAACGAGTCGCCCGTGAAGGATGAGGTGGTCGTCGACGACCGCTGGGGCAGCGACACGCGGCACAAGCATGGCGGCTACTGGACCACCGAATATACGCCGGGCATGAGCGGCATGGATCACCAGTGGGAAGAGAGCCGCGGAATGGGCTTCTCCTACGGCTATAACCGCGCCGAGCGCCTGGAAAACTATCACAACGGCCGCGAACTGGTGATTCTGCTGACGGATATCGTGAGCCGGGGCGGCAACCTGCTGCTGGACATCGGTCCCGCCGCCGACGGCAGCATTCCCGTGATCATGGAAGAGCGTTTGCTCCAGATCGGCTCCTGGCTGAAGGTGAACGGCGAGGCGATCTACGGCACGAAGCCATGGAAGGCGACGCGCCAGTGGAGCGCCGGTGAAGTGCCGAAGGTCGACTACAACGCGCAGTTCAACTCCAATTACGATGTAGCGAAACTCGCCGGTAAACCGCAGGCCGGGAAGGCTTCCATCGAGGCTTTCTTCACATCCAAAGGCGGCGATCTCTACGCGATCCTGCCGCGCTGGCCGGGGCGGCAGTTCATAATCAAGGGGTACGAAGGCCGGAAACCGGCGAGCGCGACGTTGCTCGGGGTTGCGGCCCCACTACGCTTCAAATCCGGCGCAGGCTCCGTAACGGTCGAACTGCCAGAATTGCCTGAGGAGTTGCTTGCACAGCCAGCCTGGGTTCTGAAGCTGAGCCACTAATGCGAATCGTGATGACAACCTCGCCACGGCCGCTTTTGAGGCGGCAGCGCAAGTCCAATCCAAGGAAGAGCAGGGCAGATACTATAAAGAACTAACTGGACGATGTACTAGTCCGTCAGCAAGTCCCGCTCGCTCTCAACAGAAGGTCCCAGTTCAACCGGCGAGCGACGGCATTATGAACCATTATCGGTCTTTCTATTCGTCGCGGTCCGCGCCACAGACGGAATGTCGGCGCACTGTCAAAGCAAGACAGCCGCCGCGCAAGTGACCGATGCGACGCGCCTCCGCACGGCGCGAATAGCTAAGCGACAATGCCTGACACGGTCTGCCGGTGGAGAGCGCGTTCCCGATCCAAATTCTTCAAGATGTCACCCGGAATTGGACGTTGCTCTTCAGCGTTCGCTTGGGAGTGACGACCTCGACCGTGCCGGTGGTTGCTCCGGCCGGCACGGTGGCCTTGATTTCCGTGGCCGATGCCACGGTGAAATTAGCCGCTACACCGTTGAAGGTCACGCTGGTGGCGCCGGTCAAGTCAGTGCCCAGGATGATGACGGCTGCTCCGACCAGGCCGGAGGCGGGCAGCATGGCTACGAACGGCTTAGCGCCCACTGTCGCGCTGAACAGGGCGCCGCAGCCGCCAGGACATTCCGACGGGTCGTTTATTGCGCCGCCGTTAGCTGAGCCATACAAGATCCCGTTGGTGTGCTGCACTAGCGCGGCCTGCGGGTCCAGGCCATCGGTTTTATCGAGGTCGTATATCGTGCTAACGGCGCCGTCCGGGGTCATTTTGAACACGGTCCCGCAGCCGGGTACGGCGGCGTTGCCGGTACAATCGACGCTCCCACCGGCGAGGGTGTCGCCATAGAAATTCTCGCCGACGGCTTGCATCAGGCCGGCGTATGGGGAGTTGCCGTCAGTGCAGTTTGTCTGAGAGCAAAAACTGTACAGCAGTGTGAATGTTCCGGAAGCAGTGACTTCAAAGATGGTTCCCCCGTCGGCGTTAGCTCCGCCCTTCGAGGTCGTACCGTAGAAGTTGCCGTTGGCGGCTTCGACCAGTGCAGCCTCGGGGGACGCACCGTCGGAACTGTCGAAGCTGTGGAGGACCGTCAGTACGCCCTCGGAGGTGATTTTAAAAACCGTGCCATCGTTCTTCGTACCGCCGGCTTGAGTGGTTCCGTAAAAGTCCCCGTCGGTCCCCTGGATCAGCGGGACTGCGGGACTGGAGCCATCCGTGCAGTTCGGCTGGGAACAGAAATTATAAAGCTTGGTAAACACCCCCGCCGGCGTGAGCTTGAACACCACGCCGGCGTCGTTGCCCGCTCCGCCCGCCAACGTGGTCCCATAGAAGTTGCCGTCGGCGGCGAGCACGACTCCATTGGGATAGAGACCGCCGGTGCAATTCTCTCCGCTGCAGAAAGTATAAAGCGTCGTCAAGGCGCCGGCCGGCGTAATTTTGAAGAACACCGCTCCGGCCGTTCCGTAGAAGTCCCCGTCGGGGCTCAGCACCAGACCGTACAGAGGATCCAATCCGTCGGCGCAGTTGGATTGGGAACAGAAGTTATGGAGCACCGTTAGCGTTCCGCTGGTAGTGATCTTATAGACGGTGCCGGCACCGTTGGCGCCGGCGAAGGCAGTTGTGCCGTACAGGTTTCCGTCCAGGCCCTGCACCAAAGGGCCAGAGGGGTTGCCGCCGTTAATGGCATCGAACTCGAGCAGGGTTTTGAACGTGGTTTTGTTTGCAGGCGACTCATCTTGCGCGAGCGACACATTCGCCGCCGCCAGGATCAGGGCGGCGAGACCGACCCTGCTCCACCTTCGACGCGCTACCGAACGATCCTGGTAACCGAACTGATATTCTTGACTGTTCATTACTGCCCCCCTTTTTGGATGCCGATCCTGAATAATACCATCCGCTCTAGAATCTCCGGGTATCGCGAGTAGTCCGTATTATAATTCCTTATTGACCGGCGGTACTGAGCCGTGTGGAGTGTCAGGAGCCAATCGGCTCGCGAGGGGTAACATGAAGCGGAAACGGTTGCTTTCATTGAGCGCGCTGGCCGCGGCGCTCGCCGCCATTCCATTGACGGCACAAGACGGCGCCGGCCTTCCGGCAAACCCGGACGATCCCGAATGGGCTCATCCGCCTATCGTGATTTTTCCGAGCCCCGACACCACCACGGTGAAGGGCTATTCGCCGATCGAGATCCGCTCGGCGTACGGGCTGGCCGGCATCACGAACGAAGGCGCGGGGCAGACCATCGCCCTGGTGGACGCCTTTGACAACCCGGACGCCGCATCGGACCTGACCACCTTCGACAAGCAGTTCAATCTGGCCGCTTGCACCGAGGCGAACGGCTGCTTTAAGAAAATCTACGCCACCGGCAGCCAGCCGTCGACCAATAAGATGTGGGCGAGCGAGATTTCGTTGGATATCGAATGGTCTCACGCGATCGCGCCGGAGGCCAATATCGTGCTTGTGGAAGCCGCGTCCGCCAGCATGGACGATCTGTTGGGCGCCGTGGTGGTCGCCGAACAGAATGGCGCGAGTGTAGTTTCCATGAGCTGGTACGGCAAGGAGACGTCCAAGGAGACCGACAACGATTACATTTTCAATGTTAAGGGTCTGGTGTTCTGCAGCTCGTCGGGAGACAACGGCCACGGAGCGAACTACCCCGCCGCTTCGCCATATGTAGTGGCGGTCGGCGGCACGACGCTGGAGATCTCCGGCAACGCCTGGTCGAGCGAAACGGCCTGGGCGGACAGCGGCGGGGGAGAAAGTAAATACGAGACCGAACCTTCGTACCAGGCCAGTTCTCAAACCAGCGGCAAGCGCGGTATCCCGGATGTGGCCTGGGATGCTAACCCGAGCACGGGCGTCGCGGTGTATTCCAAGACCGGCACCGGCGGATGGGCTATGGTGGGCGGAACCAGTGTGGGTTCGCCAGCGTGGGCGGGAATATTCGCGATCGTCAATTCCAGGCTAGCGGGGGCCGGCAAGAAATTGTTGACTCAGCCGCAAATCCTGCTGTATCCGGATGCGGAAGCCGATTATCACGACATCACATCGGGTAGCAATGGCACGTGCGGCGCGTTGTGCACGGCCGGGCCGGGATACGATTTTGTGACCGGCCTTGGATCGCCGCAAGCCAACCTGCTAATCCCGGCGTTGTTCGCGGCCAATTAGAAGTCGCGTCGAATTTTCACCGCAATCGAGGTTTGCGATCAGGCGGCCCGCCGGGCAGTATCGCCGGCTGGCTTTGCGCGGTGGTGCGGGCGTTCCCGAGATGCCCACCCGTCGTCCGCCGCCGCGAGGGCGCTCGTCGCTCGGCGCTGGCCACGTCCGCGCGACGGGCGCCGGAGGCGTGCGAACGGCTGGCCGCGCTGACACGAAACCCGCCCCACCTTGCCCCTTCCACGACGCACCACTCGCAATCCCGCCGCCCGACGCGGGCCCATCGCGAGAGCCGCGGCGTGGACTGGCGCAGGCCGCAACCCGGGAGCGCAGCTAACGCTTCGCGCGCGTCCAGAATACTTGCGGCCAACTCCCGCGCCAGGAGCGCGTCGTCCGTCGCCCCGCCCGCCGGCGGGCGGATGGGCGACGCGATCGGCGAAAAGGCCAGCGCTTGCGGCCCGAGAAACTCAACTTCCGGGTGGCCGACGATCCGCCCGGAACCTGGTGCAGTCACTTCGAATGATAGGACGTAACACATCAACCAGACCGTTCCGTGACCGATTTTCCGAGGGCTTGAACTCCGCGCCGTTGCCACGCCGAGCCAGATGGGTAAGCGTCTGGTGAACCTGCCGGTGGTGGTCCTGAAACGATCTCGTCCGAGCGAATTACGAAATTGGTGAGCGAAGCGTTCTTAGCTGAACGCGGGAAACCGGTTGTATCTGGCCGTCGTCAGGCCCTCGCGCGCGCGTGGGGCAAGCGGAACTGGTGCGTGCTACGTAAGGGCTTACACCGGTTCATCGCTTCCCGCCTGCCGATTGACGCCCGCTGCGCCGATAGCAGCGACCCAGTGGCAATGCCTCGGCCGATCAGAACTGTTCTGTTTCCGGGGCCTCTGGCCCATTCCGAGCTCATCGCCGCAGCCAGCGGTCCAGCCATGTCTTCTGCGCCGCCTGATTCCAGCCTTCGAGCATCCAGATGTTGTATGGCCATTTCGCGATGGAGGTGAGGAAGCGCTTGCCATCCGGATGCAGGCTGAATCCCGAGATTTCGTTGGTGGACGCCGGCAGATCCACAGCCGCGAGCATCTTGTCCGCGCCAGTTCTGACATCAATCGAGTAAAGCTGCCACTGCGCGCCCTCGCCCGTGGTGTTGCGGACCATGCCGTAGACCCGCGCGCCGTCTTTGGAAAACGCGAAAGCCAGAAGGTTGCGACCGGTCACCTTACGGACCACATGGCCATCGGGCGAAATCATGGACATCCCTTCCGCCGATTGGTACAGGATTCCGTCTCCTGCCGGAGACCACTGGACCATCCGATAGTTCGGATGAGGTTTGGCAACGGGGGCGGCATTTACCAAAGCCACCGGAGTCGCGCCCGCCACCGGCCTGACCTTAAACAGGCGTTGGGTTCCCTCCTCGGTCCGCAGGAAGGCGACCCACTGGCCATCGGGCGACCAGGCGTGGGCCGTTTGGAGAACGTTGTCCGCAATAGGTGTCCAGTGCCCGCCGGATGCGTTCGCAACCGTCAACTGCAGCCGGCCGACCAGGCCCTGCACGAACAAGAATCGGGTGCCGTCGGGAGACCATCGCGGCGCCAGAGCATAGGTATCGTTACCCGGATCTTTCGCCGGCGGAGCGGAGGCCACGCGGTGCGAGAACCCCTCCGCTGCGAAACGGTCCTCAATGCCGCCGCGGCCTCCATTACCGAACGTGGAATACAGATAGTGAGTGCCGGATGGGGCCCAGTCCGGTTCCCACGAAACACCGCCGCCGGCCACTGCGGTGTGGACTCGTCCATCCGGCAGTGAAATCTCCAGAACATCCCACTCGGCGGGGCCTCCGCTATACAGAATCTTTTTGCCGTCCGGGGAAAGCGACGGGAAGTTCATCAAATCGGCGACGCGATAAATCACGCGCCTGCTTCCGCCGGTGGTATCGAGAACCGACAACGTGTTATTGAAGTTGCCGCCGGCGACAATGAGCCGCCGGCTGTCCGGAAACCAGCTCGCGCCCGCGCTGACCCTGCCGAGATTGCGCGGCGTCCCGGAAGGCCAGGGCATCAGCCAAAGCTGATTGCGGACATCCATGGCCAGCTTCGAGCCATCCGGAGAGAATATCATCCATTCGGCTACATCCTGCGGCGCGTTCGGCACCTCCTTCGGAGCGCCCCCTTTCAGCGGACCGGCCCACGTCTTCCCATCGCGATTGAACACCACGGTCTTCCCGTCCGGGTGGAACGCAGGCGCCCAGATATTCTTCATCACCAGTTCGGGCGCCCCTCCCGCCGCTGGGACAGCCCACAAGTCACCATCCGGGTTGTTGTAGTAAACAGTGCTTCCGTCCGGAGACCAGTAGGGACCGATACACTCCTCGGCGGCGTGGGTGAGCTGCACGGTGTCCCACGAATCCGGGGTTTTCGTGAATACCTGATAAATGCCATGGAGGAGTTCCAGGTAAGCGATACTTTTCCCGTCCGGCGACCATACCGGTCTTCCTTCGGTGGCCTCGCCGCGCGCGATGCGCGTGAATTTGTAGCTGGAGAAATCCGCCGGCGCCGGGCGGATCAGCAGCGCCGCCAGTCCCGCGCCCAACACCAGTGCCGCCGCCAGACCGGCTCCCAAAAGCGCGCGCCGCTTGATTGTCGAACCCGCCCGGGGGGAAGTTCCCGCAACTGCGGGAATCGCACTTGCGGATGCTGTTTCCGAAAGATGGTCGCGCAACTGGCGAAGTTCGCGATACAGGTCGCGGGTGGAATCGTAGCGCTCGGCCGGTTCCTTTCGCAGCAGCCGTTCGACGATCCATCGGAGCGGCGCGGGCACGCTGTGCGGCAGCGGCTCGGCGTCCTCGCGGATGATGGCGGTCATGGTCTCGGCCGCGCTGCCGCGTTGAAACGGCCGCTTTCCCGCAGCCAGTTCGTAGAGAACCAGGCCGAGCGAGAACTGGTCGGATTGCGCGGTGAGATTTGTCAGTCCGCGGGCCTGCTCGGGGCTCATGTAGGCAATGGTGCCAACGGTAATGCCAGGTGCGGTGAGGGGCCGGTCTCCCTCACGAACCGTGCGCGTCGCCTCCTCGGCGCCAATCTCCTCGTGCGCCGCCTTCGCCAGGCCGAAATCGAGAATCTTGACCCGGCCGTCGCGCGTGATCAGGACATTGCCGGGCTTCAGGTCGCGATGGACGATGCCGGCGGCGTGAGCGGCGGCCAGGCCGTCGCTCAGTTGCACCGCGATATCCAACAGGTTGCGCGGCGTATCGGTGGGCGTGATCGGTATGCCTTCGACGTATTCCATGACGATGTGGTCTGGACCAACATCGTAGATCTGACATATGTTCGGATGATTCAGAGCGGCGATGGCTTTAGCTTCCCGCTCGAATCGTCCCGTGTACCGCGCGGCGGGAACTTTGATTGCGACAACCCGATCGAGGCGCCTGTCGCGGGCCTTCCAGACCTCTCCCATGCCACCCGCGCCAATCGGCGCCAGGATTTCATACGGGCCGAGTCTGTGACCGACCTTGAGCGACATTCGCTTGAATCACTTCAGTGTAGCCGATCAGAAGGTGGCCAGGTCCTGTGTACGCGCCACGCGGAGAATGCCCCCACCGGAACCGCCCGTGCCTGACCTCTGTACGGATCTCTGACAAACCGGACGGAACGGCAAGTGACCGCTTGACCTCCCAGGGGGGGCGCTCGTGAACTGCCGAAGCCAAAGCTAGTCCAGAGGTATGCCGCGGCTCGCCAGATTCGCACGAAGCGTTGCGGAGGCTTCTGTTAGGGCGCTGTACATGCGATCGGCCTCCCTGCAGGCCTGCTGGGGCACATTGTCGAAGTCACCAAAAGACGCTTCCAGAGCCCCGTCTTGAGCGGCGGCTTCCGCGCTCTCAAGCAAGTTGATGACAGTCTGTGGAAGAACTGCACCGAACCGGTCGAGGATGCTGCGTAGCGTTTGTGAATGGCTGTCGAGGGTCAACGCGATGTCCTCAAGCGCCTCCTCCCATTCCATATCGGGGTGCCCCTTGGTAGGGATGACGCGACGTTGCAGAGTCCATAATTCGTCCAGCGCGTTTACGCACCGCCGCAAGATATCAACTACAACACTATTGTCGCTGGCGATTCTAGCTACTCCACTGTGCAGTAGAGATCGAGTAAAGCCAAGCTGGCCTTGCATGATTCCGAGGATCGCCTCCTTTTTGCAGAGCGAAAGGCCCTCTAAGTATGCGTTTAAAGTTTTGTAGTCCCACACGTCCTTAGAGGCGTCAAACACAAATCGACCATCAAGCAGGGCGTTGATGCTTGGTTGAGAGTACGACACCTGGCGCTCGGTCAGGATATACACAACCACGCGGTCGTACCGCTCCTTGAGAGGTGGAACGAGTTCTTTACGGTCCAAGAGAAACTGCTCAAGAGTGTGTTTGATTTTGTCGAGCGCCGGTGTGGACGTGACCTGAATCGCCAGCCGGGCAGTTTCGTCGGCTAAATCGATGCTCGGGAAGTTGCCGCAGCCAAGAACATTGAGGCTGTGGAGGTTCGAGAAGTCGTAGGCCTCGGCGAATATTGGAATGAGAATGTTCTCTGCCACTTTGTTGATGTCGGTTCTGTTTATGGCGTTGAGGGCTTTGACCGAGGTGACGAAGTATGAAAGTTCTAGGGATATGGCGATATCGATGAGGAGGGCTCGCATGAGGTCGTGACGTCGGCGCTTACCGCCACAGCCATTGTATCGTGTAGGCGTAATGCTGCGAGACCATGAGCGAATGACGCGCCACTCGTAGAATGCCGCGGACGCTGCCGGCCGCGGGCGGCCCTTTCTGCGAGTCGCTGACCATCCATTCATTCAGAGCGCCGACCCTTCCCGGATCGCCGTTGATGGTTAGTCGCAACTGTAGTCGAAAAAACAGCCCGGCTTCCTATCCACAACCATGCAGTGGAGAAGCTAGATACGAGCAAGAGTTTCAGGGATCGGCGATCTCATGCGGGATATCGCCGGGGAAAGGGGCGGCGCGGTAATCCCGGCCTTTTTCTATTTCGCGTACGACTCTAGATAGCCGCATCCCGTGCAACGATAAGCCGTGATCTCATAGTGCGGACCGTCCTTAGACAGTACTCCGCGCCAAAAAGACTTCTGCGGTTCGCCTGGCTGCCATTGCGCCACAACGCAAGATGCGTAATCTTTGTGGTCGAGAATAATCCCTTGTTTCATTTCGCCGTTGCATTTCGGACACTGATTGTGAGATTCCATCATCTCCTCCGGAGTCAATTATCTCGAAGAGCGGCGTAGCCTTCAATGCCGGAAAGCTAGTGCCCGGAACTCGTAGCGTTTCAGCCTGCAACCTCGCTGGCAGGCGGCGAGCGAAGGCTTGAAAACTCTTTAGCAGTCAACACCAGCTGAATCACGGCGCACCCTACCACTACTTCTCAATCGTGGTCTCGGAACTGAGCTGAGGCTCCGCCAAAAATTAGATGACTGGTTCCCGACGATACGCTCCCAATTGCAATCCTCGTTTCCGCAAGCCGGATGTTCTCAACTGTTTGGCCTTTGCGTTAAGCACTAATTCGAGGCCATTGCCGGGATGATGAATCCCTCTACGAGCGCGAAGTGCTCGGGATACTCCGGCTGCTTCCAGTCTGATGTGCACAGGACGACCAGGTCCGCTCGCGGGATCACCATCAAGTACTGACCACCGTAGCCCCGCGCGTAGAACGCCTCCTGCCCGCCGATGCTGGTGATCCACCACATGAAACCGTAGCTTGCCTTCTCGCCATAGAATTCGCCCCGGTTCTGGACCGTCACCGATTCCGCAACGTAGGCGGGCGATATGAGTTCGGCGCCGCGCCATGTGCCGCGCCGGAGGTACAGTTCGCCAAGCTTCAACAGGTCGCGTGAGCACCAAAGTCCGCTGAGCCCTCCCGACTGCAGCCCTGTGGAGTCCGCATACCACTCGACGCGCCCCAGGCCCAGCGGGTGGAACAACTCCGTCTGGGCGAAATCCAGAACTGACCTGCCCGTCGCTTTGCGCAGCACGCCGCCCAGCAGATGTGCCGCTGGGCTGCTGTATTTGAAGCCTCCGCCAGGCCGGTAAAGGAGTCGCTGCCGCAGGATCTCAGCGATTGGGTCACTCAGCACCTTGTCAAAACGCAGTTGCATCTCGTCGATCCCGGATGCCATGGTGAGCAGGTGCCGGATCGTGATCTCTCGGACTCTCTGATCGGTAATGGCACTCTGGTACTCCGGATAATAGTCCAGCGCCCTGTTGTCCAGCGATTTGATCAGTCCCTTTCTTAGGGCGATTCCAACCAGCGCGGAAGAGACACTCTTGGTCATCGATTGGATGTTGTGCAGTTTCTCCCGCGAGGCGTCGCCATAGTAATGTTCGAACACCAGGCTCCCGTGCCGTGCGATCAGAAGGCTTCGGACATGCGGCAGCGCCGCCCGGATCCGGGCATCTAGTCGCGTCAGCCTCGCTTCATCCAGCCCCTCGCGGGAGGGCGTCGATATTGGCCAATCACTCGCGTATGCGGATTGCGCGGCGGCGGCGACCAGCAAGAAGACAGTTCCGAGAGTAGAGAGCTTGCGCACGGGTGATTTTCCGACTACTGCTTCAATTATGGCGCGCGATGCGGGGCGAGACCACCCGCTTCGGGCTCGGCGGCCCGATCATGCCTGGATCACGGCGCAACCGGAAGTAATCCGCTCGTCATGCCGCGCGCGACGCGCCGCCCGCGGCGGCCGTGTCCCTTCCTCGATGCACCACCGTCCATCCTGCCACTCGCCGCGGCCCATCGCGAGCCGGCGCTTCGCGCAGCTTGATGCCGACGGCCGGTTTCCCGCCCCAGTAGCGCGTCGTCCGCCGCCGCGACCGACGGCGGGCGGATGGGCGACGCGAGCAGCGACGAGACCTTGTGCGCGATCAGCTACCAAGCTGTATAACGATGAGATGGGCTTTGATTTCTCTGGCAAGTTCGCAGTGGTTACCGGCGGCGCGAACGGCATCGGCGCAGCCACGGCCGACGTGTTGGTGCGGGGCGGCGCGCGCGTCGCGATTTTTGATCTGGAGTGCATGGATGCCACCAGTAGCGACGCGCAGATTCGCTGCACCAAACATGCGGTGGACGTCACAGACCGTGCCTCACTGGAGCGCGCTTTCGATCAGACCGGGCCGCCCGATATTGTCATTGCCAACGCGGGCATTGGGGCGGAGGTGGAGTTCAGCGCCACCAGCGAAGAGACCTGGCGGCGCACGATCTCGGTGAATCTGACGGGCGTCTTTCTTACGCTGCAAGCAGCCGCCGGAATCATGAAGCCGCGCCGACGCGGCGCCATGGTGATTACCGCGTCCACCAACTCATACGATGGCGAAGCGCTCCTCACCGCCTACAATGCCAGTAAAGCCGGTGTGCTGGGACTACTGCACACGGCCGCGAACGAACTGGGGCCGTATGGAATTCGCGTAAACGCGGTGTGCCCCGGTTTGATCCGTACGCGCCTTACCGAGCGACACTTCTCGCATCCGGAAGTTTTGAAAGATTACTTCCGAGACGTGCCATTGGGCCGCGGCGGCGATCCGGAAGAAGTGGCCAACGCCAGCGCATTTCTCGCCTCCGACTTGGCGTCGTACATTACCGGCGCGACCCTGTTCGTCGACGGTGGCCAGATGGCCGCCAAGTTCGGCACCTGGAATGAGGAGCACGCGGAGTTCGTCGAAGGGCGCTGGCGGTTACGCTGACCCCGGTTCCCGATGCACACGCCGATGACCTTCTCATTTTCCACGCAACGTGCTACCGGCGGCCAATCGCGCGCCAGCAGCGCGCCGCCCGTCGCCGCGACCGCCGGTGGGCGGATGGCGGCGCGATGGCCGACCGAAGCTGGCCGAGGGCAACTGGGCGCCGCCTTCGCGTATCCTTGGTCGTCGTGATGGCCGACGCGCTAAGGCGAACCACGCGCTGTGGTTTGGTCTTACCACTTGAGCTTAAGGTTTGCTTCCCATTTCTCGGTGGACGCCATCATTTCTTCCCAGCTCACCGTGCGCTGCTGGTAAGCGGCCATGCGGCCCAGAATCCCGGTGAAATTGCTTTCGACAGCCACTGCCGCATTGTTAATGGGCTTGCCGTCCCGAATGCTCTCGATGAAATTCACCACATTCGTTATGCAGCCACCTCTAAACGTGTCATCTTTTTCTGCGCCCGCCCATGCCTGATCCTTGCCGCTGCCGGCAATTCGAACCAGTCCGCCGTAGTGTGTATCAGCACAGCCTAGAATGCCGAAGCAGCGGACGCAGAGATCCGAGAAGCTGTTGGTGAGTTGGTTCGAACTAAATGTGGCGTGGACCTCATTTGGATACCAAAAGTTCACTGCGAAATGATCCCAGGTATCCCCTGTGTCACTCTCTGTGCCAGACCAGTCGGTACGACCGCCCGTGCCATTCGCCTTCAGTGGGTGGCTGTCCAGATACCAGTTAGCCATGTCGATCACGTGGATGTTCTGCTCCACGATGATGTCGCCACTGATCACCCGGTCGCCCAGCCAGTTCACAATACGCTTCTGCTCGTGGTCCATGCCAGGCGTGGAACGGTCCTTCCACGGGCGGCCGGCGTAGTATAGGATCTGGGACATGGCGACTTTGCCCATGTCGCCGCGATGGATTCGGGTGGCAACTTCCTGAAAGACGGGGCGGGCGCGGGTTTGGAAGTCAACCCAGAAGCTGAGATTCCTGTTCTTGGCTTTCTCGCCGCTCTTGAGAAAGTCCTTGCCGCTCGGCACGTCTACAGCGATGGGTTTGGCGCAGAACACGTGCCGCCCGGCGTCAACGGCGGCCGCAGCCTGGATGGCATGGTAATACGGAGGGGTCTCGATGACCACCGCATCGAGTTTCGATTGGGCCAACTCCTGGTATGCGTCCGGGCCCCAGTAAGCCCGATCAGCCCCGATCCTGAACTTGTCCCGGGTTGTATCCAGATGGGCCTTCAGCACATCCGCGACAGCCACAAGACGGGCGCCGGCGTATTCGGAAAAGAACGGGGAGATCCAGTTGCCGCGGCTGCCGCAGCCTACCAAACCGATTTCCACAGTGGAATTTGCCTGGGAACCGAACGCCGTTCCCGGACGAAGAATCAGCATGCCGCCTGCCACCGCTTTGACAAAATTGCGGCGCGCAAGGTCTTCTTTGGGTGCATTAGGCATACGCACCTCCTTAGCGAAAGCCGATTGTAGCAGGACCTAAGTTCCGAATACTTTCCCCCTAGCTGGCTTGCTCGAAGGAGACCCATAAAACCAAGAGTTGCTGCGCCCCGGCGGCCAACGCCGCGCCAGCGCATCGTCCGTCGCCCCGGCGACCAGCGCTGGAAGCGTGCGCGCGGAATACGACGGCTACGCCGCGGGCCGTGCCCACCCACAACGCACCACCGGGCGATCCCGCCGCGGGACGCGCTGGCCGCGCCCGTGCCCATCCACGACGCCTGCCGGGCCGCCCCGCCGCGTGCGCGCGGCCGATGGCGCGGTGAGCACCGAACCGCCTGGCGCGGCCTGCCTCAAGTCCCTAGCCCGCGGCCCCCAATCCCCTGGATTTCCAGGGGGGGGCCCAAGAGGCTGTAAGGCCGGGCTCAGAGCCTTGTGAAGCCGTCAGCGGACCACTGTTCGGAGCCGACCCCATTATGGACAAAGAAAAGGCCTTCGGGGTCATATTTTTTTTTGATTTCAGCGAGGCGGGCGGAGTTATCGCCCCAGTAGGAGTGCTGAAAGGCGGGCTCGAAGAAGTTGCTTTCCGAGACGTAGGCTCCGCCGTTCGAAGCCACGGCGCGGAGCTTGTTCATACACTTGTGTACCACATCTGCTCTTTTCCGGCCTTGCACAATGTTGGGCTGGTGACCGGAAATTCCGGGATACGCGGGGCCTTGGCCATCAGCAACAATGGCAAGCGCAAAGGCACCGCACACCGCGGGATTCATGGCCGTGTCTTTTGCGGCTTCGATGGCCTCCGCAGGCGCGCCTGCGAGCCCCTTATTGAAATGAAGCTCGAGTCGACTGAAACGGGACGCGGCAAATAAGGCATCGGCCAGTTTTTCTTGTGAATGGTCTTCCAACAACGATGCAGGCATCCAAAGTGACTCGAAACCCCAGACAACCCAGCCAGCTTGCCCCGAGTCGCCCTTCCACCAGACGTCGCCTGCCTTCGCACCTTGGCGGGAGTCAACCTTGAAAACATCATGGTGATGCTCTCTGCGCCAGTCGACGTCCCACCAACGCCGAAACGGCAAACTGCCAATCACAGGCTCAGATTCGATGGTGTAGTTACCGGCAGACCGAGTCAACCAATCAAGGAATGGTTGCCAGATCTTTCGCGATTGCTCCGTATCCAAGCCAAGATGAACCATACTGATCTCAAGCCTGTTGCCCGGCGAGAGGTGCGCCTGTTCGCCCCAATGATCGTTGAATAGAGCGTCGCGATAGAAGCCAATAAAATGCCGAATCAAACGGTGATACGCGTCGTCGGAAGAAGCTTTGATGGTGAAGTTGGCGCCGCCGGCAAATTCGGGAAGATCTCGCAGGCGCAGTGTTAACTTGCTGACCACACCGAAGGTGCCCCCTCCACCACCCTTCAGGGCCCAGAACAGGTCTGGATTAGTGCAGGCATTTGCAATTCGCACCTTCCCGTCGGCGGTAACAACCTCGGCTTCGAGGAGGCCTGCGGCAGCCATGCCGTAGTGCTTGGAGAAGCTGCCGAAACCACCGCTTTGAATCAGACCTGCCACACCGACGGTAGTGCAGCCGCCGCCTTGAACGTACGCGCCGGCCTTGGTGGTGACGGCGTCGTAGGCCTGCATCCAAATTGCTCCGGAGCCGACAGTCACAGCCCGCTGGGGACTGTGAGTCGACTGGCAACCCTGAGGCACAAAATCATGGATGGTTACATCATGCATGTGCCGCGTCCAGATCAGGAGCGAATCGGGCGCGTTCGACGTGCCCTGATAGCTGTGACCACCGCCTTTGACGACGAGGCGCAGATTGTGTTTGCGTGCAAAGTTCACAGCCGCAGCGACGTCGTGAGCATTTCTCGCAGCGACGGCATAAACGCTGGGTTTGGTGGCCCAAGCGTCAACCCACCCCAGGGTTTGGGTCAGGCCTGGGCTGTCACCAATGTAGTAGGGATTTTTCAGTTCGACGAAGAGCGCCCTGCAGTCAGCATTCTGTGACGACGACAAGCATGTGCTTAGCGGAAAATCGACCGGAATCAGATTGCCGCCTACCGCGTCGTTGAGCCGCTTCCACGCCGTTTCGGAGGGCCAACCTGGGTCGGAAGGACGTACCCTTTGACTGGCGGGACTTGCTAAGAGACGGTGTGGACAGAACCGCCAAAGTGATGCTGTGCCCGATGTTTTCAAGAACGTCCTTCGATCCATGCAGCTGCACCCGCTTTCTGAACGGCGCAATAGCCCGCCATCTCCACCATAGTTGTGGAGAATTCCATTATGCCTCACTGGGCGGCAGCCCATTTCTGCAGATAATCGCAACATCGAACTCTGTCTGGGTAGCGATCCACTTTGACGGACTGTCGCCTTAGACTGATCCTTGAGCCCCGGGGAAGCTGTCTCTAGATGTTGACGCCTGGAAGCGTGCGAGCGGTCGGCGTGCGTCACACGCGACGCGCCCCACCTTGCCCCTTCCACGGCGCACCACCGCGCCATCCCGC
>Ga0335074_10004166_pt1 | contig 19886 bp, 16 predicted proteins | sample Lox_Sample_23_FD_206715 | JGI IMG/M metagenome (GOLD analysis project Ga0335074, IMG submission 206715) | Soil microbial communities from Loxahatchee National Wildlife Refuge, Florida, United States - Lox_Sample_2.3 | ecosystem: Environmental > Terrestrial > Soil > Wetlands | place: USA... | reverse complement strand
GTCAAGCGCGCACTTCGTGTGCCGATGGTTCGACAATGTCCTGACTCATTCCCGTCACACGCCCCACGATCGTCGCCTCCGCCGGATAGCGCACGTGTTGCGTCCTCCGCTTCGACTGCTGACTGGGAACAAGAATCAGCCGACCATCCAGGATTTCGCACCAAGTGCAAACGTAATGCTCGCGGAGCTCCACGAAGAAGATCGGCCGATCATGGTCGCCGTGCCAACCGACGGAAGGAATCTTCTTTTGGCGAGGGTCGATGCGCACGAACGCCCCAGGCCGGACAAATGGATACAAGGTGTAGTCATCCATTCCGACATATCCGTACAATTCGTCGGGGCCCGCCATAAGCTGAAGCGCAAGCGGAACTTCGTCCCAGGTGTCAATCATCTTGGGCACCAGGTTGGTTCGTTCCGCCCGCAGTTTCTCCCGCAGTTTCGCGGCCAACTGCATCTTTGATTTGTAGACCTCGGGGATGCCACCGATCAGGTACGTGTGAGGCAGAGCGAGCGTTCTGTGCTCGGCCAGAGCCTCATTGGCGGGTATGCCGCAGAGAACAGCCATGCGATCGTAGTCGCGTCCATAGACAACGCTCAGGGTGTAAAGCCTGTGAAGACTGGGGGCGGTCTTGCCGCTTTCAATGTCGGCGAGGGAGGTTCGGGCTATTTTGTAATCGGAACTCTGCCGCCGGTCGGCAATGCTCTCGCTCAAGGTTTCCACATCGCGCAGCGATAAGCCCCGGCGCTCGCGCTCAGCTCTGAGCCGCTTTCCCCACTCCGGGTTCCACGACGAGGCCCACATCTGACGGCCCACTCCCGAAGAAATCGCTAGATGTTACCCCAAATACGAGATGTTTCAACAAGTTTCTGAATTGTTTCCGGAAAGCCGGACAAAATGGGCCACCATCTGGTCGTGACTCCGGCCACCAACCATTCGTGTTTTTCTCGGCGCGTGCCTCATATCTAGTTGTTTTACTTAGAAGAATCCGAAGAACTGGCCGAAGGTTGGGACAGCGCGAAGATAGTTGTGGCACTTGCAGGCCCTTCCTGCTTATACGAGTAAAGTCTGCGAGCAGTCATTCTTGAGCGCACCAGAGAGAGGGGGACGCCAGGCGCGACCTACAGCTAGTCGCGCTTGTCGAATCATCGGCGCGCGGGCCAGAAGTTCTCGCAGGAACGACCCGAGCGAGAGGGACCGTGCCGTCGCGTGCCAGGGATGGTTCGCCAACAAGCGCCACACTTGTCGAGAAAGTCCAATCTGTTCTCGACAGTAAAGAACTCACTCTTTACCGGGTGTCGCAGCAATCAGCGGAGTTGTATGGACGCTCCTCCCCGTACTTCCTCCCGCACAATCTCTACTACGATCTCCGCGCCGGGGCATTCCGACCCAGTATTCATCAGATCGCAGCACTGAGTCGTATTTCTGGATACCGGGTGGCTGATTGGCTTCGAGTGTTTGGTTTCAACCTTGAGGACATTACACGGCTGCAGGTTATGCTGCCGTCGAAACGCACCATTATCCTCGATACCTCGCTCACCGATCCCAACGAATGGATCTCCTGGTTCGATGACCGTCCCGGTGAAGCTTCCCCGCCGCGGGTCGCGCCGCTGGCACAGTTTCTGAAGGTAGCCCCTGCGCGGCGGATCCGCTCTCTCCAAGATCCTGGCGCACAGCGTTTTCTCTACGCCAAGGTCGGCTGGGAGGACGTACTTGCTTTTCCGGATTTGGTTCCGGGAAGTATCGTGCGAGTGAATCCAGACGTCGTGGATCGTGCGGCGCGAGATAACTCGTCAATTTCTGATCATATTTTTCTTGTCGAGCACAGCAAGGGTTTCTGGTGTTGTCGCATACGAATGCTAGCGAACGGAGCCATAGTGCCTGTCGACGATGGGTTCCGTCATGCGCAGGTTGAGTTACATTGTCCCCAAGAGGCAAAACTCTGGGGCACTGTCGATTTCGAGTTTCGACCATTGCTGCGTGCCCAGGAACCTACGGTTCCAAAGGATTTGGCGCGGCACTGGAAACCTCAGCTCTTTCCCGCACACGAGAGCTTCGGGCAACTGCTCAAGAGAACACGCATCAGAAGGAACCTGTCTGTTCGCGAAGCTGCACGAGTCAGCCGTACAATCGCCGAAATTCTCAAGGATGATCGCTACACCACTTCGCCAAGCTCACTCAGCGATTACGAACTGCACAACGGCTCTCCGCGGGACTTCCATAAGATCGTTACCCTGTGTTCGGTCTACGGCCTGCAATATGAATCCGTAATGAGACGAATCGGGGTTGACACGGCCAAGGCGGGTGCGGAGTCGATGCCGGACCGCTACCTGTCCAGGGGCGGTTCGGTTGCGCTTGGCAATAACGCTGACGCCAGGAACGACGCCACCGGATTTCTTGAGAGGCTGGTCAAACAGTGCGAAGAAATCCCGTTTTTCTTGCGTCATTCCCTCGAATATTTCTGTGGTTCCACACACGTCTCCCTGGATGATTTCTTCTGGGTTGGCGGAGATGACAATCCGCTTCACCCCTATCTCGAAAAGGGATTGGTTGTGCTGGTCAACCGCCGGCGGAAGACCCCCATTCACTTTGTGTCGAAGGATCTTTGGCAGCAGCCGATCTATGTCATCCTCGCGATGGTACCTACGTCGCTGCGTGCTGCGGTGTCGAAAATGGCGCCCTCGTTGTCTATCCATACGCGCGCGATTTTCGTCGCGATGAAGAATACCGAGTTCATCGGGACGCCGATGTCGTCGGACAAATTGTTGCGATCGCCAGACGGCTTTTTTAGCGTGACGGGAATCGTCAGCTCACGAAAGAAATGCTGGTTTTCTGATCGTTTTTCGGACACAGCCCTCAAGTGTGAGATCAATATTGAATTCTTTTCCGAGGAAATCTGCGCCAATTGACCGAAAGGTGGACGAAGTACTGATTTTGTGGACAAATGAAATGAGCACTCCTAGGCTCAACATGGTTCTTATCGCACCGGCATTCAGGTGGTCGCACGCTTGTCCTTTGTCACGCAGGAACGAGAATCTCCCTGGTTTCGACTGCCGCGGTTTCGACTGCCGGCCGAGTTTGTCTGGCTGATTCAACGCATTCGCCCGCTCGTCCATTGGCACCTGGCCAGTTTTCTCTCGATCACTGCCGGAAGTCTTTTGGCGCTGGTTTCACCACTTCTCCTTAAATGGCTGATTGATTCGATCATTCCCCGAAAAAGCATGGGACTCCTGCTGCTCGCCGTGGCGCTGATTTTCGTCGGGCACGAGGGCAGGGTGGCGCTCACCAGTCTGGGGAGTTACCTGATGCTCACGGCATCGCAGAAGTTGGCGCTCACGCTAAGAATGTCTCTGCTCGAACATTTGAATACTTTGTCCGCTGACTACTACGAAGAGACGCCCGTAGGCGCGGCGATGTACCCCCTCAAGGAGCCGATTGAAGAGATCGCATACTTCGGATCCGATCTTTTCCCAGCCATGCTACGGATGCTGCTCACGACGGCGTTTACCCTGGCGGCAATGTCTGCGTTGAGCCCAGTTCTAACGCTAGTTGTGGTTCCGCTCATCCCTGTGTTCCTGGTGACGAGGCAGTACTTCCGGAAAAAGCTTGCGACCAATGCCAATGCCGTCGAGAGTGACCGACTCGCGTGGAGTAATTTCCTCGAAGAACACCTCTCGGCCGTGATTCCGGTTCAACTCCTCGGCCAGGAAAAACGTCAAGAACGAAGAGCGTTCCGGCTTCTCGCGCGCTCCTTACGGTCACAGCAGCGCCTATTCCGGACAGCTACCTGGTTCACCGTGTGGAGTTCCCTCGCGATTGTTTTGGCAATGTCCGCCGTTATCGGCTATGGAGGCAAGAGCGTGCTCGCGGGCACACTGAGTATCGGGAGCCTGGTCGCTTTCTACGGTTTTGTTACTCAACTTTTTGAACCGCTGAGCGGTGCCTCAGAGCTCTACGCTAGAGCGCAAAAAACCTTCGCCAGCATTCGGCAAGTCGAGGCTGCACTGAGCTTGCGACCCGGCGTCACGAATGCCGCGGGAGCGCTCCTGCTTTCCAGAGAGCATACAGCGGATATCGAGTTTCGAGCCGTCGAGTTTGGATACTCCAGGAACAAAGACCTCCTTTGCGTCCCCTCGCTTCGAATTATCGCTGGAGAACATATCGCCATCGCCGGAGAAAATGGAGCCGGAAAGAGCACCCTTGTCAAACTGATGTCCAGACTGTACGACCCAGTTTGCGGCTCGATTCGGCTGGGTGGCGAGGACCTACGGAGTATTCATCTCAAGAGCCTGCGTCAGAGCGTCTGTTACCTGCCCCGCGACCCGGTGCTGTTCGAGGGCTCGATTGTCTCCAATTTGCGATTCGTCCGGCCGGCTGCCAGCGAACAGGAACTCGACGAAGCCATCCAATTGGTGGGTCTGTCGAGTCTCGTGGCATCACTGCCGCATAGTCTTCGCCAGCGAATTGGACCGGACGGCTGCCAGCTGTCCGGAGGCGAGCGCCAGCGTCTTGCGCTCGCGAGAACCTTTCTGCAGAAGCCGCGAGTTCTGATTCTGGATGAGGCGACCTCCTGCCTTGATCCGTCAGCAGAGGAGACCATTCTTCAGCGGCTGCGGAGCAATCTCAGTCTTTCCACTTTCATCGTCATCTCGCACCGCCACTCCACATTTTCGACTTTTGGCAGAGTACTCCTTCTCTCGCATGGACGCATTGCGAGTGATGGGGATTTCAGCTCTCTTCTGCTCATGCGCGCGTTCTCTGACCCTCCGATGATTTCCACAGAATGAGTTCAACTCGAACATTATGCGTCGCGTCGTGCGGCTAAGTGCCAACAGACGGAGGCTTTACGGCCCGCGGCCGTTCGTCCTAAATGCTCCGATTCAAGCCAAATAGGTCGCAAAAGCGAACACGCCATGGTGTTCGTTCGTCTCGCTCTCTGGAAATCGACTAACCGTAGCAACTAGATGCGCGCGGCTAGGTTGCTTTTCTGGAAATTATCAACTTTTTCTGGCGTTCGATATGCCTGTGGTGTCAAAGTGCGCGCAGACATCAGATCTGCAATGGACTGATCTGAAAGGACCCGAATCAAGGTTTCGGCACAACTGATGCACAATCCTTCCCATCTCGCGATCACTGGGGACGGCGGCGTGGTACTGGATTTAAAACACGATCGCCTGTTGAAGTTGAACGCCGTCGGCACCGAAATGTGGACTCTGTTGACCCGGGGAATGTCGGAAACTCAAGTCGTAGGAGAGATCGCGCAGCACTACGGTGTAGACGCGTCCCGTGTGCGAGAGGACTTACGAAATCTTCTTTCCAGGGCTGAGGAAATGGGGCTATCTCCGGAATCGGTCTTAATTGCCGAACGAACACAAGATATTCTCGTAGAAAACCCTCCCGCAACACGGGAGCAAGATCAAACTGCGCAGAACGCAGTACCGCCGATTGGGGATGTCGTAAAAGCAATTTTGGGATTAGCGCTCTTCGACGTCATTCTTTCATATCGTAGTCTGGAGACTCTCTGTTCCATTGTCAGGTCGGTCCCCGTAAGGCCTTCGTGCCTCGTAAGTGATGCGACCGCGGTCGCTGAGGTGTCCCGGGCCGTCGAAAGAGCCTGCGTCTGGTATCCCAAGAAAGTTCTCTGCCTGCAGCGCTCGGCAGTCACCACCTACTTGCTACGTCGGCGTGGAATTGACGCACATATGGTCGTTGGGGTTCGTGCTATGCCTTTTCTGGCTCACGCGTGGGTCGAAGTCCAGGGAAGGGTCGTAAACGATTTTCCGCGTGTGAAGACTTTTTACCATTCGCTCAGTTCGTACTAAGTCGCTACGGGAACAGCATCATGAGCATTCAGACGGGGATTCGTTATTTCGACCACCGCGTGGTTTCACGGTCTGAGATAGATTTCCTCCTTCACGGTCTGAAGCATTCCGGTGCAGATTACGTCCATGTACACCTATCGGATTCTGTCGGAATGGGGTTCAGGGGCCTTCTGATCGCACCTGAGGACCAGGAAGACCAGCCTCGGGTCGGGCATAGTGGATCGGTAATCACTTTCGACGGCAGACTCGACAACCGGGAAGACTTAGCCTCCCGGCTCGGTGTCACCATCACGACGGCGATCACGGATGCGATGCTTGCACTCCTCTGCTACGAGCGTTGGGGGCGCGAAAGCTTTGATGCTCTCAAAGGCGAAATTGCCTGCGCAGTTTGGGACAATCGAATTCACTCCCTATTTCTCTTTCGATCGCTCTGTGGCACCCGTCCTCTCTTCTTTGTCGCCACTCAAAACCGCGTCGTATGGTCCTCAGAGCTGGACGACCTGATAATCAAATCTGGTATTCGTCCCCTCGTCAACGATGCCTACGCAATCGGTTATGCCTATTACCAACCCGATATCGATGAGTCGCCCTTTCAAAACGTCATTCCCGTCCCTTGTGGGACATATGTCGCAATCACGGACGCCAGAGAATTCGAGAAACCCGCGTCTGTGTGGCACCCGGAAAGATTATCGACACTGCTTTACGCGTGCGATGCAGAGTATGAAGAGGCATGGAAAGATCAGGTGGCAAATGCGATTTCCCGGAAACTGCGCACGCGCCACCCGGTTTTCTGCGAATTGAGTGGCGGACTAGATTCCACCACACTAGTTTTGACCGCCGACCAAATTTTGCGCAGAGCGGGCCGTTCCACGGGCGAACTGACAACCGTTTCCGTCACTTTTGAAACCTCAGCGACTTGCGATGAGAGATATTTCATTCGAATCGCTGAAGCGGCGCGTGGACGAACCGGGATCCACATTTCGGAGAGCTTTCTCGGGGCCACCTTCGGCTTGAAAGAATGCGTATTCACGGGCGTGCCGAACGCACATCGGTTCACGCCAGGACGATACGAGTGCATTGCCCGGGAAATGGAAAATGCGGGGGCCCGAGTCTTGCTGACGGGCAGCGGGGGCGATCACCTGTTCTGGTCCGACCTGAACGGCAGTCCTGAACTGGCAGACTTTCTGGCTCAGTGGCATCTACGAACTCTGATAGCGGAAGGCCGCGAGTGGAGCAGACTCGCGAGGATCCCGCTGTGGCAAATATTGCTTAAGCACGCAGTCTGGCCAATTGGGGTGATGACCCCCCTGGCTCGATGGCTCACACATGACCTCGAAGCCCCTCCCTGGCTCACACCAGCGGCGCGGGAGTTCCTCGTACAAAACGGCCGCGATGAGGGGATGAGACTGAATAAAGGTATTGCGCTTCCAAGCCGGCGAGTTCGCGAAATGATCGTTCGGTCCCTGCGCGCCGTTCTTTCTTCTGGCTATTTCCAGGAATACGAAGAAATCTACTTCTCCCATCCCTACGCGAACCATGATCTCATCCATTTCGTGCTTTCCCTTCCCATGAATCAATTGGTGCGTCCAGGACAAGATCGAGTTCTGATGAGGCGAGCGACCCGCGGGTTGTTACCAGAACCGATTCGGACGCGCAAAAGCAAAGGCACAATCGACGAACTCGCCTGCCGCGTGTTAGCGCGCGAATTAGAGGAGATTGGGGAGCCCGCCAATTTTGAAGTTTGCCAACGACACTACGCCGACCCGAAGGTCCTTGAAAAAGAAATGATCTCCATCGCGATGGGCAGGACCGATCACAGCTATGCCTTCCTGCGACTGATGAATGTTGAGCAATGGCTCCGCTCTCTCAGCACGATCGATTCTCGCCGTCGAGCAGCCAAGCAAGAAGCGCGAGATTTGTCTCTCGTATCGGCTTCATGATCTTGTACCGGTTTCGTCGAGTGCTTCCATCCGTCACTCGACGTTGAAGATGATCGAGGATGGAGAAAAGGAGCACCCCATGTACTCGACACCCCAATTGGAAAGCGTCGGAAAGGCAAGCGATCTGATTCAGGGCAATATCGGGAAAGGTGGCGACGTCGGCCAGGCCGGCCACACGAAGCCTCCGATGCCAACCCAACTTGAAGCAGACTGAAGCGCGGTGCATGGGCGGAGCGAAAGCTTCGCCCATGTACACACCTTAAGTAATTCCCGAGACGCTGTGGCGATTGTTAAGACAATTCTTGTCCAAGGGCCAAGCGAGCAACTCCGATTGGTGCAAAGCCCGGAATGTCAGTTGCAAATTGACATCGATGTCAATCCCGAAACAGCTCTGGAGGGAATCCGCGATCACTTTCGCAGCCGTTGGGACGCGGAAGTGCACGCGCTGCGATGGCTCTTCCGGGAAGATATCTGGCCTCCCGCCGAGGACCAGAATCCCTTCTTGGTTCTCTGGGTCGGGGATCTGGGCGCCCTTCCTGCGATCGATACTGTCTGCCCTCACACCGTGTCAGTTCTCTCCGGTCGCAAAAATCAGTTGAGCGATAGTATTTTTCGCTTCGTCGCGCTGGCCGTACGGTCCGGGGACTGTGCCCCCTGGCAACGTCCAGATTGGCTGCCGCGGATGACGGAGTGGATTCGAACTCACTTTCCCGAGCCGCGACACGTCGCGCAAGTACGAACATCACCCAACTGTGCCGTCCTTCGCATCCGCAGCGGAAATGCAACGTATTTCCTGAAGTCCCAACCCGGTGCGCTCGCTTATGAATCAGCTTTACTGGCCATCTTGAACCGCCATGCACCGGGATCGTGTCCACGCATCATACCAATCACTCCGGATTCGAACACACACATCACGGAGGAAATTGCCGGTCTTGCCCTGAATCAGGTTCAGGATGCTCAGGCGTGGCACGTTGCCTTGAGAAATGTGGCGAAACTGCAGATCGAGTGCTTGGATTTCCTGGACGAGTTAATCGGGGCTGGTGTTCCTTATGAGTGCATTGCGCAGGTTGCAGCCAACGTGGAAGACGTCTTCGATGATTGCGTGATTCAACAGAACGGGGTGCAGAATCAATTGAGGCGCGAAGAAATCTGTCGACTGTTCGAGATTTTGCCTGAAGTGGCTCGTGATTTCGAAGCGCTAGGACGCTGCGGCCTTCCGGAAACGCTAGTACACGATGATCTGAACCAGAGCAATGTATTCCACACAGCGCGAGGCGAGACGGTGCTCATCGATTGGGCGTTGTCGAGAATTACCCACCCGTTTTTTATACTCGCCTCCGCGCTCTTTGTCTCCGGCAACGATCTACAGTCAATGTCAGGAGTACGTGAAGATCTGTGTGCGGCTTATCTCGAACCATGGTGCGATTTCAAGCGATGCGATCGCTTGCGAGCAGCGTTGGATGCGGCGTCCCGTCTGTTCTGGATTGATGCGACGATGGCGTTGCGCCTCCTTTGTCAGGACAAACATGTGGATAATCGTTCGCACCTCCCAAAGTTCTTACGTGCGACGCTGGGAGCCTATCGATTGCGCGGTTAGGGTTTATGGGCATGCCCTATTTGCTCTGTTCATGCCTCGCCCTAGTTTTGGCTGCGTAAGAGTGGACGCATGGCCCGCCACTGTTCGTATTGCATCTGTTTTTCCGCGGCCGGATCTTCTTCGCCCTTGAGCCAAAAGCAAAACCAATCGACAGCGGCCTGTTCGGAAGCCAATCGCTCCCGCGGCTTAACCAGATTGTGTGTTCCCTCGGGAAAGATCATCAATTCCTCAGGCTTGTGGAGCATCTTCAGATTTTCATGGATCTCCCACATCAGAGGCACGTAGCGAAGCCCATCGGGTTCCTGGCTGAGGATCGGAGTATTCACCTGCTCAAGGTGGAACGGCAGGGCATTGCGCTCGAAGGTCGCAAAATCTTGCCCGATCGGGGGAGCCCCGTTTGCTTCGACCGCCCAAAGACGGCCATACTCGGTGGCAAGGTAGGCGAAATATCCGAGATCATCTCTCCCGGTGCTGAGCAGGGCCGCGTAGTGATAGCGAGCGACGGGATGCGCGACCGCATACAAGACTATCCAGGAAGTAGCGCTGTGTCCTTGCAGGCCAACGCGGTCTCGATCAATGATTCCTTTTTTGTCCAAAGAATCGATCGCGGCTTCATAGCCGCGCATCTCGTATTCCGCCCTCTCCGCCGAATAAAGGCGTGCTGGAACCGGCGGTGAATTGACTTTCGCGTCAGCGCAATGGCCGACCTGAAGAACCATGATATCTTCGCCCGCTAATACCTGGGCTGCATAGCCGGTGGCGCCCTCCGACTCGAACCCGGTGATCGAAAACTTGTCTGTCGTGCAGCCGTGTGTCTGGATCACCAATGGATAGCGGATCCCTGGCTTCATATCGGGCGGGCTGTACAGATCTCCGGACCAGGGCGATCCATCCGATGCCGTCCACCGGATCAAGCTAACGGGGGCGAACGCTTTCGAGCGGAACTGGGGATTTAGGTCGGTGAACGTCTGCGTGCGTCCGCTTCGATGATCGATCGCCTTGAGGTTTGGGGGGGTGTTCAGTCCTTGATCCAGCGAGATTGTAATCTGGCCGTCCCGCGTTGATCGCAATGCAGCTTCGACACTCGATACATTGCTCTCATGCCAGCCTGATTGATTTTTCTGGTAGGTGGCGACTTCGTTGACGTCACAAACCCCTCCTCGGTTATCAGGGGAGTTGCTCAATCCAAGAATCAGCAAATTGTCATTTGTATTCCAATCGATTGCTTGGGCGCAGACCACACCTTGTGCAACCGACGCGTCAATGGCGGGCCCATGGACCACGGTGGCATGACGGTTTGAAAGTTCGACTTCTGCGATGGCGGTCGAGTTCGTCGACGCCGGGCAATCCAGACGGCCCTTCCCGCCCAGTGGCAGAAACGTGTTGACGAGCACCACGGATTCGCTGTCCGGCGCCCAAGCGACGGAGCTCAGGTATGGACTCGAAGGCGCATCCAGCAAGGGAGAAGCGACGCCGGAGTTCAGGTCCAGGAGCACATAACTGGTCATGTTCGCCGGCCCGTCAATGGTTGATGAAAATGAACTCTTGAAACACTGCCAATTCCGGCGAACGGGCCCGAGGGCCTCGAGCACGGCATACCGCCCATCCGGTGAGATGGGATTTCTGGAATAGGGAAACAGAGCATTGGGGAGCGCTAACATTTCACCATCATTCGAGATTCGAATAGTTTTCTGTGGCGACAGTTGCTCAACGAACGTCTGCTGAGGAATCTCGTAATCGAGATCTCTCCACCTCAATCGGCCGCTCACGAAATTGCCCATCAAGATGTCGGTGAGAGATTGGTCTGTAACCACGAATCCGTGCTCGCGAAGCTCCTCTTTCTCTCCCGTAAGATCTGCGTCGGCCGTGTAGAGGACGCGCCCGAGATCAGGCGAGACGGCATAGGCATTGATCTTGGTCCGTTGCGTGGTCAACTGGCGGAGTTTTTTGGTCTTGATGTTCACTGCGTAGACTTGCGAACCTTCTCGCAAAGTCGTTCCCAGAAATGTCAGAGTCCGACGATTCAGCCAGCGAACGTCCCGAATTCCATCTTCGTTGGAGGAAGAAGCCAGTCTAGCTACAATCTGTGCCGGTTCGGAGAAGACGGCGTTCGTATGAAACACCAAAAGCGAGAAGACTCGCTCGTCAGTCCTGAGATCGCCTCGTTTCACGACGACAGCGAAGTGCTCGCCATCCGGCGACAGCAGCATGAAATCGTGCAGGCCGGTACCCTCATCTACGACTTCGGTCATCGCGATCGTATCGGCGACCGTAACCGGCGGAAACGATCCGGCAGGGAGCGACAAAGCCGATGTCACAATCAGCGCGCCACAACGTAACAGTTGTGTGAGCCATCGGATTCGCGAATCGCAAGACATTGCTCTCCAACGAACTTCTTGCAGGGATGTTGGTGAACGAAAAGCGAGTTAGAACTCGAACTTCAAGGCAAACTGGATGGATCGAGGCCCCCCGACCTGATAGAGGGGGCTGAACCCTCCACCACCGAGGTTATTGGCACTGAGGCTTTGCGCCAGCATCTGGTTGGAGAGACCGAACCCGGGATTTCCGAATTGCCCGCTAGGCTGTCCGAAGTTGGGATGATTCAGAACGTTGAACATTTCCGCGCGGAACTGCAACTTGAGAGGCTCGCGGATCGAAATCGTGCGGTGAACAGCGAAATCCCACTGCGCTGCTCCGAAACCCCGCAAGAAGTTTCTTGGAACATCCCCCTGGCGCACAGCGAGGCCAGTCGTGGGGTCCACGGGCGGACTCGTGAAGGCTGCGACATTGAACGCTTTGCCCCCTGGGTACAGCGATGCATAAATATAAGGAGACACGCCCGGCACCGAATCAGGGCGAGTGTCGCCAATGACCCCGCTATCGAACTCACCCAAGAGCACGTCACTGATGTCGACTGGAGGCGCGGACCGGGCAAGGACGAAATTTTCGGTCGACCATCCCCCAAACAGAACCGAAAACAGAGGGCCAGACTTGGGCGTCGGGATGTCGTAGGTAAGACCCGCCGAGAGTGCGCTGCGAATGTCGAAATCGGACGAAGCACGATTCGCAGAAATGGCCGAAGGAATCACACTGTTCGATACGACAGCGGTTGACCCGGCCGAGCCGGTATCGATCGAATGCGCCCACGTGTACGACGCAAGAACTTGGAGACCGTTCGACATCCGGCGCTGAAATTGCAGTTCGAGCGCATTGTAGCTTGAGTTCCCGACATTGGAGATGAGGTCGGCTCCCGCTAGCGATGGATTGGGTGACGCCACAAACGCGGTTTGCAGAAGGCGCTTTCCTGCGGCACCAACGTAGGATGCTGTGAAACGTTGCTGGCTTCCAAGCGCCTGTTCCACTGCTGTATTCCACTCGAGCGTATACGGCTGCTCGAGATTTGGATTCAAGGCCAGCAGAATTCCCGAGCTCAAACCTGCAGGGCTGATAGGTGGAGGAACAGCGGAGGCAGGAGCGAGCGGGAAGGTGCCGCCAGCCGAAAATACGGTGACGCCAAACGGGTATGTCCCGGTGCCGATGTTATTCCCTATTTCCGAAGTGGCGAGATCGTAAAACACTCCGAATCCCCCACGGAGCACCGTTTGCCACCTTGCGCTTTGCGAAAGCTCGTAAGCTGCTCCCACGCGGGGCGCGAAGTCAGCATAACCGGTCTTGTAAGGCGCGGTTCCTGCTGGCGCCAAGGCCAATAGGGAAAAGTTATTCAAGTTGAATCCGGTCACAGCGGGAATGCCCGGACCACTCAAGGAGCGGGGTACGAAATCGACGTCCCACCGAATACCGTAGGTAAGGGTCAAGTGCGAGGTAGAACGCCAAGTATCCTGCGCATAGACTCCGAGATTGCGAAAAAGCAGGGTGACGGGAAGATTGGCGCCGTAAATGCTTTGCAGAAGACTCCCACTCTCTGCGCTCGGCACGTCTTCCATGTATCCGACCTGCTGATAAGCGTTCGCCTGGTCAATCGGAGTGAGCCTTCGAAAGTCGACCCCGAACTTCAGCCCGTGGTTGCCTTTTTGCCAGACCAGGCTGTCGACGAAGTTGAGTTGCCGCTGTACATTACGTCCAAACGGGCCGGTCGCGATGGCGCCGTTCTCCAGTGAAAAGATCTGAAGGATCAATAGCGAGTCTGACGGTGTGTACGGGCTGGGGAACTGAAATGACGTCGGTGGAACCGCCCCGCCAAAATTGTCGAGAAAGCCGGTCGTACTGCCGCGCGTCCGGCTGTAGTTGAAACGAAAATCGTTCGCCAAAGAGGAAGCAAACATCCATGTGGTCCCGACGGTCGCCGTCTCGGTGCGGATCTCGGTCGAACTACCGGAACTGAGCGCATACAGAATGCCCTGTCCCCGCTGCGAAATGCTCGACGGCGAATCGTCGTATCGGCCGAAGAGGCTGATCTTGTCGGTCAGTTTGTGGTCGACCCGCAGACTGTATGCATCGAGGGACGAGGGATCAGAGTAGCTAGCGTTGAATTCAGCAATTCCAGCCGCCGGGTTGTCGGTTCCATTCGGCAGGGGAAAGGCATTCAAATAGGGCTGCATGGCAGGCGTTGCCGCCGCCCTTGCCGCTAGATCGGGAACGGTAGTGAGTTCCGTCTCGGGGAGACGGAGCCGCAGGCCTTCATAGGAGAAAAAGAAGAAGGTGCGATCTTTGACGATTGGACCTCCAACCGTCCCTCCGAAATCATTCTGCCGCTCCTTGGCTTTGGCAAGCGGTGGATGGTTGATATAGCCGTTAAACCAGTTGCTCGCGTCGAGCACGTCGTTTCGCAGATAGTCAAAGAGGGTTCCGTGAAACTGGTTCGTGCCGGAGCGAGTGACAATGGCAATTTGTCCGCCTGGGGTTCTGCCAAATTCCGGAGCATAGGTCGAGGTCTGAATCCGAAACTCCTGCATGGCATCGACAGAGACGAGACTGTTGGTGCCTCCCATCGCGCTGAACGATCCCAGCGCTCCCGCCATACCGTTGCCGGGGAGACCAAAGGGGGACGGACTGGCGGCGATCCCGATGTTGGCGCTCACGCCGTCCACCGTCCAATAGTTCGAGGCGGCACGCTGGCCGTTAATGCTGAATTGTCCGCCATCGGAAGGATTGCTGGGCGTCAATACCACTCCCGGAGTCAACTCGATCAGACTCTGAAAACTCCGGCCATTCATCGGCAGATTTTCCGCAAATTGCCGGTCGACGACGGTGCTCACGGCTGCGTTCTCCGTGTTCACCAGCGGCGCTCCCCCCTGCACGGTGACGATCTCATGGAACGCGCCGACCAGCAGCGTGAAATTAATGGACAGGGAGTCTTGCACGTTGAGCGTTATGTCAGGCTTGATTAGCGTCTTGAATCCGATTTTCGATACCTGGACTCGGTATGGACCTGGTGGCAGGTTTGGCAGAACGTAAATGCCTTGATTGTTCGTCTTGGTCGTGTACTGAACGCCGGTCACATCGTTAACGGCCACGATCTCTGCGTCAGCGACGGCGGCATTGGTCGAGTCGGAAACAAGGCCGTTGATGTTCCCGTTTGGAGACTGGCCGAACGATGGAATGGTCATCAACGCGATACATAAGAAGACACAGACAACAAGGGGGAAGCGCATGTCGGCTCTCCAGCGAGCAACTGAATCTCAGCCACTCATCCAATAAACTCGCAAGAGGATTCGCGATGAGCCTCACGAAGGCTTCGTTTTATTCTAGGACCGAGTGGAGGAAAGGAATGTCCGGGGTATCGGACAAGGAGGGTCTAAGGGTGGTTGGGTTCAATCTTCAGAGAGGCGAACAGCAGACGTTTGCTCGTCGGCTTGCGACTGCCGCCTTTGGGCTCGACGGTAACGAAGACGCCGTCGATCTGGGCCAAAGTTTTCGGGTCATTGCACTTCAGAATCCAGCGTTTCTTGGTCTCGTTATCTTCGTAGAAGACGCCAAGATTGATGGCACGCTCAACGTCAGGCCCGCGACGGCCCCATGCCTGAAACGTAGCTGCCTTCTTCAGCCCTGTCTGCTCATCCAAATCGTAGGCATAGAAGATGAGCGATTTACCGCGGGTATAGAAAAGGCGGCCGTAAGGCTTTCTGGTTTCCCCAGTCCCGGCAACGTCGTAGATCTCGGTCATGTAAAGATCTCGTGCACCCATGAGCTCGCGAATGTCGCGGTCTTTGGCCAGCATGTCGTCTCGCTGCTCAACGACCGCCCGTTGCTCTTGAAGCTGCTCGGTGAGTTCGTGGACCGTGGCTTCGGACGAGTTGGCGCGGGCAGCATCCTGGGCTGATTGCTGGGCTAACGAATCTAGTTTCTCCTCAAGCGAATGGGAGTTGCTCTCCGCCGACTCCAGCTTCTGTGCCAGTGCGGTTTTCTGCTCGCTGAGGTCCTGTTGCGTTGCATCACCCGCACGCAAATTCGTTTCAAGCTGGATCTGCGCGGCTTTCATTTCGCCTATTTGCGCGGACTGTCGGGCAAGCCGCCGGCGTAGCTCAGAGATCATCTTGTCGCGTTGAGCAATTTCCGCCCGCGCGACCTCGCGGTCGTGGCCAGCATCGCTCAATTGTTCTTCAAGCGAGGCTTGGGCGGGACCGGGTTGCTGCTCACTTGGCTGTGGTTGGGGCGATCTAACGGCGTCAGTCACCCGATGCGCGCCGATACGGTAAGCGAAGAAACCAACGGCAGCAACGAGCAGAATTCCGGCGGCATAGAGCATCCAGACATTCCGCCAAGTGGACTCGCTGGAGAATGGGAGGATGTGATGAGGAACATCCGAAGAACCGTTCCGGGGATTGGTCTGACCAGCTCGGTCCCTTTCCTCACGAGACAAGCGGTCGAACAGCGCCTTTTCCGCCTTGTCCTGGGACCAATCGTCGGTCGCCGGCACGTTTTCAGGAGCGCCGCCGGCCGCGACAGCCGGAATCACATCACTGACGATCAATTCGTATTGCTGAAGCGCTTCGCGGCAAGGCGCACAAACAGCAAGATGCTGCTGTAGCCGCCTCTGCTCGTCATTCGATAGCTCGCCGGTGGTCGAAGCAGCACAGAGTTCTAGGAACTCGTCATGGGGTTCGGTTTGAGGCAATTCCCATGCTCCTAGATTGGATAATCCCCGTATCATACTGCTCTCGCGCCCGGCAATTTGCCAGCAAAAATCAGCTTTCGCAACCGCTCCAGACCGCGAAACGAATGGTTCCGGATGTTGCGCTTGGTCTGGCCGAGTGTTGCGGCGATCTCATCCAGAGTGTAGCCCTCGATAAAGTGAAGCCTAAGTGTTTTTTGCTGGTCCTCCGACAGACTTCCAAACATTTTCTGCAGGTCCAATTCAGCCAGTCGCTGGCCAATGGAGCCCTCGGAGTGAGCTGATCCCGAATCAGTCGCGGGCATAGCCCCCTCGTCGAGCTCTAACTGCGTATAGAAATGGCGGGAATTCAGGTAGCGGCGGCGGGAAATCGCGCGCCGGTAAGTCATTTGGAGAATCCAGAATTGAGCCGAGGTCTTGGAGCTGTCGAATGACCCGGAGAGCCGGTGAATCAAAACGAAGATGTCCTGAAGGAGATCCTCGGCTTCGGAAGGATCCTTGAGGACGCGGAAGGCCGCCCTGCGAACAACGTGGGCATAACGACGAAAAAGGAGACCGAGAGCATCCCTGTTACCGGTTTCAATTAGGTTGATCAGGATTTCATCAGGCCTTGTTGCTAAAGGTGTCGCTTCGATTGCGGCCCCGGGCGAGCGTGCAGTGTCCTCTTCAGGCAGAGTAAGGCCGAACCGAGTTGCGACGGTGTCACTCATGTTCTTTTCTGAACAGGCATCCGCGTTCGTGTGTTTGAAATGATGGGTTTTCCCCGTTGGCTTTTATCCATCACTGCCGTGACACTCTTCTCGATGCCGCACGCTCGGCAAATTCAACCTAGGTCAGGTCCTGAAAAGGCCTTTGGGACTGTGGTACGCGAGATTCGGCATGCGGCAGGACTCTCTCAACTGGATGCGTACATCAAATTCGGTATCGACAGGACACAACTGAGCGCGATTGAACGTGGCGTGCAGAGCCCAACTCTCAGGACAATCATTCGATTGTCCCATGCTTTCCGCGTCACACCAACCGAGATGATGCGCCGAATGGAACGTTCTCGCTACTACCCTCGGCAGGGCGCGTAGACAGGGCTTGGCAGGCTCAAACGACATATTTCACCCCATATATATCTAATACGCAAATTTCCTTCCGTCAACCATATCTATCATGGCCTGTAATCAGCCTGTCTGCCCTAGTAGCTTGGCTGTGCAATGAGGCGTGACATTGGCGTGCTATTTCGGAAACGACTTGCCCAACTCCGAGAGGCGCAAGGACTCACCCAACCAAAACTAGCGGAACGGATTGGGGCCGGACCTCAATACATCGGACACCTTGAGACCGGCCGTATCAAGACTCCACCGTGGGATAAGCTCAAGAAGCTTGCAACGGCGCTGAACGTCTCGGTCGGAGATTTCTTTTTTGTCGAGGGAATCGATGAGAATGCAGAAGAGTTGCGAGCCAAGATCTACCAACTCGCGACCACAAAGGATGTGAAACTACTACGTAAGTACTACCGCCTCATGCTTGTCGGCCGAGAAGATTGGCGGGTCAACCGCAACGACCAACCGGATCGCTAGTTGGACAACAACTCTTCACGCCGCGTTGTCTTTCGAGTAGAACCATTTTCCCCCGACGAGGGCGCGCATTGAGGATCGTCATTGGTCTGTCTTGGTGATTCTTTTTTCCGCGGTGACGCTAGTGGACTACCGAGCCGCTCGGTCATTGCGTGGTGTTCACGGTGGTAAACGATTGGCTCCAAAAGAGCGTGTCTAGATTATTTCCCCTCTAATCTTAGCTTGAAATCTGCGCCGATCCATAGCACATCTCTGACGAGAAGTATGCCGCCTCAAAGTTAGCAGTGAAAACGTCCAGAGTCGATCTTTTCACCAGCGTCCCGGTTGTCGCCGGACAGACGAGAACTACGTGGTGTGGCTCGGCAGCCATTGAGATATTGCTCGTACCAGAGTACTGATCGAATCAGTTACCGGCATGCTCCCATCTACAACGAGATCGGCAAGTTTTGGGAGTACACCAGCAACTTGTACCTCCGTGGATGCTGCTTCAAGCTTGTCAAATTGCCTTCCATCGTCTCCACGCACCGAAAGCCGCTCTTTCCTTTGTTCTTTGTCAACGTTGACGAAAACGAGTTTCACGGGAGTTGGTGCGGCAATCGAACGAATGGCTTCCAATATTTCCTTATGGCGGACTCCATCCACTAGCAAGACGCCATTCGCGTCCCAGACGACCGTAGAGAGCACATTTCGAGCGAATGTTGTTGGACCTGCCGAAACAAGTTCTTCGCCTATGCTCTGCAGGACCTCGTCTCTCGACGTGAGACCACGTCGGTGCGCCTCGCCGCGTACATAATCGCCAAAGCTCACTCTCGCATAACCCAACCGACGAGAAAGCTCCGCAGACAGAGTGCTCTTCCCGCTACCGCGTCCTCCCGCAAAAGTGACGATCAAGCCCAAGCCGCTCTCTCCGGCGGAAAGAGCTTCATCTGCTCCCGCTCCAAGACGACCCACCCAGTACGATCGCGCTTGCCTACATTTGGCAGCTCAATCCGTTCAATCGCCCCGAGTTCCATGAGAGTGCAAAAGGCTGCATGTTGCTTCTGCTTCCAGAAATTTGGATCCGTGACGCATAACGCACCCCCATATCGGCGTGCGATCTCCTCCAAGTCTTGCGCGCTGTTGATCCGCAAATTCGTAGCCTCACGAATCAAGGCGATGCCCATGATTGGACCAGCGGGACGTTTTAGAAGGACGATGTCGCCCGCAGCTACTTCGTTGTAAGGTGCACACCGATGAACGCTAAAGCGAGACTCTAAAGTTTTTCGTCGCTCAAGGATTAGCGTCAGGTAGGGCTCGTCGAATACTGCTAGGTGGATTCGGCGCGGAGAGCAAACTGCGGACTGGTGTTGAAATGAGTGATCGGTTGAGAGTTGCTGAATGAACGCTCGGACTCGGCTAAGGAGCTCGTCTTTCCATTCTCCGGATTTCCGCTCCTTCACTGCCACACGCAACCTTTTCATGCTGCTCCGTCCACAGCAAGTGATTCAATTGTTCAACAGCATTGTGAACCGAAGCTTTTTCTCGGCTTGAGAGCGTCCGCCTTAAAGTAGCAGAAATCCGCGAGTCGCGACAACATTCGTTGTTAAGAGTTGCCAGAATCTCGACGAGCACGCCGGGAGATTTACAACCAAATACGCGATTGCCAGAGGTCCATAATCTCACGTACGGCCTAACGGGGTGACGGGCGCTTACGCTTGGCAATACGTCCCCCGGAATCAATGAAATCAGCTCAGGGTTGGCGGAGCTGGAGAAGCAACAAGGTCGTCCATTCACCGAGAAGGAGAAGGCAGTGTTCCGCAAACGCGGTGAGCACCGTTTCAAGATTCCAGACGGCTCACGCTGGGGAGATGTTAAGGCAGCATCTACAAACATTGGTGAAGTGCTTACCGACG
>Ga0335074_10004165_pt1 | contig 19886 bp, 22 predicted proteins | sample Lox_Sample_23_FD_206715 | JGI IMG/M metagenome (GOLD analysis project Ga0335074, IMG submission 206715) | Soil microbial communities from Loxahatchee National Wildlife Refuge, Florida, United States - Lox_Sample_2.3 | ecosystem: Environmental > Terrestrial > Soil > Wetlands | place: USA... | reverse complement strand
CGGAGGCGTGGATTCGGTAAAATCCTGACGAACTGCTTGTGGACGTGCTGGTGGCGGGGGCGCCGTTAGCACGACGGGGTGAGGTTGTCGTACATGAGCATCATGCTGCCCAGTGACCTGGCGTGGGTGTTAAACCTGCTGGGCTTTCCCTGGATCAATGTTGACGAGGACAAGCTGCGTGCCTGCGCGGTGGCCGACCGGAAGTTAGCCGCGCAGACTGACACCGCCAAGGGTCACACCGACGTTGCCATCACGACCGTGGTGACGCGGAACAAAGGGAAAACCGCGTCGGCGTTCCAGGCACACGGCCAGAAGGTCTCGGTGCACTTAGACCGGCTCAAGCAGGTGTACAACCTGACCGCCGACGCGCTGGACCTGATCGCCGACGTCATCGAGGGCGCGAAATTAGCGGTTATCGCGCAACTGACGGCGCTGGCCATCGAGATCGCAGCGGCAGCGGCGGAAACGGTCTTCACTTTCGGGATTTCCGATGCGCTGGGCCTGGCGGCGACGCAGGTGACACGGATCACGGTGGGGCAAATCATCGATGAGATGGAGCGCCAGGTCATCAAGCTGGCGGAGGGGATCCTGTTCGGAGTAGAGCTGAACGCGCTCCTGGCGTCCCTGGCGAGCCTGACGGAACAGGTGGCCAGCGATTACGTGGGAACCGGGCACGGAGTCAGCGCGACGGCAGTGGCCAAGGCCGGGGGGTCGGCGGTGACGCACTCGGTCTGAGGTGCTGACGACGGCAAGGCTGCCAGGCGGAGGAGGGGCCTGGGGCCGGCCAGGAAGCAGGCGGTGAGATGAGCGACGACGGCCCTGACCTGTTAGCCGACTTTGACAGCTACGGGGACGCCTCCGACAGCATGAGCTCGGCCAATGAGGAACTGACTGCGGCCGCGGGCGGCAGCGGGTCGGAGCAGGCTGAGGCCGGGCAGGCGATGCAGGGGTCGCCGTTTACGGCCGAGGCGGGCCAGGCGCTCGACAAAATACACGGAACTCTGGACGACGGACTGAACGCCGCGAAGGAGGTCACCGGCGCCGATGCCGACGACCTGACCACAGCGGGAAAGACCCTCAAGGCCGCCGATGACAGCGTCGCCGCCAATGCCCGGGACATCCCGGTGACGGAGCCGACCGGTGGCGAAGCCACCCCCTCCGGGAGGATCGCCCGCCTCCTGTCCGGATCAGGCGACGACGTGCCGGACCCGGGCAGCGACGGGACGGACGAGCAACCCGAACCCCCGGCCCAGACCGAGCCCCAGGGCCAAACCGAACCTCCAGACCAGCCCAAGACCCCGGAGCGGACCCAGCCATCGGGCCAGCCCGACCCGGACGCTACGCCGCGGGGGCACCCAGCCCGCATCCGCCCGAAGGATGACGCCGCAACCACGCGGTCGTTGCAGCGCGAGAACGAGTCGGCCAACACTCTCGCCCGGCGCGGCTATGACATCGAGCAGAGACCGGGCGTTCCCGGCACAAAGAAACCTGACTACCGCATCGAGGGCCAGATCTTCGACAACTACGCACCATCTACTGGCGATCCCCGCAACATCGCTTCCAATATCAAGATAAAGGTCGACACAGGCCAGACAGACCGCATCATTCTCAACATGGCCGACAGTCCTGTTAGCTTGGGTCAGATGAGCGCGCAGTTGCATGACTGGCCGATTGCGGGCCTCAAGGAAGTCATTGCGATTGATGCCCAGGGCAACATCGTTCACCTCTACCCGTAGACCGCGAGAAAGACAGCGCACAATGGCCATCTCCTACGACTTCGCTATAGCGACACGGTCGACCACGGCGCAGGTCGCCCGCGCGTTGCACGACCTCGCCCAGGCCATTGGACTGCTTAGCGCGCCGGTCGCTGCTGAGTCGCTGATGACCGACGGTGCGGTAACGGCAGGCGGCACCTGGCTCCGCGTTGTTGAGACCAGTCCCGCGCCGTGGAACTCGGTAGTGACCTACCTGGGATTCAACCCGACGCTATCGGTGGCGTTCCGGCTCGAATCGGACAGCGATATCACCAGCCAGCAGGACGACATGATCCGGCTGGTAGACGGACTGCTCGGCCAGTTCACCGGCGACGCCGTTCTGCACTTCGAGTACGAGATCATCTGGCTGCTGCGCCGCGACGGCGATCTGTCGCTGAACGACGAGGACGACGTGTGGCCGCCACACCGGCTGGCCCTCATGTCCCAGCCGTACCACCGCGCTACCTACCACTTCGCCGCGGAATGACCCGCTAGATCGGCCGTTCGCGCAGTTCCAGGTCTTGACACCGGAATGCACCCGCGGTTACGTAAGCGCTTAACCAACGTAAGCGCTTAACCTGACGGACATCGAGGTCCTGCGTGCCAGACCGGTCAACGATCTACGAGGTCGCCAGGCGCAGCGGTGTGTCGACGGCGACGGTGTCGCGGGTCATGGTCGACGGCAAAGGGTTCTCGGAGACGACCAGGCAGCGCGTGCTGGCCGTGGCGGCCGAACTCGGCTGGGTCCCGAGCGGATCCGCCCGGGGCCTGGCGTCACGGCGGGCCGGGATCGTCGGCCTGCTGTTCCCCGACCTTGGCCGGTCGGGGGCGGCCGAGGAGGCATCCCCGCTGTATGTGGACCAGGTGATCCGCGGCGCGGAGCGGGCGGCGACGGCGGCCGGCGACGCGGTGCTGATCGCGGCGACGCACAGCGAGTCGGGGCGGCAGCTCGCGTTCTCGGTCGCCGGAAAGGTCGACGGCCTGGTCGTCATGGCGCGCAGCCTCTCCGACGACGACATCGCGGCGATCTCCCGGAGCGTGCCCGTCGTGGTCCTGGCCAGCAGCGGCGTCCGCGACGGGCTGGACTTCGTCGGCACCGACAACACCGGCGGGTCGCGCGCAATCACCGAGCATCTCCTGGACGTGCACGGTTACACCGACCTGGCGTTCATCGCCGGCCCCGCGGACTCACCCGACTCCGACGAACGGTTCGCCGGGTTCTGCGACGCCCTGCGCGCAGCCGGTCTCCCCGTTCCCGGGGCTCCGGCAGCGGTCGGTGAGTTTACCGAGGCAGGAGGCGGGAAAGCAGTGCAGGCCATGCTGGCCAATGGCCGCCGGCCGCGCGCGATCGTATGCGGCAACGACGAGATGGCGATCGGGGCACTGGCTGCGCTGCGTGCGGCGCGGCTGCGGGCGCCGGCCGATGTGGCGGTCACCGGGTTCGACGACATCGCCGCGACGCGGCATGTGCGGCCAGCACTCACGACAGTCCGCCAGCCCATGCGCGAGCTGGGCGAACGCTCAGTCCAGGCGCTGCTGTGCCGCATCGCCGACCCGGCAGCGGCACGGAACTCCGTCGTCCTCCCGACCGAACCCGTGATCCGGGGCAGCTGCGGCTGCCGGACCCGGGCCACGACAGCGAGCCAGCGGAGCGGCACATGAGCCGCGTGGCTCGGTCGCGTTTGTCAGCGCTGGGTCCGCGCAGTCGGCCCTGCCGGGCACCGCACTGCTCGCCGCTGTCAACGGTGCCATCGAGGCTGCGGTGCCGCCCCTGGCCCGCGAACTGACCCCGCGCCGGGTCAACGTGGTGTCGCCCGGCGTCATCGAGACCGGCTGGTGGGACAGTCTCCCCGAAGCGGACCGGCGCGCGGCTTTCGCGCAGTTCGCCGAGCAGACTCCGGTCGGCCGTATCGGCACCGCCGAGGACGTGGCCCACGCTATCACCGCCCTGGTCGAGAACGACTTCATCACCGGAGTCGTCCTGTCCTGCGACGGCGGCCTGCGGCTCACCTGACGACCCGGGCCGGCGGTTCGCTCCGCGCGCGATCCCTCCCGGCTGGCGCTGCCGCCTAGCTGGGAGGCCGGCCCTCGTCGAGTTCGTCAAGCGCGGATTCGGTAACAACGACGACGGGCTGACCGGTCAGATGGTCGCGCCACGTTCGCCGCCGGACCGATGCCCCGCCTAGATCGATGAAACCATGCTCGGTTGTGAATCCGCCGCCACGCTGAAACATGAAAAGCAGCGGCTCGAAGGGATCGTCCAGGAAGCTAGGAAAGGGCACTCCAGCGTCGAGCACTGCCGCCCAGCCCAGTGCATCGCGGCACGCGGCTGCCACTACCCCGATCTTGATAGCCGTCGCGATCAACTCGTCGAGCTCGCTGACCAGATGGGCCGGAGGGCTTACGTCAGGCGTTAGTCGGCCAGCTATATCAAAAAATGGCCAGTCACCAGTGGCATCAAGTTCATGTGCCCACCATGCAGCGCGCCGCAGGTACTCTCCCATCAGCTTGGCCCGCGAGCGGCGGTGATCGAAGGACATGTCGCCGGACCAGTCGGCTGTCCGCAGGCGGGACATTGTTGTCTCCGCATGGCTATGGGCATTCATAGTCCGAGTCCCTCACGAGCGGCCCTAACTACGTCGTCTATATTAGACAAGTCTGGTGCTATCGGGCTGTCCGGCGCAGTCAAACCGATCTGCCGCCAGAGTCGCAATGGTTCGCCGTACTCCACGGGAGCTACATCGTGTGCGCCGACATGCGATGGGTTAAACATGTGGGTATCACCGTCCCACGCCTCCGGATCAGCAGAACGATACGGCATGCCCGATTCCATCAGCCGGCTCTCCACATACTCGTGGGCCATGAGCGTGCGAAACTCGCCAAGCTCGTCGGGGCTCAGCGTCCCAGCTTCCGCCTTGTTCCATAGCTCGGCTATTCTTCCGTCCGCGGTGAAATATCCATGCGCGATATCATCCGGCCCAAGAGGTACATCATGCTCAGTCATAAAAAGGTGATTCTTGACCTGCCCTACGACATCCTCACTCACACCGGTATTGTCAGAAATCTTTGGCACGTCACCGTCATTTGCCCGGATCGCATCATAGGCCGCCTCTTCCTCGGGTGAAGAGGACTCCACGTAACCGGCTCCAGTCCATCCTCCCGTGCTCGATGGCGCGCCAGCCGGCGGGGCGGTCGGACTGCCGGCGTCATCGTCTGGTGGGAGCGGCGGCTGCCCATCGGCACCTGCCGGCCCGGGCACATCATCCTCAGGCGGGCCAGGCGATCCAGCGGCTGCACTTGTGCCGCCCAGATCCCCATCGCCAGACAGATCGTCAGGACTGAGGATCCCACTGGCGTTCCGGCCGACCTGCTGGTCGGCGTCGGTCAGCAGGCCTACGGCGTCATCGGCCTTGCCGGCGGTGTCCCGCAGGAAGTTCGCGCCGGTCTCGCCGGCATCCTCGAAGCCCCCTGCCACATCCTCTGCCAGCCCCTCGAAGATCTCGGGCAGGTACTGGCTCATGAGAACTTCAGCCCCCGCACCTGCGCCGCCAGGGCCGACGCCTGGCTGCTCAGTGCATCCGCCTGATTGCGGAGCTCCGCCGTCTGCGCATACACCGCTGCCGGGTTCACTGACACACCCTTCTGCGGACCCGCTGTCCCCCCCGACTGCGACCAGTCCAGACCCGACAGCATCGATTTGATCTTCGCCATTAATGGCTTAGCCGCAGCTTCGATCACCTTCCCGGCGATGTACTGCTGGAGATCCATTTCCAGCGACTCGACCAGTTTCTCCGCCGCCAGATCGATCAGCGGCAGCGCCGCCTCCGACGCTCCCAGCGTTGGTATGGCCGCAGCCTGGTCAGCAAAAAACGTCACCGCCAGCCCGAGCAGGTCGCCGATCGCAATGGCCTTCTGGCCTACGATGTAGCCCCCGGCCGCGTCCAGCGCATCCGCGAGCACCGTGCACCCAGTGGTGATCTCATTTATCTGGCTGGTGGTTAGCTTCGCCCACCCCGAGGTCATCGTCTCGCTCGACGCGCCCTTGTGCGCCTTCGCGATCGCCGCGACTGAGTCGGTCGCGTTCCGGTGAGTGGTGATCACCGCCTGGCGGAAAGACCGGACTAGCCCAGCGAACTGCCATACCGTGTTCTCGCTGATATACGGCCACGGCACCCCGATTACGTTCAGGAAATTGACTACCGGCAGCGGCAAGTCGTCAATTGCCACCCGAACTCACCCCATATGACACGGGACACCCCTGGCATTCCGCCGAGCGCCTGACGTCCCCGGTCCGGCAACCCGGCCGCTACTCCCGGACAACCGCATGCACCTCGAAGCTACCCCGGCAACGGCCCTAGCGCGAGAGATATGCCGTGCTGACCGGTTTTGACGGCCCGGCGCCGCGCCCAAGCTGCCGACGGCAGGAGCCTCCTGCTCGGCCAGGTTCTATCGTCCGCGCACGGCTCCCTTGGCCCGGACAGCCTCGGACATGCCCCGGTTGGCCAGGGCATCGGCGTGCTCGTTGCCCGGGGTTCCGGCGTGCCCTTTGACCCAGCGCCAGTCCACGTCATGCCGCTGCACCACGGCATCGAGACGCCGCCAGAGGTCGTCGTTCTTGACCGGCTTCTTTTCCGCCGTCTTCCAGCCGTTGGCCTTCCAGCCAGGCAGCCATTTGGTGACGCCATTGCGCAGGTAGGTGCTGTCAGTATGCAGGTGCACCGTCGACGCCCGGGTGAGGCTCTCCAGGGCCTGGATCGCTGCCATCAGCTCCATGCGGTTGTTGGTCGTCGCCGCCGCCTCACCGCCGTAAAGCTCCTTCTCGTGCCCGCGGTAGGACAGCACCGCGCCCCACCCGCCTGGCCCGGGGTTGCCGCTGCATGCACCATCGGTGTAGATCTCCACGGCCCCGTCGGCCGGCTCGCGTGCCATACCCCGCACCATAAGGCACAGTGGCCCACCGGCGGGTCTGCTGCCGGTGCTGCGGCTGGCAGGCCTGCGTTCAATCACATTTTCTGTTATGCCAATTGACACTACTGTGCCATGGCTATATCGTTCTCGTCATGGAGCAGGCCAGGGGCCGGGGGCGGCCGCGGAAAGACCCGGCTCAGCTGGCGCGGTGGACTCCTCCTGAGGGCTGGTCCCGGCTGGTCGCCTGGATCTCGCCGGAGGAGAAGAAGGCACTCAAGCACGTCGCCGTCGAGGCTGACGTGTCTGTAGCCGACTTGGTCCGCTCGCTGGCCAGCGGCCTGGCCGCGGGAGTTATTACGCACGAGGAGCTAGCCGGGCACGTCCGGAAGGGAATACCGGTCATGGAGAAGATCCCCACGCTGTTCGAACGGGACGAGCGCTTCAAGGTCACGGACCGCCCCCGGGCCGAGTGCGACTGGGTGTTCAAGGGCGAAGGCAGCTCAACCGAGAAGCTCGACGGCACCAATATCCGGCTCACCGTGCGTTCCGGCCAGATCGTGCGGGTCGAGAAGCGCCGCAACCCGAGCAAGGCGCAGAAGCAGCAGGGCATCGTGGACGGCTGGTACGCCGACGCCGACGAGCACTCCGCCGAGGACAAGTGGATCCTGGCCGCGGCAGGCAACACCGACGTGTCCGGATGGCCGGACGGCGAGCACTCCTGCGAGGCGCTTGGCCCGCGGATCCAGGGCAACCCGCTGGAGCTAGGAGATCTCCTCTGCGTCCCGTTCAACCTGGAAGTCCCTGAGTACAAGGAAGTTCCGCGCAGCTACACGGGTCTGCGTGACTTCCTCGCCACCCTGGAGAGCAGGTTCGCGCCTGGCCACCTGGCCGAGGGCATCGTGTTCCACCACCCTGACGGCCGCCGCGCCAAGATCAAGCGCAAGGACTTTCCCCGGGCCGCCTGACCAGCTGCGGCCGTGGCCCGGGTAGGCACCTGACCAGCTGCGGCCGTGGCCCGGGCGGGCGCCTGCCGGCGGATGGCATCATCGAGGCCGCCGGTCCATCCGGCGCCCTCGGCCCGGCCTCCCTGCGGTTCCGGCTGGTCCTGCCCGGGCCAGGTACCGTCCGTAAAGGTATGATCCCTTAGCGCGGAGTTTTTTCAGCGTATATCGCCGAAAACACTCCGCGCTAACAGCAGGGGGCGGCCGAAACCGAGCCGTTCTCGCTATTGGTCAAAGACTTCGCCAAGCGGAACGCAGGAACCGAAGACCGGAATCAGGCAGCGTGTATGAGCGTAGAACTCCTGCGCCGCGGGCGTGAGCGGATGACGGACAGTTAGCTTCCGCCAGTCATCAGTATTCCCGTAGATCGTGTCGCAGCAAATCGCGCACGTGTAGGTCAGCTCAGTGCCTCCGCCCGCCACCTCACCCAAGAGAGAACCACCTTCCCTGGTCTACCTGCTTATCAATCCATGCATTCGTTGACGACTGGTTCGTGACAATATTGCCGTTCGCCGGGTCACGTATAGTGACCTGGCTGGTGCCGTCCGGCTGCTGCCAGACGTATACCTGGTTCCCATTTTCGTCGTAATAGACATCCTCAGCATTGCTCATGACTTCGTTGGGGTCGATATCGCGCTCGCCGGCGCCGCCACGAAGTGTCGAGTGGATTGTGTCATTCGACGGCGGGAGCGGCGTCTCATCGCCGCTCCCAGAGCCGTCCTCCGGCTCGTCGTCCCCGGTCTTCCCGGGCGTGTTGAAGTTGATCATCGGGCCCAAAAGCCCACCGCCGGGGTTGCCCAGGATCTCCGGCCCCAGGCCGGTCGGGATGGGGTCACCTTCGGGCAGCGGGAGCTCAGGCGGGATCGGGTCCCCCTGGGGCAGGCCAAGTTCGGGTGCTGGCGGGAGAGTCTCGGTGCCGAGACCAAGGTCGGGCGCACCCGGGTTCCCCAGGATCTCCGTCCCGTAGTCGGTCGGGATCGGGTCGCCGGGCGTCCACCCACCGAGGGGGAGGTCCTCACCCGTCGCAGGCTGGCTGCTGATGAAGCTGCGCACCGGCCCGTCCCCGAAGAGGTCCTGCAGCTCACCAGAAGCCGACGTGACCTCGGACGCCGCCTGGTTGCCAGCCTGCTGCATGGCGCTGATGGCGTCGTTGGCATTCTGCCCGGCCTGCTCGGCCGCGCTCATCAGAGAACCGCTGGGGTCGTTCTCTGCTGCGTCGGCAATGGAGTTAAAGGTCTGTGCTTTCTGCTGTGCGGCGCGCAAAGAGCCGGCATAGTTCTCAACAGCCGAGGCCATCCGGGTCAGCGGCCCCTCAGCTGCCCCCGTTCCCTCACCCAGGTTTGTTCCGAAAGCGCTGAACGAGTCGGCTGCCGACCCGGTCCACTCGGCGTCCGTTACGGTCCCGCTGGTGAACTGGCGGGTATTACTGCCCAGGCTGCCCACGCCCTGGGCCGCGTACCGCAGCCGACCAGCCAGTTCCTCCAGCGCTTCCGGATCGCCGGGCACTGACAGGCCGGATGCCACGGCTCAGCCGTTTCCGTTCAGGAACAGGCTGTTCGGGTCAACTATGCCCTTAGCCCGCGCGGTATTTGTCTGCTCCGCATTGGCATAGGTCTGCCCCGAGGCCGCCAGGCCCTTGGCAGCATGCCCATAGGCCGTGAGCATGCCACCGAACGCTTTGTCCCCGCGTCCGGCGGCATCGGTCAGCGCTGACGCCAGGCCCGGATGTCCGGCCGAGCTGGCCATGCCTGCCAGTGTCTCGACCGCGTCTACGGCGACAGCTTGGCAGTACTCCTGCAAGTCTGACGCATCCTGGCTTCTCGACTGCAGCACGCTTGCCTTTACCGTGAAACCTTGCCCCATCGCGATCGCCCCTCTTTACTCCTATGCCTCCAGGAACGGGAACGGTGGCCGCATGGCTCAGATCCACTTGCCGGTAATGACACTAGTTGCCTCGGTAAGGGCGCGGGACAGCTTTCTGGGTACCGGCTGGCCGGCGGCCGGGCAGAAAGCTAGGTGGCCGGGCCGATCCAGGTCAGGTCGGTGAGGTTGACGACTATCGCTTCCTGGGTGGTGCGGGCGATAACGACGATTGCCTCGTCCGCCGGGTCGGGGTTTTCCTCCCGGTGGGGCACCCAGGGCGGGACGTAAATGTAGTCTCCGGGCCCGGCACGCAGCCGCCGTTCGACGGCCCGGCCTGCGGTCTCGTCGAGAAACACGAACTCCGGGTGACCGCTGACCACATAGATACCGGTCTCGGAGATCCCGTGGTGATGATTGCCGGAGCTGGTCGACGGGGCTACGTGGGTCTGGCCCATCCACAGGTCGTGCGACCCCACGGTCTGACCCGAGATCGCCGCCAGGCGGCGCATGCCGCTGGTCTGCGCTGTCTCTCCGGACAGCGCCGCAGGCGACACCTGATGGAGCCGCCGGTGGAACCCGTCCTGTGACACCGTCACCCATGACACCTTAACGGTGGATGAACCCGCCGGACATCGGATGTCCCCCTGCACCCGGCCTGTGGACACACCACTGGCCCCCGCTGATGATGGGGGTCATGACCTCCGCAAAGCCCAGGCCGCATCCGCTGGAACCGCTGTCGGAGCTGGAGGTCAGCGCCGCCGCAGCCGCTGTGCGGGCGTACCACGACTTCACCGGCGGCTCTGTGTTTGTGATGACGTCGCTGCGTGAGCCAGGAAAGCCGTCGCTGGACGAATACCAGCGCAGCGGCACGATGCCCGCTCGCGAGGCCAGTGTTGCTCTCTATGACCGGTCACGGCGCCAGATCATCGAGGCCGTGGTTTCGCTGGCCGATAACAAGGTGCTGTCGTGGCGCAGCGTTCCGGGGGCCCGGCCCAAGACCTCCTATGGGGAATGGGAAGGCGCCGAGCGGGCGGTGAAAGCAGACCCGCGCTGGCAGGAGGCGCTGCGCCGACGTGGGATTACCGACTTCACCCATGTAGAGGTACAGGCTTGGCCCCCGGGCTACGCCGAGGAACGCGACGCGGAGCGCGGGCTGCGCGTCGCCAAGGCACTGGCCTGGGTGGGTCTTTCCCAGGGCGACAACACGTTCGCCCGGCCGGTCGAGAACGTCGTCGCCACGATCGACCTCGACACGATGGAGGTGCTGGAGGTCGAGGATCACGGCTACGTGCCGCTGCCGCCGCGGGCCGGCAACTACGCGCCCGAACTGGCCAGCGACCGGCAGAACTTCCCGGTGCTGGCTGGCCTGCGTGACGACGTCCGGCCGATCGAGATCACCCAGCCCGACGGCCCGGGCTTCGAGCTCGACCGGCACGAGCTGCGCTGGCAGCGGTGGCACCTGGTCGTCGGGTACACCCCGCGCGAGGGTCTGGTGCTGCACCAGGTGCGCTACCTCGACGGCGGGCGGGAACGCTCGATCGTGCACCGGGCGTCGCTGTCGGAGATGTGGGTACCGTACGGCGATCCGGCGCCGGTCCACCGGGTCAAGGCGGTGTTCGACGAGAGCGAGGCCGGGCTGGGCGTGTCGGCGAACTCGCTGCGGCTCGGGTGCGACTGCCTGGGCGAGATCCGCTACCTCGACGCGGTCGTCAACGGCGAAGACGGAGAGCCGACCCGGCTGGCTAACGCGGTCTGTATTCACGAGGAGGACACCGGCGTCGGCTGGAAGCACACCCTGCCCAGAAACCAGGGCGGTGCCACCGAGGTCCGCCGGGGCCGCCGGCTGGTGATCTCGTCGTTTGCGACCGTCGGGAACTACGACTACGGGTTCTTCTGGTACCTGCACACCGACGGTTCCCTTCAGTACGAGGTGAAGCTCACCGGGATCATCTCCACCGGGGCCGTGGCCGACGGGGAGCAGCCCGGTTATGGCACCGTGGTCGCTCCGGGCCTGTACGGGCCTAACCACCAGCACTTCTTCAACGTCCGGCTGGACATGGCCGTGGACGGCACCACGAACTCGGTGGTTGAGGTGGACGCGGTGCCCGCCCCGCTGGGGCCGGGCAACCCGGCAGGCAACGCCTGGGTGGCCCGGGAGCTCCTGCTGGAGCGAGAGGCGGATGGGCAGCGCCTGGCGGACACCGCGGTCGGCAGGCACTGGCTGATCATCAACGAGTCGGTCCGGAACTCCCACGGCCGACCGGTGGGCTATCAGCTGGTCCCCGGGCCGAGCACGCTGCCGCCGATGCAGCCCGATGCGCCGGCGCTGCGACGGGCCCAGTTCGCGACCCGGCATCTGTGGGTCACCGCGTATGCCCCGGGTGAGCTGTACGCCGCGGGCGACTACCCCTACCAGCATCCCGGCGGTGCCGGGCTTCCCGCCTACGCCAGCGCGAACCGCCCGCTGCGCGACGCCGACATCGTGGTGTGGCACACCTTCGTCGCCCACCACGTTGTCCGCCCGGAGGACTGGCCGGTGATGCCGGTCACCACGGCGGGCTTCCAGCTCCGCCCGTTCGGCTTCTTCGACGCCAGCCCCGCTCTCGACCTCCCCCGCCCCGCAGCCCACTGCCACGGCGAGCCAGCCGACTGACCGGGGTTACCCGATAGCGCCGAGACCTGAAGCAGCATGAGTTGGTCGCCGGTCGGCGGGCCAGCCACTATCTTCGTCTCGAATGTGCAGGACTCCACCGATGTGGGGGACTTCACCGACGCGAGGACTGCAACAGGAGGCGCCACGGCCGAGAAGAAGCGGTCTTCCCTCGAGCGCATCCAGCGGCTGGAACAGCTGGAGCGAGAGCGCCTGGAGGAGAAGGAACGCAAGGATGAGCGCCGGCGCCAGGTCATCGCCGGCGCCAAGCCGTCCGGGGGACGCCACGACCTCGTCGACCGCATCGAGGGGGTCATGAAGTACCCGATGACCCTGCTCGGAGTTGCCTGGCTGGTCATCTTGTTCGTGGTCGTCACCACCGACGTCACCAGCTCGGCCTCCATCCCGCTGGTCGGCACGCTTTTCGCGCTCTGGGCCATTTTGCTGGTGGAGTACCTGGTGCGCGTGGTCGTTACCCCCGACCGTCGCGGCTACTTCAGGAGGCGGTGGGTGGAGCCGGCCACCGTGGTCGTACCCCCACTCCAGGGCTGGCATTTCGTCGGGATCGAAAGGGTGACCCTCCTCGTGCGTGAGGGGCAGCTCCGGATGGGTGCCATCCTCAGGCACCACAGCCTTTTCCGGGTGCTGATCGCGGCCGCGGCAACCCTCTTTGTCGGGGCCTGGCTGGTGCTGCTGTTCGAGGAGAACGCCAAGGGGAGCAACATCCACAGCTATCCCGACGCTCTGTGGTGGGCCATCGTCACCGTAACCACCGTGGGCTACGGGGACCGCTACCCCACCACCGAAGGCGGCCGGATTGTGGCCGTGGTCCTGATGCTGCTGGGGATCAGCCTCATTGGCGTGCTCACCGCCACGATCGCGTCGGTGTTCGTCAAAGAGCACACCGACGCCAACAAGGAGGAGTACAAGCGGGGCCACGCCGACCTGGGCCAGCAGCTGACGGTGATCAGCGCGCGACTGGCTGACGTCGAGCGCCGCCTGGGCGCCACGCCGACCGACGTGGCTGCGGTGGATGCGGCGGCGAACGCCGCGCCCGGGACGGACGAGCCCGCCGAACCGGGACAGGGCGCATAATATCCGTCGCATGAAGGGCACTCTCACGCGAGACGGCAAGGTCACCGAACCAACCCAGCAGGGGATCGAAGAGGCAGCGGCCGGAGGCGAATTTTTCTGGCTCGATCTCGATGTCCACGACCCCGGGCCCGACGACGACGTCACCGGGCTGCTGTGCAACACCTTCCACTTCCACCCGGTGGCCGTCGAGGCAGCAGAGCGGTTCGGCCAGCGGGCCCGGATCGATGACTACGACGACTTCGTGCACATCGTCACCTTCGGCATGGCCGCCGACGGGAAGAACGTGGCTGAGGTGCACTGCTTCGTCACCGGGAAATTCATCATCAGCATCCACCGGGGCAACTGCCCGGCACTGGCTACGGTGCGCGGCCGCATCGGCAACCATCACTCCTCGGAGTCGGCAGCGCCGCAGGTGGTCATCTTCTACCTGATCATGGACACTCTGGTCGACTCGTTCTTCCCTGTGCTGTCCGACGTCGACGACGCGATCGACAACCTCGAGGGCGCCATCCTGAAGAACCCGACCGAGGAGCAGCTCGGGACTCTCTTCGACATGAAGCGGCAGATCCTTACCATCCGCAAGGTCGTCACGCCCCAGCGTGACATGATTTCCAGCCTGAACTCCGGCGTGGTGGAAATCCCCGGGATGACCGACCAGGGCTCGGCTTACTTCCGCAACCTGTACGACCACCTGATCCGCATCAGCGACATGGTGGACGGGTACCGGGACCTGATAAGCGGGGCCATGGACACGCACCTGTCCATGATCTCCAATCGGCTGAACGTGGTGATGAAGCAGCTGGCGATCATCGCCACGGTCTTCCTGCCCCTGGGCTTCCTTACCGGCTTCTTCGGCCAGAACTTCGCCTGGCTCACGAACCACCTGCAGGCGAGCTTCCCTTACTTCCTCTTCCTCGGCATCGGCTCCGAACTGGTCGCGATCGTGCTGCTGCTCCTCCTTTTCAAACGGCGCGGCTGGCTTGGCAGCGGCCCCACGGCCTGAGCGGGCTGGCCGGGCCGAGCGCCTCAGCGCACATGCTCGCGGCGGCCCGTTAGGTACCGTGATGCCCGTGCGGCAGGTGGAATGGACCGAGCTTTTCGCCCTGGGAAGGGGTAAGAAGCGGGCGGCTGGAACCGTGACGGAGCTGCTCATCGGGGGCCCTTACCCCTGTCTGTCGCCGCCGGAAATACCACCGCTGGCAGTTGTGAATGAGATGCTGGCCAAACCTGGTGGCGGTGGCATGAACGGGGGGCGCCGGTGGCGCCAGTTCGCGCTGTCCGCTGACGATTACACCGAACTCGTGGCCGACCTTGTGAGCTCGCACGGCTACACCGTCGTTGATGTTCCGGCCTGGGTGGCAAACGGCGACGACTGGCACGTCTGGATCATGGAACGGCGCTGGGGCGTCCCTTCGGGGCCACAGCGCTCGCTTAACCAGCGGGCTCGGGACCTGAAGCAGCAACTCGAGGAGGCCAGGGCAGACCCGGCCACTCCGGCCAGGCAGCTCGCCGCTCTCTATCTCCAGGCAACCAGGGCTGATGAAGACGCCGAGCAGTTCCTAACTCCGTGGATCGCGGTGCCCAGGTTCTCCAAATACCGCAGGGTCTACCGCTGGCTGGCGGACGCTCGGCGAAGGCAGCGGGCCGCCGAGATGGCCGGCGACCTGGCTGGTGCAGCCGCCGCTGCTGCCGAGGCCGAGCGGGTCGGGGAGCGCTGCGCTCCGCGGCTGCCGGATGACGAGTGGCCCCCGGAATGGGACGGCGACTGGCCCGACTATCCCCCGGCAGAGGAGAAGCCACCTAGACGTCCCGGACGCCGGGGCGGAGGCGGTCACCGCTCAGCGGGCGAGTGAGTGTGAGTGGGCGGTGAGCAAGCTCGGGTCAGCGGTATACCCGGCGAGTGCGAACAACGCGATCGTCAGCAGAGGATCGACGATGAGCAGTTCCGGGCGGGTGCCGGTAGTGAAGGCCAGCGGCTCGGGCAGCAGGTGGAAACGGTGCTTGGAGAGCGGGAAGCCGAGCATGCAGCCTGAGTCGGTGAGCATGTCGCCGACGATGTGGGTGGAGCAGCCGATCAGGACAGCCAGCGGGATCAGCGTCAGCCCGTAGCCGTACCAGACTTCCCAGGACGCCACAGCGATCCCGATGAGGTCGGCGACATGGCCGCGGGCGATGTGCAGCGCCTCAAGGCCGCCCGCCACGCTCAGCGTCATCAGCAGCGCGAGCCCGGCCTTGCCGCCCCAGTCGTGCACGTAATGGGCGGAGACCCAAGCCAAGCTGGTGAACACCGCGATACCGAGAAAGGAGTGCGTCGCGTGCCGGTGCCCGCCACTGATCTTGCCAACGACCCAGGCGACCGCCTCGGACAGGAAGCCCAGGCACCGAGCCGGGGAGGATCCGCACTTGTCCAGGTCTGGCAGCAGCGCCATACCCGCGGTGAAACCGGCCAGCGCGACCGTGTGCGGCACAGACATGTGCATGAAAAGCCCAGCAGCGAGCCCAGTAACCGCGCCGGAGAGCGCGTGCGAATGACCCAGCATCAGTCCGGCAGCCGCCGTCTCGTGCGTGCGCCCGCCACTCCCTCCACGCAGATGCTAATGAAACGGGCGCAATGTGAACGCGGCGACACGCCGCCGGGCCCGCAGGCGCCACCACATTGGTCAGCGCGGTCCGGCTGAACTCCCGGTTGCGGCGGCGGCGAACTCAGCCATGGACAGGAACTCCCAGTCGGGCACGACACCGGCGCGCGGCGGAGGGGTGGCGCCCCAGCCAGGCCGGCCGCCGCGCCGGTTGATCCAGACCGTGGGCAGCCCGGCAGCCTTGGCGGGCGCGTGGTCGTGGAAGAGGCTCTGCGCGGCGTGCAGCAGCCTGCCCTGGCCCACGCCCATCCGCCGGGCCTGCGCCAGCAGCGTGTCGAAGTTCCGCCGGGAGGGCTTGTAGCACCCGATGTCCTGCGCGGTCAGCACGGCGTCGAAGGTCACCCCGAGCTGCTCGGCACTGCCAGCGAACGACGCGCGGTCGACGTTCGACAAGATGATCAGCTTGAACCGGCCGGACAGCGCGGCCAGCGCCGCGGCTGAGTCACCGAACGCAGGCCACTCAGGCACCGACGCACCCAGCCGCCGCGCATCCCCCTCGGTCACCTCGGCCCCGAGTTCCTTCCCGAGCGCGGTGAAGCTGCGGGCAACGATGTCCGGGTACCGGGCCCGCGGATGCTTGGTCTCCTCGCGAGCCTCATGCGCGCCGTAGGCCGCCAGCAGCGCGTCGTCGTCCAAGGCCAGCCCGCGTGAACGCGCCCACGGCCCGAGAACGGCCGCGAGCCCGGACTCCCAGTCGACGAGCGTTCCGTAACAGTCGAAGCTGATCGCCTCAAAGTCCGCGAAGTCCGGCATGCCCTCACGTTAGACGCCCGGACACGTATGATGCGCTCAGGCAGTGAGGGTCGCATTCCGCATCAGGGGGAAATCCGATGGCACTCCTCGGCCGCGAGTTCATAGCGGCGCCAGACGGCGCCAAGCGGCAGATCGTCTACAAGTGGCCTGACCACAACATCCGCAAGTTCTCCCGGTGCATTGTCGAGGCCGACGCGGTCGCCGTCTTCATGAGCCAGGGGCAGGTCATGGGGACGCTGGGGGCCGGCCAGCACCGGCTCGACGCCCAGGAGCTCCCGTTCCTCGGGATGTTCATCGACTGGGCCACGAACAGCGACGCGTTCAAGGCCGAGCTGTACTACGTCAGCATCCACGACTTCCCGAACCTGCGCTTCGGCGGCCGGCTTGACGAAGTGCAGGACCCGCAGACCGGGCTGATCGTCACGCTGCGGACGTTCGGCGAGTACGCGATGCGCGTGGTCGACGCCCCCAAGCTGATCCTTAACCTGGTCGGCACCGTGGACGTGACGAACAACGAAGCGGTCACCGCGTGGGTCACTCAGCAGTTGCTGAAGGCCACGCGCACCACGGTTACCACCCAGCTGATGTCGGGAGCATGGCCGATCCTCGGTCTGTCCGTGCACAGCCCGGAGATCGAGAAGGTCGCCATACAAGCGGCCAACGCTGAGGTGGCCGACTACGGGCTGTACATCAGCCGGCTTGGCAACCTCGACATCAACCTCGAAGACGAGGACAACCGCAGGCTCAAGCAGCTCGCCGGGGACACCGCGTACAGCCGGCTGGCCGGCGGCTTCCTCCAGGCGGCCCAGGCCGAGGCGCTGCAGGGCGCCGGGCAGGGCATGGCCCAGGGGGGCGGCGAGGGTGTGGCCCCGATCTTCCTGGCGACCGGCATGGGCATGGCGAACCAGATGATGCAGGCGCCCGGCCAGGCCCCCTACAACCCGCCGCCGGCCGCTCCCGGGTTCGCTGGCGGCGGCGCTGGATTCACCGGCACGCCCAGCGCACCGGGCGGCCAAGCCCAGCCGCAGCAGCAGGCGCCGCCCGCGGACGCGCCGCCCGGTGTCGAGTGCGCCAACTGCCACAGCCAGGTCCCGGCCGGCTCGAAGTTCTGCGCCGAGTGCGGCACGCCTTTGCAGCGGCACTGCAGCAACTGCAACGCGAGCCTGCCGAGCGCGGCCAAGTTCTGTGCCGAGTGCGGCACCCCAGCGGCCCACCCAGGCTCATAACCCCAAACATCAGCCCCCTGAACCCAACCCCCCCGGGCGACGGTGCCGACCCATGCGGCGTGCCGGCGGGGCCGCGTTCTGAAAAGAAAGGCGTGCCCGGATGGACCGGATCGAGTGCCAGTGGTGCAAGGCTCAGAACGAGCCCAACCGGACGAGCTGCTTCACCTGCGGCGCCCCGCTCGACCAGGCGAACCTTGTCACAGACTCCGGCTGGACCGAAGCCCCGCGGCTGCGGGACATGGCGGAGTTCCACTTCTCCAGCTCCACCTGTCAGGTCGAGGGCCAGCTGGTACCGGTGGCCGAGCTGGCGCTGGCACAGGGCGACGCGGTGTTCTTCGAGCACCACGTGATGCTCTGGAAAGAGCCTCAGGTGCCGATGACCGCGATGAACACCGGCGGCGGCATGAAGCGCATGCTCGGCGGCATGCCGCACGTGCTGAGCATCGCCTACGGACCGGGCCGGATCGCGCTGTCCCGAGACGCGGCCGGCGAGGTCGTGGTGCTGCCGCTGCACCCGTCGATGGAACTGGACGTGCGTGAGCACGCGTTCCTGGCCGGGACGCACTCGCTGAACTACTCGTTCGTGCGGATCAAGGGCCTGGCCAACATCCTGCACGGGGGCGAGGGGATGTTCATGGACCGGTTCGTGACCCAGAACCAGCCCGGCCTGCTCCTGCTGCACGGCTACGGCAACGTGTTCCAGAAGACGCTGCGGCCCGGCGAGAAGATCCTGGTCGAGCCGGGCGGCTTCCTGTACAAGGACTCGTCGGTGACCATGGACGTTGCCCGGCAGGACGTGCGGACAGGGAGCATGCGGCACGGCCTGTTCCTGGCCGAGATGACCGGCCCGGGCCGGGTCGGCATCCAGTCCATGTACGTCCACCACCACTCCGAGTAGGCGGCGGTCATGACGGCTCCAGCGACCAGCACCTACACCTGCCCCTACTGCCGCATGGCCAGCGACGGGGCCGCCACAACCTGCCCGCACTGCGGCGCGCCTGTCGACGTCCGGGAGCGCGTGTCGCGCTCCGGCTGGGCCGAGCTGCCGCCGATCCGCGACATGGCCCGCCTGCACTTCGGCCGGTCCACCTGCCAGATCAGCGGCGCTTACGTCCCGGTCGCCGAGATGAACCTGGACCCCCAGGACTGGGTCTACTTCTCTCACCACGTGCTGCTGCACGCCGACCCGGGTGTCCGGATGTCATCGATGCAGATGGCATCGGGCTGGAACCGGCGGCTGGCGGGCATGCCGCTGGTCATGATGACGGCCCAGGGTCCCGGCAGCATCGCGTTCAGCGAAGATCACCCGGGTGAGCTCATCTGCGTGCCGCTGCAGCACGGCCAGTCGGTCCAGGTGCTCGAGCACCGGTTCCTGGTCGCTACCGGGAACGTCAAGTACACGTGGCAGCCCTCCGGGGTGTGGTTCACGACGCTGGGCGGCCAGAACAATGACGAGGAGGAGTACCACTACCCCGTCGGCGCGACCGTCGATCAGTTCTGGGCCGAGGCCGGCCCGGGCCTGCTGCTCCTGCACGCCCCAGGCAACACGTTCATCCGGGACCTGGCGCAGGGCCAGCACATCCTGGTCCAGCCCAGCTCGCTGGTCTGGAAAGACCCGACGGTCGGCATGTACCTGCACCTTGAGTACCCGGGCGGCAACTACTGGTTCAGCTCAGCCCGGTGGCAGGCCAAGACCGTGTGGCTGGCTCTGCAGGGACCGGGCCGCGTGGCCATCAGTTCGGTGTTCGAGCGCCCCGAGCTGGTCGGGACGGTGTACAGGAACTCCGGCGCAACGTTGCAGTCGTGGTAACCGCACCGGGATTACCCGGCGGCTACCTGTGCCCGTACTGCCGGCTGCCCAGCGACGGGGTCGCCACAACCTGCCCGCACTGCGGCGCGCCTGTCGACGTCCGGGAGCGCGTGTCGCGCTCCGGCTGGGCGGAGCTGCCGCCGATCCGCGACATGGCCCGCCTGCACTTCGGCCGGTCCACCTGCCA
>Ga0335074_10004163_pt1 | contig 19889 bp, 21 predicted proteins | sample Lox_Sample_23_FD_206715 | JGI IMG/M metagenome (GOLD analysis project Ga0335074, IMG submission 206715) | Soil microbial communities from Loxahatchee National Wildlife Refuge, Florida, United States - Lox_Sample_2.3 | ecosystem: Environmental > Terrestrial > Soil > Wetlands | place: USA... | reverse complement strand
TGGAAGCAGGCTGCCGGACCGCGTTCGCTCAACGCCGTCGGAGCGGTCGCGGTCCAGGCATCCGGTTCGAGCCTGGCTCGCTGACTACCGGACCTCGCCATGCCGCAAGTGCCACTCGACGATGCTCGTGGTCGTGAGGAGGCCGGATTGGGTCCAGGGGTCGGCCGCCAGGCATTGCTCGATCTGCGGCTGATCGGTCGCCCGGACCACGAGCAGGACCTGACCGGTCTCGCCGAGCGGCCCGGCCAGTCGCACCAGCCCCTCGGCGTCCATCCGGTTGATGAAATCGCGATGGTCCTGCCAATCCGGCTGCGCTTCGAGCGGCTTGGCGGGATCGTACGGCGGGCCGTATCGGCGCGTGACCAGAAACAGCCGGCTGGTGCCGTGCACGGGAGCGTCTCCTGCTCTTTCTCCGCCAGGCGCCGCGGCGCCTGGCGGGCTTATTGGCAGTCAATCAGTGCCAGTCCGTCCGAGGACCTGCGCCCGGGCTGCCACCCCGGACGGTGCTACGGCCGCAGCCGGTACAGCGTCACCCGCCGCTCCGTCCGGTCCTCGAGCTCCGTCGTGGTCGGCACCTGATAGTCCGCGAACGGCACGAGACCGCTCGCGGGCAGATAGGCGCGGCCCGGATCCGCGAGCCACAGCGCCGCCTGCGTCGCCATCTGCCGCAGCCAGGGCAGGATGTGGCGGGTCATCGGCGCCTCGTAGCAGACGTCGCCGCACAGGATCAGGTCCCAGCGGCAGGCCTCGCCGACCACGTCCCGCGCCGTCACCGCGACCGCCACCCGGTTGGTCGCGGCGTTGAGCCGGATCGCCGCCGCCGCGACCGGGTCGATCTCCGCCGCCTCCACCGATGCCGCGCCGGCGCGAGCGGCGGCGATCGCCGCGATGCCGCCGCCGGCGGCGAAGTCGAGCACCCGTCGGCCGGCCACCGCCACGGGGTGATCAAGCAGGTGGCGGGCGATCGCCTGCCCGCCGGGCCAGGCGAAGGCCCAGAACGGCGGCTCGACGTTGCGCGCGCGCAGCCAGTCCTCGCTCGCCTGCCAGATCGGCGTGATCTCGCTCGCGAGGCAGAGCGTGATCTCTGGCACCAGCGGCGCGGCACCCGGTCGCGTGTTGGTGCGGATAAAGTCCGCGGCGTCCGCGTCCGCTGCCGCGGCGCTCACAGCCAGCCGAGCAGCAGCGCCAGGGCCGCGGCGATGCCGGTCTCGCGATTCAGCCGGAACAGCCGCAGGCAGAGGGCCGGGTCGTCGATGTCGAGCCGTACCACCTGCCAGGCGAGCAGCGCCGCCGGCAGCAGCAGCGCCGGGTAGAAGGCCGGCCGCAGCCCGGCCAGCGCCCCGGCCAGGGCCAGCAGCGCCAGCGTCGCGACGTAGCAGGCGGCGAGGAACCGGCGCGTCGCCGGGCCGAACAGAAGGGCGGTCGATTTCACCCCGACCAGCGCGTCGTCCTCGCGATCCTGGTGCGCGTAGATCGTGTCGAAGCCGAGATCCCACAGGATCGCCGCGGCATAGAGGGCGGCCCAGGCCGGCCCGACCCGGCCGCCGGCGGCGAGGAAGCCCATCGGCGCGCCCATGCCGAAGGTGAAGCCCATGACGAGCTGCGGCCACCAGGTGACCCGCTTGGCCAGCGGATAGAGCGCCACCAGCAGCAGCGAGGCGACGCCCAGCACCTCGGTTCGCCGGTTGAGCTGCAGCAGAACCGCGAGCCCGAGCAGCAGCAGCGCGGCGAGGAAGGCGAGCGCCTGGCGTGGCCGCAGCATACCGGCGGCGAGCGGCCGGCCGGCGGTGCGGCTGACCATTCGATCGAGATCGCGATCCCAGAGATCGTTGACGACGCATCCGGCGGCCCGCATCACCACGCTGCCGAGTGCGAACAGCAGCAGCAGCCGCAGGCTCTCGCCATCCGGCCGGCGGGCCAGCAGAATGCCCCAGGCGCCGGGCAGGAACAGCAGCCACACCCCGATCGGCCGGTCCAGCCGCGCGAGCAGCGCGTAGGGCCGCCACGACGCGGGCAGGCGCGACACCCAGCCGTGCGCGACGATATCGGTGTGGCCGCGCGCGGCACCGGGGGGAAGCGGCCCGGCGCCGGGCCCGGAAGGGAGCGTTGCCTGCGCCATGGCCGGAAGCATCCGTCTGTTCGTGGCCGCCCCGCTATACGAGGGCGCCGTCGTTTCCGCCACCGCCGCCCAGGCGCACTACCTCGCGCACGTCATGCGGCGCAGCGCCGGCGATGCGGTGCGCCTGTTCAACGGCAGCGAGGGCGAGTGGGAGGCCGCGATCGCCGGGCTGCGGCGCGAGCAGGGCAGCTTCGCGGTATCGCGCCGGGTGCGGCCACAGGCGGCGGAGCCGGATCTCTGGCTCGCCTTCGCGGTGCTGAAGCGGGATGCGACCGAGCTCGTGGTGCGGCAGGCGACCGAGATGGGCACCGCGGTGATCCAGCCGGTGCTGACCGCCCACACCAACGCCGCGCATCTACGGCTGGAGCGGCTGGCGGCGATCGCGACCGAGGCGGCCGAGCAGTGCGAGCGCCTGAGCGTACCGGTGCTGCACCCCGCACTGCCGCTGCCGGCGCTGCTCGATCGCTGGCCGGTCGGGCGGCGCCTGGCGGTGGCGGTGGAGCGGACTGGCGCGCCGGCGGCGCCGGTCGCCGCCGGCGGACTTCTGGTCGGCCCGGAGGGCGGCTTCGGCGCGGCAGAACTTGACGGGCTCAGGCCGCGTCCCTTTGTTGTCCCTCTGTCGCTGGGGCCGCGCATCCTCCGAGCCGAGACCGCTGTCGTCGCCGGGTTGTCGCTGCTGCAGGCGGCGTGGTCCGGCGCGGCACAGGCAGAGCGGGGGCAGGCGGCGCCGGGACCGGAGACCGTACCCGGGCGCAATGCCGCATTGCCCCCGGCCTGACCGCACCAGCCCGACCTCGAGGACGAATGTCGAACCCCGGAGAAGCCGACGCGACGCCGATCACCTCGCTGCGTCAGCTGGCCGAGTTCATCGCCGCCGGCTGCAAACCGCCGGAAACCTGGCGGATCGGCACCGAGCACGAGAAGTTCGGATTTCGCCAGAGCGACCTTGCGCCGCCGCCCTACGAGCCGGACGGCATCCGCGACCTGCTCGAGGCGCTGGCGGCGCAGGCCGGCTGGCGGCGGATTTCCGACAACGGCCGGATCATCGGCCTGTCGCAGGACGGCGCCTCGATCTCGCTCGAGCCGGGCGGCCAGTTCGAGCTCTCCGGCGCCCCGCTCGCCGACCTGCACGCGACCGAAGCCGAACTGGCGGCGCATTTCGCGGCGCTGCGCGCGGTCGCGGCACCGCGCGGGCTCGGCTTCGCACCACTCGGCTTCCATCCGCTGGCGCGGCGCGAGGACATGCCGTGGATGCCGAAGAGCCGCTACGCGATCATGCGGCGCTACATGCCGACCCGCGGCAGCCTCGGCCTCGACATGATGCTGCGCACCTGCACGGTGCAGGTGAATCTCGACTACGGCTCGGAAGCCGACATGGTCCGCAAGTTCCGGGTCGGGCTGCTGCTGCAGCCGGTCGCGACCGCGCTGTTCGCCAACTCGCCGTTCACCGAGGGGCGGCCGAACGGTCTCCTCTCCGCGCGGGCGCGGGTCTGGACCGATACGGACCCGGACCGCACCGGCATCCCTGCCGTCGCCTTCGAGGACGGGTTCGGTTTCGAGCGTTACGTCGACTGGCTGCTCGACGTGCCGATGTACTTCGTGCTGCGCGACGGGCAGTATGTCGACCTGGCCGGCCAGTCCTTCCGCCGGCACCTCGAGGGTCGGCTGGAGGCGCCGCCCGGCAGCCCGCCGCTCGGACCGGCGACGCTCGGCGATTTCGCCGACCACATGACCACCGTGTTCACCGACGTGCGGCTGAAGCGCTTCCTGGAAATGCGCGGCGCCGACGCCGGCAGCCCGGCGATGATGCTGGCGCAGTCGGCGCTCTGGGTCGGGCTGCTCTACGACCCGGCGGCGCTGGAGGCGGCCTGGGCGCTGGTGCGGCGCCGGCCCTGGCAGGACTATGCCGCACTGCGGCCGCTGGTGCCGCGGCTCGGGCTGGAGACGCCCTGGCAGGGCGGCCGGCTGCGCGACCTGGCGCGCGAGGTGGTGGCGATCGCCGAGCAGGGGCTCAGCGCCCGGGCGCGACTCGACGCCGCCGGGCGGGACGAACGACGCTATCTGGCGCCGCTGGCGGCGATCGTGGCCGGCGCGCCGACCCAGGCGGAGCACTGGCTGAAGCAATACCAGGGAATGTGGGCGGGAGATGTGCGTCACATCTTGCGTGACGCGCAGGTGTGAGTCAGCGTATGGTGATTGTCTCTCCGACGTGACGAATGCGATCCCGGGCAATGGGTTGCCGGAGGCCGGCGAGTATTGATTTTGCGTGTAGGAACTTCATCCTGATGGTGCGATGAGCAGCGTCTTGTCCCGGCCGCAGCCCCCGGCTCCGGTGTCGAGCCCTACCCCATCGAACATGCCAGCGGAACCCAATGCCGTCGTGGTGCGGCTGCGGCTGATCGGCCAGATGGAGGCGTGGACGCTCGCGCAGGAGAGCGTGTTGCCGCCCGGGCGCAAGACCCGGGCGCTGCTCGCCGTGGTGGCGCTGAGCGCGCCCCGCCCGGTGCTGCGCTCGCGGCTCGCCGAGATGCTGTGGAGCCGCCGGCCGGAGGAGCAGGCCCGCGCTTCGCTGCGGCAGGAGATCCACCGGCTGCTCGACTCGCTGTCGCCGGCCAAGTCGGAAGTGATGGTGGTCAACCGCGACCACCTGGCGCTGAAGCCCGGCGCGGTCTGGATCGATGTCGAGGAGGTGCTGCGGGCGACGCCGCAGCAGCCGGCTTCGCTGGCGCTGCTCGACGGCGAGCTGCTGGAGGAGCTGGACGGCGTCGATCCTGCGTTCGATTCGTGGCTGGCGGTGGAGCGCGAGCGGCTGCGCGACCGCGCCCGGACCGTGGCGGAGATGCTGCTGCGCGAGCAGCTCGAGCCCGAGGCGGCGATCACCGCCGCGCAGCAGCTCCTGGCGATCGACCGCGCGCATGAGGGCGCGTGGCGGGCGCTGATGCGGGCGCATGCGGCGCGCGGCGAGCGCGGCATGGCGATCCAGACCTATGAGCGCTGCCGCGCCGTGCTGGCCGATCTGCTCGATGCCGCGCCGTCGCCGGAAACCCAGCGCCTGCTGGGCGAGATCCGCACCGGCAAGGCGGCGCCGCAGCTTCCCTTCGCGCCCTCCGAGGGCGCGCGGATGGAAGCGCCGCCGGCGGTGCCGTCGCGGGGCGGCGCCAAGGTCGGCGTGCTGCCGCTGCAACTCGTCGGCACCGACGAGGCGGAGAGCCATCTCGCGTTCGGCCTGGCCGAGGAGATCACCTCGGCGCTGGCCCGCTTCCGCTGGATGTTCCTGGTCTCCTCGACCTCGCTCGCCCGCATGGCGCAGCAGACCCGCGACGAGACCGCGATCCGCCGCACCTTCGGCCTCGACTTCCTGCTCGACGGCACGATCCAGCGTGCCGCCCGCCGGGTGCGCATCACCCTCCGCCTGCTCGATCTGCGGGCCGGCAACCAGGTGGTCTGGGCGCGCCGCTTCGACCGTCAGGCGCACGACCTGCTGACCCTGCAGGACGAGGTGGCCGCCGAGGTGGTGGCGCAGATCGATCCGGAGATCCTGCAGATCGAGAGCCGCCGCGCCGCGCATCGCACCGCCCAGGACGCGAACGCCTACGATCTCGTGCTGCGCGCTCTGCCGCTGATCGACCGGCTGAACCGCGAGGAGTTCGCGGAGGCGGGCGAGCTGCTCGAGCGCGCCATCGGGGTGGAACCGGACTACGCCGCGGCGCATGCCTGGTCGGCCTATTGGCAGATCTTCAATGTCGGCCAGGGCTGGGCGCAGCATCCGTCCGAGGCGCTGGTCCAGGCCGGGCGCCACGCCGAGCGGGCGATCACGCTCGATCCGCAGGATGCGCGGGCGCTGACCATCGCCGGCCATGTGCGCTCCTTCCTGCACCACCGACTGCGCGAGGGCATGGCGCTGCATGACCGGGCGCTGTCGCAGAACCCGAATCTCGCCATGGCCTGGGCGTTCTCGGCGATCACGCTCGCCTATGCCGGGCAGCTCGACGAGGCGGAGCGGCGCTACCTGCGCTACAAGCGCCTGTCACCGATGGATCCGCACGCCTTCTTCTTCGACGGCGCCTCGCTGATCATCGACCTGCTGCGGCACAATTACGAAAGCGCGGTGGCGACCGCCCGGCAGATCAGCGAGCTCAACCCGATGCTGTCGGCGACCTGCAAGCACTATCTGGCGGCGCTCGGCCATATCGGCTTCGAGCAGGAGGCGGCGCTGGTGCGACGGCGGCTGCTGTCGATCGAGCCGGACTTCTCCGTCCGCCGCTACCTGCAGCGCAGCCCGTTCGAGCGGCCGGAGGACCGGGAGCATTACGCCGCCGGGTTGCGCCTGGCGGGCATCCCCGAAGGCGACTGACCGGCCGCCGGCGGCGGCCCTATTGACCGCGGGCGCGGTGCGAGCGCCTGCGGCGCCAGCGCGGGACTCGGCCTGAGCGTCGCCGCCTGCAACGGCATCCCCGCCGACAGCGCCAGTCCCGCGGTGATCCGCGCCGCCAGCGCCTCGGCGATGCAGCGATAGCCGAGATCGTTGTGGTGCAGCCGGTCGGACGCGAGGAAGAGGCCCGGCGGGTAGCCAAGCCGCTCCCACCGCGCCATCAGCGCGTCGCGGGAGAAGAGCGGCGTGCCCGTGGCCGCTGCCACCCGGGCCAGCGTCTGCTCGATCGGCTTGTCATCCCGCGCGGCGAGCAGCCGCGGCGCCCGCTGATTGTCCATCAGCACCAGATCGGCTTCCGCCGCGCGCACGCGCCGGATGCCGGCGCCGACCAGGCGGGCGAACAGCGTCGGATCGAGGCCGTGCAGCGCCCCGTTCGCGCCGACCTGCCAGATCACCAGCTGCGGCCGCACCGCCAGCGCATCCGCGCCGAGACGCGCAATTTCTTCTGGCGCATCTTCCCCATTCACGCCACGGTTGAGGACGGCGACGTGTTCTGTCGGCAGGGCTGCGGCGAGGGCGTCTTGCAGCACGGCCGGATAGGAATGCGCGCCGTCGGACGCGCGCCAGCTCTCGGTCGAGGAGGAGCCGATCGTGACGATGACGAGCTGCTCCCCCGCGGCGAGGGCGCGGCGCAGATGCGGCAGCGTGATGGGAGCCGGCTGGTCCGGCGGGCACGGCGTCGCCGCGACGGCGGGCGCAGGGGCTGTCGCGATCGCCAGCAGCACGGCCAGCCACCAGGCGGACCGGAAGGGCCACCGGCGCGGCGGCTCGGGGGCGGGCGGTGCCGCGCCGGCGCGAGATCGCGGCACGGCGCTAGGCCCCGTCCGGCGCGTCGTCGGATCGGCGGCGCTTGCGCACATCGACGGCATACTGGCCGCGCGGCCGGTGCTCCTGCACGTTCGGGCGCACCACGGTGTCGCGATAGGCGGCCCAGTCCGCCGGCTCGAGCTGCCGCAGCCCGGGCACCAGCTCGTAATTGTTCAGCGTCGCCTCCGCGTAGACGTCGCGCGGGATCGGCTGCGCCTGGAACAGCGGATACTCGGCCCGGAAATCGATCGGCTCGCCGGTGCGGGTCAGGCGGATGGCGCTGAACAGCGGGCCGAACCAGCGATCGGTCTCGATGACGCCCTCGAACGGCTCGTAGCCGATGCTGCGGGGCAAATTGGCCGGGGCACGGAGCAGCAGGCTCCAGCCGGGGGCGGTGCGTGCGACCAGGCCGCTCCAGAGCTGCACCAGCCCGGGCTCCTGCAGCGCCGCGAGGAACGGCGGCGAAAATCCCTTGACCTCCTCCGGCGCGACGGCATCGAAGGCGGCGGCGAAGCCGGGGAACTGGGCAGCCTTGAGACGCTGCCATCCCTCCGCGCCGGGCCAGGTCCACGAGACCTCGTAGCCGTCCCACCGCAGGCTGAAATCCATCGGCGGGAACACGTAGTAGCCGAAGGCCGAGGCGGTCACGACCGCGTCGCAATAGCGGAACGCGCGGGTCGGAAGCGAACCGGCGGCGGAACGGTCGGCCCGTTGCGGCAACCGCGCCTGCGGCACGAAGCGGAAGAAGCTGATCAGCGGGACATCCGGCCTGTCGCTGTCGGTCACGGCGCCCTCGCTGCCGGAGAGGAGGGCCGGCCGGCCGATGGGCGCCACGTGACCCAACCGGCCGCCGGTCTGTCGCGTCGTTTAGAGCGTCGGGGCGTGGCCGCCAAGCCGAACGCGGCCGGCATCCGCGGTGCTGGCGGGCAGCGTCGGGGCATGGCCGCCGAGCCGTACCTTGTCAGCGTCCGCGGTGCTGGCGGGGAGCGTCGGGGCGTGGCCGCCGAGGCGGACGCGGCCGGCGTCCACGGTGCTGGCGGGGAGTGTCGGGGCGTGGCCGCCGAGGCGGACCTTACCGGCATCCGCGGTGCTGGCGGGGAGCGTCGGGGCGTGGCCGCCGAGACGGACGCGGCCGGCGTCCGTCGTGCTGGCGGGCAGCGTCGGGGCGTGGCCGCCGAGGCGGACGCGGCCGGCGTCCGCGGTGCTGGCGGGCAGCGTCGGGGCGTGGCCGCCGAGCCGGACGCGGCTGGCGTCTGCGGTGCTGGCGGGCAGCGACGGGGCATGGCCGCCAAGCCGGACCTTGCCGCTGTCAGCCGTGCTACCGGGCAGGGTGGGAGCGTGCCCGCCGAGGCGGACCTTCCCCGCATCCGCAGTACCACCGCAAGTCACGGCATAGGTCGTCGTATCGATCATCAGAACCACCTCCTGGGGTATTTGGTCCGGCTTGCCCCGCTCGTGTTGCTGGGGGCATTACCGCGCGAGAACGGTGGTGAAGATGGCATATTCACGCTGGAACACCGTCGAATTAACGTCAGTATACCGTTAAAACAACGACTGTGTTGCGCGGCGGGCCACTCAGCCTTTCGAATGCAAGCGCATTGCTGATGCGATACCGTACCGTTTCCTGATTGGATCGAGAGAATGGTGCGGGTGCGACATCCCGGACGCCGGGGATCGCGCCGACCGCGTGTCGAGCGGTCCCGGCCTGGTCCGTTGCCTTCAGTCCCGGGTCACGCCTTCGGCGGCACCGCCTGCAGCGATGGTCGTCTCGGCGCGCGGGTCCCGAGCGATATCCCCGGCCCGACGAACCGCTGCATCCGGTCGCCGGGCTGCGGCGCCCTCCGAGCAGCCAGGAGACCTGGCGGCTTCCTGTTCGCTGATCGCGCCCCGGCCGAGCCCGGGGGCAGCCGCGGTCAGGCGCTGGTGCCGCCCACCGTCAGCCCGTCCAGCTTGATCGTCGGCTGGCCGACCCCGACGGGGACGCCCTGGCCGTTCTTGCCGCAGGTGCCGATGCCGGGATCGAGCGCCATGTCGTCGCCGACCATGCTGACCCGGGTCAGCGCATCCGGCCCGTTGCCGATCAAGGTCGCGCCCTTGACCGGCGCGGTGACCTTGCCGTCCTCGATCCGATAGGCCTCGCTCGCCGAGAAGACGAACTTGCCCGAGGTGATGTCGACCTGGCCGCCGCCGAAATTCACCGCGTAGAGGCCGCGCTTGACCGAGCGGATCATCTCCTCCGGGCTGTGCCGCCCGGCCAGCATGATCGTGTTGGTCATCCGCGGCATCGGCGCATGCGCGTAGGATTGGCGTCGCCCGTTGCCGGTCGGCCGCACCTGCATCAGCCGCGCGTTCAGCCGGTCCTGGATGAAGCCCTGCAGGATCCCGTCCTCGATCATCACGGTCCGGCCCGAGGGCGTGCCTTCGTCATCGACGCTGAGGCTGCCGCGCCGGTCGGGAATGGTGCCGTCATCGACCACGGTGACGCCCGGGGCGGCGATGCGCTGGCCCACCAGCCCCGAGAAGGCCGAGGTCTTCTTGCGGTTGAAGTCGCCCTCCAGCCCGTGCCCGATCGCCTCGTGCAGCAGGATGCCGGGCCAGCCAGGGCCGAGCACCACCGCCATCTCGCCGGCGGGGGCGGGCACGCTCTCGAGGTTGACCAGCGCCTGGCGCAGCGCCTCGTCGACCGCGTGCCGCCACACCGCCACCTGCAGGATCCGGCCATAGCCGAAACGCCCGCCGGTGCCGAAGCTGCCGGTCTCGCGCCGTCCGTTCGCCTCCACCACCACCGAGACGTTGAGCCGCACCAGCGGCCGCAGATCGGCGACCCGCCGGCCGTCGGCGCGCAGGATCTGCACCGCCTGCCATTCGCCGGCGAGCGAGGCCATCACCTGCCGCACCCGCGCGTCCTTGCCGCGGGCATAGCCGTCGATCGCCGCGAGGATGCGGGTGCGCTCGGCGAACTCGATCTCCTGCAACGGGTTGGCGTCGGAGTAGAGCCGCTGATTGCTGTCGCGCGGCGGCTCGGCCATCGTGCCGCTCCGCCCGGCGCGCACGCCGGCGACGGTGGCGGCGGCACGGCGCAGCGCATCCTCGGAGATCTCGCCGGCATGCGCGAAGCCCGCCTCCTCGCCGGCGACGGCGCGCAGGCCGAAACCCAGCGCCGTGTCGAAGCCGGCGGCGCGGATGCGGCTCTCCTCGAGGCTCAGATGCTCGCTCTCGCGGTATTCCAGGAACAGCTCGCCATCATCGGCGCCGGCGAGCGCCTCCCCCAGCATGCGCTCGGCGTCGTCGCGACCGAGCCGCGCGTCCTCGCGCTCGAAGAACAATCTGTCGGTGACGATCAGCGGGGTCATGCCTGGCCCTCCTTCGCATAGGGTGCCGTCCGGCCGGCCCGCTTCGCGCCCAGCCTCGATATCCGCCCTCTATATAGTTACCCCATATAGTTACCCCCACCCGCAGCGCAGCGACTCCGTGACGTCGCCAGGCAATCTGCCCGCCGCGGGTCGGCCCTGCCTCAGCCCGGGCCGGCCTGTTCCAGCCGGACCGGCGCGGGTCGGCCCGGCACGGGCGGCCGGGCCGGCCACGGCCGGCCGCCGCGCAGCGCGTGCAGCGCCACCACCGCGGCGGTCAGCAGCAGCACCGCCATGCCTTGATGGGCGATGCCGAGCGCCGGCGGCACGGCGTTCAGCAGCGTCGCGACGCCGAGCCCGTACTGCACGAGCACTGCAGCGCCCAGCGCCGCCACCGCCAGGCGCGGCCCGCGCGGCAGCCGGGCATGCAACCCCAGCGCAAGCGTGGCCAGCACCGTCGCAGCGGTGAGCGTCGCCAGCAGCCGGTGGTCGAACTGCACCGCGGGCAGGTTCTGCGTCAGGTCGCGCAGCAGCGGATGCAGCCGCGCATAGTCCGGAGGCACGAGGCTGCCCTGCATCAGCGGGAACGTGTTGTCGATCAGCCCGGCATGCGTGCCGGCGACCAGGCCGCCGGCGAGGATGGTCAGCGCCAGCAAGCCGCACGCCAATCCGGTCGCATTGCGCGCAGCCCTTGCGCCGGGGATTGCCTGCGGCACCGGCCGCAGCACGGACAGGCCGGTCCACAGGATCGCCACATAGAGAACCAGCGCGAGGGAGAGATGAATCACCAGCCGGTATGGCGATACCGCGGTGCTGTCGGCCTCGAAGCCCGACGCCACCATGAACCAGCCGACCAGGCCCTGCAGCCCGCCGAGCGCGAAGATCACGAGCAGGCGCGGCACCAGGCGTCGCGAGATGGCGCCGCGTGCCCAGAGCAGCAGCAGCGGCAGCAGGAACGCCAGCCCGATCAGCCGGCCCCACAACCGGTGGATCCATTCCAGCCAGAAGATCTGCTTGAACCCGGCCAGGCCGAAGCCGTGATTCACCAGCGTGTACTGTGGGATTTTCCTGTACAGCGCGAACAGCTTTTCCCAGTCGTGCGGCGACAGCGGCGGCAGCACGCCGCGCAGCGGTTCCCACTCCATGATCGACAGGCCCGAGCCGGTGAGTCGGGTCGCGCCGCCGAGCACCACCATCACCAGGATCATGCCGCAAACGGTGAAGAGCCAGACGGCGACGAGGCGGCGCTGGCGCTGTACGCCCGCCGGTTCGTCGGCGGCCGGGAAGTCGCGCACATCGAACGGCATGGTGGTGTCGTATCGCGCCCCCCGACCGGCGGCAACCATCGTTGCCGGGCGGTCGTCGCGTCGCCGGCGCTTGCCGCGTGACGGGGCCGATGCTACCCGCGGGGCCGATGAACGCGCCTGACCCCGGGTTTCGCGCCGCGCCCGCGATCGAGCTGTCGGTCGTGGTGCCGGTGCGCAACGAGGAGCCGAACATCCGGCCGCTGGTCGCCGAGATCGAGGCGGCACTCGCCGGCACGCCGCACGAAATCGTCTATGTCGATGACGGCAGCAGCGACGGCAGCTGGACCGTGCTCGGCGAACTCACCGCCGCCGGGCTGCCGCTGGTGCGCCGCCGGCATCGTGCGAGCTGCGGCCAGAGTGCGGCGGTGGTGACCGGGGTGCGGGCGGCGCATGGCGTCTGGATCGCGACGCTCGACGGCGACGGACAGAACGATCCGGCCGACATCCCGGCGCTGCTCGCCCGCGCGCGACAGGATGCGGCGACGGCGCCGGGCGTGCCGCTGCTGGTCGCGGGGCATCGCACGCGGCGGCGCGACAGCGCGGTCAAGCGGTTCTCCTCGCGCATTGCCAACCGCGTCCGCGCGCGGCTGCTGCGCGACGCGACGCCCGATACCGGTTGCGGTCTGAAACTTTTCCGCCGGTCCGATTTCCTGGAATTGCCGCATTTCGATCATATGCACCGCTTCCTGCCGGCGCTGGTGTTGCGTGCCGGCGGCCGGGTGGTCTCGGTGCCGGTCAATCACCGTCCGCGCCATGCCGGGCGGTCGAATTACGGCACGCTGGACCGGCTGTGGGTCGGATTGTTCGATCTGATCGGCGTCTACTGGCTGCAGCGGCGCTGGCGCCGGCCGGAGGTCGAGCCGCCGGAGGCGGAGCCGGGTCCGCCAGCGGCGCGGCCGGGCCTGGATGCGGAAGGAGGCGGATAAGCCGATGGGGAGGCCGGCCGTGGACGCCCGGGTGATGCTCAAGCCCGCGCTGCTGCTGGGCGGATTGTTGCTTGCCGGCGCGGCGGTGCGGGAACTGCCGGCCGGCCTCGATCCGGCGCTGTTGGATGAGGCGGTCATCGGTCATGGGCTGACCGGCGACGGCGTGTTCGTGCTGGTCGGCGCCCTGCTCTGCGCGGTCGGCGTGCCGCGCCAGGCCGTCGCCTTCGCCGGCGGCTACGCCTTCGGTCTCGGCGAGGGACTGGCCTGGTCGATGCTGGCGCAAATGCTCGGCTGCGCCGCGAACTTCCTCTGGGCGCGGCTGCTGGCGCGGGCCTGGGTGCGGCGCTACCTGGCGCGGATCGGCACCACCGCGTGGGGCGGACGGCTGTCGCGGCTGGACGGTTTCCTCTCGGCCCATCCGGCGAGTGCGACGCTGACGCTGCGGCTGCTGCCGGTTGGCAACAATCTGGCGCTGAACCTGCTGGCGGGCGCGAGCGGCGTCGCCGCCGGCCCGTTCCTCGCCGCGACCCTGCTCGGCTACCTGCCGCAGAGCGTGGTCTTCGCGCTGCTCGGAAGCGGGGTGCGGGTCGATCGCGGCACCGAGCTTGCGCTCGGCATTGCCCTCTTCGTCGCCGCGACGCTGCTCGGCCTGTGGCTGCTGCGGCGCGGTCGCCTCGCCGGCGGCGCGGCGGTGGTGGCGATCCGGCCCGATCCCGCCTGACCGCCCGCCCCGCGTTCGCCCTGCCGGAGTGGACCGACTACTGCAACCGCATCGAATGGCCGATGTGCCGCCACCGCCCTGGCGCGATCAGCCCGGCCGAGGCGACTCGCACGGAATGCAGCTTGCCGTCGAGCTCGCGGGTCCAGAAATCGAGGAACCGGCGCAGCTCGGGAAAGCGCGGCGCGAGATCGAAATCCTGCCAGACATAGCTCTGCAGCAGTCGCGGGTGGTCGGGCAGGTGATAGAGGATCTCGGCCGTGGTCAGCCGGTAGTGCTTCATCTGCAGCGCCAGGCTCATGCGGCCTCCGTAGGGATGGGGGTATCGCCCCGATCGCGGCGTCTCCGGCCAGCCTTCCCGTCCACCCGGTCTGTCGCCGGATTGTCGTCATTGCGGCAGAACAAGTCGTCCGGCGCAAGCATTTTTGTGAGCGATTTCAGCATCTTGTCACTCACCGCGCGGGAGTGCTGCCGGGCCGCTTGACAGGCTTCCGGCTTGGCACTAGATCGCTGGCACTCTCACAAGGGGAGTGCTAACACGCCGCCGCGGACGCACGCACGCCGCGGCGGCTGGCGTAGCGCAAACGTCACCGATGATCTGTGGCTGACATCACTTCAGGAGCGAACTGCATGAAGTTCCGTCCTCTGCACGACCGGGTCGTGGTCCGGCGGCTGACTGCCGAGGAGAAGACCGCGGGCGGCATCATCATCCCCGACACGGCGAAGGAGAAGCCGATGGAGGGCGAGGTCGTGGCGGTCGGTCCGGGTGCGCGCAACGAGCAGGGCCAGATCGTGGCGCTCGACGTCAAGGCGGGCGATCGCATCCTGTTCGGCAAGTGGTCCGGCACCGAGGTGAAGCTCGATGGCGAGGAACTCCTGATCATGAAGGAGAGCGACATCATGGGCATCATCGAAGGCGGCGCGGCCCACAAGAAAGCCGCCTGATCCGCACGCGACACGCACAGGGAAAGAAGACACACACATGGCTGCCAAGGAAGTTCGCTTCGCCGGCGATGCGCGTCAGCGGATGCTGCGCGGCGTCGACACGCTGGCCGAAGCGGTGAAGGTGACGCTCGGCCCGAAGGGCCGCAACGTGGTGCTCGACAAGAGCTTCGGCGCGCCGCGGATCACCAAGGACGGCGTGACCGTCGCCAAGGAGATCGAGCTCTCCGACAAGTTCGAGAACATGGGCGCGCAGATGGTGCGCGAGGTCGCGAGCAAGAGCAGCGACGTCGCCGGTGACGGCACCACCACCGCGACCGTGCTCGCCCAGGCGATCGTGCGCGAGGGCAGCAAGGCGGTTGCCGCCGGCATGAACCCGATGGACCTCAAGCGCGGCATCGACAAGGCCGTCATCGCCGTGGTCGAGGAGCTGAAGAAGAAGACCAAGAAGATCACGACGCCGGGCGAGACCGCCCAGGTCGGCACGATCTCCGCCAATGGCGACGCCGAGATCGGCCGCATGATCTCCGAGGCGATGCAGAAGGTCGGCAACGAGGGCGTGATCACGGTCGAGGAGGCCAAGGGCATCCAGACCGAGCTCGACGTCGTCGAGGGCATGCAGTTCGACCGCGGCTATGTCTCGCCGTACTTCATCACCAACGCCGAGAAGATGGTCGCCGAGCTGGATCAGCCGTACATCCTGATCCACGAGAAGAAGCTCTCCGGCCTGCAGCCGATGCTGCCGCTGCTCGAGAGCGTGGTGCAGTCCGGCCGGCCGCTGCTGATCATCGCCGAGGATGTCGAGGGCGAAGCGCTCGCGACCCTGGTCGTGAACAAGCTGCGCGGCGGGCTCAAGGTCGCGGCGGTGAAGGCGCCGGGCTTCGGCGATCGCCGCAAGGCGATGCTCGAGGACATCGCGGTCCTGACCGGCGGCCAGGTGATCTCCGAGGATCTCGGGATCAAGCTCGAGAACGTCACGCTCAACATGCTCGGCAAGGCCAAGAAGGTCCTGATCGAGAAGGAGAACACGACGATCGTCGAGGGCGCCGGCAAGAAGGACGACATCAAGGGCCGGTGCAACCAGATCCGGGCGCAGATCGAGGAGACCACCTCGGACTACGACCGCGAGAAGCTGCAGGAGCGGCTGGCCAAGCTCGCCGGCGGCGTCGCGGTGATCCGCGTCGGCGGCTCGACCGAGGTCGAGGTGAAGGAACGCAAGGACCGCGTCGACGACGCGCTGCATGCGACCCGCGCCGCGGTCGAGGAAGGCATCGTCCCGGGCGGCGGTGTCGCGCTGGCGCGCGCGTCGCTGATCCTCGCCAAGCTCAAGGGCGACAATGACGACCAGCGCTTCGGCATGGAGATCGTCCGCAAGGCGATCCAGGTGCCGCTGCGCCAGATCGCCGAGAATGCCGGCGAGGACGGCGCGGTGATCGCCGGCAAGGTGCTCGACAAGGAAGAGCACGCCTGGGGCTTCGACGCCCAGACCGGCGAGTTCAAGGACCTGGTCAAGGCCGGCATCATCGACCCGACCAAGGTGGTGCGCAGCGCGCTGCAGAACGCCGCCTCCGTCGCCGGCCTGCTGGTGACGACCGAGGCGATGGTCGCCGAGAAGCCGGAGAAGAAGGCGCCGCCGATGCCGCCGGGCGGCGGTGGCATGGGCGACATGGATTTCTGATCGGGGATTTCTGATCGGGGATTTCCGATCGGGGATTCCCGATCCGGTCGCTCTGCGTCGGCAGAGAACGGAAGGGCGGGCCGCACGGCCCGCCCTTTTTCGTGCCCGGCTCCGCCGTATCCGGCAGAGGAGCAGGCCGCGGCGCCGGTGTCCGGCGCGGCCCGACGCTGCGATCCGGCCGCGCGTTCGCCCGCAACCCCCGGGCCGCGGGTGAACCGGCCGCAACCTGCATGTCATCAGGACGCAATTGACAGCCGGGCGGGTTTCTGCGCCACTACCTCGGCAATCGTCTTTTCGGCTTGCCTTGGCTCACGCTGCCGTCTCCCCGGTCGCCGTCAAGTCGCCTGAAGGCCCGGTTGTCTGAGGTCCGCGCGTCGTGCGGCGGACGAGACGGAGTGTTGAGAGACTATGGCGACTGGCACCGTAAAGTGGTTCAACACCACCAAAGGTTTCGGCTTCATCATGCCTGAGGATGGCGGGCGGGATGTGTTCGTGCACATCACCGCGGTGCAGGCTGCCGGCCTGCGCGGCCTGAACGAGGGCCAGCGAGTGAACTATGACGTGGCGATGGAACGCGGCAAGTCTGCCGCGACCAATCTGAAGCTTGCCTGAGCTTCTGACCGCCCCGACCGGATCGGCCGCCGCGGCATCGCCCACGGCGGCCAAGCCGCTCCTGCGACGTTCGCACCGCATCGGGCGCCGACGCAGCGAGACAAAACCTGCATACAGAAACGCTGCGGTTCGACCGCGACGAGAGAGGAGCTGACGTCGATGCCCACCGGGACCGTCAAGTGGTTCAACGCGACCAAGGGCTACGGCTTCATCATGCCGCAGGATGGCGGGAAGGACGTGTTCGTCCACATCACCGCCGTGCAGGCCGCCGGGCTGAAGGGGCTCAATGACGGCCAGAAGGTTAGCTACGAGGTGGCGATGGAGCGTGGCAAGGCGGCTGCGACGAATCTGCGCCTGGCCTGACCGCCTGACCTGACCGGAGGCGGCCGCCGGCTTCGCGCCGGTGGCCGTGCTGTGCGTCCGGCGCCGACAGACCGGACGCCGGCTCGCTCAACCGGTCCAGCGTGACGAATCGATCGCGTTGTCGACGCGACGGACCGCCACGATCTCGGTGGCGCCGGTCCGCTCCAATACGGCCTGGGCGTCCGCCTGCTTCGACGGCGAGGCGGTGCGCACCGAGAGCACCAGCCGTCCCTCCCGCGCGAGCGCCTGGCGCTCGTCATGCTGCATCGCGTCGGCCGCATGGCTGCCGGCCTCGCTCAGGGCGCCGGCGGCGAGGCCGGCGCCGACCGCCGCACCCACTGCCGGCGCGGCGACGCCGCCGGTGCCGATCACCACCCCGGCGGCAAGCAGCGCCGCCGCCGAGCCGGCCATGCTGGCGTGCATGGTGCGCATCTGGCGATTGTCGATGTCGGTGTGCGGGTTCTCGGCCCCTTGCTCCGGCGTCGCCTCGCGCGCAGGCGGCGCCAGGCGCGGCAGGCTGAGATCGGCGCGGTCGAAACCCGCCACGGTCAACTGGCCGATCGCCTCCTGCAGCGCTGCGTCGCTCGGGAAAAGCGCCCGCACCTCGTGGATCGTGCTGTCGAGCGCCGGGCCGGCCTCATCGCTGCCGGCGATCGTCGACCTGTCGCTGGGCATGGCCTTGTTGCCTCCGTTGCCTCATCACGGGGCAACGCCGGCCCGGGTCGGACGTTCCGCCGCGGCGCCGGGCACAAGGCGGCATGGCCGCGCGGCCGCCTCCGCGCCGGTCAGGTCATAGCCCTGATCCGGCGAGATGTTTCCCCGACGCGGGCGATCCGCGCCGGCCTGGTCCTGCGTTACGGGCCTTCCCGCCCCTCGACGCGCTGGTAGCGGGCGCGGGTGCCGCGCTCGATCGCCGAGGCGACCAGCGGATCCAGATGCAGCTCGTTCATCACGTATTCGAGCATCTGCAGGATCGGCTGCGTGTGCACCCGGTCCGCCGCCACCACCTCGCAGGCGAGCGTGTAGGCGGTCTCGCGCAGCCGCGGTTCCAGCGCCTGGCGGATCAGCCGCGTCGCATGAGCCAGCCCCTCTTCTTCCCGCAGCAGCGCGACGGCGGCTTCGGTCGCCGCCTCCAGCCGCTCGGAGGAGAAGTGATGGAAGGCGGGCAGGGTCTGGACCAGCGCCGACATCACGCCGATCTCGCGGTCGGTGATGCCGCCATCGGCCGCGGCGACCAGCACCATGGTGCAGACCAGCGCCTCCTGGGGGTCGAGGCCCGTTCGGGCAAGCATCGTCGTCTCCTTTCTGCCTGGCCGCGCTGCGCGTTGCCCGGCCGCTATTGCGCCGGACCGTGCGGGAAGCCGGGTGGGAGATCAAGCGCCGGCGGGCTTCCGCCCCGGGTCGGGCCGGGCGCTTCCGGGGGAAGTGATGATCCCCCGGGCGGGTCCGAGGGGGATCGCCGGCGCGCAGGCGTCCGCCCGGCCACCGCGTCGAGAGGCCGCCGATCCATGCTTCCCGAATCACCGCGGCGAGCGCCTTCCGGGATGTCGTGCGCGGCTCGCGGAAGGGCGTAGCCGCAGTGCCTGCCGCTTCGGGATGCGGACCTGTAGCGTCCCCGGCGCGGCGGCCGTCGCAGACCTTCCGCGGGCGGGATCGGCCTTGAGATCGTCAGGGTTTCTCCGGGCGTAGCCATGGGCGAGCGATCCTGACGAGGACGGGCATGGCGATCCATGTGAGGATCACGACCACGCCGGCCGCGACGAGCCCCGCCTGAACAAGCTTGGGGACGCCTGGTCCGAGGGTGGGCGTGAGAATCGCCCGCACCAGCATGCTGGCGAGCCAGACCGCAATCCAGGTCAGCAAAGCCATCTTCCAGCGCGATGGCATCGGCTCATGACCATCGCGAAACCAGGCTTCGAGCCCGACCAATTGCCGGCGGGTCGACTTGCCTTCGACCATCGGCTCGATGCGGGACAGCCAATCCCTGAAGAGGGGCGTCTCGTAGAAGGCGTCGCGGGCGGCGGCGCCGGCAAAACTTCGCATGATCCCATATTCCGCCGAATCGGAGCCGGGCGGCGGATAGAGACAGTAGACGCCCGTCGCCCCGGGCTCCGCCAGCGACCGACGCGCAAACTCGGTCAGGGCGTGCTCGAATTCCGCCACACGGGATCGGCGCACGCGCAGGGTGATCGCGATATGAACCGGCTCGTCCATGTCCGATGACGCCAACGGCCGCCCTCTCTGGCGCGACCTTCGGGAAAGTGGGCGGTTCCTGGCTTCGCGTCAGAAACCGCCCGGAACTTTCCCCCGGAACTCTCCCCCGGAACTTTCCAGTCTGTGTTACGTCGCCGCTTCCAGGCGCTGGTGGGAGGCCTGCGTGCTGGCCGCTTCTGCGGGGTCGAGCCGCAACAGTGCGGCGGCGTTTTCCCGCCCGATCTTGCGGCGATCGATCTCACTGATCGGCAGCTTGTCGAACCAGTCGTTCTGTTCCTGCACCGTCTCGTAGGGATAGTCGACGGAATAGAGAATCCGATCCGATCCCACTTCGAGCAGCGTGTCGATGAACGCCTGAGTCCGGAAGTGGCCGGCGGTGGTGATGTAGAAATTCTCGCGCAGGTAGGTGGTGACAGGCTTC
>Ga0335074_10004162_pt1 | contig 19890 bp, 23 predicted proteins | sample Lox_Sample_23_FD_206715 | JGI IMG/M metagenome (GOLD analysis project Ga0335074, IMG submission 206715) | Soil microbial communities from Loxahatchee National Wildlife Refuge, Florida, United States - Lox_Sample_2.3 | ecosystem: Environmental > Terrestrial > Soil > Wetlands | place: USA... | reverse complement strand
ATGGAACACTGGACGGAGTGCTTGAGGGTGTACTCGAGGGTGCACTTGATGGTGTACTTGAAGGAATACTTGAGGGATCCATTGAAGGAACACTTGACGGTGTGCTAGACGGTGGATCGCTGGAAGGTGTACTCGAGGGAGTACTTGAGGGCATACTGGATGGTGTGCTAGAAGGTGTACTTGAAGGTGTACTTGAAGGAGTACTCGAAGGAGTACTCGAAGGAGTACTCGAAGGAGTGCTCGAAGGGGTGCTCGAAGGGGTGCTCGAAGGGGTGCTCGAAGGAGTGCTCGACGGCGTGGAAGACGGCGTGGAAGACGGCGTGCTAGATGGAGTGCTAGATGGAGTACTAGATGGGATACTTGAAGGCACACTAGATGGCGCACTAGAGGGCATACTCTGCAAATCAGTAAAGACAAAACAAACCAAATACCGAAGGTATCGAAGAAGGCGGTTGCGACGACCGACTCAAACTAACACTACAAATTAATCAAAACTCCAACAAAGACCATACGAAGAATCATTCACCTGCACCACCCTATCCGTATCAAACTGATAAAACGTCTCAATCTACACCGTTAACTCAGACACACAAGGGCTCTAACCACTTCAGCAACAGTAGCAGAAACAGTACTCAAAGTAACGGACGGATAATTGAAAGTAATCAGAAAGGGAGCAGCTTGAACAGTAACTCTATCAATTGAAGCAACATAATATTCCTCATAATTTCCGTCTGTAGCAATGGTTTGTCGAACAGACAGATATCCAGGACAAGAGGTCACTGATTGATTTGCGTAGGAGGGAGTAGGCTGGACTGCTGTGATGGTTTGAATAATTTGGAGAGTGGAGTAGGCGGGGGACTCAAATGAAAGTGGTAAATCCTGGAATTAGCATGAGATGGAAAATGAATTGATACCCCATAGTTTCCTTCGAGGACACAAGTGGTGGCCGCTGTGACTGGTTGGAGGAGAGATAACAATAAAAGTGATCCAGGAATAAGTAAGTTCCTTGCTGGGAGAGGAAATGCGTGAATTTGATTCGTGAAGAAGCTTAGAATCATGAGGAAGACTAGGAACACAGATGTTCGAGAAGGACGGAATTCTCGAGTGCTTCCGGATGAGAAAACTGTTGGCAGTGTAGGGGAAGATGTCGTTCTTGTAATCGAGAACGTCGAAAGGGTTGAACTTGAAACGACTAATGACGAGAGAGATGATGCGGAACTGAGCGCTGGAGGTGAACTCACCGAACTTAGTGGGGGCACCACAAGCTCAACGGTGCTGCTCGAAGTTGTGGTGCCTGGAGGAACAACAACAGAAGTGCTGGTCGTCGTAGGTGTGGGAGTTGGAGTTGGAGATTGCGACGTAGTAGAAGTGGTTGTTGGAACAGGAGTAGCACCAGGAGTAGATGCGGGGGCAGTAGTCGTACTCGTCGAACTATACGTAATAGTCCCCTCTCCATCATCCGTTCCCGAGAAAGTTTGGCCATCGACATTGAGCTCCTGCGTCGTCACAACAGTACTGCCTTGCTCCGTGAGCGAGAACTGAGAAATAAAATTTGATGCTTGAGAACATGTAACCCCATTACCACAACTCATTCCAGAATCTGAATCGCCAGTACAAATCAAGTTGGGGAAACTGTTGAGTGCTGCACATGATGGTCCCGTACAACTGAGAAGTATCGATACTTGGTTTGCGAGACCGCAATCCATATAGGTGCCGTCCGCGCCGGTGACAATACTCATCGTTGCGATCACTAGCTTGTATGTTGTGTTGTTGTTGTTTGGGGGATAAGTATGGTGAGGGTGGTATTATAGGAACCAACCTCCCCCGCCGGGGGGGCCCTGGCACCATTTGACTCATGACTATAATCGTCGAGCAATTGAAATAGAGCCTTGGAAACAGCGGGTATTTTTATCGCATAATAGGAGGGATTGGCTGTGAAGCGATCTTTTATAAATAGATGGGCGCCTCAAGAACCTTATTTCCAACTGGTGAACCCGTGAAGCTTTCGTGGCGGTGCAGCGATAGCCTGCAACATTGGACCGTGGATCCTGATTGAACAAACCATCGGCGGCATCCCGGTGGCCAAACCTTTATCTCCTTATCGCTAGACCTTTGAACGCACGAAATGGATGATCGTGATGACAGAAGCAAAGAAGAATTGAAGGGCTCGTTTAGCAATGGAGGATCACCAGCTTGCCGAGCCGAAACTCAAATTCCAAGTTTGGCTCCGGAGGGCCAAGCGCAGGCTGTGGTGGCGCAGTCAGCTGAATATGACTGAATCTAATATTGCCCATGAATAATACGAGAGCCGCGATTTGTTCTATCCGATTCATCAAGGAAGTGTCTAATTCAGTAGCAAAGTTCCACAGCCCTCCGATTCAAGATTCTAATCTGACCGTCTTGGCTCAAAGCTGCCAGGAACAATTAAAGTAGGCAGTAATGGATCGACCACGAAGAGTTCATCTGTATCCGACGGTCTTACTGGCTTTGGGGTTGAAAATGCAGAAAATGGTTCTGGTAAAGGTTATATTTCAAGATCCGAATTTTTGCCCCTACATGAACCCCCAAACCCACCCTAAACATCTGAGAATCTGACCTCTCTAATAATACACCTCTGGAGAGCATAAATCTGGCTTAATACCCAACCGTTCCGTATCCTGGCTGTGCCATTGCTGCTGAAATCAGTACTCCATCGTGAATTCATAAATTACCTGAACGCGCACCTCTCGCACGCTCCTTAGCCTTGTAATAACGGTATTCAAGCCAGAATGCATGAATATGTCCAGGCAAGTAACCCAACAAGGTAAGACAAATATTGATGAGTAAATCTGCTCCACAACCATGGATCAAAAACACCCCCAAGGGAGGAATGAAAATCTACAGATCAGTCAAGGGATACGAACGATATAAGAGAAGGAAGATACCGTAATGAGAACTACGCAAAGTGCACCGACGACCATTGTGAGAATTTGTTGGAATTGGAATTGAAATTTGTGGGAGAGTGTGGCTGATTAGCGGGGTATTTATACCAGCTTGCGAATTGGCGATGACGATTTGTGCCACACTGCCAAGGTTGACTCAGATATGACGTAGTAGTGAATCTCCACAATCAGGGCAAATTGCGAGTGGCGCTTTTTAACTTGGAGTCGGCGAGACACGAGACACAAATGCGCTATTTTCATTAGCGTGACAGGGGTTACCGTAGTACATCTGCAACCAAGACAAAACAAAGGAAACGGCGATGCTGAAAAGCTCAGCCAAATATCTCCCCTACTACCAACTGGGATCCTGGCAGGCGCTTGAGAAGGATGGGCTGCTGTCCTAATTACATCTGACACTCAACACAACGAAAAGAGGATATCTGCTAAAAACGACTTCTAAATCTCAAACTACCTTTTCTTTCCCCCCGGTATTGGTTGTGTCCTCAGCGCCAATCGCAGCAACAGGGTCGTCCTTATCATGCTCCCCATCCTGACGCATCCTAGGACTATTGGTGTTTTCAGCAACGTTCCGCTGCTTACTCAAACTCGGAAAAGCCATTTTGAATTCCATCATGTCCAACGCTGGCAACCTATTCATGTATCTCCACCTTCACTGGGAGGATGAAGAAATACATCAATCCAGTGTCCCTCCGGCCGGGAGGTACGTTTAGCAAACACCCCCACGGCATAAAGGTGTAGTGTATTGTTCCTCTCACCTGACAGATTAGCCTTCATTCAATATAAATGACTTACCGCAATATTCAGGGCTATTGTCACAGTAAAGTCTATCGCGCTCGATTGCGTTTGGAAAGTCGTCTGACCACCAGATTTCAGAGACATGGAGCTCCGTTGTCCTTCCAGGCACAAAATTTATCGCTGTGCTAATGAAATTGTGGCCATTCATGGCATCCCAAAAGGCCCAAATTAAAGCAAAAAACAGAACATCGACCACCGCACAAAAACCTGCCAGAACGTATTTCCAGATCTTTGAGCATCTTGGTGATTGATCGCGCTTTTGGCTCTCCTCTTCTTCGTTCCCCTCCACAGAGGTAGATGGACTGCCCTGAAATTCGGGGTTGTTTTGAAATAACAGATAAAGGAGGAGGACGCCAAACATGTCTCACAAATAAAAGAAGTCCAGAAGAAGAAATTGGGGCGATGTTATAGACGGCGCCGAGTTAGATTGATCGCCGTCATGTGTGTCTCATCTGTCGAGCGAGTGTAATCACGTGTTATCTAGCCCCTGTTTGACAATTTCGAGCCACGACATCACGGCTCACTTTTCTTCCTTCAGTCAGCAATTCGGCCATCAATTGTCCTCCTAGTTGATCTTCTTCAACAGGAGCAGGTACTATCCAAAACCGCCACACCTTAATGCTATAGATAAAACCCAACCGAACCCTCCCCAACATCATTGCGTAGCCGTAGCAAAAATGGCACTCGGACTCCCAGTCGAAGAGCAAATTAAATTCTTTTCAGATATCTTTTCAGGATATCAAACAACAGTAGCCCATTTACAAAAATTATCTGAAGACGAACGGGATGCGTTGATGGATCGTGATAATGACGACGACAATGCTCTCGCAAACATGTTATCCGACCTCGAAACCAATTATAACGAAACTACTCCCGTCCCTGTTCTCGAGTATCTCTTCAAAGGCCTGTTGGGTGTTGAGGAATTCCATCAATCGGAGATAGAAAGACTTAAGAAGAATAAGGAAAAAGATGTTTTGGGTCTGGATTGTGATTATAATGTGAATTCGATTTTTGAGGATGGAAAGGAGGTTATTAGGATTTGGAAGGACAAGGCGGATTATGATGTGAAGCAAAGGATTGTGGATATTGGAGCTCAACGGAATCCTGAGTTTCTCGTTTGGTTTTATTTCCAGAGTTATATTGAGGAAGCTTTTGAGGATGAGGATGCGTTCGACATTCCGGATCCGCAAGGAGTTGATGAGGGCGACGATGAGGACGAGGAGGATGAGGATGAAGAGGATGAAGAGGATGAGGGGGATGAGGAGGATGAGGAGGATAAGGAGGATGAAGAAGACGAATATGAGGAAGACGAGGAAGACGAGGAGAATGACGAACATGAGCATAAAAGTGGGCCACCATCTAAAAGGCCTCGTCTGCAATAGCGGAGAGAGCAATGCATTCTTGTGTCTCTTTTCCAGAGTAAAAGGGTTTACTTTAGCATATGTCTTTTCAAATTTATCCTAATTAATACTAAAATTTCTCAATTATGAGCATATAGATGCTACATCGACCCAGTTTTGCCTCCATCACCTTCATTTTTGTGACAATCAATCCCAAGATGCGTGAATCAAGGAGCTTTTTTAGAAATAACTCTGTAAGAAGACAGTCGGGAAACCTTCCGGACTACTATACCCGAGAGACGAGATTGACTCCTTAGCAACAAACGAACGCAATGAAGTATAATGGAAATTGTAAAACGAGTACAATAGCGTTTCATTGAGAAAAATGTTATTTGTCGATGGAAGGAATTGTCCGACAGTGTTATTGCTAGGAGGCAGATATAAAGGTCGATTTCGTCCAACATCAATCAAACTAGTCCAATATAAAGTGACGAATAACCAATTGACAGTCTGCCAGAACCTGGTCTTTGTGGTATCGGAAGGAACAATTGAATTAGCATCCTTGAGATCTGATAGATTGGTTCTAGTCAAGTCGATATCTCCATCTGGTAGAAATACAATTTGACGAGGAGTCTTGTCGGTGGCAAGAGTTACATTGAGAATCCAAAAGTCATTTGCTGGCGAGTTCTTCGCATTTGTGCCGTTTGGAATGGTATTGATTGGAGACATCTCGCTGAGAACAGGGCTTGGTGTGTAAACTTGCAGTTAGAATCTCGTTATCAAAATGATCAACTTACTATTGAAACACTTCCTCAAGAAATTGTTGGCATACGCGATTCCACCGTTCGAACCTCAACCTCCCGGTCGGTTCCCGCAGAGATGGATTCAAGGAACCGGAGAAATAATTGCATAGTGAGAATGAATTCGAAAAGAAAAGCAAAGGAGAAAGGAACATAATGACGCCGCAGACGAAACTTTATTTAAGGTGTGACCAATGATGGGTGGCCTATCGCCGCCAAAAATCATCCCCTGCTAACGAGTTTTGTGCTGATTCTGAATCTTGCATCGCCGATGGAGGAGCAACGTAATGCTTTGATTGTCGAACAAAGCTAACAGGTTTAGGTTTCCCTGTCTTATCTCGCGTTTCGTCAGATTGTAATCTGAATTTAAGGCTGAGCCTCGACGATATAGCGGTCAGGTGTTATGCTGAAGCGCATCCCGACACCTGACCGCTACAACCCCTACTACAATCAGTGCCATCCCGTCGTCTCTAATGTCAACGCCATTGCGATTATAGCTGTCATGGTCTTCATATAACAGGGGAGGTCACGTACCGCTGTCCCTTTATCGAAACCTTTCAACTGCCCAGTCCTCCTTTCTTGCCTTCTTCCTGTCAATGAATTCGTCAGACTTTCGCCTCGATTCTGTCAATCCACAAGACTCCATCGTCTTCTCCGTTGATGAACCTGAGCCTGAGGTCGATAATCTAGCCATGTACCTTCCCATCTTGCTCAAAGCAAGTCTGACTTAATTAGCGTCAACGCGATGACCGCCGTTGCTTTTCCAGAGTTGGCCGTCAATGCAGAAACGGATCCCAGATTCGACTTTCCCACAATTTTAGTCGAATTTGGCCACGACGGTAACATCGACAAGGTCGATAACAACACAGAGCTTCCATCTATTTCCGATAATCGGGTTTCTGCAGCATTCATAACATCCATTTCAACGACACCAACAACCGTTACAACTCTTGACGTCATTGCAATCGGAAGGACACAGGCATCCCAAAGTCAATCTCGGATCAAGAAAAGGTACGTTCCTGAACATTCACCTTGGCTCATGCCAGCAGGACCCGAAGACCAAATATAGGACCATATAAAGGCAACAATAAGCATGGGCGGTGGGGAAAACCGCGCTGTGCTCGGTGCCGAAAACAAAAGCAACCGGTACTATTCGTGCTTCCTACGATGCTAAATGGCGTTCAGTGTGTTTTTGAAAGTGAGGACCTGCCTTGTATTCTTTGTCATGCGAGAGGGGTCTTATGCGGTCCCAAGGTCCATGGGGAAAAGACGGAGGCTTTGAAATTGAAAGTCCCCCACCGTGGTCCTAAAATTATGTCGCTGGAAGACCAATACATCGATTTCTTTGCGTTGAATGGAGATGACAAATTCCTAACTACTTTTGTTTTTGGAACCGAAACGATTGCCTGGAGGATCATACACCCTATCCGCTTACCCCTTGTGCATTCGTCAAAGGCGTTGCATTTGGCCGTCGCAGCCTTCGCCGCCGTTACGCGAGGTGGCGATCAGTCTCGCGAACATAGCAACCGATATATAGACGACTGTCTGGCGCAGACCCAGATTGAGATCGATACGGCTCCCACAGTCGCTCTCGCTTACGTCTCTTTTCTTCTTTTCCGCATCTGTTTGTTAGTCGGTACAACGTTGGGCAACTGTTTCATTCACATGAAAGGTCTCCAGATGGTCATGGTGTATCTCGTAGAGTCGAACTCAATACCTCCTGACAGTTGGGAATGGTATTGGCTGAAGGCGCTGTGGTTGGAAGCACTGGCACGGATCTACGACTGGATGATATTCAAGTCGCCTACGGACATCGTTTTTGCTTCTCGAATCCAGGCGGTATGTACTATGCTACATTCTTCACTTCTTTTCGACCGTCTCAAGTATGGCTCAATTATCAATCAAGTTCTCGACAGTTTCTCTAGAGGTATTCCCATGGGACTGAAAGAGACAAGAGAGTATTTTTCTATTTTAGCTCCCCATGTTATGGAGTACATCCGCTCTTGGCAGTCCCCGTGGGTGGAAGAATTTGGGTCCCAACCCGAAGAGCAACCCTTTGGATACCGCTATCCGACTGGGGATTTGCCGGACACTTTTTCCGGTTCACCAGAAGTGAATTGGCTCTTTGTCAAGACCTGCTTCATTCAAGAACTGCTCACTACCGACGAGGTTTCAACATCTCCAAACTTACATTAACTTTCTCGTGGCGAGAAGAGAGCTCCGTCTGTGTTTGTCAATGAAATTCAACGAGCCGGAGGCATGAGACAAGAACAGATAAGATTAGTGTTGAGGTCGGAAGGAGGGATATAATAATACTCCTCATGTTCATGTATGGATTAGGACTATAGCCACGGTACAATTTATATTTAACTCACATGTGACTCAAATGCATGAATAACTGCCCAACTTTTGGCACGTTTGACGAATGCACAGCTAGTGAGATCTGAATAGTCCGACTTTCTCTAATTAAGCGTTGAAGTCCTGAAAAACATCTGATAACAATGTAGCGAGATATGTTACCAATGATACAACTTGTTTTGAATCATTTGATCATGTCGGAAACAATTGTCGACCGTGAAAGATTCCAGTCACTTTCTCGGATTTGCCTCGTAACAGCACATCTGCGTTGCCGAAATCATGATCTGGATTTTTGGAAGTGAAAGGCGGAGTCACCCATGGCACAAGTATCAAATCTCACGGACTTGAACAAAACTCATGGCACGAGAATTCAGAGAACTGTGAAAGAGTTGTTTTGTCTTGTACCTCGGAGCTTCTAGATAACATATATTCCAAGGGAAAGATACATCCTACTATCACAATTAAAGGTGAAAGAAATATTTTCAAACCTCCTACAAAAGAGCTAACTCCGACAAGATTGAAGCCAAATCAAAAGAAACTCTCCTTCGCCTTATTCAGAGGCTCGTAATTGTCCTTTCTTTCGCTCCCTTTCATACCATGAGAACTGTCTCCCAAGCTTTCGCTCCGCAGCTTCAACTTCCTCTTCAGCCTCTCGAAGGTATTGTTCTACGTTCTCTCCCGCCTTATGAAGTCTGAGCAGCGGACGATACTGCATTTCCGCCTCAATCTCAGGTTCCTTCTCCTCAATACGGCGACAGCGCTCGATCCTGGGTCCTAGTTCTGCTAACCGGTCTGCAGGAAGTTCCTTACGGTACTTGATGCTGTAATACGCCGACCAAAGTTCATGGTGAAATTCGGGATCCATGGCCATCTCGTCGACATCTTCTATAAAGTCGGGATCGCAAGAAAGGAAGTGAGCGCAAGGAGAGCATCCACAAGGGTCTGAGGAAGTACAGTCATGACGACTGCTAATGTATGCAGAGGATTCTGCTGGCTCCCCGTTCTGTTGATATGTTGTTTCTAAGCTTCTTCGCATTGAAGTTGTTGAAGGGTAAGAATTTAGTGGTGGTCGGAGTTTATTTATCGACTGGTAAATAAATATTGTATCACTTTCCGATAATTTACGGTAAAAGAGGACCAAAAAAAAGCGTCAGAAGTTATATAAATATTTAAATAGAGCAGTACAACTCTTTTCATGTGCCCGTCGAGTTTGAAACTCGAATGTTTGATGCTGGCTAGAATAGAGCTCGAAGCCGTCAACAAAACGTAAAGCCAGAAGGGCTGGTTGGATGAAAGTTCCAGAACTGCTGAAACCGGGAATCCTTGAGCAAATGAAAATGGCGAGACAGTATTTGAGTCTCGACTGACTCTTAAGCGGTTCTTTTCCTACTAAAATTCTGATTTTCTTTTTCCCCGTAAACTGCGTAATTTACCGACAGTATTTATATAAATAATTCTCCCTTGACACTCAAAAATTGCGCGGACGGGTGTCCTTCCGGACGCGTGAGATGAGTCCGTACGATCAACTCATCTAGCTCGCAACACCACCACTTGCTCAATTGCTACAAGAAGAAACCTAGCTTCCAAAAACTAAAACCATGAATGCTCGCGGTTGTTTCCCTGATATGCTAGTTTGTTAACGTCTAGAGTACGAAGCCAAAGTCTTTGGTATTGGTCAACGACTCACCAGCGCACAAAACTTAGCTAGCCAACACTTAGAAGAGTGTACTTCCGCAAAACCTTCTAAAGGACACATTAACCACTTCATCTCACCACTCAGAACGTTTTATCACAGGCTCAATAGCATGCACAGACGACGATACACGAAAGCCCAGTTGATGAATACTGTAGTCAGGCATGCGGGACACGTAGGAGGACAAGTCAAAGTCACGACAAGTGAAGGCCTATACTTCGTCGTCTTTACAGAGCTTACCACATCGAACGGTCCGTTTCTCTCTTAGCCCTCACTAATTACAGATCCTACGGAGGACGCTACGACTGGAGTTGCATGCGTACTCTTCCGCTCCATCTACACTAACGACACCGTGGAGATTTCCCTTTTGCGTATTTCCCTTGGGTGACGTCGCTGAATTTTAGCTATCATCTATGCTTCTTCACTAGAAGAATTATATCGAAAATTACCTGAGTCAACAAGACAGAAGTTTGATGACGCTGTGTATCTTGAATGAGAAGCTAGAGCACTTAAAGGGACGTTCGATCAAGAAGATTGCTTCTGGAGAAGTTTGGATTGTAGAAGATGGACACACCTGAATCGTAATAGTGGATCAGTAGTCGCTAAAAAAACAGTTTGCTTCCCATGCCTTTCCTTCTTCGTCTTCTCTAAACTTTCAAGTTTCCCTGATTGTCATTTTCATTATGTCCGGGGAGGAATCTCTTTTTCATACCCCTTGGCCATGGCATCTGGGTCAACTCTTGCCAAGACCTTCTTTTGGGCCGAAACCTGTCTCGCTATCCCCTCCCTTTCTCTAGAACAAGGTTCTCCTGTCTTTACACGTCAAGTACCCAAGTGACTTACAAGCAAACACGAAATGGTCTTGCTCCGACCAGCGTTTGGACTTCAGAACAACTTTCTGCCGAACATTTTCGGTGTCCGGTTACTTCCAAACCCGGCTCCATCTTACGCCTAATAACGGGTTTCCTGTAACTGCAACTCTAATAATAGCCACCCTGGTTCTCACTGAAACCTTCGTTTGTTCAGAGACACGCGGGCAATCGGGATTCGGGAAGTTAAGTCACACCGCTACGTGCAATAGTGACGAGATAGATATCTGTATAATGGCATGAACTCAGTCAAGAGCCGACAGACGAAAATGCGGTATTTAATGAGTTGGATTGTGAGGAGCGCAAGCCGATTTACTTACACGGCCGTTGCAACAGAATAAGCCGTTGTCATGCAAAGGAATGAGAGCGAGTACTACCACTTCCAGTAAAAGAAACAAAGAACGGAACCCTTGGACAGAAGTCGTATACGCAAGTAATTAACAGGGGCTTATTCAGATAGCCATCCGTCAGATTGCGTCAGATGAGCTATGAGATACGTATAACCTGCCAATTCATCCAGTGAACCCAGCACAATGCATCATCGAGATTGGGCAGCCCGAAACATCAAAACAACATGGTTCGAACAACAGGCGTTTACAATTGCTGCCCTACACAAAATCTACCATAAGGAGTTATATAAATTGTGAGATACTCTAAACGGCTCAGAAAAGTGAGTATCACAATATGCTGGGTTACAAGCTCTTATATTTTGGTTACAGGTCAATGGGTTGGTCGTAAGACTAGCATCCAGCCACCTCAAAGAGTCCAAATACCTTGCCGCTCTTATCATAGCACTACCTCCCCCGTCCATTTTTGTCAGTCTCTGCAACAGCTATGGCATTAGCGACACAAATAGGCCACATCGGAGAGGACCCGCAAGGGTTCCACTCAGGGCACTCATGACGGATGCTGACCTAGGTGGAGAGTTTCGCTGCTGGTTCGTCACTCCGTTGGTATGCTCCGAGACTTCTGTGCATTGAAATGAACTGTGGTCGGAGTTGACGGTCCTTTGGGTCAGATCCTCGGCTAGACTGGTATGCGTCCGGAGACGTCAGATGAGATGTGCGATCAACTGATCTGGTTTCCACCAAGAAATCGAATCTACAACCTCGATCGGGAAAACAGCAAGACTCAAATTGCTTAAACACGGTACAACAAGTAGCATCATGACAGTCCAGTTTGTTAACTCCCAAACCAAGGAAAGGTCACAGCTGCAGCGGCACGGCATCTCACGATATGCGCTTACTAACGCTAGTCTTTCGATTAAAGGTCAACGACTTGGCGACTAGGGTCGCAGAACTTGACACGAAGCAGACCAACCATCTTGCCACTCACCGCCCGACTTCACTTCTCCCCTTCCTTTTCCTGCCTCTCGAAACATTTACGCGCAGCTCCACACGGTGAATGATGCAACTCTCAATCGAACATAAATCATGACTGGGCTTTTAGAATTGAGACAAAGAATCAAGGGAGCGTTGGGTATGAGCTTGTGGACAGCTTTGATTTCATCGCCATTGCCAGAAGACCGGCTGCTCTTTATTAGCAGGAACACATGCTGGTGAGGAAGAGTCTGACAATCTCTTTACTCCGTACGTCCACTTCCTTACATCGTTAACTTGTAGCGTGCCTAATTGGAACCAACTTGGACGATGTGATCTGGCAACCGCCTAGATTAACCAGGGAACGGTTGGCTGTATCGATTGAACTGGTTTAATATCAATTCGCTGAGGTATTGCTTCATATGCATGTTTGGGGGAGTAGTTAGTACTGCTTCAATTGAATGAATTGTTCATTTCCGTCAGAGGTTTCAAGGTAATGGCCTAACCTCCCTATCCAACGTCGTATTCAAAAAATGCGCAATCTGCAATCCATCGTCATCGAAAATATACTCCACAGTGATATCCTTGCCATCACTCGGAATCCTCAACACAACACGCAATCCATGTTGAATACCTTTAATATCCAACGCATCTACCGTTCTCGTTCCCATTTCCCGCCAAACATCCGCATAATTAACCATCATGCTATTCCGATCGTGAGCAATGATTTCTCCATCAATGATAACTTTACAATTCGGATGATAAAATTGTTTCAATTCCAGGAGAGAATGGGCATTGAACGCCTTCAGATATCCATGGAAACGTTCCAGACGCAACTCGTGATCCATGAGAGTCTAGATACTTAATTCAATTGAAAGAAGAGTTACCTGGTCAAGATATGGGAAGTGTTTGTGGAGGGAGGATGTATCCGGATCTCAATTAATTTTTGCCGACGATCTTCGCGGGGTGCGGCAGTTTGAACGTTAGTGGGGACTTTGCCCCACAATTCGTATCCAAGGGGCCACGACACCACTCTACAAACCAAATCTGATGGAACCTGAATACCAAAGAATTGCCATTATCGGTGCATCCGGTCTTCTCGGGAAACCAATCGTAAACCAACTTTCCAAAGCAGGTTTCGCGTTAACCCTCCTCTCTCGCGACTCTTCAAAACTCAAAAAGACGTTTTCCGACCTTAAAGGAATTACTTTCGTCGAAGCCGAGGTGGACGACACTGAAGACTTGAAGAAAGCTTTCAAAGGTTTGTCCTCTTGGAATTCTAGTGACAATAGGAATTGATGCGATTATCTCGGTGGTTGGTTCACTGGCATTGGCAACACAAATAGGTTACATCGATGCAGCTGTTGAAGCAGGTGTAAAACGATTCATTCCCAGTGAATTCGGCTGTGATACACAAGCACCATACCTGTTCCACCCCAAACGCGTCGCTAATAACAGTCAAGAGGAAATGATTTTCGCGCAGAAACGGGGCGTTGCAGCTTATCTCAAAGAATTATCAGATCTCAACAAAATAACATATACTCTCATTTCGACAGGTACTTTGCCATCTGACGGTCTAAGAGTTAGGTCTCTTTTTCACATTAGATCTTCCGTTTCCTGTTCCTGGGATTGACCATAAAACGGGGAAAGCAACTATTATCGGCAACGGGAAAAGTTTATTTTCATTAACCCATCTCGAGGATATAGGCCGTTATATTGCAGCCCTTCTAAGACGCCCTTCCATAAGTAAAAATCGGATCCTTCGTCTTGCAGGCGACACTCAATGCGCAAACTCGCTACTCCACAAATTCGAAAAGAAGACGGGAAAGAAGTTCAAAGTCAAGTACGAAAGTGAAATTGTTATGAATGCATTGTTGAAAGCTTCTTGGGAACACAAGAAGTATAATGTCTATTTTGAAAAAGCAATTGATGTGTTCACTGGCGATGGGGTATTTCCTATTTCCTAAAAGATGTTGATGTTAGAGAGCACAACTTGATCGACCTGTTCCTGTATTCTCTCAAACTTCTTTGCTAATTAGGGATGGTCTAATAAGTTGGATAACGATTTGTTTCCGGAGGTGAAGCCTTTGACAGCCGATGAGATCATTTTTGAGACGCGATAGTATGTCCTTGAAAGCAATTCGCGTCCAAGCAAGTCAAGATACCAGAATCAGAGAATTCAGACATTCAAGTATGCAATAGTCGATTGATACAATTCCACTGTTTCCAAGCAAACATTATTTTTCAGAGCATCAGCAGCCTATAACAATGCATAATATTTCAAGCCAATCCCCTCGAATTTAAAATACAGACTCATCCAAACGACATGAAATCAGACCTTTGGAGCCTTTTCAAGTTTTGCTTCCCTTGACTTCTTATAATATCTGAAGATTTCCCAGGCGGCGTAAATCCCAGCAAGTGCAAAAACACCAATAATAATACCGACAATCCCACCGGTTGAAAGTGATTCTAAGGTTAGCGCAATTCAGGAACACAAGAGGATACTTCCTGGTGGATATCCGGCGCTTGTGGAAGAAGCCTTTGCAGAGGAATGTGAGGAAGATGAATGCGAGGAAGAAGAAGCGTGTGAAGCAGAGCCACTGGTCAAAGAAGGACTGGGTGTGATTGTAGCAGATGGGAAAATAGTGTTACTCGAGACTGAGCTCGAAACTGAATCTAACGGGTTATTAAGCCGACAACACGACAACATACCAGTTGAACTCTGCGCAAAGACAACAGCAACGAGCGCAACAAAGAGGAAAATAGTCTTCCAGAGCATCGTCATAAATTAGGATGAGATGTCGGGTGCTGGGGAAATTATTCCGATCTACTGCCCCTCTTCCCACTCCTTAAGATGAAAATTGGAGTCATTTATATTTGGTCTGAAATGGCGTGCTCAAGGCGTGATTGACGGAGCTAAAGCCACCACGTAAGATTTTGTAGCGATCGCTGCTGAATTGCTGCGCGAATTTGCTGCAGTTGGAGGGAATAAGGTTATGATGGCTTACTGAAATGTGGGGGACTTCAAAATGCATGGCCATTGCAGGCGTTGTTTGGTGTCTTGGGCCGCCGACGTGGGGGTGAAATTAGCAACCGAAATTATTTAGCTGGGCCGCATCTTATTCGACTTGTGAGCATGACTCGGATCGACCCCTGTCCGGCTTCCGCTGGTTCCGATTGTGCTGCTATCAATTTTGGGCAAAAGTTTCCCTGCGCTTTGCTCTGCTTATCGCTGCAGTAATCTGACTGCGATGATTTGTTTCCTTCGACCGACGTTGACAAGGCCATCGGAGATTTAGAGCCTGTCGAAACCAGCTTATCGCCAGCTTATCAACGACACCTCTTTAAAATGGCCACTCCCGATTTTAACTCTCAAAGTTCCTCACAATGTCCCTCTCAATAGTGTTAGCAAGCATCCTCATCCTCCTCGCAGCAATTCTCTTCATCCAATTCACCAACGACCCTCTCCGTCCTATTCCCGGTCCCCTGCTATACCGCCTGACAAAATGGCGTCTAGCCTACGTAGAATGGTGCAGCAATCGCACTCGAACGGTCCACAAATTACACAAGAAATACGGACCCGTAGTCCGTGTTGGTCCGAACGAAATCAGTTTTGCCTCGTTGACAGCGCGGAAACAAATTTACGGAGCAGGAAGTGGTTTTGATAGAAGTAATTTCTATCGATTATTTGATGTTTATGGACGACCTAATTTGTTCTCGTTTGGACCTGTAAAGTTACATGCTGAGCGCAAAAAGATGTTGCATCACGAGTATTCCAAGACTCAGATCCTTGTTTCCACAGATGGCATTACGGAGAAGGTACTTCCACCGTGAAAGGAGATGTTAATGTGCAGGTCAAGAAATTTATGAGGACTGTTGGTGGCAAGGAGGTGGATATCTACTTGACATTATTATATTACAGTCTCGACAACATAACTCAATTCATCTACGGAGCAGCCGGCGAAACAAACGCCCTCTTAGATCCTAAAGACAGAATCATGTTAAACGACCAACTCGATCCTCGCTCCACTAAACTAGCCTGGTTTGCAAAACACGCACGATGGTACGTTCTCTGGCTCGCCAAACAAAGCGGAACAACCGAACAAATCCTCAAAACATTAGGAATGTATCCCCAACAAAAACCATTTATATACAGTGGAATCCGCGACCATGCATTGGCATCCTACTATCGGTTCAAGAACAATCAGTTGGCAGATAACACAATTATCAGCAGATTAATGAAATTCGGATTAGACGATCTGGACATTGCTTCTGAATGCGCAGACCATTTTCTCGCCGGTATAAACACTACTACCGATACCCTCACATTCCTCATCTGGGCACTCTCCCGATCCGAGAACAAACATCGTCAAGAACGTCTTCGCGAGGAATTACTCAATGCAGGATTAGATTCTACACCCACACCAAAAGCAGTAACAGCCGCGCACGTTCCGTACATGGACGCAATTATCAACGAAGTCCTTCGAGTATGGGGCCCATTAACATCCACCCAACCACGCATATACTCCAAAGACTGCGAAATCGACGGATACTTTATTCCAGCAGGAACCATTGTTTCATGTCAAGGCTATACTTTCCATCGTAATCCTGAAATCTTCCCTGATCCAGATACTTTCCTTCCCGAACGATGGCTTACCGACGATCCTAAACTGAAACAATGGTGGTGGGCATTTTCCACCGGCGGAAGAATGTGTATTGGGATTCAGTATGTTCCTCTTTACTTTTTGTGAGTGGGAGCTGATGTGTAGTTTTGCGTATGCGGAAATCGAGTCGTTGGTTGCGGCGCTTTATCAAAATTATCGAACGTCGATTGTCGGAGATGAGAATTATTCGCCAGGGGTTCATAGTCGATCGGAACACTTTTATGATGATCATTACAAGAAGGTTAAACATGATGTATGGATCAAGTTTGAAAAGTTATAGCCTTATGCAGGGAATTCAGATCTGCCGACCTATTGAAATTGATTGAGGATTTGTCTTGTATACGCGTTGCTCGTCATCGTTTAGAGTGCACGTGAGGCTCTCACCCCCCTCAAACCCCTTAACGGTGACTTTCAGGTTGCGATGACGACCGGCCCACTCCCAGATCTGACGCTGATCTGAGACCGTGCTTATTACCCCCTGGTGGTTGCACTCTAATAAATTGCCCCTTTTCGCTTAGCATTCAATTCTGTGATCCTCCAGACTTGCCATCTGACACCGTCTCACATCTCTTTTCATCACACAACACTGCATCCTTCCACCTGAAATTCTAACCCATGGCTGTATCTCATCCATCTGAAGAAGTTCAAACTAACGGTAGAAAAGGGCAAAGTCCTCAAAAGAGATCAAGAGAATCTTCAAAACCTACGCGGCAAATGTCCGCACCCGCGACCTTTCCATTGCGTTTACCCTGGAGCCTTGGGAACCCCATCCACGGGGACAGGAAGAGCAGTGTCGAAGGCTTAGTCGAAATGGCCTGTATGACGGGGACCGATGGTGGTCGCCTCGTACGCGTCCTTTACGACGGTCGCACCTTGGGCATTGCCCCTGTCCCCGTGGCGGGTGACAAAGATGAAGAGAGGAGACAAGTTTTTGCGGCGGCGGAGAGTATTTTAGCGGTTCGCTCTACCTCTGGTCCCAGGACTAAAACCTGAACAGGCATTTTAGGCAATGATGGTTGATTCTATGAGTCCTTTCCAATTCTCGAAGCCTAGCCCATACCGCTTGAATATCTTCGTATAACACTCACAAGGGCCCCATACAAAGACCGTGATACTAATTCCATCACTGGGGAGATATCTTATAGACAACATCGAAATTCTCAAAAACATTTGCTAAACATTTCGCTTCTGACAAAAAAGCTTGCAGGGACATTCACTAAATCAAACCTTTTGCTTGCTCACATTATACCAACCATCTTCTTCAGCAGAAATCCCGTAAGAGTATCAGCTTCCCGTTCCTCCCGTACACATTTTCTCCAATGCACCTCTTCCTGAGCTTTCTGCCGAATGATGGCTTGTGCAAAATCGGGAAGACATACCCTCCCATCTCACCCTCTCACTAAAAATTACCGACCCGAAGGTCTCCATGAATGGTTTCGAACTCGGACATTCTCCTCAAATGACTCACAGCAACCCATCCCATATTGTGAAATCGCTGAAATAGATCCGAGTCAGTTTCAACATCATCAAGTGAATACCCTTCAATATGGAGGAAGCCTTCAATTGCTTGCTTGTGGCTCTTTTTTTAATTTTATTTCACTATCAACACTTCCTCATCTGAATATCAAAGTTGAGATGCATTCATCCACAAGTCACGCAAAAGTTACTCATCTTCCACTCTTTATCAACTATTTCATGAAACTCATCATCATGTTTGAAGCTACAATCAAGCAAGCCGAAATAGGCTGAGGAACCTTTCCGATACATAAGTCCGACGTTCTTTCTAATTTTCCTTCAGTCCTCAACAGGAGCAACAATAATCTTTTGACTTCGGTTACTACAAATCAGTGATACTTCGAGATGGAGCAGACCTTATCAGTCCCTTTCAACGATGTCAGATTTTGTTTGCAGTACCGACGGGCGTTCGGGGCGGCTTGATTCAACGGACAACACTGACATTCTGTCGGACAGTTCATCGTCGAACCCTATTTGGACACTATATTCCTCAAAAGTCAAGCCTGTAGTATCTATGATCTTCTTTTCTAAGGCTTTCCTGGCGCTGAAAATTAATCCCGATACAGCCTCCCCAGCGACTCCAGGCACTGAAGCGCTAATTGATATTCTTTAGCAAGTGACCGCGTCTCCGAATGAATGTACCGTTGTTTTCTCGTTTCATGCCTGAGCGTCCGAATGAATTGAGAGAATGCCGTATGACCGACTCGTTTCATCCGCACCTCTTCCATGACAGTTTCCAATTTGATAAATCCCCGTTCATGATTTGCGCCTGAGAGTGGGTCTATCGGTTCCTCAATTAACTAGCATCAGATGGCGCCAGTTTGTAGGGAACAAGTACAGATTTGTAAATCGCAAGATCTTCCTGCTTAGTGAGGAGCGGTTTCTGGCCTATTCCAGATTTCTGATGGCGATGGCCGCCTCACCAGCTTGAAATTGTTTTGTCCTTTCACTCTAACGAGGTTTTCCAGGGAACCCGGAAGCTGAGTGTTCTTTCTGTGGGTAGCTCGGGACAGCTCATGAGCACAAATAAAGTCAAATAGCTTGTCGAATTTCAAATCTGATAACGATGGACCAAATGCCATGGTTATTATCTCTTTCATCTACTCCCTGGCAAAGAGTGGAGACCAATATCCTTTTACGCTCTGGATGACAACGATTTACAGCCGGCATAAATGTGAATTACGAGATACCCCAAGTGATTTTGTGGGTGACTGCTATTTGTCAAACAATTGGCGGGCAAATTCTCTGAAATAAAATCGAGTTACTGCGTATCCATCTCCAATACAGCCATTTGTTCACGTACAGATATTCCCTATAGCACATATGTAGTCAATTCAAACTTTTTACTTTCGCCTTCTCTTTTCCAATACTTCCTCAGATACTTCCGCCCAATAAACCCAAGGCCTCGTCCTAGTTTTCCGAAACAACTCATCCGGCTGCAACACTCTAACCTTCTCACCTCCTCTAACTTCCACGCGTTCCCTTCTCTCCTGACTAGGCACAGTACTCTGAGTCTGCATGGTATACGATTCCTTGCGCTCTTTGCGTTCCATTTCCTGATGAACAGCAATTACTTCCCCATTCTCATCAACATA
>Ga0335074_10004161_pt1 | contig 19892 bp, 17 predicted proteins | sample Lox_Sample_23_FD_206715 | JGI IMG/M metagenome (GOLD analysis project Ga0335074, IMG submission 206715) | Soil microbial communities from Loxahatchee National Wildlife Refuge, Florida, United States - Lox_Sample_2.3 | ecosystem: Environmental > Terrestrial > Soil > Wetlands | place: USA... | reverse complement strand
CCAGCGCGTCCCGGTGCTCGGCGTTGCTTCCGAAGTTGCGCATCACGTTCCAGCCGCGGGCGGCGGCGAGCCGCATCGTGTCCCGGCTCGTCCCGCCCACCCAGACGGGCAGCCGGTCCTGGAGCGGCCGGGTCGCGATCGTGGTGGGACGGTCGACCGGGAAGAACTCCCCGGCGAAGGTGAAGTCCCGCTGCGTCAGCGCCAGGTTCACCACCTCAACGCCCTCGAGCCAGGCCCGCTTCAGGTCGTCGTCGTTGAGGTTCCGGCCCGCCGCGATCTGGGCCTCGCCGGGAATTCCGCGCCCGAGACCAAGCTCGAACCGGCCGCCGCTGAGCAGATCCAGCGTTCCGGCCTCCTCCGCGACCCGCACCGGGCTGTACAGCGGCAGCACGGTCACCGCGGTGCCCAGCCGGATCCGGCTGGTCCGCACGGCGGCGGCCGCCAGCAGCAGATGCGGGGACGGGCACGTCATGAGCGGGGCGTGGTGCTCGGTGACCGTGACCCCGTCGAAGCCCAGTTCCTCGGCCAGGACCGTGAACTCCACGAAGTCGTCCACCTGGCGCCGCTGCCAGCGCGGGTCGTGGACGTCCGGGTCCGTGTCACCGGAGTGCAGGCCAGCGCCGTAGGTGTGCACGAACTTCACTGTGTCGATCTCGTCGCCAATCGCGGCCATGGGCTCCGACCTCCGATGGGGTGTGCGTCGTCGCCCCATACGCTAGATCGGAATGAGCGCCCCGGTAAGCCCGTGACCGCGTCCGCGGGCAGCGTCCCTGCGGTCTCTAGCTAGAAGGTGATGACGCGGCGTGGTCCGGATGCGGTACCCGCCGCCATCGCCGCCAGCGCCCCTGGCGCCTGGGCGAGCGTGACGGGACTGACCTCCGGCAGGATCTGGTGCGCGGCGGCGAAGGCGAGTGTGTCGCGCAGGTCGTGCGGGGAGCCCGAGGGGTTCGCCATCACGTGCAGCCGGTTGAGTACCATCGGCATGGCCGGCAGCGTCAGCGGCTCGGCAGCGTTGTAGCCGAGCAGCAACAGGGTTCCACCAGGAGCCAGGCCACCGAACGCGGCCACCGCGGCGACCGTGCTCGGGGCCCCGTTGACGATCAGGTCCGCGCCGCCGTCCCAGGCCCGCAGTTCCTCGGCCGGGTCCTGGTCGTCGGTAGCCACGTAGCGCTCCGCGCCCAGCGCTCCTGCCGCCCGGGCGCCATCCCGGGACCGCCCGATCACGGTGACGCGGGCGCCCATCGCCGCGGCGAAGCGTACGGCGAGGCCGCCGACTCCGCCCGCGCCGATGACCGCCACCCGCGAGTCTGGCGTGACTCTGGCCTGGCGCAGGCCGTTGAACGCCGTGATCCCGGCGCACATCAGCGGTGCCGCGGCCACCGGGTCAAGCCCTTCTGGCAGGGGCGTGACAAATCCGGCCCGGCCGAGGAAGTACTCCGCGTACCCGCCGTCCACGGCGATGCCGGTGATCCGCTTGTCCGGGCAGAGGATCTGGTCGCCGCGCACACAGTAGTCACAGTGGCCGTCCGAATGATGCAGGAACTGCGCGCACACGCGGGCGCCGACCGCCGGCCAGTCCACGCCGGGCCCTAGCGCGGCCACCGTTCCGGTGATCTCATGGCCCGGTATCACGGGGAAGCGCGCGAACGGGTAATGACCGTGCAGCAGGTTCACCTCGGTGAAGCACATGCCGCACGCGGTGACCTTGACCAGGATCTCTCCCGGTCCCGGCGCTGGCACCGGGCGCTGGGCTAGCCGCAAGGGCTGTTCCGGAGCGTCCAGTTGAGTCACGCGCATCTCAGACATCGGTGTTCCTCCTTTGGTGGTCCCCGGGCCGGGAGACGGGGGACGACCACTGGTGAGTCCGCTAGCCAGCGAGCCATGGTGCTCGCGGCGGGGATGACGGCCACGGCGCTGCTAGCAGCCCGGCGGAGCGGTGCATTGGCAGCTATTACATCCAGGTCTCCAGGACCTTGTTCGGGTCGTGCAGCACCACCGTGCCCGCGACGTAGTCGTGGATCGCCTTGCGCTCCCTGGTGGCCAGGAACAAGATGAACGAGGTCAGCTCCGTGAAGATGCCCAGGATGCTATCGGCGATGCGCCCGACGATCTCGCGCAGCGCCATCCACCAGAAACCCGGCACGCGGCGGTCCTCGGGCCGCCAGCAGCGCATCCCCAGCACTTGCAGCGCGGGGGTCTGGCCGCGGGACCAGACGATCAAGCCCCAGATGACGTAGCCGATCACCAGGGTCACGATCGACAGCGGGATGGCGAGGAAAAACGCGCCGATGCGCCGTCCGTGGCTGGCTAGCTGGACGCCCTGCGGCAAGGTGAGACCGCTCTCGGTGTCGTAGTACATCCCGGGCGGCGGGGCCGGGACGCCATAGCCTTGATAGGTGCCCTCGGCGGGAGGCGGGGGCGCGGTGGGCAGCGGCGTGGCAGTCGGAGTCTCGCTCAGCGGCGGCGCCGCGGGCGGCGTATCGCCCTGCGGCGAGGAATCCGGTTCAGGTAGTCCCGCGCCCGGGTCAGTCGGCTGATTCATGACTCCTCACCTCTCACCTCGGTCCGGCTGCTATCGGCGGCGCGCGATCCGCGCCTTACCGTACAGCCGAGCCGATTACGGCCAGAGGGTCAAGAGCCTGACGTGATGGCGTGCAGGACGGCCAGCGCCGCGAAGCCGATCCCGAGCACCGCGAGCAGGACGATTACCGCGACCACGGCGGCGAACACGGCGACATTCCGCGACCGCCGTGCGTAGCGCTGTTCAGGCGTCTCGGGCTGTTCGGGCGTCTCGGGAGAGTAGCCGATGCCTGGAACGATACTCCGGCACTGGCGGCTCAGCGGGGCCGAACGTAGATGGTGCCCGCAGAAGCGTCGCGACGACGCGCGCCACGCTGGCGCTGTCATTCAGCGTGTTTTGTCAGTGCCATGCGGCACCATGTAAGCGTGGCTGGCGATGTCCCCCCGTCGGCGCGCGGCCAGGGTGATCCGCAGGGCCCCAACCCCGGTGAGGCGCAGCCGTTCACGCATCTGAGCGTCCCGAACGCCGAACAGTACCGGCGCCTGCTCCGGACGTTCGCGCGGGCGAAGGAGCGTTTCATTGTCCACCTGCGCCCGGAGGATGTCGCCGCAGAGCTGCGGATCGACGCCGATGACCAGCTGACCGAGGCTCTGGATCGGCTGGTCAGGTGGGGCAATCTGTGGGCCGACGTCGATACGAGCCGGGTTACCACGGTGGAGGACTTTCACCGTAAGCGGTCGCTGTACCAGCTCACCGGCGCTGGCCAGGCCGCCGAGCAGGCGATCGCGTTCTACGAAGAGGCGATTGGGCGGCGCGGCCAGCTCCAGTCGGTCGCCCTTACCGACATCGCCGGGCAGCTTAAGGCGCTGCTCGTCCTCGCCGCGGAGAGCGATCCCGACCCGGCCAAAGTCCACCTGCTGCTGCTGTCGGTGGCGGAGCGGTTCTCTTCCCTGGCCGATAACGCGCAGGCCTTCATGTCCGCGCTTCGGCGCGCGATCGACTTCTCCGACGGCGACGTGGGTGGCTTCGTCGCTTACAAGGAACGACTGATCGACTACATCAACCGGTTCATAGCCGACCTCGCCAACTCGGGCGCCCAGATCGCGCTGCTGCTTGCCGAGCTAGAAACCGCGGGGCACGAACGGCTGCTGGGGATCGCCGCCAGACGCGAGGCGGCCGACGCCGTGCCCGCGGGGGAGGACGATGCCCTGACCAGGGCGCGAGAACACGCCCTGGACGCGTGGCGGAACCGGTGGCGCGGCCTGGACGACTGGTTCACCTCGCGGGACATGGGCCACCCGTCGCAGGCCAGGCTGCTGCGGCAGGCCGCCGTGACCGCGATCAAGCAGCTCATCGACGCGGTCAGCCTGCTCAACGAGCGGCGCTCCGGCCGATCGGACCGCTCGGCTGATTTCGGTGCGCTTGCCCGGTGGTTCGCCGAGGCATCGGACGACGACGCCGCCCACCGGCTGTGGCGCGCGGCGTTCGGCCTGTCCCCCGCCCGGCACCTGTCCATCCCCGGCGAGACGGTAGACGAATGGCGGGATGTGCCAGCCGGAACGGCATGGCGCGACGCGCCCCCGATCCACATCTCCCCGCAGCTACGCAAGACCGGGTCCTACGAGCGGCGCGGAAAGCCCAACCAGGTCAGAGACCGGTCCGCGGATCGGGCCCTGCTGCGGCTCCAGGCGGAGGAGGAAGCCCGGCAGACCGCCGAAGCCCGGCGGCGGCTGCGGACCGATGGGCCCACGCTCTTGTCCGACCTGGATGTGCTCGACCCCAGGGCATTCCGGCTCTTTCTTGCGTTGCTCGGCGACGCGCTGGCGGCGCGCGCCCCCGGCGACGCCGAGGTAAAGACCGAGACGAGCGACGGCACCATGGGGGTGCGACTGCGCGTGGTCACCGGCGCCGGCATGGCCACGCTCAAGACCGAGGACGGGGTGCTCACCGGCCCCGAGCACGTTATCGAGATCACGGACCTGATGCCATGACACCCGCCGAGGAGCAAGCGCAGCGCCAGACCGCTCTCCGCGCCCTGCTCGCCAAGCCGCTGCTCATCGCCGCCGACGACCGTGAGGCGCTCATGCTGGTCCGACGGCACCTGGCCGCGCTCATTGAATGGCTGCGCAAAGAGACCGGCTGGCGACTCGTCGCGGATACGGAGACGGCGCGGCTCTTCAAGACCTCCCCCGTGCTGTCCGATGCGTCCCGCCCCGCTCGCGGCCACAATAGGGAAGCGTTCACCCGCCGCCGGTACGTCATTCTCTGTCTAGCCCTGTCGGCGCTCGCCCGCGCCGACGCGCAGACCACGCTCGGCAGCCTCGCCGACGACATACTGACGGCTGCGGCGGAACCCGAGCTGTTCAGGGCCGGGTTCACCCTGACGCTGGACAACAGGGCGGATCGCGCGGATCTGGTGGCGGTGGTCCGCCTGCTGCTTACCTGGGGAGTGGTCAGCCGGGTGGCCGGGGACGAGGACGCATACCTGTCGACAGGCGCCGACGTACTCTACGACGTGCGAAGGCCGGTACTCGCAGTGCTACTGTCCGGCAGCCGGGGACCGTCCACCGTCACCGCCAGCGCCTTCGACGAACGGCTCGCGGAGCTGGCCTCAGAACCGGTCGCAGACACCGACGAACTGCGCAACCAGGCAATGCGCAGGCGACTCACACAGCGCCTGCTCGATGACCCGGTCGTGTACTACGACGAGCTGACTGCCGAGGAGCGGGGCTACCTGCTATCCCAGCGGCACGCGATCACTCGCCGGATCAGCGAGGCCACCGGACTGCTGCCGGAACTGCGCGCCGAGGGCATCGCCATGGTTGATCCTGACGATGAGCTCACCGACGTGCGGATGCCCGAGCAGCGCACCGACGGGCATGTCACGCTGCTTGTTGCCGAGTACCTGGCCGGCCAGGAACAGGCGACGAGGGACGAACTGCTCCGGTTCGTCCGGCAGGCGGCCGAGGAGCACACGGGCTACTGGCGCAAGGGCGTCACTGATCCCGGCGCGGAAGCCGAGCTGCTCGAGGTCGCGCTGGAGAAGCTGACGGCACTCCGCTTGGCCGAGGTTGATGGCACCGTGGTTCACGGTCGCCCGGCCATCGCCCGCTTCGCCCTCGGCGAGCCAGTAATTCGGGAGCCGGACAGCTCCCACGCACCCCGGACAAGAAAGGCGACAGCAGATGCTGCCAGCACCATCTTCTGAGCGATGGAAGCCACTGCGTGCCGGGATCGTGGACATGTTCTACTACGACGCCGAAGAATTCTGGTTCCATGACGGCCGACTGCTTCTGCGCGGTAACAACGGGACCGGCAAGTCCAAGGTGCTCGCGCTCACGCTGCCGTTCCTGCTCGACGGAGAGCTCGCCCCGCACCGGGTAGAGCCGGACGGCGACCGGCAGAAGCGGATGGAATGGAACCTGCTGCTCGGCGGCAAGCATCCCAACCCGGAGCGCCTTGGCTACACCTGGCTGGAGTTCGGCCGCCGCACCGCCGACGGGACCGAGGAGTTCTACACGATCGGCTGCGGGCTGAAGGCCGTCGCCGGCCGTGGCATCGCCAGGCACTGGTTCTTCGCCACGACCCAGCGCGTGGGTGCGGAGCTGACCCTGCTGCCCGTGAGCCGGGTACCGCTCACCCGGGAGAGGCTGCGCGATGACATCGGACAGCATGGCTTCGTCTACGACAGGGCGGCTGACTACCGCAGGGCGGTCGACGAAGCCCTATTCGGCCTCGGCGAGCACCGCTACGAGACCCTCGTCAACCTGCTGATCCAGCTCCGGCAACCACAACTGTCCAAAAAGCCCGACGAGAAGCTGCTGTCCCGCGCGCTGACAGAAGCGCTGCCGCCCCTTAGCCCCAGCCTGGTGACGACGGTGGCCGAAGCCTTTCGCGGCCTTGACGAGGAGCGTAACGCGCTGCGCTCGCTCGCCGAGGCCCGCCAGGCGGCGACCGAGTTCCTGCGCCACTACAGCCGCTACGCGATGGTGGCTGCCAAACGCAAGGCCGCCGCGCCCCGGCAGGCACAATCCAGGTACGAGCAACTCGGCCGGGATCTCGCTGCCGCCGAGGAGGCGTTCACGGCTGCCCAGCGGGCGCTTGACGAAGCGCGGAAGGATCTTTCTGAGCTTGATGAGCAGCGAATCGCGCTGGAAGCGCGGCGCGGCGCGCTGCAGGCCGATCCCGCGATGCGTGACGCCGAACGGCTCGAGCAGCTGCGCGAGGACGCGGACCGGAAGGAAAGAGCCGCGCGGGACCGGGAGGACGACCGGGACCGGCACGCCAGGCTCGTCCAGCGGGACACCGACAGGGCGGCACAAGCCGCCGACCGGGCCAGCGCCGGGCGGGATAGTCTCGCCCGGGCGCTGCACGAGGCCGCCACCGCAGCAGCCGACGCGCGCCGCGTTACGCAGCACCGGGCGGTGGTCGCGGCGCTCGAAGGCGCCGAGCTGGATGGCGACACAGCTGCTCGCCCGATCGATGACGAGGAGCACCCGGTCACCGCGTACCTGGACGCCCCCGAGCCCCTTGCGGCCGACATTCTCGCCAGGACCAAACGCGATGCCCAGACGATCGCCGACCGGCAGGAACAAGCCGCTGCTCAGCTACGCAGCCTGCTGGAAGAGTCCGCGACCTGCGAGCGGCGGCTCCAGTCCGCACGGGAAGCGGAAGGCAGGCTGTCGGCTGAGGTCCAGGCCGCCGCGGACCGGGTCACAGCCGCGGATTCGGCAGTAGCGGAACGGATGCGGGTCCTTCTCGATGCCTACCGCTCCTTCCTGAGCAGCCTGGCCGAGCTGCGGGCCGCCGATTCCGAAGACGTGATCGCAGCCGTGGAATCCTGGGGCGTGACCGGCGAAGGCGCGAACCGAGCGGTCGCGATCATTGACGACGCCGCTCGCGCCGCCGGGGCAGAGCTGGGTCGCGTGGCCGAGAGGCTCAGCAGCCAGCGGACCTGGCACGTCACGCGAGCAAGGGAGCTCGAGGACGAGATCGGCCGCCTGCGCGCGGGCGGCCACGATGCACCGTCGTCCCCGTACACGCGGACAGCGGGCATTCGAGACGACCGCCTCGGCGCACCGCTGTGGAAGGTGACGGACTTCGCGCCGGGCCTGCCCGACGGCGAGCGCGCAGGGCTGGAGGCGGCGCTCGAGGCGGCGGGGATCCTCGATGCCTGGGTCACGCCTGACGGAAACCTTGTCGACGGTGACGTGATCGCGGTTTCCGGACTCGCACCGGTGCCCGGGCCATCCTGCGGCAGCGTTCTGGTCCCCGCGATCGACCGGGCCGACCCGCGGGCGGCGGCGTTGCGGGAAGAGTCAGTCGCGTCCGTTCTGAATGCTATCGGGCGTGGCCCCGGAACTGCCCGGCATGGCGGGACCTGGGTGACCACGGACGGGCGGTGGTCAAACGGCGTGCTGAGCGGCGCCTGGCGGAAGGAGCGAGCCGGCTACATCGGAGAGGGGGCACGAGAGGCCGGGCGGCGAGCGCGGATAGCGTCACTGGCGCAAGAGCTTGACGAGCAGCGGGCGGCAATCGAGGGGCTCGACGCGAACCTGACGGACGTCGAGGCGAGACAGGGGCGACTCGCGGACGAGCACCGCGCGGTGCCGCCGGATGACGGGGTGCGCGAGGCGCACATGGCGTCCGCCGAGCAGCGCAGGCAGCTCGCCCAGGCGCGCGCGGACCACTCGGAGGCCGATGCGTTGTGCCAGCAGCAACGGAACGAACTGGCGACCGCGCAGGCGCGGGCGGCGGAGTTCGCCGAGGATGTCGGCCTGCCCGCGGACCCGGACGAGCTCGGCGCGGTGCGGGCGGGCATCGCGGCCTACCGGATAACGCTCGCCGGTCTCTGGCCGGCCGCGGAGGCGGCACACGTCGCGATCCGCGGGGCGGCCGAAGCGGAGGCGGAGCTAACTGAGGGCAGGCAGCTGCTCATCGGAGCGGGCGAGCGAGCTGCCGATGCCCGCGCGGCCGCGGGTGGGGCGGCGGCGACGTACGAAGAGCTCCTTTCCACCGTCGGCACAGCGGTCGGGGAATTGCGGCGGCGGCTCGCCGAGGTGAACGGCGCCCTCGACGCGCGCACGAAGGCCGAACAGGCAGCCCGCAGCCGGGAGCAGGATGCGATCGAGGCGCGCGGCACGGCAAACGGAGAACGCGGCCGGCTGCGGACTGACGTTGATGACGCGGCACGGCAGCGGGACGATGCGGTCCGGGAGTTCCAGGCGTTCGCCGCCACCGGGCTGCTGCGGGTCGCGCTGCCGTCGCTGGAGATCCCCGACGTGGCGGAATCGTGGGCCCCGACCCCAGCCGTGATCCTCGCCCGGGCGGTGAACTCGGAGCTCGACGTCGTGGACGACGGGGACGGTCCGTGGGACCGGATCCAGAAGCGGGTCACCGAGGAGCACAAGCTACTCGCGGACGCCATGGCCAGGCACGGACATTCCGCTGGGCTGATGCTGAGTGAAGGCGTCATCGTGGTCGATGTGGTCTTCCAGGGTCGCAGCCACGACCTGCCGAGCCTCGCCGAGGCGCTCGGCGAGGAGGTGGACCAGCGGACCCGGCTGCTGTCCGCCAGGGAGCGGGAGATCCTGGAGAACCACCTGCTCAATGAGGTGGCGGGGACGCTGCACGAGCTGATCGCGGGGGCCGAGGCCGAGGTCAGGCAGATGAACGACGAAATGGGATCCAGGCCGACCTCCACCGGCATGAAGCTCCGGCTGATCTGGCAGCAGGCCCGGAATGCCCCCGACGGGCTTGACCGGATCAGGCACAAGCTCCGGCAGACGATTGATGCGTGGTCCGCCGACGACCGGGCCGTGGTCGGCGCGTTCCTGCAGCAGCGGATCGCGGCCGAGCATGCGGACAACCCAGCCGCCGGATGGGCCGAGGTGCTGACCGCCGCCCTGGACTATCGAGGCTGGCACGAGTTCGTGATCCAGCGGTACCAGGACGGGCAGTGGCGGCCCGCTACCGGTCCTGCTTCGGGAGGCGAGCGTGCGCTCGTCGCCTCGGTCCCGCTCTTCGCGGCGGCTTCGTCGCACTACAAGTCGGCTGGCAATCCATACGCACCAAGGCTGATCGCGCTCGACGAGGCGTTCGCCGGGGTCGACGACGATTCCCGCGCGAAATGCCTGGGCCTGCTTGCCACCTTCGATATGGACGTCGTTATGACCAGCGAGCGTGAGTGGGGATGCTACCCGCAGGTGCCCGGGCTGGGCATCTGCCAGCTCGCGCGCCAGGACGGGATCGACGCGGTGCTAGTCACACCGTGGTGGTGGGATGGCCGAGAACGCCGCCGGACCGAGCGGGCGGCGATGTGACCGGCGCGTCGGACGCCGACGCCCGGCTGCACCGCCTGCTTGGCGGCGCGCCGATCGCGTGGCTGGTTCAGCGGACGCGCGACCGGCTGGAGGTCGGACGCCCACTGACCGGGACCGTGACTCTGGCCGAGGCGACCGCTGAGCAGCGGCGGGCGCTGGAGCGGCTGACCGGCAGGCCAGCCCGTTCCGCTACGTCGCTGTCGGTGTCGCTCCTCGAGGTGGATCGCATTCTGCGGGAGAGCGGGGTCGCACCGGGCGGGCTGGCCGAGGCGGTGACACGCCTGACCGGTCCGCTCCGGGACTATAACCGCGACCGGTTGGACACGGCAGCAGCCTGGGCGGCAGCGTTCGCGCCGCTGGACGACGCCGTGACTAACCGGGCCGAGCTGGCGTCGTGGCGGCGGTGGCTCGACGCGACCGGGGTCGTGCGCCGACTCGTCCCCGAGCCTGCTGCGGCACAGGCGCTGCTCGTGCAGTTGGCAGCGGTGCTGCGGCGATTGCCCTCAAGCGGTCTGCCCATCGGCAGACTCGCCGCCGAATGCTGCGGCGATGCGCATGCCCTTGATGACGGTCGCCCGGCCGGGACGCTCGCTCTTTCGGCGGTACGCGGGCTGGCTGGGCTGCCATTCGCGACGGACGGGACCGCGGACTCCCGGCGTGCGGCGTGGGCCGCGGTGGGTGTTTACCTGGACGACCTCTCATCACTGGTGCTATGCCTCGGGCTTCCGGGCGATAACCGCACCGCCCTCGGTAGGGTTCTGGCCCTGCATCGGGAAGCCGGGCAGCCGGCGATGCTCACCCTCCGGCAGTTGCGCTGCCACGATAAGGGGCTGAGCGTAGGACTCGTACGGGTATGCGAAAACCCCGTGGTAGTCGCGGCCGCGGCCGACGAGCTTGGCAGCCACTGCCAGCCGCTAGTCTGCGTCGGCGGGCGACCGTCTGCCGCCGGGTGGCAGCTGCTTGACTTGCTCGCGGCGGGCGGCGCGGAGTTCCGCTACCACGGCGATTTCGACTGGGGCGGCGTCCGGATCGCCAACGCGGTTCGTGAGCGGATTGGCCGAGGGCAGGTGCGCTGGCAGCCCTGGCGATACGACAGGGCTGCCTACGAAACTCTGACAACAGCCGCACTGCCGGACTCGGCACCGACCACGCGGCTGCCGCAGCTTGCCGGCGAGCCGGTCGCGACGCCGTGGGACCCGGACCTTTCCGCCGCCATGGTGAGCCGCGGCCTTCGCGTCGAGGAGGAACTCACCCTAGATAGCCTGCTCACGGACCTCAGGGGACGTCGCTCCCAGGACGGTTTCTCCGAATGCCGCCAGGCGCCGGTCAGACTATCTGACGCCAATCGACACTCACCCTAGATCGGGTCTCGGGAAACCGAAGCGCGCGCGTGCGCGTCGAGGATGTGCGCGACGGCCGCGGTCACCTGCTCGGCGTACTCGATGTTGAGCGACTCGTCCGGCACGTGCATGTTGGAGTCCATGCCGAGGGCCCCGGTGACGACGAAGTCCGCGTCCGGGTAGCGGCGGCCGAGCAGCTCCATGAAGGGGATGCCGCCCCCGAGACCGAGCTGCCGGTACGGCTCGCTGAACACCGAGCCGGTGAGCTCATCCAGCGCGGCGGAGAGCCAGGGCGACGGAGCAGGCGCGCTCCACCCGCTGAGCGTTATCCAATTGCCGACGTCGACCTGCGCCCCGTAGGGGACGTCGGTTGTCAGCGTCTTGACCAGCGCGGCCTGGGCGGCTACCACGTCGGCGCCCGGCGGCGTCCGGAAGCTCAGCCGCAACGACGTCGACGCCCGCAGCACCGCCGGCGCCAGCTTCGATTCCGGCAGGCCGTCACCGCCGATGACCGACAGCGTCGGCCGCCAGGTGTTGTTCAGGATCAGCTCGACCAGATCAGGCGAGGCGGCGGACGTCCCCGTGACGAACGGAATGTCCCGGCCGACCGCGTCCGGGTCGAGCGCCACCAAGGCGGCGGCGTCGGCCCGCCGCTGCGCCGGAATCGGCACGTTCATCTCGGGTAGCCTGACCTCGCCCGTGGCGGAGTCCTCGAGCCGGTCGAGCAGCTGGCGCATGATGCGGAACGAGTCCGGGGCGATGCCGCTGGCGATGCCGGAGTGCACGCCCGCCTCGAGGACGCGCACGGTGACGGTGGCCATGACCATCCCGCGGAGACTGGACGTCAGCCAGAGCCGCTTGTAGTCCAAGCCGCCGGAGTCCAGGCAGATCACCAGGCTGACCTGGCCGAGGCGATCGGCGAGGTGCTCCAGGTAAGCGGGCAAGTCGGGACTGCCCGACTCTTCGCCCGTCTCGAGCAGGATGACCGCGCGCGAGTGGCTGCCGCCGGCCGCGCGCACCGCTTCCAGCGCGGTTACGGCGGCGTACCCCGAATACCCGTCGTCAGCCGTGCCGCGGCCGTACAGCCGGCCGTCCCTGAAAACGGCGCGCCACGGCGCGAGTCCCTGCGACCACTCGCCGAGCGCAGGCTGCTTGTCCAGGTGACCGTACAGCAGCACGGTGCCCGGCCCGGCCGCTGCGCCGCTCGCGGGTACGTCGATGAGCAGCAACGGCGAGCGGCCCTCGAGCTCTACTACTTCGTGGCGTGCTCCTGCGAGGTCGCGTGATCCCGCCCAGGAGTCGACGTGGTCGACGGCTGCCCGCAACTGGCCCGCCGCCTGCCATGAAGCGTCGAACTGCGGCGAGAGCGAGGGGATCGCCACGAACCCGGACAGGCTCGGGACCACGTCGCCGGCCCAGGTCCGCGCGATCGCGTCGCGCACCGTCGCTTGATCCATAAACGGCTGGCCCATGGATGACACCCTGCCACGCTCCCATAGCCGTGTGATCAACGGGTGATTGACAGCGCCGCCGCAAGCCTGCGCAAGCGCCAATAAATTGGGAAAAGGTGGGTAGCTGGGGGGCATGGTGAACATCAAGCGGTGGTTTACCGACAAACACCGCGAAGTCTGGTCAGAGCCAGCGCTGCCGAAGTACGTGAAGATCAACCCCCTCAGCCCGCCCGGCGCCGCGGACGGGATCCAGCCTGGCGACTTCTCGATGGCGAAGATCGCCGAGGAGTTCCTCGAAGAAGGCGAGGAGTTCCCGGAAGGACCGGAAGCACCAGAAGAAGGCCTGGCGTAACCGCCCCTGCGCGACGGACGGCTGATCGACGTTGAGCTGGACGTGAGCGGATCGCGCCTGATCCTGGCGGACGAGTTTCCCGAGCACGGCGCGGTCCGGCCGCCCGCCGAGGTTACGTCAGCGGTCGCGTTCTACTTGGATTTCGAGGACGTCGAGGCGGTCTGGCGCAAAGCGCTCGCCGCGGGGCGACGGAGCACCGGCCGCTCCAGGACACCCCCTTCGGCGAACGCGACGGCCAGATCGTCGACCCCTTCGGGTACCGGTGGGGGCTGACTCAGCATCTGCGGGACGTGTCCTACGAGGAGAAGACCCGCGTCGTGGCGGACATGTTCGGGTAAGCAAGCGCCTGGTCAGACCTGGATAGCGGACTCGTAGGCGGGGATCGATGCCCGCTGGCCAAACAGGCCGCGCTGCTGCATCCATCGCTGCGACTGCTGGTACATGTCCTCGCTGTAGGGCAGGAACGCAATCCGCTCCCCCGGGCCGAAACGGCGCACGTCCACGCGCCCGGCGTACCGGGACGGGATCTCCCTCGCGTAGTACTCCTTGTAGCGTTCCGGCTCCAGGTCCAGGTCCATCTGGGCGCGCTTGAGGGCGGTGAAGTACTTCTCCACGTCCTCTGGGTCGGTGCCAGCGCCGAACATGAACCCGGCCATGAACGTCGTGTCGGCGATCTTGCGGCAGCCGAGCTGCTCCAGGATGTAGGCCGGGGCGGACCAGGCCGCGGCGGCAGGCACCTCGCCGGCCAGCAGCGCGTCCACCCGGTCGTACGGCATGCCGATGAAGGCCAGCTTTACCTGCCCGGGGTCGATGAAGGCCTCCAGCGCCTGGATAGTCGAGAAGTGGCTGCCCGAGTGGTAGCCGACCGCCACCTCTACCCCGGCCAGGTCCTGCGGGCCGCTGATGGGCGAATCGTCGCGGACGTAGATGCCGCTGGGCAGGATCGAGTACGCATGCCCCCACATCCGGCCCGCCCCCTGGGTGGCGGCCTCGTTTACCGCCCAGTGGCACGCGCAGCTCATGTCCTTCTTGCCGCCGCCGCCGGATTGGTACAGCTCATAGGCGCCCACCCGGATATCGGTGTCTCCGGCGCTGACGATGTCCTGGTCGGCGTTTTCGAGGACCTTGAGGTTGATCTCGTAGTCCAGGCCCTCGGCGGTGAAATACCCCTTGTCGTCGGCGATCCAGTCCTGGAGCCTGCCGTGCGTGGAGATGCGGAACCGGCCCATGGGCCCCTCCTCGTGGTCATCACGATCCTGATTATCAGGTTCCTGATGATTACGCTACGCCTGGCCTCACCGGCGCCGCAACCCTCCGGCTCTGCTAGCATCCGTGCGATGCCAACGGCTATCGGCGAGGGGTTCCGGGGGCCAGGTGGCCGACTGGGGTACCTCCTCCGGCAGGCGCAGCATGCACTGTGGCTGGCGCTGGAGGACGCGCTGCGTCCGCTGGGCATCACCGCGGCCGGGTTCGGAGTGCTGCGGCTGGTCGAGGTCGAACCGGGCTCCTCCGGAGCCGACCTTGCCTCCGACAGCATGTACCGTCCGCAGGCCACCCACGAGATGCTGGTCGCGCTGGAAGCCGCGGGGCTCATCGAACGGCCTGCCGACCCGCGTGACAAGCGGCGGCGCCGGGTCTACCTCACCCCGCGCGGCGCGGAGGTGCTGGCCGAGGCGCACCGCCGCGCAATCGCGATCGAGGAGCGCATGATGGCGGACCTGACGGAGGCCGAGCGCTGCCAGTTCCGAACCTGGCTGGTCCACGCCGCGGCGGCGCTGGACCCCGCCCAGGAAGGCCAGCCCCGGGACGCCGGCCGCTTAAGGGGTATGTCTCGCCCATGGCAGTGTTCGCATTGTGGAGTGCACCGCGCACGCGATCGACGGCCTTCTATCGCTCGATGGTTGAGCGCGGCGATATGACCGTGCTTCACGAACCGTTCTGCAAACTAAGGGACTTTGGCGAGACTGAGGCCGGAGCGCGGGCGTTCGATTCGCCCCTGTCGCTCCTCGCCTGGCTGCGTGATGAGACGCACGGCATGAGCGTGTTCTTGAAGGACCACCACCCCTACTTCCGGGAGGTGCTCGCCGACCGGCGCTTCCTCGCTGAGTCCCGGCATGCCTTCCTCATCCGCCGTCCGGAGGAGATCGCAGCGTCGAGCTACGCGCTGTCCCCCAGGCTGCCATCGTTCGGGCTGGAGGGACTGTGCGAGCTACAAGCCGCTATTCGCGATGCCGGGGGAGACGCCTCGGTTGTCATTGACTCCGATGATCTCGTGACACGCCCCGAGGCGACGATGGCGGCGTACTGCGCGACCGTCGGGTTGCCCTTCATCCCGCAGGCGCTCACCTGGGAGCCCGGTGAACGGCCGGAGTGGCGCCGGTACGCACGCTGGCACATGGACGTCAGCGCCAGTTCCGGCTTCGAGCGGCGCGAGCGCATGTACCCGCACACCGTCGAGAACTCCCCCGACCTGGCCCGGTTCGCCGCCCACCATCGGCCGTTCTACGAGCAGCTTTACGCACAGCGATTGGACGTTACGCCCTGGGAGCAAATGGCAGGCTCGTAGCCAGCGACGGCGAAAGATGGCTCACTGGCCTAATGTCCGGCCAGCTCAGCTACGACCGGAGCGAGCGTGTCGGCGAAGTCTGCGCCGAAGACGAAGTAGGAGAAGCCGATCTCCTCCCGTCGCCGGTGGATCTCCTCGGCGGCCGCTGCGGGGTCATCCGGAAGTGCGGCCAGCGAGTCCGCCGCGTGAAGCGCGGCAGGGTCAGTGTCGGGGGGCGCCATGAAGGGCGCGACATTGTTGCCGATCACCGGCACATGCTGCGCGAGTTCAACGTCCCGGATGGCGCGGAAGTCGCATGCCAGCCGCGCGACTTCGACCCGAGACTCGTGCGGCGCCACTGCGAGGTTGACCGTATCTGCGAGGTCGGCCGCCAGCGCCAGGGCCTTCGGACCGCGCACGGCCATCGCCACCGGCGTGTGCAAGTCGGGGCCGTCGAGATCTCGCAGCGCCGTCACGGTCTCACGCACTTGGGCCAGCCGTTCGCCCGATGATAGGACGGGCAGCCCTCGTTTGCGGAGTTCGTCTTCAATGCCAGGCCTCCCGGTGCCCATGCCCATCTCGAAGCGACCGTCGGTGAGCACCGACAGCGAGTGCGCCTCCCACGCCATCATCCATGGCGGGCGTAGCGGGGAGGCATACACCCAGGTGCCCACCCGCAGGTCGGCAAGGGAGGCCGCGACGGCCAGCGTCGGGCCAGGCGCTGGCTGCCATTCCGGGACGTCGGGCATCAGCAGCGTGGAGTAGCCGCTGTCGGCGATGCGGCGCACCCGGTCTCGCCACGTCGGCAGGTCAGTTGTGAGCGGGGCAACCACCCCGAATCGGAACAGTCTGGTTCCGCCAGTTGCCGTCGAATCGGTCATCGTTCCTGTCCTGGTCAGGTAGTAGGGATGGGGATCGTTACGCCCTTCTCCTCGGCGCCCTGGCCGGCGTCTCACCCCTGCTACGAACGCCGTTGTCCCGATCCGACACCGCCCCCAGAAATTCTGCCGAGGATCTTCCGGTAGCCAGTTGTCAGCGATCCGACAATGCGACAGGTCCGGGTTGACACTTCGGATCATGGGGTCACTGGGGACCGTGGGACTGGCGGGACATCGCAGCCACCGACTGAGACGGTCGCCGGGCACATAGGGCGAGAAAGTCCCCTCGGAACTAGGGCAAATAGGACATAAAAGGGAACGATCTCGCCCTAAGTGAGGAACGCGGGCTTATGGAGGGTCCCCGAGAGCGGGTCAATTGAGGTCCATTCCGCGCCAGCCCTCGGGCTAGCCCGGCCGGACCTCGCGAGCGTCACGAGTGGGGGTCGGCGAGACCTGATCCCGCGATGCGTTGGTCGAGCGCTGGGCTGACCTTGCTACGCATACACCGTCTCAGCAACGCCAGGCGGGCTATTGTCGCGGCATGCAGCAGTGGCGCGCCATCCCCGTTGCGATCGGTGGCGTCGTGGCAGTCGGCTTCCTGGACGAGGACCGGATCGTCGTCGGCTCTCACAGCGGCGTTGGGGTTTTCGACGTTCACACGGGAGAAAGGATCGAGCGGACGTACGACGAGGGCTACCACTGGTATCAAGGTGACCCGCCCTTCATAAGACGTCCGTCTGCTCAAGGGGTGCGACTTATCCGCGCCGCCGGACTCTGGGGCGGAGACCTAGATCAGGCGACTGCGGATGGCTGGACCTGCCATCGGGTCAACGGAGGAGCGGTGCTCAGCGCGGATGGCCAACCGGACTTCAGGATCGAGGACTCGGAAGAGTACCGCGCGCAGGGATTCTCGCCGGGAGGCGATACCTTCGTGTACGCGACATCGCCAACCGTCTATCTAGTGACCCGGCGAGCATAAGGGTTAGACGGGCTAGCCGGACTCCGCTTGTAGCATCGGCGTATGGCTGTCGCGAGGCCGTCCCTTGATGAGGAGCTGCTCCACGAGCTCCTAGGGCGGCTGGATCAGCTTGAAGCAGACGGGGTGCTCACCCCCGTCATCACTCTGGACCGGCTTCGGGAGTTTCTCAGCGGCGGGCAGTGCGTTCTCGTCGAGCAGGTCATCGGTCTCCGGCCGGGCGACTACGGGGTGAGCACGCCCTACGCAGGAGACCTTGAGCCGGTACCGCCTGACCTAGTCAGGGTGTCCGGCCAGCAGTACTACGAACACGGCGAGCGGCGGACGCTGGGCGACAAGTACGTCCCGCGACACGTTTTCACTTGGTACTCCGCGCTGAATAAGGCGTTCGCGGATGAGCATCCGGGCCGCCGACTGCTCATCGAGTCGTGCTACCGCTCACCTGCCTATCAGGTTGCTGTCTTCGTGAGCTGGCTGGTCACCCGCTACCAGGGCGATATCCGACAGACAATCCGGCATGCCTCGCCGCCGGCCTACTCCCAGCACACCATCGCAAGCAAAGCTGCCATCGACTTCAAGAACGTCGACGGGGCGCCGTCTGCCATCGACCCAGCCGACTTCGCCTGCACCGCGGAGTACGCGTGGCTGCGGAAGCACGCGGACAGGTTCCGGTTTCACGAGTCCTGGCGGCCGGACAACGAGTTCGGCATGCGAGCCGAACCGTGGCACTGGCAGTACCGGCCGCCGAAGGGAGAGACTGGCCATTCCGGCGCCGACCCAAGGGCTTGACTGCAGGTCAGGCTAGCGGACGTCCAGTCCCGTCACCGCGCGGCCGACGAGCATGCGCTGGATCTCCGACGTGCCCTCGAAGATCGTGAAGATCTTCGCGTCGCGGTGCCAGCGCTCGACCGGGTAGTCGCGGGTGTACCCGTTGCCGCCGAGGATCTGGATCGCCTGCTCGGTCACCCGGACCGCGGTCTCCCCCGCCACCAGTTTGGACATCGACCCCTCGGCGTGGGTGAACGCCTTGCCCTGCCGCGCCATCCAGGCCGCCCGCCAGGTCAGCAGCCGCGCCGCGTCCACGGCCGCCTGCATGTCGGCGAGCTGGAACGCGACGCCCTGGTTCTGCCCGATCGGCCGGCCGAACTGCACCCGCGTCCGCGAGTATTCCGCCGCGAACTCCACCGCCGCCCGCCCGACGCCGACCGCCATGGCCGCCACCGAAGGCCGGGACGCCTCGAACGTCTTCATCGCGTCCTGCTCGCCGCCGCGGCCACCTTCCCGGATCCGGGCCAGCCGCGTGTCCAGCTTGTCCTTCCCGCCAACCAGGCACCGGCCAGGCACCCGGACATCGTCCAGCACCACCTCGGCCGTGTGCGACGCCCGGATGCCGTGCTTGCGGAACTTCTGCCCCATGGAAAGACCCGGCGTCCCCGGCGGCACGATAAACGACGCCTGGCCGCGCGATCCCAGGTCGGGGTCGACCGCGGCGACCACGACGTGCACGTTGGCGATCCCGCCGTTGGTGGCCCAGGTCTTCACCCCGTTGAGGACCCACTCGTCGGACGCCTCGTCGTACACCGCCCGGGTCCGGATCGCGCCCACGTCGCTGCCGGCGTCCGGCTCGCTGGAGCAGAAGGCGCCAAGCTTAACGTCCCCCGCCTCGCCGAACATCTGCGGCAGCCACTCCCCGATCTGCTCCGGCGTCCCGTTCGACACGACCGCCACCGCGGCCAGGCTGCTGCCCACCAGCGACAGCCCGATGCCCGCGTCGCCCCAGAACAGCTCCTCGAACGCCACCGGAATGCCCAGGCCTGACGCCTCGAAGAACTGCGTCGCGAAGAAGTCCAGGGAATACAGCCCGATCTTCGCCGCCTCTTCCAGGACCGGCCAGGGGGTCTCTTCCCGCTCGTCCCACTCGGCCGCCGCGGGCCGGATCACCGACGCCGCGAACTCATGCACCCAGTCGCGCATGTCGCGCAGGTCACCGCTCAGTTCCAGCGAGAACATCGCCGCATCATCACTCATGTTACTGGACAGTAACATAGGAGTCTCGGTAGGGAAAGCGCCTCTCGAAGGCATTTACACAAATTTATCCTGAACGTACGCTGGCGTCTCCCCATCGCCGCCCCGCCTCCGGCGCCAGCCTCGGCCGTACATCCTGACATGCGATGACTTGTCCAGTACATCGAAGGTAAAGCAGTAGTTAAGAGCCTCCCCCGATTCTCAGTGCAGGGACCAATTCAGTGGGGGGACACCGAAATGAACGCACACATCCACGCCCAGCTCGTCAACGCCGCCGTCGCCGACCGCCTGCGCTCGGCCGAACACGCGCGGGCCGTCCGGGACGCCCGCGGCACCCGGGACGGGGCGGCATGGCTCCGCCGCCAGCCCGGAACCCGCCGCCGCGCGATCGTCACCCGCCGCCTCCGCGTGCTGGCGTGGCCGAGGACGGCGTAGGTAAAAGGCGTAGGTAAAAAACTGGCCGTTCCGGCAAGCGAGAATTG